>OHAJ01003236.1_pt1 | contig 10443 bp, 10 predicted proteins | sample 1577101 | NCBI WGS metagenome assembly OHAJ01 (sample SAMEA3541531, study PRJEB24748) | human gut metagenome | biome: human gut; feature: human-associated habitat; material: faeces | place: China | collected 2012 | reverse complement strand
CAAGGACATACGGTGGAATTAGCCAAATTATTGGTTGCTTACTTCCAAAAGAAAGCTGGCTGACCGCGCGATCGCGGCGGCGGGCGTGAAAAAGTCCGAGCTTGACGCCGTGGCGGTGTCGTATGCGCCGGGACTCATCGGCGCGGTGCTCGTGGGCGTGAACTTTGCCAAGAGCGCCGCGGCGGCGCTTGGCATCCCGCTCATTCCGGTGCACCACATCCGCGGCCACATCGCCGCAAACTACATTGCCTATCCGGAGCTTGAGCCGCCGTTCCTCTGTCTTGCCATCTCCGGCGGCAACACGATGCTCGTGGACGTGCGCGACTATACCGATCTTCGCATTCTCGGCCAGACGCGCGACGACGCCGCGGGCGAGTGCTTTGATAAATCCGCGCGTGTGCTCGGCCTGCCGTATCCCGGCGGCGCGCCGATCGACCGGCTGGCGAAGGAGGGGCGCGACGATGCCTATATCCTGCCGCACCCGTTCGTCGGCGAGAATCCCTATGACATGAGCTTTTCCGGTCTCAAGACCGCCGTTATCAATCTGGCGCACCACTGCGAGCAGACCGGCGAAACGCTCGACCGCGCGGGGCTTGCGGCGTCGCTCTGCCGCGCGGTGAGCGAATCGCTCGTGCCGCGCACCATGGCGGCGGCTGCGGAGCTTGGGTACAAAAAGATCGCCGTGGCGGGCGGCGTTGCGGCCAATTCTCGCATCCGCGCCGATTTTGCCGCCGCCGCGGAAAAGGCGGGCGCGCAGCTCTTCGTCCCGCCGCTCCGTCTCTGCGGCGACAACGCCGCGATGATCGGCTGCCAGGGCTATTATGAGTTCCTCGCCGGGCATACCGCCGGGCCGGAGCTCAACGCCTACGCAACGATGCCGCTCGAAAAGCAGATCGGATAAGATAGGATAAGATAAAAAATAAGGGGCGAGGGAAATGGGCGTCCACGACGGCCACCGCTCGCGGATGAAGGAACGCTTCCGCGGCCACGGTCTCGAAAACTTCAACGACATAAACGCCTTGGAGCTGCTGCTCTTTTATGCCGCGCCCCGGCGCGATACGAACGGCATGGCTCACGCGCTTCTCGAGCGGTTCGGCTCGTTTTCCGCCGTGCTGGAGGCAAACGAGCAGGAGCTTCTCGCGGTGCCGGGCATCGGCGAGAACGCCGTGACGCTTCTCCGGCTCATCCCGGAGGTCAGCCGCCGGTACCTGCTCGACAAGACGCCGTCGAACGAGCCGATCGATTCCGCCGAGGCTGCGGGACGCTATTTCATCCCGCGGTTCATGTACGAGACGGAGGAGACCGTCTATGCGCTGCTGCTCGACGCGCGGAAGCGTCCCATCCACTGCGCGGCGATAAGCCGCGGCACGGTGGATGCCGCCGAAGTGAACGCCCGCAGGCTCGCCGAGCTTGCGCTGCAGTACCGCGCGAGCGCTGTCATCCTCGCGCACAACCACCGCAGCGGCGTGGCGCTGCCTTCCGTGGAGGACGAGACCTCCACGGCGCGGCTCGCCCGCGCGCTCGATCTGCTCGGCGTGGAGCTTCCCGACCACATCATCGTCGCCGGAAACGACTACGTCTCCATGCGCGAGGGCGGATTTATGCGATAAATCACACAGACCTTACTTCAGATTTGATACCGGCGGGGGCTTCGGCCTCCGCCGGTTTTGCAGTGCCGTGCATTTTTCCCTGCATATCGCGCGGGACGGTTCGTTATGGAAACCGGATAACGGCAGCCGGAAACAAACAAAATGCCGTTTGCGGGATTGACATTTTCTGGATATTCTCCGGATAAGCATTGAAATACAAAGAAAAAATCGATGTTGAAAAGTCTGTGGGAAATGTTGATAACTCTTTGAAATCCCGGTTGCGTTTTCCCGGAAGAGGCACGTTCCGCCGGCTCCGGCGGCGGAAATTATGGAAAGTCAATGCGAAAAAGCGTAGAAAAACGGGCCGGGAATTTTGACAAAATTCGGTCTTGACATACAAAAATTTCCCCATGGGAAAGGCTGCGGCGTGCAGTTTTGCCCTGCATATTACAAATTGTAATATTCTGTTTCCTGCACAGCAGAAACCGCTTGACATAACGCTAAAGAATCGATAAAATGTACCTTATGATATTATGGGAGAGATGGGGAACTCCTTTAATTTCAAAATGACCCTTTATCATAAGAAGACTAAGGAAGAAGGAGGTAGACCGACTTATGCCGCAAATGTCCGTATGGATGATCGTCGCCAGCATCATTGCCGTGCTGGTGTTTTTGCTGATCGGCTTTGTGCTGGGCGTCATGTACCGGAAAAAGGTTTCCGAGCGCGAGATCGCCAGCGCCGAGGATGAAGCGAAGCGCATCATCAACGAAGGCATTAAAGCCGCTGAAAACAAAAAGCGCGAGGCGCTGCTCGAGGCGAAGGAAGAGATCCATCGCACCCGCACCGAGTGCGACCGCGAAGTAAAAGAGCGCCGCAACGAAGTTTCCAAGCAGGAGCGCCGTCTCCAGCAGAAGGAAGAAAATCTCGACCGCAAGACCGAAGCGCTCGAAAAGAAGACCGAGACCCTCAACCGCAAGCTCCAGGAAGCCGACGCCCAGCAGGAGGAGATCAAGCTCATCAAGAAGAGCCAGCTCGACATGCTCGAAAAGATCTCCGGCTACTCCGTGGAGGAAGCCAAGCAGTATCTCATCAAGAGCGTTGAGGCCGACTGCACGCACGAAATGGCCGCCAAGGTCAAGGAAGTTGAAGCCCAGTTCAAGGACGAGGCCGAGCAGAGGGCCCGCGAGGTCATCGCCACGGCCATCCAGCGCTGCGCCGCCGACCACACGAGCGAGATCACCGTTTCCGTCGTTCCTCTCCCCAACGACGAAATGAAGGGCCGCATCATCGGCCGCGAGGGACGCAACATCCGTTCCATCGAAACGCTCACCGGCTGCGATCTCATCATCGACGATACGCCGGAGGCCATCACGGTCTCAAGCTTTGATCCCGTCCGCCGCGAGGTCGCGCGCCTTGCGCTCGAAAAGCTCATTCAGGACGGCCGCATCCACCCCGCCCGCATCGAGGAAATGGTCGCCAAGGCCCAGCGCGAGGTCAACCAGACCATCAAGGAAGAGGGCGAGCGCGCCGTGTTTGAGACGAACGTCCACGGCCTGCACCCCGATCTCGTCAAGCTCCTCGGTCGCCAGCGCTACCGCACGAGCTATGGCCAGAACGTGCTCAACCACTCCATCGAGGTCGCCCAGATCTCCGGTCTGCTCGCCGCTGAGCTCGGCGTGGACATTGCCCTGGCCAAGCGCGCCGGTCTCCTGCACGATCTCGGCAAGTCCATCGACCACGAGGTCGAGGGCAGCCATGTGACCATCGGCGTAGACCTTGCCCGCAAGTACAAGGAGTCCGAAGAGGTCATCCACGCGATCGAAGCGCACCACGGCGACGTGGAGCCGCACACGGTCATCGCCTGCATCGTGCAGGCCGCCGACACGATCTCCGCCGCCCGTCCCGGCGCGCGCCGCGAGAACATCGAGAACTATGTCAAGCGTCTCGAAAAGCTGGAGGAAGTCTCCCGCTCGTTCCCCGGCATTGCGAGCTGCTATGCCATTCAGGCCGGCCGCGAGATCCGCGTCATGGTCAAGCCCGAAGAGGTCAGCGAGGACCAGATCGTCCTGCTCGCGCGCGACATCGCCAAGAAGATCGAAGCCGAGCTTACGTACCCCGGCCAGATCAAGGTCCACGTCCTGCGCGAGACCAAGGCCGTCGATTACGCGAAATAAGATTTGTTACAGCAAAAAGCTGCTGCCGAAAAACGGCAGCAGCTTTTACAAACGAAAAACCGGGGCATGACACGCGGTGATGCGGTCATGCCCCGGCTCTTGTATATTCCCTTATCCGAGCCGCGCTTCGAGAGCGGAGAGCTCGTCGGCGAGACGCTGCGGGAGCTTGTCGCCGAACTTGGCGTAAAACTCATGGATGCCCTTGCACTCGGCCTTCCAGAGCTCAGGATCGACGGAGAGAAGATCGGCGAGCGTTTCCTTCGTCACGCCGCTGCCCTCAAGATCAATATCCTCGGGGTACGGCTCATAGCCGAGCGTGGTTTCGCGCGCGTCCACCTCGCCGAAGGCGCGGCGCAGCACCCACTCGATCACGCGCAGGTTGTCGCCGAAGCCCGGCCAGAGGAAATGGCCCTCGTCGTCGGTGCGGAACCAGTTGACGTTTGCGATGACCGGCGGCTTGGTGACGAGCTTTTCCATATCCAGCCAGTGCTGCCAGTAGTCGCCCATGTTGTAGCCGCAGAAGGGGAGCATCGCCATCGGGTCGCGGCGGGTCTCGCCGACCTTACCCTCGGCCGCGGCGGTCTTTTCGGAGGCCATGATGCTGCCGACGAATACGCCGTGACCCCAGTCGCGGCTCTGGTAGACGAGCGGCGCGGTCTTGGCGCGGCGGCCGCCGAACACGATCGCGGAGATGGGCACGCCCTGCGGATTTTCAAATTCGCTGGAAATGCACGGACAGTTGACCGCCGGAGAGGTGAAGCGGGAGTTCGGATGCGCGCCGGGCACGCCGGAGGCGGGATCCCACGGCTCGCCCTTCCAGTTGAGCGCGTCCGTCGGCGGGTTTTTGTCGAGCCCTTCCCACCAGACGGTGCCGTCCGGCTTGAGGACGACGTTTGTGAAGATAGTGTTCTTGCGCGTCGCGGCGAGAGCGTTGGGGTTCGTCTTTTCGCTCGTGCCGGGGGCGACGCCGAAGAAGCCGTTTTCCGGGTTGACGGCCCAGAGCCGTCCGTCCGGGCCGGGGCGCAGCCAGGCGATATCGTCGCCGACGCACCAGCACTTCCAGCCCTTCTCACGCCACGCCGCCGGGGGAATGAGCATGGCGAGGTTGGTCTTGCCGCAGGCGGACGGGAACGCGCCGCAGACATAGCGGATCTCGCCCTTGGGGTTCTGCACGCCGAGAATGAGCATGTGCTCGGCGAGCCAGCCCTCCTCACGGCCCAGCGTGGAGGCGATGCGCAGCGCGAAGCACTTCTTGCCGAGCAGCGCGTTGCCGCCGTAGCCGGAGTTGACGGACATAATGAGGTTTTCCTCCGGGAAGTGCGCGATATAGCGCTTGTCGGCGTCGAGCTCGGCCTTGGAGTGGAGACCCTTGACAAAGTCCGGCGAATCGCCAAGCGCTTCATAGACCTTCGTGCCGACGCGCGTCATGATCGCCATGCAGCAGACAACATAGATCGAGTCGGTGATCTCAATGCCGTACTTGGCAAACGGCGAGCCGATCGCGCCCATCGAATAGGGAATAACGTACATTGTCCGGCCACGCATGCACCCGGCATAGATATCGTGCAGCTTCGCCTTCATCTCGTCCGGCGCCATCCAGTTGTTCGTGGGGCCGGCGTCCTCTTCCTTTTTGCAGCAGATGAACGTGCGTCCCTCGACGCGTGCAACGTCGTTGAGCGCGCTGCGGTGGTATACGCAGCCCGGCAGCTTTTCCTGGTTGAGCTTGATGAGCTCGCCGGTGATATACGCCTCGCGGCGCAGCTCCTCGAGCTGCGTTTCCGTGCCGTCGATCCAGAGGACCTTGTCCGGCTGCATCAGCGCGCGGCTCTCCTCGACCCAGTCGGTGATATAATGGTTGATCGTATATGCCATGTCCCGGAGCCTCCCATTGCTTTTACATTATATTATTCATAATAGACGGAAAAGTTCCGTTTGGCAATGGCGTATATCGAAAAAAGTGAGGAAATTTGCAATTTTCATTTGTCGAACTTGCGTAAAAGCGCATTCGAGAGCGCGGCAAACTGCGCGATGGAGAGCGTTTCGCCGCGCACGGCGGGCGGAAGGCCGGTTTCCTCCATGGCGGACTCGATGGCGGCGCGGTCCAGCTCGGAGAAGGCAGAACGCAGTGCGTTTGAAAGCGTTTTCCGCCGCTGGGCGAACGCGGCGCGCACGGTGCGGAAGAAGAGCTTTTCGTCGTCCACGCTCGCGGGGGGCGCAGCGCGCCGATCCATGCGCACAACGGCGCTTGTCACCTTCGGCTGCGGCACGAAGCAGTGCGGCGGCACGTCGAAGAGGAGCCTGGACTCGGCGTACCACTGCACGAGCACGGAGAACGCCCCATATTCGCCCGTGCCGGGCGCGGCGCAGAGCCGCTCAGCCACCTCTTTCTGGATCATCACCGTGACGCTTTCAAAGCAGCCCGCTTCGAGAAATGCGGTGATGAGCGGCGTCGTCACGTTGTACGGCAGATTGGCGCACACCTTCCACGGCCGGTTCCCGAGCGTTTCGGCGCATACGGCCGGCAAATCTGCCTTGAGAGCGTCGGCAAAGACGACGGATACATTATCGAAATCCGCGAGTGTTTCCGCGAGCACGTCCCGCAGCCGTTCATCCAGCTCGATGGCCGTGACGCGTCCGGCGGTTTTCGCGAGCTCCGCTGTGAGACAGCCGACGCCGGGACCGATCTCGAGTGCGCCGTCGGCTGCCGTGATGCCGCTTTCGGCGGCGATCTGCTGCGGCACCCACGCGGCGGTCAGAAAGTTCTGCCCCATGGATTTGGAAAAGCGGAAGCCGTGGCGCTGCAAAAGCGCCGTTATGTCGCGGTAGTCGGTCAGATTCATCGTTCCACCAGCTTTTCGAGCGCGATGCGCAGCGCGCCGTCGTCCACGCCGCCGACGAGCCGGATCGTGCCGCAGGTCTCAAAACCGTTTTTGCGCAGCATGGCGCGCATGGGCTCATTGCCGGGGGCGGTGTCGATGCGCACACCCGCGCAGCAGTAGGCGTGGGCAAAGTCGTCTGCGAGCGAGATCATTTCGGAAGCGATGCCTTTTCCGCGGTAGGCGTCCGAAACCATGATGCGGTGGATCGTGAGATACGGCCCCGCGCACGAGAGCCATTCGCCCTCAATGGCGGTGTATGCCGCCTCGCTCCGGCGGCTGATGCAGAGATAACCGGCCGGATTTCCGTCCGCGGTGAAGAGCCAGCCGTCACCGCGCTCGATGTCCCGCCGGAAGTCCTCCTCCGCGGGGTAGCCGTGCTGCCACTGGTCCAGCCCTTGCGAAGCGAGAAACGCTTTTGCCTCGTCCGCAATGCCGAGAATGGTGGGCAGGTCGGCTTCCTCCGCGCGGCGGCAGTCGATCTTCGGCGGCACGGGGCGCGGATGGCGCTCGGCGTCGATCTCGTCGAGCAGGGCCTTGTCTTCGTCGGTCTGCGGTACGAACTTTTCAAAAAGCTCCGGGCGCTTGTCCATCGTGCGCTCGAGCATCTTTTTCCGCCGCCAGCGGGCGATCTCGCGGTCTACGCCGCTGCGCAGAATGGGCGGCACCTCGCGCCCCTCCCACATGTCCGGGCGGGTGTACTGCGGGTATTCGAGCAGGCCGTCCCAGTGGCTCTCGCCGGTGAAGCACTCCTCATCTGCGAGCACGCCGGGGATAAGGCGGCACACGGCGTCCGTCACCGCCATGGCGGCGATCTCGCCGCCGGTCAGAACAAAGTTGCCGAGGGAGATCTCCTCGTCTACGCACTCTTCGATGAAACGCTCGTCCACGCCCTCGTAGTGGCCGCACACGAGCACGAGATGGTCGTAGTCCGCGGCGAGGCGGCGCGCGCAGCTCTGGTCGAACGTCTTGCCCTGCGGGGACATGTAAATGACGCGGCGGCGCTTTTCGCCCGCCTTGGCGCACACGTCGTCAAGGCACGACTTGAGCGGCTGCGCCATCATCACGCAGCCCCAGCCGCCGCCGTAGGGGTAATCGTCCACCTGCTGTTGTTTGTTTTCGGTATAGTCGCGGATCTGGACGGCGTGGATGTCCAGAATGCCCTTCTTCTCGGCGCGGCCGAGAATGCTGATCTTGAGCGACGCCTCCACCGCGTCGGGGAAGAGCGTCAGAATGTCGATGCGCATGGCGTCACATCCCTTCTATCAGATGAACGCGGATCGTTTTCTCGTCCGCGTCGATGTCAAGAATAAATTCCGGCACGGCGGGGATCGTGTGCTCGGTCTCGCCCTGCACGACGTAGACCTGCCCGGCGGGCATATCGAGCACCTCGGTGAGCTTGCCGATCTCCGTGCCCTGCTCGTCCACGACCGCCGCGCCGAGAAGATCGGCGACAAAGTGCCGTCCCTTCGGCAGACGCACGTCGCTGCGGGCGAAGTACACGATCCTGTTTTTGAGAAGCATCGCGCCGTTCACGTCCTCCACATCCGCAAAGCGGACGATGAGCATGCCCTTGTGGACGCGCGACGAGGCGACGGCGCGCGGCGCGCCGTCAATGTAGAGCGTTTTGAGCGGCTTTAAAAACTCGGCGCTGTCGCACCACGGGTCGAGCTTGACCTCGCCGCGCACGCCGAACGTGTTGATGATCTTTCCCGCTTCGAGATACGGCTCCTTTGCCATAGGTAAACCTCCAGATATGGAAACCGCAGGGACGGGGCAGCGCCCCACCCCTGCGGTTTGGGTTTTGGGTTTGAGACTCAGTCGAGGATCTCGACCGAGACCTTTTTTCCCTGTCGCTGGGCGACGGCCTTCATCAGCACGCGGATCTCCTTGACCACGCGGCCCTGACGGCCGATGACCTTGCCCATGTCGCCGGGGGCGACCCGCACTTCAAAAACGGTTTCGCCGCCGGTCTCGTGCTCTGTCACGGAGACCTCGTCCGATTTCTCCACGAGACTTTGCACGATGTAGGTCAGCAGTTCTTTCATTCCGGCAGCCCTCGGAATCAGGCTTCGGCTTTCTTCAGCAGGCCGCGGACCGTGTCGGTGGGCTGGGCGCCGTTGGAGATCCAGTACTTGGCGCGCTCCATGTCGATCTTGATGGTGGCAGGCTCGGTCAGAGGATCGTAGGTGCCGATCTCTTCGATGAAGCGGCCGTCGCGGGGATAACGGGAATCAGCGACGACAACACGATAGAAAGGAGCCTTCTTGGCGCCCATTCTGCGCAGACGAATTTTAACCATGGTTACTACCTCCAAAAATAATGTAAATGATTTTGTATTATGATGAAATGCTTGTGCACTTATCAACGGAAATTACTTGAAGCGTTTCTTGCGCCCGAAACCGCGCATCCGGCCGCCGCCGAAGCCGCCCATGCCCTTTGGCATCTTGCCGCCGCGCGTGACCTGCTTGATCATGCTCTGCATCATCTCAAACTGCTTGAGCAGGCGATTGACGTCCACAACCTCGAGTCCGCAGCCGGCGGCGATGCGCTTTTTGCGGCTGGCACCGAGCACCGCGGGATTCTCGCGCTCGTAGGGTGTCATCGAGAGGATGATCGCCTCGGTGTGTGCCATCATCTTGGGGTCAAGCTCGGCGTTTGCCATCTGCTTGCCGAGCTGGCCGGGCATCATGCCCGCGAGCTGTTCAAAGCTGCCCATGCTCTTGAGCTGGACGAGCTGGTCGTAATAGTCGGAGAGAGTGAAGCGGTTCTTTTTGAGCTTTTCTTCGAGCTTTTTCGCCTTTTCCTCGTCGATGCTCTGCTCGGCGCGCTCGATGAACGACAGCACGTCGCCCATGCCGAGGATGCGCTGCGCCATGCGGTCGGGGTGGAAGGGCTCGATCATGTCGAGCTTTTCGCCCGTGCCCATGAACTTGATGGGTTTGCCGGTCGCCGCGCGGATCGAGAGGGCTGCGCCGCCGCGGGCGTCGCCGTCGAGCTTCGTGAGCACGACGCCGTCGATGCCGAGTGCCTCATCAAAGGCGGTGGCGGCGTTCACGGCGTCCTGACCGGTCATCGCGTCGACGACGAGCAGGATCTCGGTCGGCTTGACGGCGGCCTTGATGCGCTTGAGCTCGTCCATCAGCGCTTCGTCGATGTGCAGGCGGCCTGCGGTATCGAGGAAGACCATGTCGTTGCCGTGGTCACCGGCGTACTTGACGGCCTCCTGCGCGATCTGAACGGGGTCGATCTGACCCATTTCGAAAACGGGAATATTCAATTGCTTGCCGACGACCTGTAACTGCGTGATGGCCGCGGGACGGTACACGTCGCACGCGGTGAGCAGCGGACGGTGGCCCTGCTTGCGGAAGTAGCCCGCGAGCTTGGCGACGTTCGTCGTCTTACCGGCGCCCTGTAAGCCGACCATCATGACGACCGTCGGCGGCTTGGAGGCGAAGGTCAGCTTCGCATTGGCACCGCCCATGAGCGCGGTGAGCTCTTCGCTGACGATCTTGATGACCTGCTGGGCAGGGGTCAGGCTGTCGAGCACCTCGGCGCCGACGGCGCGCTCAGAGACGGTTTTGACAAAGTCCTTGACGACCTTGTAGCTCACGTCTGCTTCGAGGAGCGCCAGGCGCACCTCACGCATTGCGAGCTTGATGTCCTCTTCGCTCAGGCGGCCCTTGCCGCGCAGGTGTTTGAATGTGGCGTTGAGCTTTTCGCTCAGTCCTTCAAATGCCATGGATGTATTACTCCTTGAGTGCCGCCGCCTCGGCCTCGATCACGCCGGCAAGCTCTTCGAG
>OHAJ01003234.1_pt1 | contig 10448 bp, 7 predicted proteins | sample 1577101 | NCBI WGS metagenome assembly OHAJ01 (sample SAMEA3541531, study PRJEB24748) | human gut metagenome | biome: human gut; feature: human-associated habitat; material: faeces | place: China | collected 2012 | reverse complement strand
TTGAAAGTTACGCGAGCAATGAGCCGCGCATAGGCAAAATAAGAACCGTGATTGGGAGCTTGCTTACAAATCACGGTTCTTACTTTTGCCGTGATGCGGCGAACGCCGCGATATGAAATAAGATTGGCAGCGTTTTTTGCTGACAATCTTATGAATAGCGTGGCTCATTGCGGATGTGACGAATCTCAGCAGCCCGCATTGGGACTACTGATTTTTGAAAAAAGCCTCAATATAGTCAAAATAGTAAAAAACAAGCTTCTCAGAAAGCGCTTTTTTACTTAATAGGTCTTTTTATACAATTATAGTAAAAAATAATGTGTTTCTAAGACGGAAATTTTACTTTTCCCAACTCTTTCGCATGTTTTAGTAGAATTAAGAGTAAGTGTGGTTGATCGACGAGTCAAATCTAAATTTGTGTGTAAAGAGGCAAGCTTTTTTGCTTTTGTATTAAAATCGCTATTTTTTGCAAAAAAAAATACAAAAACAGGGGATTTGGATGCTTTGGAAGTAACTATTTTCGTAAAATGAGACAATCAAGCTATTTTAATACAAAATATCATGATTTTAAGAATTATTTGTATAAAATACGTCATTATTACGTCATTTACACCAAAGTAATCAACAGGACTTCTCTAAAATCTTTTAGGGAAGCAGTAACCCAGCAGAAAAGGACTGCTCCCCCCGGCGTAGATGCGGCGGAGACTGTGAGATTTTCTTGGAAAGTGGTTAGACACTTTCCTTTAGAAAATCCACAGTTGTAGCTAGCATCCGAGTCCGGGGCGGGCAGTCCTTTCTGCGTGGATTTTAGAACAACTATTTCACTAACTCTCAAGTTAAAATAAAACTTTAGTCTTTATATTAAATGGGTTCTTTGTTATAATAATCGCGGTTAGTATGTAGTAACAAAATCATTAAATGAAATAGATACATAGAAAAGGAGAATAATATGACAGCAAAAGAAATGCTTGGTAAGGTGGATCATACGCAACTGAAGGCATTCGCTACCTGGGAGGACATTCAGAAGTTGTGTGATGAGGCGATCCAATATCATACCGCCAGTGTATGTGTGCCTCCCTGTTATATTAAGAGAATCCATGACGCCTACGGGGAGAAGATCAATATCTGTACCGTAGTGGGATTCCCGTTAGGCTACAGCGTGACAGAAGCAAAGGTGGCAGAAGTACGTAAGGCACTGGAAGATGGTTGTAACGAGATCGATATGGTAGTCAATATCAGTGATGTGAAGAACGGTCTGTTTGACAAAGTGGAAGAAGAGATCCGAACACTGAAAAAAGAGTGTGGAGATCACATCCTCAAGGTTATCATCGAGACCTGCTATCTGACGGAGGAAGAGAAGATCGCCATGTGTAAGGCAGTAACGGATGCAGGTGCGGACTTCATTAAGACTTCTACAGGATTCGGGACCGGCGGTGCCACGAAAGAAGATGTAGAACTGTTCAAAAAATACATTGGTCCCAAGGTGAAGATCAAGGCGGCAGGCGGAGTGTCCAGCATGGAAGATCTCGAGATGTTCTTAGAGCTTGGCTGTGACCGTATCGGTACCTCCAGAGCCGTAGGCCTCTGTAAGGGCGAACTTACCGAAGGCTATTAAGTTTTTTGAAAGGAACAAAACAATGGAAAACAAAGTAATTCAGGACAGACTTACTCTTCTCAGAGCAAAGATGCAGGAGGAAGGCATTGATTTCTATATGATGCCCACAGCGGATTTTCATAACTCCGAATACGTAAATGACTATTTTAAAGTAAGAGAATATTTCAGTAACTTTACCGGTTCCAACGGTACACTGTTAGTATGGAAGGACGGCGCCGGACTGTGGACCGACGGCAGATATTTCATTCAGGCAGAGGCAGAATTGGAAGGAACAGGCGTAGAACTGTTCCGCATGTTGCAGGAAGGTGTTCCTACCATCGAAGAGTTTCTGGAGCAAAACATACAGCAGGGTCAGACCTTAGGCTTCGACGGCAGAGTCATTGCAGCCATGGACGGTAAAAAATACGAAAAGGTACTGGCAAAGGCGCAGATCTGTATCGCTTATGAGAAAGATCTGGCAGACAGTATCTGGACGGACAGACCGGATTTCCCTGCCGGAAAAGTAACGGTACTGGACGAGAAAATTGCAGGCAAGAGCGTGGAAGAGAAACTCACAGAGACCAGAGAAAAAATGACAAAGGACGGTGCCAATGCACTGCTTTTGACCAAACTGGACGATCTGATGTGGCTCTTCAATATCCGCGGCTGCGATGTGGAATGCAATCCGGTGGCAATGTCTTATGCCTATATCACGGAGGATACCGCTACATTGTTTATCCAGCAGAAGGCACTGGATACGCAGGTGTCAGAATACCTTGCAGCACATCACATCGATGTGAAGGAATACGACACTGTCGTAGACTTTCTGAAATCACTTCCCGCAGGCAATGCGATCCTCGTGGATAACAGATATTGCAGTTATACTTTATATAAGACACTGCAGAAGAACCAGCATCTGATAGAGGGTAAGAATCCCACCGAGCTGTTGAAAGCCATCAAAAATCCGGTGGAGCAGGCGAGAATGCAGGAAATTTTCCTGAAGGACAGCGTTGCGGTAACCAAATTCATATACTGGCTGAAAACCCATGTAGGAAAAGAGAAGATCACTGAAGTGACTGCTGCAGACTATCTGGAACAGAAGAGAAGAGAGATTCCGGAATTTTTAGATCTGTCCTTCCCGACGATCGCAGGCTATAAGTCCAATGCAGCCATGATGCATTACGAGGCAACACCGGAGAACTGTGCAACTCTGGAGCCGGAGGGAATGCTTTTGGTAGATTCCGGCGGACAGTATCTTGGCGGTACCACTGATGTAACCAGAACCATCGCATTGGGTCCTGTCTCCGATGAGATAAAAAAGCATTATACCATGGTGGCTGCTGCAGTGATGCAGCTGACCCACGCCCACTGGCTCTACGGCTGTACCGGACGGAATCTGGATATTCTGGCAAGACAGCCTATCTGGGATATGGATATTGATTACCAGTGCGGCACCGGGCATGGTGTGGGATACATTCTGAACGTACACGAAGGTCCCCAGAACATGCGTTGGAGATTCACTGGAGGTATGGTGGAAGCCGTGTTCGAAGACGGCATGGACATCACCAATGAGCCTGGTATCTACATCCAGGGCAGCCACGGCATTCGTATCGAGAACGTGATGCTGGCGAAAAACGATGTGAAGAACGAGTACGGTCAGTTCATGCATTTCGAGACTCTGACCTGGGTGCCTGTCGATAGAGAAGCCATTGACGAAAAATATTTGAACGATACCCAGATAAAATATCTGCACGAGTATCAGAAGACCGTCTACGAGAAGATTTCTCCTTATCTGAATGAGGAAGAAAAAGAATGGCTGGCGGCAGAAACCGGAGTGAAGTAAAGAGAATATAAAATTGGTATAAAATTTTTAACGGTTTCTTGACTTTTTTACTGGGTTTTGAGATAATACACACGATGTGGCAGAAGATAAAGACACATATAAAGAATAAAGGAAAGAGGTTAATGTAAGATGGCAGAGATTAATTTAAGCAAGTACGGCATCACCGGAACCACAGAAATCGTTCACAATCCTTCTTATGAAGAATTATTCAAAGAAGAGATGAAGCCTGAACTGGAAGGCTACGAGAAAGGTCAGGAGACCGAACTCGGTGCGGTAAACGTTATGACCGGTATATATACAGGACGTTCTCCCAAAGATAAGTTCATTGTTGAAGATGAGAACTCCAAGAACACTGTATGGTGGACTTCCGATGAGTATAAGAACGACAACCATCGTATGTCTCAGGAAACATGGGCTGCTGTAAAGGATATCGCTAAGAAGGAGCTGTCCAACAAGAGACTGTTCGTTGTAGATGCATTCTGCGGCGCTAACAAGGACACTCGCATGGCTATCCGTTTCATCGTTGAGGTAGCTTGGCAGGCTCATTTCGTAACCAACATGTTCATCAAACCCACCGAGGAAGAGCTGAAGAACTTCGAGCCTGATTTCGTAGTTTACAACGCATCCAAGGCTAAGGTTGAGAATTACAAGGAGCTTGGTCTGAATTCCGAGACTTGTGTAGCTTTCAATATTACCAGCCGTGAGCAGGTTATTGTGAATACATGGTACGGCGGAGAAATGAAGAAGGGTATGTTCTCCATGATGAACTACTTCCTGCCTCTGAAGGGTATCGCTTCCATGCACTGCTCCGCAAACACCGATATGAACGGTGAGAACACCGCTATCTTCTTCGGTCTGTCCGGAACCGGTAAGACCACTCTGTCTACCGATCCTAAGCGTCTGCTGATCGGTGATGACGAGCACGGTTGGGATGACAACGGCGTATTCAACTTCGAAGGTGGATGCTACGCTAAGGTTATCAACCTGGACAAGGATTCCGAGCCCGACATCTACAACGCAATCAAGAGAGATGCGCTGCTTGAGAACGTAACCGTTGATGCTAACGGCAAGATTGATTTCAACGATAAGACCGTTACCGAGAATACTCGTGTATCTTATCCTATCGACCATATTAAGAATATCGTACGTCCTATTTCTTCCGCACCCGCAGCTAAGAACGTAATCTTCCTGTCTGCTGATGCATTCGGCGTACTGCCTCCCGTATCTATTCTGACTCCGGAACAGACCCAGTATTACTTCCTGTCCGGTTTCACAGCTAAGTTAGCTGGTACCGAGCGTGGTATTACCGAGCCTACCCCTACCTTCTCTGCTTGCTTCGGCCAGGCATTCCTGGAGCTGCATCCTACCAAGTATGCAGAAGAGCTGGTTAAGAAGATGGAGAAGAACGGTGCTAAGGCATACCTTGTAAACACCGGATGGAACGGAACCGGCAAGCGTATCTCCATTAAGGATACCCGTGGTATCATTGATGCTATCCTGGATGGCGCGATCAAGACCGCTCCTACCAAGAAGATTCCTTACTTCGATTTCGAGGTTCCTACCGAGTTAACCGGTGTTGATACCGGAATTCTGGATCCCAGAGATACCTACGCTGATCCTTCCCAGTGGGAAGAGAAGGCAAAGGATCTGGCTCAGAGATTCATCAAGAACTTCGCTAAATATGAAGGAAATGATGCAGGTAAGGCTCTGGTTGCTGCTGGCCCTCAGCTGTAATCTTACTTACAGACAAATGCAAATAGGAAGGCTGTCTCTTTGGAGGCAGCCTTTTTTGGTAAAAATTACAGTTGTAAAATAGAAACAGAGTAGATATAATATACTTAACCTGAGATGTGCGATAACTCTTACCAGTTTTGAACCTACATTTACTTTAAACGGGATTCCTATATTGCCAAGTGGCTGTCAAGCCCTCACTCCGCAAGGAGGATTGGAAGGGAAGGCAAAAGGTTGGTTGCGGTTACCCACCTAGCATTGCTAGGAGTCAAAAGGTAAGAGGCGGCATTTTGGGGATAACAATACAAAAGAGAGAGCAGTCCTTTGGGGCTGCTCTTTTAAGGCTTAATTATCAAATCAGGCGGGGATCATTTGAAGAAAAATTTGAAGAAAAACAGACTACTTGAGAATTATTATAAACTTCCGAAAGGACAGAGAATACAGCTGAAGAAATACCTGTGCATTTTAGCTGTGGCATTTCTTCTTTTTTTGCTTTTCCTAAATTTGTTACATAGCTGTGGATGGGAGGACACGGATCCCCCCGAGATGTCGGAGACTTCGCCGCAGCATATCCCGGTAGTACAGAAATTTAAAAATGTATGGATCACGGATGCGGAAGCTGACCGGATCACTATTTTCTGTGACGGAGAGAAGGAGACCTTTTTCCTGGAGGCAGAAACAGAAGGTTCAGATTCTGTTCCGGCACCGGAGCAGATGCGGGAACAGCTGGCGGATGTAGAACTTACAGATGAACTGGTGAGTGCGGTTGTTCTGAAGACGGATAAGTTTACAGGAAGAGTGCTGTCAGCGAATGAAAACGGCATTGAGATCGAAGGCCGGGGCAGAATTCCTCTGGCAGAGGATTACAAAGGATATCGTTTGTATCGGGAGCTTACCATGTGCACGTTCGCGGATCTGACCTTTGGCTATGCCAATGCGGATTTTATCCAGAAGAATGGTGAGATCTGTGGTATTCTCTTAGCCAGAGAGGCGAATATGGAAGACATCCGGGTGTTGATCAAGACTTCGGATTATGTGGATATTTTGCATACAGAAGTAATACTGACGGCAGACAGCGATTTCCTGCTGCAATACGGAAGTGGGGAAAATATACAGGAAGAATTGTTTCCCAAAGGAGACAAGATTACCATAGACATGGACAGTGATTATTTTGTGGGGGAGCGTATCAGTATAGTTCCTGCGGTATTGACAGGCAGAATTCAGCTGCTTAGTGTAAACAGAAGCCAGGGAATACCTTCCTACAGAGGTCATATCGAACTGCTCAGAACAGCAGAGGGCATCGCCGTGGTGAATGAGCTGCCGCTGGAGGAATATCTCTTCAGTGTGGTGCCAAGTGAAATGCCGGCAGCTTATCCGTTAGAAGCCCTGAAAGCGCAGGCAATCTGTGCCAGAACCTATGCCTACGGACATATGCTCAGAGCAGGATACCCCCGGTATGGAGCCCATGTGGATGACAGCACTTCCTATCAGGTCTATAACAACATCACAGAGGCAGACAGCACCACTACGGCGGTAAAGGAAACCTACGGACAAATGATTTTGACAGACGAAGGCACTGTGGCGAACACCTATTATTATTCGACATCCTGCGGTGTGGGAACTACAGCAAGCATATGGAAGACTGCGGAGGCGCAGATGCTTGATTATCTGAAAAGCAGCCGGCTGAGCCCAAGCCCGGAGAATCCGGTGCAGACGGATGACGGGGCGGTAGCTGCAGGCAGTACGGAGATTACCGCGGAAACAATTGCAGAGGAGCTGAGCGAAGAAGAGTCCTTTCGGGATTTTATTACCCAAACTCATGCAGAGGATTATGAAGCGCAGGAAGGGTGGTACCGTTGGACATATACGGTAAAAGAGATCGATGTGGACCGGATACTTGAGACCCTGAAGAATCGTTATGAAGCCAACGGGAAGCTGATCTTGACTCTGAAGGATGGTGACTACAGCAGTCAAAGCATAAAAAACTTTTCTAAAGTTACGGATATCACCATTGTAAAACGGGGACCCGGCGGTGTGGCAGATGAATTGGTCATTGCCACAGATAAAGGAACCTACAAGATCATCTCGGAATATAATATCAGAGCAGTACTATGTGATGGCGTGACCAGGGTGGTCAGACAGGACGGCAGTGAAGTAAGCATGCCCAGCCTCCTGCCCAGTGCATTTTTTGTGATTGAACCTAGCCATGATAAGAAAAATATGATAGGATATAACATTATCGGCGGTGGATTCGGCCATGGCGTGGGAATGAGCCAGAACGGTGCTAAAAATATGGCACTGCAGGGGCTTGGCGCGGAACAGATCCTTAACTTTTTCTATGAAGGATGCGAGATATGCTCAGGACAATAATCAGCATTTGGCGGGATTTTTCCAGCCAGATGAAAAAACAGAATATCAGCGCTTATGCATCGAGTACAGCATTTTTCCTGTTTTTGTCGGTGATTCCGATGCTGATGGTAGTCTGCGCGGTGATTCCTTATACCCCGGTGACGGAGCAGAATCTGATCACTGCACTGACAGATGTGACGCCGGATATTGCGGATGCCATGGTGGAGAGTCTGGTCGTGGATGTGTATGAGAGTTCGGTTGGAATCCTGCCTGTGGCTCTGATCGCCATGGTCTGGTCGGCGGCGAAGGGTGTCATGGCACTGATGCGGGGATTAAATGCGGTCAATGGTGTGGACGAGAAGCGTAATTACTTCGTGATCCGTTTTATTGCAAGCTTTTATACGTTGATCATGCTTGTAGTGTTGATCTTGTCGCTGTTTTTTATGGTATTTGGCAATCAGCTGGTGGATATTGCATTACATAGGATTCCGCAGCTACAGATGTTTGTGAGTCTCCTGATGAATTTCCGCTTTCTGTTCGTATGGGCGGTGCTGATTCTTTTGTTTGGACTGATTTATACATATATCCCGGACACAAAGCTGAAATTCACGGAACAGGTTCCGGGAGCCTGCTTTGCTGCGGTAGTATGGAGTGTATTTTCCTGGGGATTTTCCATGTATGTGTCCTATGGAAATGGGTATAGTATTTACGGAAGTCTGACCATTATTGTGATCATTATGCTGTGGATGTATTTCTGTATGTATATCATTCTGATCGGTGCTTATCTGAACCGGTATTTCCGTCCGGTGAACAGGGTGCTGGTAAATCATGCCAGCAGTAAGAGCGAACTGGCGAGAGAGAACCGTAGACGCATCCGGGAGATCAAGAAGATCCAGCGCAGAAAAAAACATTATACGGAGATCGACAGGGATCCTAAGGAGAAGGATGAAAATCTGACAGACAGGAATTGAACTGCGGACGCAAATGTAGTACACTGATACGGAGAGGGCGAGGAACCTCTCCTGTTGTAGTTATAGTAAAAGAGTATCCGGAAGACGGATGCGGAAATGAGGATAAATATGGAAAAGAAAAACACCTGGGAGACCTATTCTTCCAAACAGTTAAAAGAGCTGGAGAAAATAAACGCACAGTATCGTGATTTCTTAGACAACGGTAAGACCGAGAGAGAGTGCATTGACACCATTGTCAATACCATTGAGAAGTCCGGTTACCGTGAACTGGAGAGCCTGATCAAAGAGGGCACTGCTCTTAAAACCGGAGATAAGGTATACAGCGTATGGATGAACAAATCCATCGCCATGTTCCAGATCGGCCGTAAGCCCATGACAGATGGAATGAACATCCTCGGAGCCCATATCGACAGTCCCAGACTGGATGTAAAGCAGAATCCCCTGTATGAGGATGGCGGATTCGCTTATCTGGACACCCATTATTACGGTGGTGTGAAGAAGTACCAGTGGGTGACTATTCCCCTGGCAATCCATGGTGTGATCGTGAAAAAAGACGGTACCTGTGTAGAGATCAATATCGGCGAGAACGAGGATGATCCGGTATTCTTTGTATCCGATCTGTTGATCCATCTGGCACAGGAGCAGCTGGAGAAAAAGGCAGCAAAGGTCATCGAGGGCGAAGCTCTGGATATTATCGTAGGCAACAAGCCTCTGCTGATCGATAAAAAGGATAAGAAAAAAGATGAGAAAGAAGCCGGAAAAGAAGCGGTAAAGGCAGGTGTTCTGGATATCCTGAAAGAGACCTATGACATTCACGAAGAAGATTTCGTCTCCGCAGAGTTAGAGATCGTTCCCGCAGGCAAAGCAAGAGAAGCAGGCTTTGACCGCAGCATGACACTGGCTTACGGACAGGATGACAGAGTCTGTGCATACACTTCCATGCAGGCAATGTTAGACAGTGATGTGACCGACCGTACTATGTGCTGTATCCTGGTGGACAAGGAAGAAATCGGTTCTGTCGGTGCTACCGGCATGCAGTCTCATTTCTTCGAAAATGCCGTAGCAGAGGTCATGAATCTGACAGGCGAATACAGCGAACTGCATGTGAGAAGATGCCTGGCACACAGCTGTATGCTGTCTTCCGATGTCAGCAGTGCGTTTGATCCTACCTATGCGTCCAGCTTCGACAAAAAGAACGTGGCATATTTAGGCGGTGGTATGGTCATCAATAAATTCACCGGAGCCAGAGGCAAGTCCGGTTCCAACGATGCCAATGCGGAGTATCTGGCACATCTGCGCCATATCTTCGACAAGGCAGAGGTGAACTTCCAGACTGCAGAGCTTGGTAAGGTCGATTTGGGCGGCGGTGGAACCATCGCATATATTCTGGCATTGTACGGCATGAACGTTATCGACAGCGGTGTGGCAGTGCTGAACATGCATGCACCCTGGGAAGCTACCAGTAAGGCCGACGTATATGAAACATATCGCGGATATAAAGCATTTGTGGAAGGAGCGAGCCTGTAATGGCAGAGACGACCGAACTGAAAAAATCAGACTTTTACTTTGATCTGCCCCAGGAACTGATCGCGCAGGATCCGCTGGAGGATCGTTCTTCCTCCAGGCTTCTGGTGCTCGATAAAAATACGGGAGAGCTCTCTCATCATATTTTCCGGGATATTATCGACTATCTGCATCCCGGAGACTGTCTGGTGTTAAACAACACCAAGGTTATTCCGGCGAGACTTTTAGGAGAGCGGGAAGGTACTGGCGGACATGTGGAAGTTCTTTTGCTAAAAAGGAAAGAAGCAGATGTCTGGGAGACACTGGTAAAGCCCGGCAAAAAATGTAAGCCCGGTCAGCGCCTGAGCTTCGGAGACGGACTGCTAAAGGCGGAAGTGCTTGAGACTGTAGAAGAAGGCAATCGTTTGATCCGTTTTGAATATGAGGGTATTTTTGAAGA
>OHAJ01003229.1_pt1 | contig 10460 bp, 6 predicted proteins | sample 1577101 | NCBI WGS metagenome assembly OHAJ01 (sample SAMEA3541531, study PRJEB24748) | human gut metagenome | biome: human gut; feature: human-associated habitat; material: faeces | place: China | collected 2012 | reverse complement strand
TCCACTTGGGACAATACTGCGTGGCTGCTTCACTCAGGCACAATCCCGTCAAAGACCACGGGAGGAACAATACGGGCCTTGTCATCAGCACCTGAAGCGCGCATGTTGGTAAGTTTCTTGGACTTGGTGACGTTCACCGGGATATCGCGGTCTTTGGCGTTCTCACCCACTACTTGCCCGACATATACCTCTTCCTGCGGGAAGATGAAGAAGCGTCCGCGGTCCTGGAGCTTATCGATGGCATAGGCATAGGCCGTGCCTCCCTCCATGGCTATCAGCGAACCGTTTGTGCGGCGCTCGATATCGCCTTTCCAGGGCTGATATTCGAGGAAGCGGTGAGCCATGATAGCCTCGCCGGCAGTGGCGGTCAGTATATTGTTGCGCAATCCTATTATACCGCGCGACGGGATCTGGAATTCGATATCGATACGGTCATTGCGTGTCTCCATGGAAAGAATGTCTCCTTTGCGGCGAGTCACCATATCGATAACCTTAGAACTGTATTCTTCAGGTACATTTATGCTCAGCGCCTCCACAGGCTCGCATTTCACACCGTCGATCTCCTTGATGATCACCTGCGGCTGTCCTACCTGAAGTTCATAACCCTCACGGCGCATAGTCTCTATAAGGATAGAGAGATGGAGCACACCACGGCCATACACCCGCCACATATCCTCTCGTTCTCCTTTCTCAACTCTCAGAGCGAGATCCTTGTCAAGCTCACGGTCAAGACGCTCCTGAATATGACGGGAAGTGACGTATTTGCCGTCTTTACCAAAAAAAGGACTGTCATTGATTGTGAAAGTCATAGACATTGTCGGCTCGTCTATGGCTATGCGCGGCAGCGGATCGGGGCAGTCGTATACAGTTATCGTATCTCCGATCTCGAAATTGTCAAGACCGACAATGGCACAGATATCACCACTGCCCACTTCCTGTGTCTTTTTACGGCCCATACCCTCGAACGTGTGGAGCTCCTTGATTTTCTGTTTAGTCACCGAACCGTCTTTCTTGCAGAGTCCGATCTCCATACCTTCGCGCAGAGTGCCACGATGCACACGTCCCACGGCTATACGGCCCACATAGTTGCTATAGTCAAGACTTGTTATGAGCATCTGCGGATCACCCTCTATTCGTCTCGGAGCCGGTATATAATCTATGATGGCGTCAAGAACCGCCGTAATATTATCCGTGGGTTTTCTCCAGTCGGTACTCATCCAGTTCTGCTTGGCAGAGCCATAGATTGTCGGAAAGTCGAGTTGATCTTCTGTAGCGTCAAGGTTGAACATAAGATCAAAGACCATCTCGTTCACCTCGTCGGGACGACAGTTCGGCTTGTCAACCTTGTTGATGACCACCACCGGCTTGAGCCCCATCTGGATAGCCTTCTGCAGGACAAAACGGGTCTGGGGCATAGGGCCTTCGAAAGCATCGACGAGCAGAAGACAGCCGTCGGCCATGTTGAGCACACGCTCCACCTCGCCGCCGAAGTCGGCGTGACCTGGAGTGTCGATGATATTTATCTTTGTATCTTTGTAATTGATCGAGACGTTCTTGGAGAGAATCGTTATGCCGCGCTCACGCTCAAGGTCGTTGTTGTCGAGTATGAGTTCGCCTGTATTCTGATTGTCACGGAAGAGGTGACCGGCGAGCAGCATCTTGTCCACAAGTGTGGTTTTGCCATGGTCCACGTGGGCGATAATGGCGATGTTGCGAATGTTTTGCATTATTTCTGCGTTTGCTTCTGTTGCTTTGAATTGCAAAATTACAAAAAATATGTTATATAGCAGCAATTTCCTTCCCGGAAAATGAATCGGGTCCAAACGGCGGAACTATCGGGCCGGTCTGTTTTTTACAGGAACCGGCTCTTTGAGAAAATCCCGGAAACTTGCGGAATCGGCTTTATTCCCTCTGTCGTCATGCCGTTTGCGGCTCTTGTTTTTCTTTTGTCTTTTGGCCGTTTTGCGTTTTTTTCTCTTTTTTCCTTCACGTATGTCGTCATCATCTTCATATTCTCCACTGATGGAATCGGAAGAATATACCGCCACGGGATCCTGCACCGAATCTACGGAGGATACAGCGACGTCTCCGCTGCATCCGCGCAATATGAAAGCAGACGCGACGAATCCGAGCGATACCGCCGCAAGAGCGGCAGCTCCGACTCTTTCTTTCGTGCTCAGCTTCTTCATGACAAGACAAACTCAGGCCGCGACATAATGTCAGAAAGGATAACCTATGGCAAGGTGAAAGGCGAACGCGTCTTTGAAAGGAATATTGAAATATCCCTTGTGACCCGTGTCATACGGAGCATGCAGTCCATAGCCGAGGTCACCGCGGATCACCATCATGCCGATGTCGACACGCAGACCCACTCCTGTTCCCAGCGCTATGTCGCGCAGGAACGTACTGCGTTTGAGAAGACCGCCGGGACGCATAGGATCGTCTTTCAGAAGCCAGATATTACCGGCATCTATAAAGGCCGCCCCATGCAGCACACTGACGATCGGGAACCGGTATTCCGTATTAAGTTCAAGCTTGAAGGTACCGGTCTGGTCAAAATATCCGTTTTTGTCCGATTCCGGCGCACGATAGCTTCCCGGGCCGATTGACCTGACCGTAAAGGCTCTTATGGAGTTGGCGCCACCGATATAGAACTGCTCTGAATAAGGAACCGTGGTCGAGTTGCCGTAGGCATGTTCAGCTCCGATCAGCACACGGGAGACAAGCCATTGGTCGGAACCTCTCACAAGTCTTCGCGAATAGACGAGCTGCGCCTGTCCCTTGATAAACTGAGAGAAGGGCATGCCGAACAGAGTCTTTCTGTCTTTTACTCCGCACATACGCCATAACGCCCAGAATACATTTCCGGCTTCCTTGACGGTGGCCGAGAAATTAAATCCGTTTATTCTTTCTCGTTCAAGCCATTTGTCATAATTGTAAGTATAGCTCATCTCGGGAATGAACTGACTTTCAAAACTCAGAGCGACAGCCGGATTCTCGGCCATTATGGAGTCAAAATCATGAGTTGTGCGCAGCAGTTTGGTATATGAGAGTTTGAATGGAGTGAACTGATTGGTCACACGCCGGTTGTAATTCCATTCATATGTTATGCCCGCGCCGACTTCGGCCATACGGAAATAATGAGGCCGGTTCAGTATGTTGCCGCTGAGAGAGATTGTCGTCCAGTTGAGATCGCGGTTGGTGCGACGCACGAATTTGGGAGCGAGGAGACGAGGGAAAGCAAGCGAGGTGCTAAGCCCGAATTCATAACTGTTGAATACGGATCCGCGGTTTCGTCCTGTCTGCCATTCATAACTTCCCGACAGCTGTATGCTGAAACGTTCGGCGCCCCCGAACATATTATTGTTTGTAAGACCCAATATAAGCCCGGGGCCAAGATAAGAATTTGATTTCGATGTCACATTGGCCTCGATAGTCGCTTCTATCGGACGTTCGAACTGACAGGTTATATAGACGTCGAGAGTAGGATTTTCCGGATTGGTATCGACCGGGACAGGCTGGATATGTATGTTGCCGAATATTCCAAGCCGGGACAGACGCGTCTGCGTGCGGTCCATGTCGCGTACGGAGAAATAACGGTTCTTGCGGAATGTGATACATGACGGGATCATGTTCTTCCGCAATTTCGACGGTCGGTAGACCACGAGTTCCCCTTTTGAAGTCTGAAGCGTATCGGGAATTCCCATCCGCCGGTTGCTCCGTCGCAATACGGTGGTATGGATCAGGCCGGTACGGAATCTCATTTTTGCAATTTCAGGCGTATTTTCCACCATTGCCAGCTTCAGCGCTATCCTCTCGGGAGTAATAAGACTGTCGGCAAGAAATTCGATATACTCGGGGCGGAAATAATAATAACCCCGGTTACGCATCGCATTGGCGATACGCACTCGCTCGGCCGCCAGCGAATCGACACAGAACCGTTCGCCCTTGACAAGATAAGTGCTCTTATGAGCCACTGAATCTATAAAACGGTATATACCCGGTTTCGTATCATTGAAAAAAATGATACTGTCCAGCAGATAGGGAGCACCGGTCTTTATATTATAATCGATATTCGCGATCTTGGGATTCTTTTTAGGAGCCAGCTCATAAGAGACCGATGAATTGAAATACCCGTTGTCGTCAAGAATCGACTTCAACATCTTGATCCGCGTCTCGGGACGGACATCGCTGACAAGCACCGGTTGTGAGACGAGTCTGTCATAAAGCCAGCCTTTGATACCTCGCGCCGAATCATTCCAGTTGTTATATACCCACAATCCGAGAGGAAACGGGTAACGGCGATAGGGTGTAAGCAACGGCAATGCGTTATTGGGCTTGACGTTTACAGATTTGACAAGATCAGATTTAACATCCCCCGGCATTTTCACTCCCTCGGGAGCGTCAACCTTCATATTCAGGCCATTGTACAGGAATTCACCGTCGGGAATTCTTTTTGTAGTGGAGCATGAGGTCGTCAGCATCAAGACAATACAAAATGCGGCGACAATCGGAATTTGATATTTAGAGGCTGTATGTTTCATAGTCATTCTGCATTCACAGGTATAGTGTCGGTAGAATCATTTTTGATGACAGCCATGCTGTCGACTGCCGTTTTCTCTTCATGGACCGGCTTTCGGTTCTTGCGACGCCTGAACCGAAAAAGACTCTTGAGGTTTTCAAGACGGCGTTTATAGACAAATCCGGCACCCATCTCCGTTATCTCGCCTTCGAGAATACTCTCATAGCCGATATGCCTGAAAAGACGCACGGACATGTTCATGGTCTGGGTCTGCCTGAGTATATATTCGAAAGCCACGTCGCTGACAAGATTCTGCGCGATCTCGTCATCAGCGGAATCTGTGGAGTAATTGCCTCCTACAAGAATTTTAAAACGGTTGTTAAAAAGAGATTTGGATACCTGATAGCTGTAACTTGTCTCCGTATTCGTGACGCCATTGGTGGTCTTGTCATATTGATTCACGCCAAAAGAAAGATCCACGCCCCGGATATTTTTGGCAGCCCATGAGTTAAGCTGCGACTCAAGAAAACTGTACAGGAAATTGCCGGTAGCGGCGTTTGCTTTTGTGCCCTGCGCCGAATACTGATTGTAAAGCAACAAGTTCATGGCCTGGGTCTGCCGCTGGTCAGCGCTCATGGACTGCAGTTCATTCTGAATTGCAAGATCGTCATTGGTAGACAGATCGAAAGCCACTTTCAGATTCTCGAGTGTATTGGTCGCATGGAGCGTTACAAGGAAGTTTACAAGACGCGAGTTGTTGCCGCTGGTTACATTGGCCTTCACATCGTCAGTCGCGGTGACATTAAGAGTAGGATTCATGATGGATCCGTTCCATGTGATCGTGCTGGAAGGATCAAAATCAAACATCTTCTCGCCTATAACAGGAAGGCTGTAACGGGCATACCCGTTTCCAAGTGTCAGTGTTCCTGTCAATGACATGTCTCCCATATAATTCTGAAAATAGTTGAGATTTGCCGAAGGATCGAGCTCGACCTTGTCCGTACCGTTGTTAGACAACAATACTTCTATGTGCGTTCCGGGAGTAATGACAAGATTGGCATTTATGCGCATGTTCAGCGGTGACTCCACTATTGAATCCGTTTTAATGACTTGTGTGGTGTCGTTGAAGTTTACGAACCGCACCACATCCTGATCCGACTGCGAGGAGAGCTCCGCAGGATCCATATTCAACCGGTATGTGGCATCGGTCGTACCCAGTATGTTTACATTTCCGTTTACATCAAGAAGATTCATCGGACCCTTTACGGTTGCTCCGAGATTCAGAAAAACTTTGCCGAAAAGATCATCTTTCGATCGTTTGTCGCTCTTGATGAGCTGAAAATTGCTGGCAGAGGCGGTCAGATCAAAGAGAATATTGGAAAATTTAGCCGCGTCGATAGTCCCCGAAAGTTTAAGAGGATTCTCGTTGGCGCCATAGATATGGAACTCCTTTATATCGATCAGATTGTTTCTCACGGTCAGAGGATCATTGCCGAAGCGGAGTCTTGCACCCGCCATGGGGATATGCGCCGTCACCGAGTCGAGAGCGATCGCGCCGTTAAGTATCGGAGCCGCAAACGATCCGTCCATACGCATGTCTCCATTTATATATCCTCCGAGCACCATTGTATTTCCAAGAAAAGGATTGGCGACTTTAAGGGGGAAACGGGTCAGCGAGACACCGATCGAATCCGGTTTGAGGCCCTCCGGTCCCTGCACTAGATTGGCATAGGCAGCAATGGCGGGATCTCCGTTTATCTTAAGCGCGGCATTGACATCCGTACCGGATTCCAGACCATATCCTGCATCGAGTGCAAGATCGAAATCCCCGACTCTGGTTTTTTCGTAAACAAAGTTTTTCAGGCCCACATTTCCGGCCCCGGTAAACCTGCGGTTGTCATACTCTACGTGAAGGTCTGCATTGAGGTCTCCTTTCATAGGCGGAGCGAGCGCCCACATGCTGAGAAAATCCTCTATGTGGAGATTGTCAATTTTCACATACAGTTCTTCGTTTCCTTTCCCGGTATCCTGCGTGCGTGCAAGAATGCTGCTCTCCGCACTCCGGGCTTCGAGATTTGCTCCTATATGCTTGGTATGAAGATTGAAATCGAGGAAGTTGTCGGAATTGAAGGTCCACGGCAGATATGCGATCGTGGATTTCAAAGGAGTAATATGGGCAGTCACCGTCGAATCCTGCAGAGCCGCGGTCAGACCTATGCGATATCCCTGCTCTCCCTTGATGTTCCACTGATTGAAAAATGCACTCATACGGTTGTTGCCGAAATATCCGTTAAGATTCACCTTGGCGAATTCATCCATAGTCCCTTTCCGGTTTCCGACATGGGCCTTGTAGTCCATAAGGGCGCCACGCTCTTTGAGTCCGAGGGTTATCGTGTCGAGATCCAAAGAAGCGGATGTATAATTCAACACCCCGATGTTGCCGTATAAGATCGAATCCTTGCCGAAACGTGCATAAACCGTATCGACGCCCATGCCCTGAGACTGGAGGAACTGGTCGACGAGGCCGCGCCCGGATGCATTTAAAACAAGATCGAATCTCGGCAGAAGATTGCTGAGACTGTCCACGACAAGATTTTTTTCTTTGATTTGCCTTTCAGCCATGCCTGCGGCGGTCGTGAAAGTCTTTATAAGATTCTCCATTCCCGACTCGGCATTGAACTCAAGTGAAGTCAGCAAAGAGTTCACTTCAAGCGCCGTACTTACAGGATCGGCTTTAACACTCGCTGTCACGCCTTCGGGCAGATGGATATATTGCCCCGGCAGATACCATTCAAGAGCACGCGCCTCGAGATCGATGTCATAGATCCACTTGCCGGGTTGCGCGTTTCCCCGGAGCGCGATGTCGCCCGAACCGTAGCATATGCTGTCCGAAAGGCCGAGCCGCTGCAGATTGACATCCCTGAGAGTGGCGTTTATATCGAATGTATAATCGTCAGGATGTATGGTTCCGGAGCCGCTCATATCGAAATCAAGTCCGGGATTAAGCGAAGAGGCCTGAAGCATAAGATCTCCGGCATTGCTCAGAGTGGCGTCGACATGTATGTCGCGAAGTTCATTATGGTTGTATTCTACTGATGAGATATCCACAGTCGCGTCTGTCACAGCATGGCCACTCAGAGGATTGAATCCATGCCCACGCGCATTTACTGTGGCTGTCACGCGTCCGATACCGGCTGCAGGCACGAAACGCGCCACATCAAGACCGGTTGTCCGGATATCAGCCATATAGTTTTCGGGAGTGAGGGCCACATGGCCTTTTGCAGCCAGATCGCCGGCATCGCTTTTAAGTGTAAAATCGGCACCGTAGCTCAGACCCTTGGCCTCGGCTGTTCCTTTGATGGTGAACGCCGGTATCTTCACATCATCCATGCCGATAAATCTGTCGGCAAGAGCCGGATCGCTAAGACTGCCGTCAAATTCCACCTTAGCCACCATTTTCTTGTAGTCAAGAGGATTTCTGGCGTATCCTTCCGCGTTTATTTTGACCACCCCCGGCATATTGGCGTAAAGACGGTCAATTGTCAGTTCAGACAACGATCCGGCAGCCTCGACCGTGAAGTCAAGAGGTTTGCGTGCCGGAACCATCGACAGCACGGATTTCAGGGCAGGCATGAAAGCCTCCACATCCGGCAGTCCGATACGCCCGCGGGCATTTATATCCATATCTGCCGCAGGATCAAGAGCCATCATGGCGAACGGGACATTGGCAGAGGCATTTACCGTAGAGTATAAAGTACGCAACGACACACCGTCGAGTGACAACCCGATGGAATCAATACCGATAATGCCACGCCCTTCCGCAATCTGAAGACCGCTTCGTTCCCGTGCAGTCAGACGTGTCAGCGGCAATCTTACCGTCGATGATTCGTTATAGAAATTTCTCATTCCGATACCGACCCCGGTGACTTTCAGATAACCGGCATCGAAACCGGGCATTGGCGTGGCGCCTTTAACAGCATAGAGCGCGGAGATAGAATCCACCGCAATGCTATCGCCCATTATCCTCATCGGAGGGCCCGTTGACGGTTCGGAAGGCGGTGCGGGATGTGTCTTGATATATTCTGCCGTCGGAGTGAGATACGTGATATTGCCACCACCTATCGACGCGAGATTCCACTTCACGACATTCTCCCCAAGATCTACCAGCGCTTTTTTAATGGCCACACGTTTGAGTTCGACATTCATCGTGTCGATGGTCGGAAGCATTGACATCCCGAATGTGAAATTCTCCATTTCGAGATCATTTGCCTTTATCTTGAACGGAGCCGAAGAAGCGGCCGTGTCCTCGGGTGTCGGCTTCTTCTTCCATACATTCATATAAAGAGAAAGATGCCCGTCGCGAAGGCGTGTCCTGTTGAGTATGATTTCCGAAGTCCGGATATTAGCCGAGCTCCTGTCGTCCACTTCCAGCATTCCGGCTCTGACTGTCAGGACCATGGAAGAATCCGGGGCAATCATCCTGTAATAGCCGTCATTAAGACGCAGGGCGTTGAGTCTGACATTAAGCGCAAGCAACGGAAGCAATTTCACATCCGCCACAGCTTCACGAGCCCTGACCATGGTATCGCCTTTTGCCTCCAGCACATATACATCCTGCAAATGGACGTCAAGAGGGAAATACAAACGGAATTTTCCGATACCAATTTTCATGCCGGTGGATTTCTCGACGAGATCCGATGCTATTTTTACCGCAAATTTCTGTACGGGAGGTATATAAAGCAAGACCGGAATAAGCAGTATGACAAGTAATATGACAGATAGTGTCTTGACCGATCGCCGCAGCCACGTCGGACGGATCATATGCTTTTTCTTTCTGACAGGGAGTTCACCAATAGCATCCGATGTCTTATCCACATCAGATGAAACAGTTTCTGGATCGGGCGAGCCTGGTTGTTCTTCCTTCTTATCTTTGTTAAGTTCTTTATTTTCTGCCATCCGGTCTGTCCTTTTGGAAACACAAATTTAACGTTTTTTACAATATTAAACAAAAATATATGAATAATGTTAGCAATGTAAAAAACTTATTACTGTCCGAGATATGTCCACAATAAAATCAGGCGGATTTACCGTTACGGTAAATCCGCCTGAGAAGTCTTTCTATATCCTGTCTTATTTTGCGGCGTGGGGCTGCACGTTGATGAACTTGCGACCCTCTTTACCGGTTGTAAACACAACCACACCGTCGATAAGAGCGAAGAGAGTGTGATCCTTGCCCATACCTACATTGAGACCGGGATGATGCACTGTACCTCTCTGACGTTTGATGATGTTACCGGCCTTGCAGTTCGCACCACCAAAAATTTTCACACCAAGTCGTTTGCTTTCTGATTCGCGGCCGTTCTTAGAACTACCGACACCTTTCTTATGTGCCATTTTCTATTTTGGTTTATGCGGTTACTATTTTCTTGATCATTATCTTAGTGAACTGCTGACGGTGACCGTTCAGACGACGGTAACCTTTACGGCGTTTCTTCTTGAAGACAATAACTTTGTCGCCCTTTACGAGGGGAAGAAGAACTTCACATTCAACTTTAGCGCCTTCAACGGCAGGCACACCGACTTTAACGTCGCCGTCGGCATCGAGAAGAAGCACTTTGTCGAACGACACAGAGTCGCCCTCCTTCACTTCGTCGCCGAGATGGTGGACATACAGGAATTTGCCTTCTTCTGCCTTGAACTGCTGTCCTTTGATTTCTACGATTGCGTACATTTTATTTAAATATATTTTATCTGACCGTGGGGCGGCGCCATTGCGGAGCACTTAATCTGCCTGCACGGCATAATTGCGATTGCAAAATTAGCGTAAAATTTTGTAATATCCAAATAAATTAGTAATTTTGCAGTGCTTTTCCCGGAAAAGTGCCGCAGGCGGAGTTACGCCAATTAATTCTGAAAGTTCACGTTCTGCGGGCAAAAT
>OHAJ01003227.1_pt1 | contig 10469 bp, 9 predicted proteins | sample 1577101 | NCBI WGS metagenome assembly OHAJ01 (sample SAMEA3541531, study PRJEB24748) | human gut metagenome | biome: human gut; feature: human-associated habitat; material: faeces | place: China | collected 2012 | reverse complement strand
CGCTCATAGCTGCCCAGCGGATAGAGTGCTTTGGAAACATTGGCAACAGAGTTCACGTCGAAATCCTTGCCGATGAAACCAACCAAAACCAGATTCAACGCGAAGAAAAACGCGCCGATGATAGTCATGGCGTCACCGAAGCTCATATGCATGAGTTCCGCGCCACCGCCGCCGCTCAGCGACACCAGACCAATGCCGAACGCGCAGACGAACGCGGCCACCAGATGCTGCCAGCTGGGGCGTTTGCGCGTGAACGCCCACACCACGAACGGCACCATCACGCAATAGGTGTCGGTGAAGAAGCTGTTGCGTCCGGGAGACGTGGTTTCAAGTCCTTTGAGCTGGAAGATGAATCCCAGCCAGTAAGTCAACGCGAGTATCAGACCGGGAACGATATAGCGGCGCAGGCGAATCCTGCGAAGACGTGGGAAAAACACGATGGCCATAAGCAGTACCGCCGAAGCCATGCGGAAGAACATCATCCACTGTGTCGGCATGTTCTCCTGCACATGCTTGAGCATGGTGTAGCCGGACCCCCATACCGCCGCGTTGACCAGCATCATCACGCGGGCGACCGGCTTCGATACGCTAATGCCTTCCGATGATTCCTGCCCCGCGTCTGCCATCCGTCCCCCCTTACACGCTTCCACACATCCGACGTCGTATTCACGTCATGCTTTCCGAAGGAAACTTTAGACGTGGCTGCGGAAGCAACACGCGGGAGCATGCTACTGCGCTTTGGCCGCCTGGCTGTTCACCCAGTTGTCAGCCATGTCAATGGCTTCGTCAAGCGTGACCTTGGCCGCCTTGTAATACTTGGAATCCTTGATGTTGCTGCTTTCGACGAGCTTCTGTCCGGAGTCCGCGGCCTTGGACAGCGCGGACAGCAGTTTGCGCCCGGTCAGGGTCAGGGAATCGTCCTTGCTGAGTTTGTCGACCAGTTTGTCTGCCTCGTCGATCGACTGTTGCAGTTCCTTTTTGGATTCATCCAACGATTTCGTGTCGGAGGTACCGTTCGAAGAAGTGCTGTTCGAAGAGGCTCCGTTCGATTGCCCGGATGGGTTATTGGACGATTGTCCAGCTGCCGCGCCATCCGAATCGGCCTTCGGATCCTGCAACGCGGTTTCGGCGTTTTTCTCTTGGATGCTTTTCAAACTGGCGTTCAGGGAATCGGTGGCGCTGTCCAACGTTTTGGCTACGAGATTGAGCTGCGTGATGGTGGCTTCCGCCTTGCAGCCTTCCGTATCGACTGTGTTCTCGGCGCTGGTGGCCGCGTCCGCGAACGCGTCGATGATGTCGTTCACGCCGAGCGCGCCTCGAATCAGCTTCTGCAGTTCGCTGCCGTTTTCGGAAGTGTCGAGCACGGCTTTGCGGGCCGAGCTGAATTCCGCGAGCGATTGCCGGCATGTGGCCAATGCTTCCTGCTGCTTGTTGCGGTAAACGCACACGCCGGCACCGCATGCCACGATGAGGGCCACGACCACGGCAAGGACGATCGGCCATGCCTTGCGGGGGCTGGAAGGCTGTTCAGTGGTCTGGTACTGATAATCCATACGTGTCACCCCTTGCGAACCGATAGCTGTCATCGTTCTTCGTCTTGTTAACCTTGCCTATTGTACGGGCTTGAAGATGGGAATATCCTGAATGGGCATCCTGCGCACACCAATGACGCAGGATCGGGCTGGCATATCGTCTCTCCGCAGGCGTGCCGCATGTCCATCACGGCCAGCAGCCCCCGTTTGTCCGCTCGTTCGACAGCCATGTCCACGAAATCGACCGGCAGATGCCGTTTGTCGGCGATTTGCCGCACCGTCAATCCTGCGGCGATGTCGCCGGCGATGCGTGCGACGATATCGTTCCGGCCGTCGCCGTATGTATCAGCCGTACGTGGCGTGCGCCGCCATCCGTGCGCGGAAGCGCCGGACCGTTCCATACCGCTCACCATATCAACCGCAATGTTTGGAAGGCGATGATGGCGATGACGTATGCCACGGCCAAGCTCAGCAGGACGGATCGCGCCGCGACTTTCGTGCCAAACTGCCGTCGCATTTCGGCGACCGTTGCAAGACATGGCGTGTAGGCGAGCGTGAACAGCAGGAAGGCGATGGCCGCCGCCTTGCCGTGGCCGTGCGATGACTGGTCGAACGAGGCGCGCAGCTTCTGTCCCAGCGTTCCCTCCCCGGCTTGTTGGGAAGCCGCATCATCCGGTTCGTCCGCATGGTATGACTGCGACATCGAACCGACCACGACCTCTTTGGCCACGAATCCCGTGATCAGCGCGGCCGAGGCATGCCAGTCGTCGAAACCGGCCGGCGCGAACACGGGAGCGACCGCGTCGGCGAGCACGCCATACGCGGAATCATGCACGTCGTCGACATGAGCGAAACCGCCTGCGTTGGCGGTTACCGGAATGCCCTGCAGCAGCCACAGCGCCGTGATCATTGAAATGATGATCACGCTGGCTCCACGGATGAAGCCCCATAGACGCAGCAGCACCGAACGTGCCAGCTGCAACGCGCGCGGGCATTGGTATGCGGGAAGCGCCAGCATCAACGGTTCGGGTTCGAGGCCGCGGAACATGGTGTGGCGCAGCAGCACGCCGACCAGCAGGATGACCATGACCGAAGCCACGTACATGAGGAAGACCACGAGACCGGCGTATTTCGGGAAGAACGCGTGGGCGAGCACCAAAAACACCGATAGTCGTGCGGAACATGCCGCGAACGGCACCAGCATGCCGGTAAGCACCCGTTGCCGGGAATCGGATAGGGTTCGTGTGGCGGCCAAAGCCGGCAGATTGCAGCCGAAGCCGACGATGATCGGCAGGAACGCGCGACCATCCAATCCCAAGGCGCGCATGGCACAGTCCATCACGAACGCGGCGCGGGCCATGTAGCCGGAATCCTCCAAGATTGACAGCAGCAGGAACATGATGCCCATCACCGGAATGAACGTCAGCACGGTGACCACGCCGTCAAGCAGACCGTCCACCAGCAGCGAACGCAGCCAGCCGCCGCTCACGGATGGTCCGAACAGGCCGAGCAGCAGGTCGAGTCCATCTGTGCACCATCCGCGGAAGGTCACGTCAATCCAATCCTGCATGGGGCTGGCGAGCGTGGTGGTGGCCTGGAACACGACGAACAGCACCGCAAGGAAGACGAGGACGCCAATCACGGGGTGCAGCAGCACGCGGTCGATGCGGTCGGACAAGGTGACGTGGTCGACCGCATGCATGTCGAGGCCGCGCAATATGCCGGCGGTCCAGTCGAGTCGTGCGTCGGCCCGCGATTCGGCCCAGACGCTCAGGCCGTCGGCGGTTTTCATGTCGGCGTCGGCTGTCGCGGTTGGCAGTGCGGTCAGCCCGTGCGGAACGGGCGTTCCCTCGAAACTTGCGGCGATCGCGTCGGCCAAAGCCTTGCCGCCGTTTCCGGTACGTCCGTCAATCGCGACGACCGGCATGCCGTCCAGCAAATGGGACAGTCGTTCCGCATCGACGCCGCAGCCGTTGCGGACGGCGAGGTCGTTCATGGTGAGTGCCACGACGGTGGGCAGCCCGAGCTCCACCACCATCGACAGCAGGTACAGCGATCGGGACAGCGCGGTGGCGTCCAGCACCACGACGGCAAGGTCGGGAACGGGCATGCCCGACGCGCCGGTCAACGCGTCGACGGCAACCTGCTCGTCGGGACTCATCGGAGATAGCGAATAGGTTCCGGGAGTGTCCACAAACTGCCAATTCTGCGGATTTTTCGTCGTTTTCGAGCTTTTGTACCGGTATTGCCCGCAAGTGATGGACACCGTGGTGCCTGGCGCGTTCATCGTACGGGTCCTCGCGCCAAGCAGCGCGTTGAACATGGAAGATTTGCCAACGTTCGGATTGCCTACAAACACGACGCGTTTTACATTTTCGACGTTTCCCATATTGCCGGAGTCGCCGCCCATGCCGTCATTCGCGGGTCTGTTGACACGACAAACGCGATGCCGGCAACAGCCATTCTGCGAACGGCAGCAGTCGCCGCCCCTCAGGTTCCGTAGATTCAACATTCGCGCATATTCCCGTTCTCTTCGCGTTACGCAACGTCGTCTTGCGCATGTTCATCCCGCGCGAACCGTACCCGGACGGCACGCGCGGTGCCGCCGTCCACCGCGACACGTTCGTTTCCGAATGCGACGACCCTTCCGCCGAAAGCGCTCCGCTGCATGACCCGTAAACCCGCGCCCGGAGCCAATCCTATCTCACATAGGCGGAACCGGTGCCGGTCATCCAGGTCGATGCCGTCCACGACAACGCGCATGGCGCGCGGACAGTCGCGCAGCGTCATGATGGCGCCGCGCTCCCCCGCCCGACGCCGCACCGTGTCATCGAAGCGGCGAGCATGCGTATTATCCATGTTTTCACACATAGCAGGAAACGAAGCAAAGCACAAGAGTGTTTTTCACGGAACTGAACCGCACCCCAATTGTTGGACGTCGGTAAGTGGGATGCAGTCTGAGACCGCGATCTGGCACGCATCATCCAGACTTTGGTCGACGATCCCATTGAGCAACGCATTCGCGAACGGCGCGTCCAAGAGCAGGACGGCGAGGCCGTTGCCGACAATGCCCCGGTCAATACAGGCTGTGGCAACGCTGCCGACAATGCCACTGCCGAAAAACGCAAGCCCAGTGCCGCCACATTGGCGGCAATAACAGTACCGGCACAAGCGGCACCGACGCGGTTGCCGACAATCCGCTGGAGCTGGTGGAATCCGGTTGGTCTGTAAGCCAACAGGGGTACGTTAGCTACGCATTCGCCCTGCGCAACACCAGCACAACCCTGCAGGTACAGTATCCAGAAGTCGCCATCACCGGCGAACCAAAGACGGCTCCATCGTGTTCTCGCAGACGCAAACGCTGAATATGGCGTTCCCGAATCAGACTATATATAACGCCGGGCAAGCGGGTCAAGGTACCGCACCGGCCACCGTGGACTTCGTTGCGCTCAGTCCGAATGAGTACAACGTCACGGAAGCACAAGGCACTGCCACTTTCCCCATCAGCGGAATCTCCAAAGTGCGCAACAACGACGGCGGCACGACCTTCAATGGCGAAGTCCGCGCCGTGACCGATGGTTTCAAGCCTTCAGATGGACAGCAGATCAAGGTTTCCCTAGTGTTGCGGGATAAGCAAGGTGCCATCATCTATGGAGAAATGGCATTTGTGGATTGGCCGGACAATGGCCAATCCTGCCTTTCTCGATACTGGTGTACGATTTGCCGGACTACACGTCCTACGAGTCGTACGCACAAATTTGGTAGTTCGGCTTAATCGCCATCAGGCCGCGTTACACGCCGCATCGACACTAGTGTTGCGCCGTGCCTGGCCGAATACACGGCCAGCCATCTTCTCATCGGTCTCGGTCTGGATGATGGTGCGCATCGGGCCCATGCAGATGGCCGAAGCCAAACCGTTCACCACATCAATCAGCAAATACGCCAGCAGCTTGTGGACCACGCCAAGACCAACGACGGAGACGCCCACCAGAGTGATGCCGAAGGCGACCACGCGCATGTTGTTGCGGACGATGATGACGCCGAATCACCGATCATCCTTTGGGAACAACACGTCGAAGGCATGTTCCATCACGGACTTACGGCGGATCACACCGACGAGCCTGCCATCACCATCCACCACCGGCAGTTTCTTGAACTGCTTCTTGGCGAGGATTCGGGCCACCTCTCCAACATGCTGGTCGGGCGTGGCGGCAACGACCTTACGCGTGGCGATCTCCATCACCTTCTTGCCGGAGAGCGCCTGCACCTTGGAGGCCACGGTTTCGTCGTCGAACACCACCATCGTCGAACCAGTGCCGGTGGAAACCGTACGGGATTCATAGGTGGCAATCGATTTCATGACATCGCCGTCGCTGACGAAGCCGACGAGCCTGCCATCGCCGTTCACCACGGGAAGGCTGGAAACGTTGAGGCGGATGAACTCGCGCACCACATGCGTGATGTCATCGCTGTCCAGGCAGCTGTAGGGATGATCGTCCATGATCCCACTGATGGACTGTTCCTGGGTCTGCTTGAACAGGGAGGAGGCAGGGGCCACGTATGCGCCGGCGTAGTGATGCTCGGCGGGCTGGCCTTCAGTGGTTTCGGCCGCGACTTCGGCGGAGGCTTGCGCCTCGTAGGCCTTGGCGTTGCGTGCGGCCTTCTCCTTGGCACGACTGGTGACGGTGAAGATGCAGATGATCAGGGCGACCAGCGAGATGGCGGCGCACAGCAGGTAGGAGAACGCGATGCCGCTGGCCGTGGCGGACTTCACACCCTGGGACATGTGCGAGGCGGTCACGGATGTTTCTGCGGTAACCAGAAGCGAGGTCGCAATGGCTGCCGCGATCTGGCGGCCGGTGTTGGCGATGGCGTTGCCATGGGCGATCATGTCGTTCGGCAAAGCGTTGACGCCCCAAGTGTTGATCGGCATGTTGGCGATAGCCTGACCGGATGCCTGCAATGCGCAGAACACGGCGACAAACAGCACTGATGTCCTGGTGTTGATGGTGCCGAGAAGACCAAGAGAGATGGTCATGAGCGCAAGGCCGCCGATGCCCACGCCGCGCGGGCCGAATTTGTCGAATGCGGCACCGGCGACCGGACTCAGGATGATGCCGACCGCCGCGGCGGGCAGCATGACCATGCCGGTGACGGTGGCGGATTGGCCGAGCACATTCTGGATGAAGATAGGCAACGTCACGTTGGTTGCGGCGACTGCGGCGTTGATCAGAGTGACCAGAATCGCGGAGTTGCGGAAGTTGCGGGTGGCAAGGGTGTCAACGCGCAACAATGGCTCATCGAGCTTGACTTGCTTGTATACGAATGCGACGAAGGCCACAAGACCAACGACGATTGAGGTAATGACGACCGGACTGGCCCATCCCATCGTGGAAGCGGACGAGAAGCCATAGAGCAGGCCACCGAACGCGATGGTCGAAAGGATCACGGACAGGACGTTGAGCTTTGGGTTCTTCAACTCGCTGACGTTCTTGAGCATCATCGTGCCTCCGACAAGGATGACCAGTGCCACGACTGCAATGCCAATGAACATCGGGCGCCATCCGAAACCGTCAATCACCAGACCACCGACAACCGGGCCGATAGCCGGGCCGGCGGCCATGACGATACCGGCCATGCCCATGGCGGTGCCGCGCTTATCCGGCGGATAGACGAGCATCGGCACTACGGCGACCAATGGCAACAGCACGCCGGAGCCGGCGGATTGCAATATGCGTCCGACGAGCAACAGCACGAAATTCGGCGCGACGGCACACAGCAGTGTGCCGACCATGAAAGTGGCAAGGGCTCCGGCGAAGAGCTTTCGGGTGGAGAATTTATCAATCAGATAGCCTGAAATCGGCACCATGATGCCCGAGACCAGCATGTAGACGCTGGTCACCCACTGCACGGTGCCGGTGGTGATATTGAAATCACGCATCAGTGCCGGCAAGGCCGGTGACATGACGGTCTGGTTGAGCAGCGCGATGAACGAGCCGACGACGATCACGCCCACGACGATGAATCGGGCGTGCGAATCAATAGGCTTTACGGAACTGGCGGCGGACCCGAATTCCGCGGTTTTCTGTGAGGTCACAGCATTTCCTTCTGTTGGTAACGGCATGTGTGGGCGATCCGGCCCCATACTTGTGTCAAGACGCGGGGACACCGATGAGTCCGGGGTAAAGGAAAAGCCGCCATCCGTTCCGCATTCATATACGGCAAACGATTCGCGGCTTTGCGTAAGTTGATGGCTATGGTGAGCGATTCATGCGACGTCGACTGCGGATGGGCCATCGGTACATCCCGGCATAAGGCGTGTCCCCGCTACACCAGCATCGAGAATAGGGCCATTTGTGGATTGGCAAACAGAACATTGCCGACGAACGACCCACGGCAGGTGCGTGCGATGAACATCGCGTAGCGATACAGGTTCATGGCATCTCCTTGATGGGTCTTCGTACGGCAGACATCGAGAAGCCTATCATCATTCAGATCGACGGTGAAACCCACGCATGCCCGACAATACACAAAATCTTTACAAAAGGATTGGGCTTACCGCATACGATCCGCCTGGGTAGCGGTCCGAGGATGAATCAGGGGCGAGACAAGGGTTGCGTCTCGTGTTTCCGTCATGATGTCTGGCAAAATAGTGAAGCCGGACATGCGAGGCATCGACCGGAATCGGAAAGGGGCAAATCATGCGAGTTCTCGGCAATATCCTGTGGATCATTCTTGGTGGGTTGGCCATCGCAATCGGATGGGCATTGGTGGGACTGATTCTGTGCATCTCCATCATCGGCATCCCGCTCGGCATTCAAGCGTTCAAGATGGCGGGACTCACCCTGACGCCGTTTGGCAAAACCGTGCAATACGGCGGCGGAGTCGGCTCTGCCTTGGCCAACATCCTGTGGGTGGTGCTGGTCGGCTGGTGGATGGCGCTCGGCTATCTGGGAGCCGGCGTACTCAACTGCATCACCATTATCGGTATTCCGTTCGGATTGCAATCGTTCAAGATGGCCAAGCTCGCGCTCTGGCCATTCGGAGCGGAAATCGTCAACCTGTAGATTCCAAATACTACAAAGCCGCCAAAGCAACCCTTGACGAGGCGGTCACCGACGTCAACAATTGGATTGACCAGCAAGCCGCCAAGGCCGAATAATAAAACACACATTATGCTGCTGCAGCAGCCAGTCCTTGCAGAACAATGTCATGACAAAGGCCTGAGAAGACGACTTCTCAGGCCTTATCCGTGCCGCTCATCAGTCGCTTGTAGCGACAGCTCCCCTCAAAGAGGGGAGCCAGAGAAACACTTACTTCGAGATGTTGAACTTGAACTCCACAATATCTCCGTCGGCCATGACGTAGTCGCGACCCTCCTGACGGAGCTTGCCTTCCTCCTTGATCTTCGTCATGGAGCCTTCGGCGGCCACGAAATCGTCGTAGGAGACGATGTCGGCCTTGATGAAGCCCTTTTCGAAGTCGGTGTGGATCACGCCGGCGGCCTGCGGGGCGGTGTAGCCCTTGTGGATCTGCCATGCGCGCACTTCCTTCTCGCCTGCGGTGAGGAAGGTGGACAGACCGAGCGTGTCGTAGCCGACGCGTGCCAGCTGGTCGAGGCCGGATTCCTCAAGGCCGGCGTCGGCGAGCATTTCGCGCGCGTCGTCCTCGTCGAGTTCGGTCAGGTCGGCTTCGAATTGCGCGTTGAGGAAGATGGCCGGAGCCGGAGCCACGGAGGCGGCGAGCTTGGTCTTGAGATCCTGGTTCTGCAGTTCGGAATCGTCCACGTTGAACACGTAGATGAACGGCTTGGCGCTCATCAGGTGCAGGTCGTAGACGGAGTCCTTGTCGAAGCGGCCTTCGCGGGCGGCCTTGTCGATGGTCTCACCGGCTTCGAGGATCTCCTTGGCCTGCTTGACGGCGTCCATGTAGGCCGGCTCGATCTTCTTGCCGCGCAGATCCTTCTCCAGCTTCGGCAGCGCGTTCTCGATGGTCTGCAGGTCGGCGAGGATGAGCTCGGTGTTGATGGTGTCGATGTCGTCGGCCGGATCGACCTTGCCGTTGACGTGGACGATGTCGTCGTCTTCGAAGGCGCGTACGACCTCGCAGATCGCGTCGGCCTCGCGGATGTTGGCGAGGAACTTGTTGCCCAGGCCTTCGCCTTCGGAGGCGCCCTTGACGATGCCTGCGATGTCGACGAAGGTGACGGTTGCCGGCACGATCTTCTCGGTGTGCACGAGCTTGGCGAGCACCGGCAGACGGTTGTCCGGCAGCGGCACGATGCCGGTGTTCGGCTCGATGGTGGCGAACGGATAGTTTTCCGCCAGCACGTTGTTACGGGTCAATGCGTTGAACATGGTGGACTTGCCGACGTTCGGCAGTCCGACGATTCCGATAGTAAGAGACATGGTTCCTTAGTTTAGTATTAGGCTTCGATGGCGTCGACCGCTTTGATCACGGCACCACGGAACGCGCTTTCCTCCAACGATGCGACACCCTTGATGGTGGTGCCTCCTGGAGAGCAGACGGCGTCCTTCATGGCACCCGGATGGGTTTCGTTGGCCAGGTACAGTGCGCCGACGCCTTCCACCATCTTTGCGGCCAGACGGTAGGCGGTGGCGCGTTGCAGACCGTATTTCACGCCCGCGTCGCCGAGCGCCTCGATGTACATGTCGGTGAATGCGGGCGCGCAGCCGGCGATGCACATGCCGATGCCCATATGCGCGGAGTCGACGCGTTCGATGAGGCTGATCGATGAGAACAGCTTTTCGAACGTCTCGTTTTGCGCGTCGGTCAGCGTGTTGTCGGTTTCCGTGACGAGCACGCCTTTGCCGACGGCCATCGGCGTGTTCGGAATGGTGCACTGGATGTGCATCGCGCCGAAATCGGCGCCGAACAGTTCACGGTATCTGGCGAGATCCCAGCCTGCCGCAATGG
>OHAJ01003220.1_pt1 | contig 10483 bp, 9 predicted proteins | sample 1577101 | NCBI WGS metagenome assembly OHAJ01 (sample SAMEA3541531, study PRJEB24748) | human gut metagenome | biome: human gut; feature: human-associated habitat; material: faeces | place: China | collected 2012 | reverse complement strand
TGAACCGCAGGGGCCATTGGGGCCGGGCGGTCAAACAGGGCCAGCAGCCGCGGCCAGTCGATATTTTTTTGCGCGGCGGCGGTCAAAATCTGAATTTTTTGCTGCAAATCAGCAATTTCGCCCGCGGTTTTCAGCCCCAGGTGGCGGCTTTCGATGGCGGCATCCGGCATGGGGGGCAGAAAGCCCACCACCGGCAGGCCGGTTTCCCGTTCCAGCATGGGGGCCAGCAGCTTGTGCAGCATCTCGGTGCAGTCGTTCAGCAGAACGCCCGCAATGTGGTGCGGCGTGCGGAACGCTTTTAAGCCTTGCAGCTGGGCGGCCAGCGTTAAACTGGCCCCCTTGGGGCGCACCACCAGCAGCACCGGCAAGTCCAGCACATCGGCGGTGTGCCAGGCGCTGGCGGCAGCGCTCACGCCGCCAAGGCCGTCATAATAGCCCATGGCCCCCTCACACCCCGCGCTGCCGTGGCCCGCCGCGCCGCTGGTGTACAGCCGTCGCACGGTCTGCGGGGTGGAGAAAAACAGGTCCAGATTGTGGCTGGGCACCCCCAGCACGGCGCGGTGAAACATGGGGTCAATGTAATCCGGCCCGCACTTGAACGCGCAGGGCTCCAGCCCGCGGGCTTTCAGGGCGGAAAGCAGGGCGCAGGCGGCGGTGGTTTTTCCGCTGCCGGAACTGGGCGCGGCCAAAAGCAGCTGCAGCATTCTCATTCCCTCACGATCAAAAATACCGGGTTGTTGGCCATCATCAGGTGCAGGCTGCCTGCCGCCTTGCTGCGGCTTACGGCAATCTGGGTCACCTGTGCGGCCAGCCCGTGGGCGGCCAGGGCGGCAATACTCTGCTGCAAGGTTTCCAGCGCAATGGCGGCGATACAGAGCCGGGTCTGCGGGTTGGCGGCCAGGGCGGCATCTACAATGGCCTGCATATTGCCCTTGCTGCCGCCGATGAAAACAGCATCCGGCGCGGGCAGATTTTGCAGCGCTTCAGGGGCTTTGCCCGCGATCAGCGTTAAGTTACTGGCGGCAAATTTGGCCTGGTTCTGGCGAACCAGCGCGCAGGCATCGGCATCACATTCCACCGCGTACACCTGACCCATGGGGGCGGCCAGCGCCATTTCCACGCTCACGCTGCCCGTTCCGGCACCGACATCCCACAGGGTATCAGTGGGGGCAACGGCCAGCTTGGCCAGCGCGGCGGCGCGCACCTCCTGCTTGGTCATCGGCGTTTTGCCGCGGATGAAGGCTTCATCCGGCAGGCCGGGCACGCGGGGCTGCGGTTTGGGGCAGGGCTCCACCAGCAGCACGCTGAGCGGCGCAAAGCTGCCGCCCGCCAGCGTTTGCACCGTATCGGTGATGACCTTTTGCTGCGGGGTGCCAAGGTTCTCACCAACCGTGGCCTGCACCGCGCCAAAGCCTGCGGCGGCTAGAATCTCACACAGCGCAGCGGGGCTGGTATTGCGCCCGCCCGTCAAAAAAAAGGTCGGGCGGGCGCTCCGGCACTCTGCCGCAGGGGCGCAGGCACATCCGTGGGCGCTGACAAGGTGCCAGTTCTGCCACGGCCTGCCCAGCGCCGCGGCCAACAGCTGTACGCTGGAAATCCCCGGCAGCACCGTTACTTCCGCCCCCTGTGCCCGCAGCTTGGGCACCAGCGCCGCAGCACCGGAATAAAAGCCGGTATCCCCGCTGTAAACCAGCGCGGCGGTCTGGCAGGGCTCCGCTTGCAGGCAGGCCAGCACTTCATCCGGCAGGTAAATTGGCTTGCGGTTGGGGGTGCAGCCATCCGGCAGGTTTTGCAGCAGCCGCTTTGCCCCCAGAATCAGCCCTGCCGTTTGCAGGGCCTGCAAGCCCTGGGCAGTCAAACTGCCGGGCAGCCCGCTGCCCATGCCAACCAATGTAATCTTCATAACAGCTCCCTGCATCGTTGCAAAATTTCTTCGGCGGTCTCACCGCATTCCTCCGGGCGGCGCAGCACAACCAGCGTGGCCCCGCTTTGGGCAGCAGCCTGGGCTTTCTCGGCAAAGCCGCCCGCGCTGCCGCCGTCCTTGGTGACAAGGTAACGGATGTGGAACTGCTGCATCAGTGCAAGGTTCAGTTCCAGCGTAAAGGGCCCCTGCATGGCAATGATGTTGCGGTGCGGGATGCCCGCGCCCTCGCACGCCGTAATGCCCGCCACGGTGGGCAGCACCCGCGGGTACAGGCGGGCGGCATCCAGCCCGGCAAAGGCCGCAAGCTCCTTGGCGCCGGTGGTGAGCAGAACATTGCCCTGCGTTGCGGCTAAATACTGCGCGGCCTGGGCGGCACTGCCCAGCACCACACTGCCCGCGGGCAAGGTGCTGGCGGCACGCAGCAGGCGGTGGTACTCTACCCCGGCTGCGTTGGCGGCGGCGCGGATGTTTTTGGTGGCTTCCACCGCGTAAGGGTGGGTGGCATCCACACAAAGGGCTGCGCCCTGCAAAAGCTCCGCCATGGCGCCGGGCAGCAGGCGGCCGGAATGTACGGTAATGCCGGGGGCCTGGCCCTGTTCCTCTGCCCCCAGGTCGGTTGCCACGCTGACGGTAACGGCAATGCCCAACGCGGCAGCGGCGCGGGAAAAATCCCGCCCTTCGGTAGTGCCGCTGAACACAACGATCCTCATACCCCGTGGTACCCCCGCGGCGTTACCATCCACCCGCTGACCTGGTGGGTGGCGCTGTTGCCGATGAACACCGTGGTGAACATATCCACGGTGGTGTGTTCCAGCTCGGCCAGTGTCATCTGGCTGCTCTGCTGGCCGGTGCGGCCAATGCTGCGCACCACGCCGCAAAGGGTACCCGCCCCCTTGCCGTTTTGCAACAGGATGCGAACCGCCTTTTGCAGGTAATCCGGCCGCCCTTTGGAGGAGGGATTGTACAGCGCCACGCAGAAATCCCCCATGGCGGCGCAGGCCAGCCGCTTTTCGATCATCTCCCACGGAGTCAGCCGGTCCGAAAGAGAGATCACGCAGAAATCATGGGCCAGCGGTGCGCCCAGCACGGCGGCACCGCTTAATGCGGCGGTCAGGCCGGGAACGACCTCCACTTCCACATCGGGGTATTCCGCCGCCAGCTCCAGCAGCGGGCTGGCCATGCCGTACACCCCGGCGTCGCCGGAGCAGACAAGCGCCACCGTTTTGCCGGTCTGGGCCGTTTGCAACGCCCAGCGGCAGCGGTCAATTTCTCTGGTCATACCGGTGGCATAGGTTTCTTTTTCCGGGTACAGGGGGCGCACAAGGTCAATGTAAACGGTGTAACCGCACAGCACATCAGCCTCTTGCAACGCATGGCGGGCCTGCGCGGTCAAAAACTGGGCATCGCCAGGGCCAAGGCCCACAACGGATACAAGGTTACGCTTCATCGGTTTTCCATCTCCAATCCGGGGCAAAGGGGCGCACGGCAGCGGCAAAGGTCACGCCGGTATGCGCATATTTGGGCAGCAGCAGCGTGCCGCCGGAAGCCAGCACGGCGGCGCGCTCGCAGACGTTATCCACACCCGTCACTCCCTGCACAAAGCGGGAGGCGCTGAAAGTTCCGGGCACAGCGCGCAGCTGGGCGGCGGAATAAAAGCTGACCGGCCAGCCGTGGCTGCGGCAGAACTCCAGCAGGCCGGGTTCGTTCTGTTTCAGGTCAATGCTGGCGGCGGCGGTAATTCCGACCGGGGCCAAATTTGTATCGGCGCAGAACGCTGCAAACGCGGCTTCCAGCTGGGCAGCGGTGGTACCGCGCTTGCAGCCAACGCCCAGCACGCCAATGCGGGGGATCAGATGCAAAGCGTTCCCCTGCGGGGTCATTGTCAGGGCAAAATCAGCGCCAGACGGTTCTTCGGCTTCCGCCACACCAGCGGGCGGGGTGCCCGCAATGGCCCAGGGGGAAGCATACCGCACCGTTTTGCCGGCCAGCAGTGCCCCGCTGACTAATTTAATGCACGGGGTTTCCCACACAGCGCAGTTTTGTTTTTTGGCCCACTCATCCACAGCAAACAGGCCGTTGGCATCGGTCGCCGTGGTGATCACCGGCACCGCACCACAGGCGGCAGCCAGCCGGCAGGCCAGGTCATTTGCGCCGCCCAGATGGCCGGAGAGCAGCGGCACCGCAAAGCGGCCGCATTCATCCAGCACCACAACGGCGGGGTCGGTGGCCTTGCTTTGGCAGTGGGGCGCAATGGCCCGCACCGCAATGCCCGCCGCCCCCACAAACACCAGGGCATCCGCCGCGGCAAACTGCTGGGCGGTCCACCCGGCCAGCGTCACCCCGCCCAGCCCGCAGCGGCTGACGGAGCCGGGGCAGGTTTGGGCCAGCTGCTGCGCCAGCGCCAGCCCCTTGGCCGTAAAGGCAAGATACGCACAGTTCACGGTTTGGTTCCCTCGCGGTATTCGGTGGTAAAGGCGGGGTCGTACAGTTTGCTGCGGGCATAGCAGCGGCCAAGGAAATCCCCCACCACGATCAAGGCCGTTTTGGTAATGCCCGCCTGCTTGGTGCTTTGGGCCAGGGTGCCAACGGTGCAGCGCACGGTTTTCTGCTCCGGCCAGGTGGCCTTGTACACCACGGCGGCGGGGGTGCTTGCGGTGTATGCCCCCTGCAGCAGTGCTTCCTGCACTTTATCAATTAAGCCGATGGAGAGAAAAATCACCATGGTAGCGCCGTGGCTGGCCAGGCTGGCGAGCTTTTCCTTTTCCGGCACGGGGGTGCGGCCCTCCATGCGGGTAATGATGACCGTCTGGCTGACGGCGGGCAGCGTGTACTCGGCGTTCAGCGCGGCGGCGGCACCGCAAAAGCTGGAAACACCGGGCGTATCATCGTAAGCAATGCCATCGGCGTCCAGCGCGTCCATCTGCTCCCGGATGGCCCCGTACAAACAGGGGTCCCCGGTGTGCAGCCGCACAGTGGTTTTGTGTTCGGCTTCCATTTGGCGCATCACGGCAAGCACCTGTTCCAATGTCATTTCAGCACTGTTATAAATGGCGCAGCCGGCTTTGGCCAGCCCCAGCAACGCCGGGTTGACCAGGCTGCCCGCATAAATAATGCAGTCCGCCGTTTGCAGCAGCGCCGCACCGCGCCGGGTGATCAGATCCGGTGCGCCGGGGCCGGCGCCCACAAAATGTACCATACCTCATTGCTCCTTTTTCTGCCAGCTTTGCAGCAGCTGGGCGGCGGTCTCAGTCTGGCCCAGCGGCCCGGCCTGGTTGGAAAACAGTACAGCCCCCACCCGGAACGCCCCCGCCACGCGGCGGTCCAGATGCAGCTGGATGGCCTGCAATAGGCTTTCGAGCACCGGCTCCCGCAGGTTTTCGGCATCCAGAATGTCCAGGCAGGCGTCCGTTGTGGCGGCGTCCATCAGGGCGCGGCAGGTGGCCTGGCTGGCCCCGCAGAGCGCCGCATGGGCACAGAACAGCTCGGTGCGGCAATCCGCCATGCGGGAATGGGTGTTCATAATGCCGCCCGCCAGCTTGACCAGCTTGCCGATGTGCCCCACCAGCAATACCTCTGCAAACTGCTCCGCAGCGGCCATATCCAGCGCATCCCCCATAAAGTTGGAGCACTTGACCACCGGGATGCTGCTGTATTCCGGCAGGTTTTGGGCCAGGTAGTCCAGCCCATAGTTGCCGGGGGCCAGGATCAGCCGCTTGGGGCTTTGCTCCCGCAGGGCGGCCTGGTGGATCTCCAGCTGCACGGTATCCAGGATGGCCTGCTGGCTCATGGGCTCCACAATGCCGCTGGTGCCCAGGACAGAAAGCCCGCCTTCCACCCCGATGTGGGGGTTAAAGGTGCGTTTGGCGGCTTCCTCGCCCCCCTCGATCGAGATCATTACGTCAAAGCCGCCGTCATACCCGGCTGCTTCGGCCTCCGCGTGCAGGGCATCGGTGATCATCCGGCGCGGCACATGGTTGATGGCCGCCTGCCCCACCGGCTGGTCCAGGCCGGGCTTCGTCACACGGCCCACACCGGGGCCGCCGTCAATCGTGACCTGGCCGGGGGCATCCGGCAGCAGGGTGATGTCGGCTATGACCGGCAGGCCGGTGGTAACGTCCACATCGTCCCCGCCGTCCTTGCGGATGGCGCACTGGGCGCCGGCGGCTGTTTTGCGGCAGTAGATGGGCGCAACTTCCACCACAATGCCTTTTGGGGTGCGCAGGCCGACGGATTCCGGCGCTTTACCGGTCAGCAGCAGGCGGGCGGCCCCGGCAGCGCCAAGGGCGGCGCAGGTGCCGGTGGTGTAGCCGCAGCGCAGCAGCTTTTGCCCGCTGCGGATGTAATGTTCAAACCTGGGCGGCTCCTGTTTGGCGGGTCTCCGTTCGGGTTCACGCTCCGGCTGGGGGCCGTACAGCGCTTCATACTGCTCTTTGGTCAGGCGGTACAGCGTGCGGATGTTCTCTGCGGCAAACGCGTCTTTCGGTGTCATCACGCCGGAAACGCCCTGCGGCGATACGCACACCACGGTATCCGCAATTTTTTGCGCCAGCTCCAGCTCGTGCAGGCTGACAATGACGGCCACCTGTTTTTCCTGTGCCAGCTGGCGCAGGATGGTCAGCAGCTCAATTTTGCCTTTGATGTCCAAAAACGACGTTGGTTCGTCCAGCAGGATAATTTCCGGCTGCTGGCAGACGGCGCGGGCCAGCAGAACGCGCTGGCGCTGGCCATCACTGATTTTGGTAAAGTCCCGGTCGGCCAGCTCATCCGCCTGCACCAGATGCAGAGCATCCCGCACCTGCATCTTGTCCTGCTCGGACAGGATGCCCAGCCGCCCGGTGTAGGGGTAGCGCCCGGCAGCAGCCATATCAAAACAGGTAGTCAGCTCGGTGTGGCGGGTATGGGGCAGCATCAGGGCCATTTTGCGCGCGCGGGCATTGGGGGTGTAGGTTGTCAGGTTTTGGCCCTGCAGCAGCACAGCGCCGCTTTGCGCCGCCAGCTGCCCGGCCAGCGTTTTGAGCAGGGTGGATTTGCCCGCGCCGTTGGGGCCAATCAACGCTAAGATCTGCCCGCGCTGCACGCCAATGCCAATGTTTTGTAATAGCGGCGTTTTGCCGTACCCAATGGCAAGATCCTGCGTTTGGCAGTAAAATGCTTCGCTCATGCCCGGCCCTCCCCGCTTTGGCGGTGCACCAACAGCCAGATGACTACCGGCGCGCCAAATACCGCTGTGACGGAGCTGATGGAAAGCTCGGTGGGGGCAAACAGGCTGCGGGCGATCAGATCACACAGCAGGCAGAACGCCGCCCCACCCAGCGCACAGCCCGGCAGCACATGCAGCGGCTTGGCGCTGCCCAACGCCTGCTTGACCAGGTGCGGCACCGCAATACCCACAAAGGAAATGGGCCCCGCAAACGCCGTGACGCAGGCGGCCAGCAAACTGGAAAGCAGCACCAGCGCCACGCAGAACGGCCGCACAGCCACACCCACGCTTTGGGCATACTGCTCCCCCATCTGGTAGGCGGCCATCGGCTTGGCCAGCAAAAAGGCCGCGGCCAAACAGGGCAGCACCACCAGCGCAGCGGCGGCCACATTGCCCCAGGTCATGCCGGAAAAGCTGCCCATGGACCAGTTGTGCAGGTTGACGATGTTGGAATCCTGTGCAAAGGCCACTACAATATCGGTGACGGCGGAGCAGATATAGCCGATCATCACGCCGCAGATGACCAGAATGCTCATGCGGTGTACCCGGCGCGCCACGCTGAGCACAAAGGCCATGGCAGCCATGGATCCAGCAAAGGCGGCCAGAATCAGGGTGAGCGAGTTGGTCAGCAGGCCGTGGTTCAAAAATACCACCATCGTCAGCGCAACCACCAGCTTGGCCCCACTGGAAATGCCCATGACAAACGGCCCCGCAATGGGGTTGGCAAAAAAGGTTTGCAGCAGGTAGCCCGCTACCGAGAGCGCCGCCCCCAGCAGCACCACCATAACGGCGCGCGGCAGGCGCAGCTGCAATAGGATATTGGCGGCCAGTTCATCCTGCCCGCGGCCCAGCAGCGCCTGCACCACGCCGCGCGGCGAAATTGCCACACTGCCCCAGAACAGGTTGAGCGCAAACAGCCCCAGCAGCGCCGCCGCAAGGGCTACATATGTAATTGTCAGGCGCTTGGTGTGCATGGCGCTGCCTTTCTGCAATAAAATTATTCTACATGCGTTAAAAATGTCAGTTCACTGTCCGCGGGGGTGCCCTCGGTAAACACGCGGTTCATATCCAGAATCAAATCCGGAAGCTCCATGCTTTGCTGGAACAGGCTCTGCGCGGTACACCACACATTGCCGTTCTGCACGGCCTTGAACTGCGCCAGCAGCGGGCATTTTTCCACCAGCTGTTCGGTGCTGGCAATGCTGCCCTCAATGGTGCTGTTGTAGAGCAGCACATCGGCGTCCTTGGCACCAGCGTAAAAATCTTCCAGCGAAAGATTAATGGTGGCCAGATTGTTGCCGCTGTCCGTTAAATCAGCAAACACATAGCTGCCGCCCGCCATCTCGATCATGCGGGCCACATAGTCGCTGCCTTTGCGCACCGTGACAAGGTTGTTGGAAGTGATGGAGAAAAACGCCACCGTTTTGCCGGTGGGCTGCTGGTTTTCCAGCGGGGCAACGCGCTGTACCTGGGTGTCAAACAGCTGTTCCGCCTCCTGCTGTTTGCCCAGCAGAATGCCGTACAGCTTGACCCATTCCATGCGGGCCAGAGGGTCGGTTTCATAGCTGGAACGCTCCACCAAAACGGGGATGCCGAACTTTTCCAGCTGCTCTTTGACCTCCGGCGTATGGTAGATCATCGTGTTTTCAATGGCAAGTCCACAGCCGGAAGCCAGAATGGTTTCATAGTCCGGGGCGCTGTACTTGCCCGCATAGGCGATGCGCCCGGCCTGCATGGCCTGCTTTGCCTCGTCCAGATACCAGCCCTCGGCACGGGTGCCGGAAAGGGCAATGCTGTCCAGCGCGTCCAGATGAAGGAACAAGTCCATAGCAGAGGTGGACACCAGATAGATGTTCTGCACCGGCTGCTGTAAAACGGTCACTCCTTCGGGCACGGTGCGCAGGGTGGCAGCGCCCTCCGGCCGGATAAGGAACTTTGCCTGTGTGTCCGGGATGGTCAGCAGGGTAGAGCCGTCCGCGTAGCAGTCGGCGGTAAACTGAGTGGCGTAGTCCAGCGGGTATACCCGTGAGAGTTTTTCCTTCCGGCGTATAATAGGTGCCCTTTTTGTACTGCCCATTGATAATCCCGGCAGTAAATATGTTTCTATTTGCCATAATTTTTCTCCTTATTTTTTTGCTTGCAAGCTATTATGAAAAGAGCAGTTTCATCTCAAAATGTAAACACTCGACTGATGCTCTTTATACGGGTTGCAGAAAGTTTTGTAAGCAGTCTAAAAAGGACTCATTATATTCCTCCGGTTGCGTTTTAAGATTTAGATTGTCATATGTTAAACAAAAGAACAATTGTTGCAAGAAATACAAATGATTAACCACATAACCATACAATATTGTTTGTGGAGGACGACTATGAAAAAGCTATATCTGATTGTACTTGTTTTTCAACTTCTGATACTGTGTTCCTGTTCGAAGCCATTACCGCAAGGCGCATCTGTACAGGGACAGGACATACTGGAAGCGGCTAACCTGGAAGCAGAGAAAAGCACGGTAGGATTGGATTCCAACGAGCCAGATCTCTCTGTCTCGGAAAGCGTGATACCAGAAAGAACGGAACAGCAAGCAGATGCCGTAAATCAGAGCGTTCCGTCGGATGAGGAAATCGTTGACGCCACCGCAGCGGATCTTGTGGATTTCGAGCAGGAACAAGAGAGACTTACAAAGGAAGAAGAGAGACTGAACAAAGAGATCAAACGTGCGAAAGGAATGCTTGCAAACGAGAAGTTCGTAAGCAAAGCTCCGGAGGCAAAAGTTCAGGAAGAGAGGGACAAACTCGAGAAATACGAGCAGATGCTCGCACAAGTAAAGGAGAGAATGGTAGGTCTTGGCTAATATAAAAGGTTTTTTTACAAAAGTCAGAAATCTGAAAAAAGAAGATATTAAGGAACACTTTAAAAAGAGGAAAGAACGCAGGCAGATGATCTTGGAAAAACGGCGCAATGGAAAGTTCGCCAAGAAGATGCAGCCGGTTTATAAGTGGATGAACCGGCTGTCTGTTCCGCTTCAGTTTCTGCTTGCATGTATCATTAACTTTTTCATCGAAGTCATCTCAAGACTTTCGTTTGGAGAGGCGTGGGCGTATCTTACAAAAACGCCGCTTGTGTTTTTGTATAATTCATGCATGATATTCGTTACATTTACGATCGTTTATCTGGTGCGAAGGCGTGTGTTTACAAGAATATTGCTCAGCGTGTTCTGGCTGTTTTTGGGAATCTGCAACGGATATCTGCTGACGAAGCGTGTAACCCCCTTTAATGCACAAGATTTGAAAGTCCTTTCAGACGCATTGGGGCGATCTGCAGCAGGAGCAGCAGCGTGATGACCATCGTGCGGCCGAACACGATG
>OHAJ01003219.1_pt1 | contig 10486 bp, 8 predicted proteins | sample 1577101 | NCBI WGS metagenome assembly OHAJ01 (sample SAMEA3541531, study PRJEB24748) | human gut metagenome | biome: human gut; feature: human-associated habitat; material: faeces | place: China | collected 2012 | reverse complement strand
CAGAGACTCAAATGAAGATCCTCGAAGTTGGGAAAAAAGAATTTCTGGAAAAAGGCTTCAAGGATGCATCTTTGAATAAAATCGTCGCAGAGGCGGGCTTCACGAAGGGCGCCTTCTACGGCTATTACCCGGATAAGGCCGCGCTTTTTGAAGATCTTGTGGGCGAGGCAGCAAAGGGACTGCTGGAGCAGTTCAAAGCCGCACAGTCCGCCCATTTCGATCTTGTCTCCAAGGAAAAGACGAAGGACAGCCTGAAGCTGTCCACTGAGTATTTGCGCGTCTTTGTGGAATATATGTACGCCCATTTTGATGCCTTCAAGCTGATCCTCTGCCGGGCGGAAGGTACGCGCTATGCAAATTTTTTGGAGGAGCTTGTGGAACTGGAGGTAGAGTGCTCAGAGGAATACTATGCACTTCTCCGCAAAAGAGGAAAGCTCTCCGGGAAAATGACAAAGCAGCTTCACCACATGATTACCAGCGCCTATTTTACGGCGGTATGTGAGACGATTGTCCATGATATGCCCAAAGAAGAAGCTATGCGGTATATTGAGGAGCTTGCAAAGTTTTTCAGCTCTGGCTGGGAAGGCTTGCTCCGGCTGGAATAATACACAATCATACAATCACTTTAATTTTTTACACGCGAGTTAGCCTACTCTAACTGAACAATATAAAATTGGAGGTCATTTATTATGCTTAAAACAGATGCGAAGAAGCTGGAAACAAGGGACTTTATATCGGTGGGCATCTTTTCGCTCATCTATGCTGTGGTGGCGTTTGTGATTGGCGGTGTTGCGCAGATGACGCCGGTCACTTTCCCGTTTATGCCAATGATCGTGGCGCTCTTTACGGGGACAGTTTTCATGCTCTATGTGGCAAAAATACCGAAGAAGGGAGCTCTCTCCATTCTCGGTGTAATCGCGGCGATTTTGCTGTTTGTTACGGGAATGTTCTGGATGATGTCCGTATTCTTCCTGGTTTTCGGCGTGATCGCGGATTTTATCTGCGCTTCCGCTGATTTCAGATCCTTTAAGAAAAACCTGCTTGCCTACTGCGTCATGGCGCTTGCGCCGATGGGGGCGTATATTCCAATGGTTGTCATGCCCGCACAGTTTGATGCTTTTATGAAGAATAAAGGCGACTTCGCCTCCTTTGAAGGAGTGATTCATTCGATTGGGGCTACCTGGTGGGCGATCCCCGCAATGATTATCGGGACGATCGTCTGCGCGATCATCGGCGGACTGATTGGAAAGAAGCTTATGAAAAAACACTTTGAAAAAGCAGGGGTCGTATAAATGAGACTCGACCCACGGACGAAGCTTCTGATTCTCGCGGTCACAAGCGTTTCCGTTTTTATGAATAAAAGCATCGCGGTGGAGTGTGTGCTTGCGGGGATTCCGCTTGTACTTCTGAGCGTTTCCGGCAATCTGAAAAGGATGCTGAAATACGCAGCATTATTTCTCGCGCTTCTTCTGATCCAGCTTTTTATCGTACCAAGGCTGCCTGTGACTTTCGGTGGAATCGTCTATATGTTTGCAGTGTATATCCGCAAGCTTCTTCCCTGCTTTATGCTGGGCAGCCTTCTGATTGCAACGACAAGCGTAAGTAAATTTCTTGCGGCTATCACAAAGCTCCGATTGTCGAAAGGACTCACGATTGCTCTTGCCATTACGCTCCGTTATTTCCCGACCATGAGAGAAGAGTGTGCCTCCATACGGGATGCCATGGCGCTGCGAGGGATATCAGCGTCCGCGGCCGGGCTGATTAGCCATCCTATACAGACGATGGAGTATGTCTATGTTCCCCTGCTTGTTTCTGCTTCCAGAATTTCGGACGAGATTACGCAGGCAGCGATTACAAGAGGCATTGAGCACACAGGTGAAAGAAGCTGTATAGAGGAAATCGCGTTTTCGTTTGCTGATTTGCTGGTGGTAATTGCTTACGCGGCGCTCGTTGCCGGCATGATATACGCGGGCATGAAAGGGGTGTTTTGATTATGATATCGTTCCAGAATGTCTCTTTTACATACGCTGAAAGCGGGGACGGCGGAGTCGTTGATTTGAACCTTATTGTTCGGTCCGGCGAATGCGTGCTGCTTTGCGGACCATCCGGATGTGGAAAAACAACAGTTACACGGCTCGCAAACGGACTGATTCCCCATTTCTTCCACGGCAATCTTTCGGGGCAGGTGAACGTAAACGGTATGGATACCCGGGAGACAGAGATTGCTGCGCTATCGGATGCGGTAGGGACGGTTTTTCAGAATCCTCGAACGCAGTTTTTCAATACGGATACGGACAGCGAGATCGTGTTTGGGCTTGAAAATCGGGGCATTCCGCGAGAGGCTCTGCGCTCCCGATTAGATGAACTTACGGAGGAGCTGCATCTTAGCGAACTCCGGGGCCGAAATATCTTTGAACTGTCCGGCGGAGAGAAGCAGAAGATCGCGTTTTCCAGCGTATATGCTTCGGCTCCCGATGTCCTTGTGTTTGACGAGCCATCATCCAATCTCGACATGAAGGCCATCGGAGAATTGGCTGATTTGATCCAACAGGCGAAAATATCAGGAAAGACCATTCTGATCGCAGAGCACCGCATCTGGTATCTGATGGACATTGTGGATCGCGTCGTTTATATGCAGGATGGCCGGATTGCATCGGACATGGAGGCTTCAGCGTTCAAGGCGCTGCCTGAAGCAGATATTCGCAGAATGGGACTGCGTGTCAGGGATCTGTCGGTATCCGAATCGGGCGGTGTGAAAACAATCGCTGCCGATGGATTGCTTTCCGTTCAGAAAATCAGTGTCCGTCTCGGCGGCCGGAATGTATTGAATAATCTCTCTTTTCAGGCAAGCCGCGGAGAAATCATCGCCATTGCGGGCGTCAACGGCGCCGGGAAATCGACCCTCGCCAGAATGCTCTGCGGATTGCAAAAGAACGGCTCCGGTACTGTTTTGTGGGCTGGAAAACCGATGAGCCGGCGGTTGAGGCGGAAAAAGGCATACATGGTCATGCAGGATGTGGGGCACCAGCTCTTTACCGACAGCGTGGCGGCGGAATGCGCGCTTGGCATAAAAACTCCGAACAAAGTCGAGATTGACCGCGCATTAGAAAAGGTGGATCTGCTGGCGTATAAGGAACGGCATCCCTTGTCTCTTTCCGGCGGGCAGATGCAGCGCCTTGCGGTTGTGGTGAGCGATATCTGCGGCAAGGAGCTGCTGGTGTTCGATGAACCTACCAGCGGACTGGATCTAAAAAGCATGGAAGAGATCGGCACCTTGACACGAAGCCTTGCGACGCAAGGCAAGGTGCTTTTGATCATCACACATGATATTGAGTTTATGATGCGGATTTGCACAAGAATACTGTTCATCCGGGACGGAGAAATCGTAGAGGACCTTTCCGGTGGGCAGAAAGAAAAGATTGTAAGACTTTTACGAGGTGAGGAATGATGGCGGGAAAAGAAAAATCGGCGATGACGATTCTGATGGATTTTGCAAAGCCGTGCAAAGGGAAACTGATCGGTTCCGTCATACTTGCGATTTTGGGAGCGCTATGCGGCATGATCCCCTATGTTGCGGTGTCCCGGGGGATCATTATGATCTGCCACGAAGACTATGCTTTCAGCAAGTTGGCGTTTCTGGCATTGATTGCTTTTGCGGGCTATCTCGGGCAGGTGTGGTTTGGAACTTTTTCTACAATGAAAAGCCATGAATCTGCCTTTATCATTCTGCGGAATATCCGCATGGCGATAACAGAGAAGCTCTCCCGTGTCCCCATGGGAACGATCCTTGATACGCCGTCCGGGAAATTCAAAACGATCATCGTGGACACCGTGGAAAAGCTGGAGCTTCCGCTGGCGCATATGGTACCGGAGCTCACTGCCAACATCCTAATCCCAGTTCTAATGCTCGTTTACCTCTTTAGCCTTGATTGGAGACTCGCGCTGATCTCTCTTGTGACGATTCCGGTGGGCGCCTTCTGCTATATGGGGATGATGAAGGATTACGAGAAGAGATATGCCAGAGTACTTGCCGCTGGGAAAAACATGGATGCCGCAACGGTGGAATACATCGGCGGCATCGAAGTGGTGAAGACGTTCAATCAGGGTGAACGCTCATATAAAAAATACGCCGACGCCGTGGCGGAAAACGAGACCGCCAAAGTGACCTGGTTCAAGCAGACCAACGGCTACTACGTGATGGGGCTTTCCATCCTGACGGCAACGCTCGTGGGCGTGCTGCCTTTGGGAAGCTGGCTCTTTATAAACGGAAGAGTCGAAGCGGGTACGCTGATTACCTGCATCATTCTCGCCCTTGGACTCGTAAAACCACTGATTCAGGCATTGCAGTACACCGACAGCCTAGCCATGGTGGATTCCACCGTAAAAGAGGTAGGATATCTTCTGGATGAGCCGGAGCTTGTGCGGCCGACCGAGAGAGCTGTCCTTGCGGACGCCGACGTATCCTTTGATCATGTTACCTTCCGATACAAAGAGACGGAGGTTTTGCATGGAATTTCCTTTGACTGCGCAAAAAACGGTATGACAGCCATTGTGGGTCCCTCCGGCTCCGGTAAATCTACCATTGCGCGGCTCATCGCCTCCTTCTGGGAGGCGGAGAGCGGCGGCGTCCGTATTGGCGGCGTGGACGTACGGAACATCCCTCTTCCTCAGATAATGGAGCTTGTCTCATATGTATCACAGGATAACTTCCTGTTCCATCTGTCTATCCGGGAAAACATTCGCATCGGAAAACCGGAGGCCACAGACGCAGAGATCGAAGCAGCGGCAAAAAAAGCGAGCTGTCACGATTTCATCGCCGCTCTGCCGGAGGGCTATGATACGCTGGCGGGCGATGCGGGAAGCCATCTCTCCGGCGGAGAAAGGCAGCGAATCGCCATTGCAAGGGCGATCCTAAAGAATAGCCCGATCGTGGTATTGGATGAGGCCACAGCATTTACCGATCCTGAAAATGAGGCCGTTATTCAAGCATCTATCGCAGGGCTTGTAGCAGGAAAAACTTTAATTGTCATTGCGCATCGGCTGTCTACCATTACCAAAGCAGATAAGATCCTTGTCGTGGATAAAGGAAATGTCGCTGCGGAAGGAACTCATGAGGAGCTTCTTGAAACAAGCAATCTATACAAGGAATTATGGAAAGCCCATATGCAGGGCAAAGATACCGCAGAGGAGGTGGTGTGATGATAAGGTTGTTTCAAAGACTTTTGTTGTTCTCGGGCTTACAGAAGAAGCGTCTTATCCGCTCTTTCCTTGCATACCTTGTCAGCTCATTCTTTGAGATGATCCCAATCATGGCCATTCTAACGGTGCTCACAGGAATCCTGAAGCAGCTTTCCGGCGATGTTATGCCTGAAAGCACGATCTGGATTTCGCTTGGCATCATGATCGTTTCCATTGTAGGGCGAATTGTATTTGTCAATCTTTCTGCCAATGCCAGAACTCTTGGCAGCTTCGCGTTCGGGTCGGAAAAGCGCATGGAGATCGGCGAACGCCTGAAAAGGGCGCCTATGGGTTATTTCAATGAAAACAGGCTCGGGGATATCACTGCGGCGGTGACGACCACCCTTGGTGATCTGGAGCAGCAGTCCGTTACCATTATGGAAAATGTGGCGGGCGGGTTTATCCACGCCATCGTGATTGGCGTTTGGCTTATGATCTATGAGTGGCGGATCGGGCTGATCTCTTTGGCCGGGCTTGCCGTGGCGCTCATTGTTTATTCGTTTATCGGCAAGGTTGGCAGGAAATGCGCGCCCCGCCGTCAGGCTGCCCAGGCTGGTCTGGTCACTGCCGTTTTGGAATATGTGCAGGGCATGGGTGTAGTCAAGGCGTTTGGGCTGGCGGAACGCACCGGAAAAGCAGTTGACGCCGCAATTGAGGAAAGCAAAGAGGCAAATATCGTGCTTGAAAAGGCGTTTTCAAAAATGACAGCGCTCTATCAGACGGTATTCAAGCTCGCACGGGCGGCTATTCTGGTTTTTGCACCCTATCTTCTGGCAGGAGGAAGCATCACGCCGGAGAAGTGCCTGCTGCTTCTTGTGTCCAGCTTCATGATCTATGCCGCCGTGGAGGTGGCGGGCAGTATGTCCTCCATTGCCCGCGCAGTAGAGGCTTCCCTGGATCGGCTGGATAACATCATGGACATTCCATCCCTGGACGAAAACGGGGCTGATCTTGTGCCGGAAAATTTCAATATTGAAGTGAAGAATATGTCCTTTGGATATGGGGAAAAGGAGGTATTACATCAAATCAGCTTAAGCGTACCCCAGGGAAGCTCCTGCGCCATTGTTGGTCCCTCCGGCGCCGGAAAGACCACGCTGGTCGGTCTGATTGCCCGTTTCTGGGATGTGAAGGAAGGACAGATCACGCTCGGCGGCCGGGATGTGCGGGAATATACCAGCGGCAGCCTTCTAAAGAATTTCGCCATCGTATTTCAGAATGTGTATCTCTTTGAGGACACCGTCGAGAACAATATCCGGTTTGGCAGACCGGACGCGAGCGAGGATGAAATCATAGCGGTCGCAAAGAAAGCCTGCTGCCATGACTTTATCATGACGCTGCCCGACGGTTATCAGACAAAAATCGGCGAAGGAGGCTCCAGCCTCTCCGGCGGAGAAAAGCAGCGAATCTCCATTGCAAGGGCAATTCTGAAGGACGCACCCATCGTCATTTTGGATGAAGCCACAGCCAGCGTGGATCCCGAAAACGAGCAGGAGCTGCAAAAGGCCATCCGGGAGCTGACAAAAGGCAAAACGATCCTGATGATCGCCCACCGTCTGTCCACCGTGCGCACGGCAGATCAAATCATCGTGCTGGAGAACGGCAGGATCGTTCAACGCGGAAACCATAAGGAGCTGATGCGCGAAGACGGCCTATACAGGCGCTTTGTGGGAATGCGCAGCCAGGCAATCGGCTGGACGCTGAAAGGCGGGAAAGCACATGGATAGAAGGTTAGACAAAAGATACTTGACCGGAGCGGTATCTGCAATGGAAAAACACTATGGCGTGGAAAAGACAGACGCGATCATAGGAGATGCATGGAGGCGTTATGCGGAAATCGTGGATGAAAACGACGACGAGCCGAAAAAGATGTATATGCATACGCGGAAACGCATCTATCCTGCCATCGCCGCCTTTGACGCCATGACGGGCAACGGAATCTCCCGGGAGGAAGCGGCGGCTTTTCTGAACAGATATTATGAAAAGCGGGCAGCGGGCGTTGGTGCAAAAATCCGAGGGGCAATGAGGATACCGGGCCTGTATAAGCTGGTGCCGAAGTTCTTTGCCAAAATGACAAAAAGCTCCTTTGGAGAGGACTGCGGTTTTCGGGCTAATTGGATACGAACGGAGCAAGAGGAAATGTGCTTCGACATGCTGACCTGCCCCTATCAGGATACCTGTGTGAAATACGGCTGCCCGGAGATTGTAGCCGGCTTTTGCCGCGCGGATGACGAGGCCTACGGACATATGCATCCAAAGCTCAAATGGGGACGGACAAAGACGCTCGGTCAGGGCGGAGACTGCTGTGATTTCAGACTGACGATAGAGTAATGGCCCTATGAAAAGACTGATGAGATACAAGACCCTCCAATGCTTTCTTGCGGCGCTGGTTATGATTGCTTTCCTCGCTCCTTCTGCATATGCATCCGGTGCACCGGACACATATGAGGCAAGCGCAAACGCTGTTTCCGAAAAATATATTGGCAAAACGGTTCCAGGCGCGTGTGTCGTAATTTCGGAGCATGACAATACGGTGTTTGCGAAGGGGTATGGCTTTGCTGATTTAGAGAACAATACGGCCATGGATCCGGAGACCACGGTTTTTGAATGGGGTTCCATATCAAAGACCTTTGTGTGGGTCAGCGTGATGCAGCTTGTTGAGGATAGGAAAATTGATCTGGAAACGGATATCCGCACCTATCTGCCGGACGGCTTTTTGAAAAATCTGCGATTTGCTGAGCCGGTTACTTTACTTCACCTGATGAACCATACGGCAGGATTTGAGGAAGAATTGCTGGATTTGCGCTATTACAGCGCGAGTGAGGAAATCCCCTTCAAAGAAGTACTATCTGCGCACCAGCCCAAGCAGGTTTATCCGCCGGGAACCGTCAGCGCCTATTCCAATTACGGCGCGGCACTTGCAGCGTTGATCGTGGAGGAAGCCAGCGGCCAAAGCTATAAGGATTATATCAAAGAACATATTCTTTTGCCTCTGGGTATGACGCATACCTCTGTCGGTCCCTTTTGGATGGATGTGGACGGACTCCTTGATCACAAGGCGAAGGGTTATTCTTATAACGGAAAAGGATTTTGGCGGGAGGATGAGATGCACCTCCGCATGTATCCTGCAGGAGCCATGAATGGCACAGCCGCAGACCTGCTTCTGTTTGCTGAGTGGCTGGCAAAGGCACCAGGAGAGGAGACACAACTCTTCAAAAGCCCGGAAACAAAGGAGCGGTTGTTTAAAGAGACATGGTGTTCCTATGGGGCAAACGCAGGACTTTCTCATGGCTTCTGGCAGTATGCGAATCATCCCGGAATACTCGGGCATGAGGGTGGGACCTATGGTTTCAAGACGCAGTTTTGGGTGGAACCGGAAGCTGAACGTGCAATCCTAATCCTGACCAATGTGATGGAAACGGATTACTGCTCCGCCATCATGGAGGCAGTCATCGAGCAGGATGCGCGACCGCTGAAGCAGGAAGTAGGGTCACGGGATCTCTCTATGCTATTTGGCGACTATCTTCCGGCACGATCCGCATGGTCATATGTAGGCAAGATACAGGCGCGAATGCAAATAATCCAAATCTCAAAAGAGGGAGAAGAAAATCTCCGGCTGAAAATGCCTCTTGCCGATAAGGATTTACTGTACGAGCCTGTGGGAGAATATCAGTTCTATTGTGCCGAGGCGATACCGGAGGAAAGAAGCCTTGCTTTCTCTGTATCGGACGGTAGGGTGACGAGCATGACGTTCCGACTGGCTCATGACTATGTTCCCGCGGGACCTCTAAACGGCTTTGCCGACAGCTTTCTATCATTGGGAAGTTATATCCTGCTGACAGTCCTGTGGCTTGCCATTTTGATCGTATTGAGCTCAAAGATCGTTTGCAAACGCAGCTCTTTTCAATGGCAAAGGATTATACTTCCCATATGTGGGCTCATTCTTGGTGTGGCAGGGATTGCCGGAATGCTTCATTGGTTTTCTCTTTACACAATTATTTCGACGGAGCTGAACATAGTAGCAGGTATAGGAATTGCAGCGGCCATCTGCGGGATTTTCACGGGATTCAGCTATGTTGTAAAGAGAAAAAATAGAGCATCGGTACTTACGATTGCTTTATTTGCATTGCAAATTATATCTGCGTGGATGCTCGGATTCTTAACAGTAGTATAAATTAACAGAAAACGGAGGAATGGATTTATGGACAAAAAGAAAAAGTGGACGGTTAAGGATGTTATTACAACGGTATTGCTCTCCGCAGTGCTGATCGTGATCCAGCTCGTCGTCAATATGGTCTGCATGGCCAACGACTTTGTCAGCATGGTGCTGTCGGTGGGGATCACCATGTTCCTCTGCGCGCCGGTCTATATGCTCATGGTCAGCCGGATCGGAAAGCGTTTTGTGACGCTGATCTATATGACGATCCTCGGCGTGATTTTCCTGCTGATGGGAAACTGGTTCTTGCTTCCTTATTATGTTCTCGTGGGAATCCTCTGCGAGGCGATTCTCTGGAAGGAAGGCTCCTGCCAAAAACCGAAACGGCTGACCGCCGCCTGGACGGCGGCGAGCCTGCTGTACAACGGGGTCAATCTGCTGCCCATCTGGTTCTTCTGGGACACCTACTACGATTTTGCGCTGGCAAGCGGCATGGAGCAGAGCTACATCGATTCCTATGTGCGTTACTACACCTCTCCCGGCTGGCTGGCCTTTATTCTGCTGTTCACGACGCTGATGGGCTTTTTGGGCTGCATGGTGGGCAGTCGGCTGATCCGCAGGCATTTTCAGAAGGCCGGCGTTCTATGAGAGCGGACGCATCCTTTGCGGTGCCGGTCAAGCTGTGGGCGCTGCTGTGCGTCTTTGCCGGAGTGACGATCGGCGGGAATGTGCTGCTTACCTGCATCCTGACCGGCGGGGCGCTTCTTTATCTCGTCTTACAGCGGAACTTCCGCCTTGCCGCGTCCTATGGCTGCTTTTATCTGCTGCTGGCGCTGCTGCTGTACGGCATCCGCTTCCACGGGCTGCGCATGCCGGTCTTTTCGGAGTTTTATGTTCTGATGTTCTGGAACCTGTCGCCGATCTTTCTGGTGTCATGGGATCTGATCACCACGCCGCCGGGGATGCTCTCCGCGTTCTTATCCCGCCTCCGTATGCCCATCCCGTTTATTCTCGGGCTGCTTGTGGTCTTTCGCTTCTTCCCCACCATGCGGACGGAGCTAAAGGGTGTGGGCAGGTCGATGAAAAACCGAGGGC
>OHAJ01003216.1_pt1 | contig 10493 bp, 8 predicted proteins | sample 1577101 | NCBI WGS metagenome assembly OHAJ01 (sample SAMEA3541531, study PRJEB24748) | human gut metagenome | biome: human gut; feature: human-associated habitat; material: faeces | place: China | collected 2012 | reverse complement strand
AATCAACACAGCCGGGCCGTGCCCGGCACAAAAGGGGCCACACATGAAAAACACCACCGAGGAAAAACGCGAGGCCATCCCCAACAGCGTCAGCCGGATGCTGCTGGCGGGCATCGGCGTACTTTTGCAGGTTTTATGGATCTTCTGGCTTGCCCTCAAGCTGAACGACTACTCCACCGCCATTCAGGTATGCACGTCGGTACTGACATTTTTGATTACGCTGCGTATATATGGGCTGCATATCAACTCCGCGTATAAAATTTCGTGGATCATTCTGATTTTGCTGTTTCCCATCTTCGGTCTGACCATCTATCTGCTGTTTGGCCGCAGCGGGGCCGTCAGCGTCATGCGCCGCCGTTTCGGCAAAAATATGACGATGTTGCGCCAGTATCACACACCCATTTTGCAGCAGCGCCGCGCCCTGCCCTACCCGGACCGCATCACCCGCAACCACGCCCGCTATTTGCAGGACCGCGCGGGCTACCCCGCCTATGACAACACCGATGTGACGTTCTACGGCGACACCTGCGAGGCGCTGGAGGCCCAGAAAACAGCCCTGCGCAGCGCGGAAAAGTTTATTTTCATGGAATACCACGCCATTGAGGACGCCTCCGCCTGGCAGGAGCTGGAGGATATTCTGGCCGAGCGCGCCGCCCACGGCGTGGAGGTGCGCGTATTTTACGACGACGTGGGCAGCATCGGGTTTATCAACAGCAAATTTGTCAAAAAGCTGGCGGGGCGCGGCATCCAGTGCCGCCGGTTCAACCCGGTCATCCCGATTTTGAACGTCTTTATGAACAATCGCGACCACCGCAAAATCACCGTCGTGGACGGGCGCGTCGGCTTTACCGGCGGCTACAATCTGGCGGAGGAGTACTTCAACCGCACCCACCCTTACGGCCAGTGGAAGGACAGCGGCATCCGGCTGGAGGGCGACGCCGTGCGCGGCCTGACGCTGATTTTCTTAGAGCTGTGGGGCGCAACGCAGAAGGCCGCCCCCGAGGTCGAGCGCTATCTGCCCGATGTGCCCTACACCGCGCGGGAGAATGCCGTGGTGCTGCCCTATGCGGACAATCCGCTGGACGACGAGGCCACCGGCGAGAACGTCTACCTGAACATGATCCGCAGTGCGAAGGACTACGTCTACATTACAACGCCCTACCTTATTTTAAGTGACGAGATGCAGCGCACACTGCGGCTGGCCGCGTCCAGCGGCGTTGATGTGCGGATCATCACGCCGGGCATCCCGGACAAAAAGCTGATCTTCTCGGTCACGCGCAGCTATTACGCCAGCCTTGCCAAGAGCGGCGTGCGCATTTATGAGTACGCGCCCGGGTTCATCCACGCGAAGCAATGCGTAGCCGACGGCACGGAAGCCGTAGTGGGTACGATCAATTTTGACTTCCGCAGCCTGTACCTGCACTTTGAGAACGCCTGCTGGTTCTGCGGCTGCAGCGCCGTGGCCGATGTGCGCCGCGATTTTGACGCGCTGTTCCCCGTCTGCCGCGAGGTCACGCAGGAGTACGCCGACACCCGCAGCCTGGCCGTGCGCGGCTGGGACTGCGTGCTGCGGCTGTTCAGCCCGCTGATGTGACTGGCTGTGCGCCGGGCGCGGCAAGTGGAATTTTCCCAAAGAAATCTGTACTATTCCACGTTGCAAACCGCCGCTGTGCGCCGTACAATAAAGACAAAATCCAGACTGTCAAATGAGGTGCATACCAATGGAGCATATAGCATGGAAGGGCCGCATCAAGCCCGGCTGCAAAGCGGAATATCAGCGCCGCCACGCGGAGATCTGGCCCGAGATGGTCGAGGTGCTGAAGGCTGCGGGCATCTGCAACTACAGCATCTTCTACTGTAACGACGAGCTGTTCGGCTACTATGAGTGCGCGAAGGGCGTTGCCTACGCCGAAAAGGTACAGGCCGAAAGCCCCGTTGTGGACCGCTGGAACGACTACATGAAGGACATTCTGGAGCTGGAAATGGATCCTGTGACCGGCGCCCAGCCCAAGCTGGAGCAGGTGTTCCGTCTGGATTAAACGCGCATAAGACAGCAAAGCCGCCCGTGTCAGGCTGACACGGGCGGCTTGTGTTTTTATGGGCAGGTGCAGCGCAGGCGGTGCTGCCTTTAGGGTATTTACAACACGATGCGGAACGCGACGCGGTGCTCCCTTTCCCCGCTGACGCGGTAAGGCTCCTCCACATCGGTGCCCCAGCTGTCGATGCCGCCGACGCCGCGGGCTGCGCCCAGGATCGTCACGCTCGTGCGGCCCGTGGCGGGCAGCTCGGTGATGTGCTGGGCGGCCTCGATCTCCTGCGCAGTGTTGGGCAGTGCGCTGAAGGCAAACGGCGCGTCGGCCTGTTCAATCGTCAGCGCAGCCGCCGTCTGACCGCAGGCGTTGTGCTGCTCCAGCGTGAACTGACGGGTGCCCACATGCAGGCCGCAGTCCTGCGGGACGAGGGCCGGCTCAATGTGCGGCACCTCCTCATGGCAGCCAAAGACGCCGCCCTTGCAGCGATCCGGGTAGGTCTCGCCCGAAAGGCCGGTCCAGAGCGTGCGGGCCACGGGGGCAAACGTCTGGAATTTTACGCCGAAGCAGGGCAGCTCGGGCGCACCGGGCACGCCATGATAGACGGCCTCGACCAGCAGCGTGCCCTGCGGCTCCACGATGTAGGTCAGCTCGGCCTTAGCGCCGGGCACGGTGGGCACGCCGTAGGTATAGCGCACCTGCACACCGTCGGCGGATTTCCGCAAGACCGCAAAGCCGAGGTTCTGCAGGTAGACATCCGCCGCCAGCCAGGCCGCCGCTTTCTGCGGGAAGCCGCAGCCGCGGTCATTGTCGGTGGCGGCGCGCCAGAACGCCGGGCGCGGGGCGCGCCAGAGCCACTCGCTGCCGTTGACGGTCAGCGACGACGGCCCGGCCTCGCCCGCGGAAAAGAGAATTTCAAACCCGTCGCCCCTGACGCCGAGGTTGCCGTCGCCCTCGGTCACGGTCAACGTGCCGGGCTTGCGGGCGGCCTGTGCTTTGGCCGCGTCGCGGTCCGCCCGGGCGGCGGCTGCGGCGTTGCGGGCATCGTGGGCGGCGCGGCGGGCGGGGGTGTCGTACCAGTAGCGCACGTCCTGCATGGCGGGTTTCTCGGCACCGTCGGCGTAGACAATACCGTTGCCGCTGAAGTTGTAATCGGTGTTGCGGTCCGCAAAGTCGCCGCCGTAGCCCAGCACGCTGCGGCCAAGCGCGTCGGTGTGCCGGAGCGCCTGGTCCATGTAGTCCCAGATGAAGCCGCCCTGGTACTGGTCGAACTCGTCGGCCAAGCGCACATAGCTCTCCATGCCGCCCAGCGAGTTGCCCATATCGTGCATATACTCGCAGAGAATGAAGGGCTTCTTCGGGTGGGATTCGAGATACTCGCGAATTTCCCACGGCTTGGCGTACATCCGGCTTTCCATGTCGCTGATGGCGTCGAACGCGCGGCAGTGGAACACACCCTCATAATGCACGAGGCGTCCCGGGTCGTGGTCGTGGAAGAACTGCGACATGGCGAGAATATCCTCGCCTGCGTAGCTCTCATTGCCGCAGGACCAGATCAGGACGGCGGCGTGGTTCTTGTCGCGTTCAAACATGCTGCGGGCGCGGTCCACGACGCAGTCCTTCCACTCGGGCAGGCTGCCGGGCACGTTCCAGCTCGGCTCCACCGCGCCGAGCTTCTGCCAGCTGCCGTGGCTTTCGAGGTTCGTCTCGTCGATCATGTAGATGCCGTTCCGGTCACACAGGTCGTACCACAGGCTCTGGTCGGGGTAGTGGCAGGTGCGCACGGCGTTGATGTTGTTCTTTTTGAACACGGCCATGGCGGCGTGCATGTCGTCGGCGCCGATGGCACGGCCCCTGTCGGCGTTCCACTCGTGGCGGTTGACGCCGTTGAACACGACACGTTCCCCGTTCAGGCACATGACGCCGTTTATCATCTCAAAGCGGCGGAAGCCGATGTCGTAGGGCACAACTTCCTGCAAAACGCCGTCGGCATCGCGCAAGGTCAGTACGGCGTGGTAGAGCACCGGCGCTGCATGGCTCCACGGCTGGATGCCCTCGATCTCAATCGTATCGCCCGCGGCGGGGCCTTCGTAGACGGCGTATCCCTCGGGGTCGGTCACGACGAGGGCAACCGACGCGCCGTCGGTCTCGCCGTCCAGCTTGACGAGGGGCGTCAGCAGGCCGGTGGTGTTGTCGGCGGCAAGGTCGGCCTTGAGCCAGATGTCGTTGATGTGGACCCTGGGCTTTGCGTACAGGTAGACCGAGCGGAAGATGCCCGAGAAGCGGAAGAAGTCCTGATCCTCGATCCAGGCGGCGCTGCTGCGCTTGTAGACCTCGACGCAGAGGCGGTTGTTCTCGTCCCGAATATACGGTGTCAGGTCAAATTCAGACGGGGTGAAGCTGTCCTCGGCATAGCCGACGAACTGGCCGTTGCACCACAGGTACATGGCCTGCTCCACGCCCTGAAAGCTGACGCAGACGCGCTGGCCGCGCAGGGACTCGTCCAGATCAAACTCTTTGACATAGCTGCCCACGGGGTCATCATTCCAATCGACCTGCGGCGGGCGCAGGAAGCTGCGGCCATCCCACGGGTAGAGGGTGTTGGTGTACTGCAGCTGACCGTAGCCCTGCAGCTCGATGTGCCCGGGCACGCGGATCGTACCGAAGCCGGACAGGTCGGCGTCCGGCTGCCAGAAATCCGCCGGGCGGGCGGCAGGGTTGGCGCTCCACGCAAAGCGCCATGCGCCGTCCAGTGACTGGCGCAGCGATGTCAGGCCGCTTTCGGCCTCGTCCAAGGTGCGGCAGCAGAGATGGTCAGAGTGTGCGTCCAGCCGGTTCACAGCAAAGATGGTGGGGTCACTCAGCCAGCGAAGTTCAGGGGTCATAGGGATCTCTCCTTTACACAATCAGGTTCTTACCGTCATTCTGCCACAGGGCGCGCGGGGTGTCAATGGAAAGTTTCACGCAGATCTTTTCCGTATTTTTTGCATCTTTACGGGAATTGTGCTGTGTTTAACACTTCGCGGCAGGATTTTTTGAGATTTTCCGTTTTGTCTGGTGGCAGATTGTACGCTGCAGCACCAGATATAGCGGTGGCGGCAGGATTTTTGCGGGGTGGGTTGTTATAGTCGGCACACCTGGGGCGCAAAAAAGCGCCGACCTTTTTGCAGGGGCGGCGTTTTGGGGTCATACTTCTTCTGTCTCCGCCTCCGCGGCAGCGCGCAGACGCTCCCGCACGGGGCGCAGGGCCTCGGGCAGAGCCTCGTCGGGCAGGTCGCTGATGCCCTCGGTGCTGCCACGGGCGGCGGCGGTCTCATAGAACCAGCACTTGTAGTCCAGGGTGTCCATCGTCTGCTGCAATTCAGCCATGCGGGTCTCGAGCACGGTGCGCTGCTTGCGGAACAGCTCCAGCCGCCGGGCAATGGTCTCATCGCCCTGCATGGCCAGCTCGATGTATTCGCGGATGTCCTTGAGGGACATGCCGGTTTTTTTCAGGCACTCGATGATGCGCAGCCACTCGAAGTCCTTCTCCGTAAAAACGCGGATACCGCCGGACGAGCGCCCGACGAAGGGCAGCAGCCCTTCCTTATCGTAATAGCGGATCGTCGATGCGGGCACGCCCAGCTGCCGCGCCATCTCCCCCACTGTATAGGCCATGTGTTTTCCTCCTATGACTTAAACCCAGGTTTAACCTGTGTATCAGTATAGGACAAAAGGGCGGCGTTGTCAAGGCGGGCGGGGTCACCCGCGGTATTTCCCCCTCATCCGGCTGAACGGTTTCCTGTTCTTGCACACGCCGCGGGGCGTGCCGCCGCTCCCCTGCCCGCTTTTCTTTTATAGGGAAGGCTTTTTCTATTTTTTATTGACAAACGCGCGGTTTGTTTCTATCATGTTCATATAAGTAAGGGAGGGACCGCCACTATGCTGACCTATAATATGGACGTGGAGGAACGCAGCACCTGGCTGCGCGCCACCCCCGGCGCAGCGGCGCTGGCACAGCCGTTTTACTGCACCGAGGCCGGCAACTTTTATGGCCGCGCCCATTTTGCCACAGCCCGCACCGATAAGGAAAGCTATCTGCTGTTTTATACGCTGTCCGGCTCCGGTCTGATCGAGCAGAACGACCAGCGCGTGGTGCTGCCCGCCGGCAGCGCCCTGCTGTTGAACTGCCGCGCCCCGCAAAGCTACTGCACTGCCCCCGGGCAGGACCACTGGCACCACTACTGGGCGCATCTGGACGGCGCGGGCGTCGCCAATCTGGCCGAGGTACTGCAGCCGCAGGGGCGGCTGTCCCCCGTTACGGTCAGTCGGCTGGAAATGCAGCCGCTGTTTGAGTCACTGGCCGCCGAGTGGGAGCACGGCGCTGCCGCACAGATCGAGATCTGCCTGGCCCTGCACCGGATGCTGGCCCTGATGGCCCGCCAGCTGCTGGCCGGGGATGAGAGCCGCTCCAACCGCACCTTGATCGAACAGGCCGCCGAGTACATCCGCCAGCACTATGCCGAGCCGCTGTCGCTGGACAGCCTGCTGGCCCAGACGCCGGTGAGCAAGAGCTGGTTCCTGCGGCTGTTCCGCCAGTACATGGGCACGACGCCCTACAATTTTTTGCTGTCCACGCGGATCACACGCGCCAAGGAGCTGCTGGTGCTGACGGATTTCTCCGTCTGCGAGATCGCGCACCAGGTCGGCTTTGGGGATGAGAGCAACTTCTCGACCCGCTTTACCGCCATGGTGGGCCAAAGCCCCCAGCAGTACCGCAAAAGTGCAATGAAGCCCGCGGAAAACTGAATAATGGGAAAGAAGGCATTTGTATGTTGAAAACCGAACGCATGGACCGTGTCCGTGCTGCCCTGCGCGCGCAGGGACTGACGCAGATGATCGTCTGCGACCCCAAGAGCGTGTGGTATCTGACCGGCGTCGCCGTGGAACCCTATGAGCGTCTGCTGGCGCTCTACCTGCCCACCGAGGGCGAGCCGGTGCTGTTTTTGAACAGGCTGTTCAATGTGCCCGAGCCGCCGTGCAGGACCGTCTGGCACACCGACACGGACAAGCCCGTGGCGCAGATCGCCGAGGTCGTGGACGCGGGCAGGCCGCTGGGCATTGACAAGGAGTGGCCCGCTAAGTTTCTGATCCCGCTGATGGAGACCCACCCCGGTATGCAGGTCGTGCTGTCCAGCGACTGCGTGGACGACTGCCGCGCCTGCAAGGACGCCGAGGAGCAGGCCCTTATGCGCGAGGCGTCCCGCATCAACGACGCGGTGAACGAGGCCGCGAAGCACTATATAAAGGCCGGCATGACCGAACGCGAGGTCGCCGAGTTTATCGACGCGCAGTTCCGTGCCCACGGCTGCGAGGGGCCGAGCTTTACGACGATCGTCTCCTTTGGTGCCAACGCCGCCGACCCGCACCACGAGCCGGACGACACCGTGTTAAAAGAGGGCGACTGCGTGCTGTTTGACATGGGCTGCGTGAAGAGCCGCTATTGCAGCGACATGACCCGCACCTGGTTCTGCGGCCAGCCCACTGAAAAGCAGGCCGCCGTGCACGATCTGGTGCGCCGCGCGAATGAGGCTGCCGAGGCGCTCATCAAGCCCGGCGTGCGCCTGTGTGAGCTGGACGCCGCCGCGCGCGACCTGATTACGGAAGCGGGCTACGGCGCGTATTTCAACCACCGTCTGGGGCATTTCATCGGCCAGACCGACCACGAGAAGGGCGACGTCAGCAGTGCGAACACCGCCGTAGCCAGACCCGGCATGATCTTTTCGATTGAGCCGGGCGTCTACCTGCCCGGCGAGTTCGGCGTCCGCGTGGAGGACCTCGTCCTGGTGACCGAGACCGGCTGCGAGGTGCTGAACAGGAACGATAAGCATTGGGATGTGGTGGGGAAATAACTGCCACCATCCCTGCCTCCCCTTGAGGGGAGGTGGCCCCGCAGGGCCGGAAGGGTGGCTGGCAGCCGACCTATAAAAGGGTTGTTGCGGCCCACCCCTCACCGCCTGCGGGCGGAGCTCCCCTCAAGGGGAGCCTAAAGAATTTCAGAGAGGTGTACGATTGAAAAAACATCTGTTCCGTATCATTGCCGTCCTGTCCGCCGCGGTCCTGCTGGCGGGCTGCGCGGCGTCACGGCTGCGGCTGCGGCTGGGGGCTGCGGCTGCAGGCGGCGTGTACAATGCGTTTGGTACCGCCATGGCCGCCCAGAACAGCACCATCGAGGTCAAGCAGACCGCCGGGTCCGCCGCCAACCTGCGGCTGCTGGCGGGTGGCTATTTACAGCTGGCCGTTGCCCAGTCCGACATGGCGCAGGATGCCTACGACGGCAGCGGCGTCTTTGCCCATGAGAGCACCGAGCGCAGCTTCAGCGCCGTGGCCGCCCTGTATGAGGAGGCCGTGCAGGTCGTTGTCCGGGCCGACTCCGGCATTACGACGCTGGAGGAACTGCAGGGCTGCACGCTCAGCGTCGGCGAGGAGGAATCCGGCACCGAGCAGAACGCCGGGCAGGTGTTGGCCGCCTGCGGCCTGAACAACCGCCTGGTACACACTGTAAACCTGAACTACACCGACGCTGCCGCCCGGCTGGCCGACGGCACGATCGACGCGATGTTCGTCACCGCCGGTCTGCACGCCGACGCGCTGGAGCAGCTGGCCGAGACCTGCGCCATCCGTCTGCTCTCCGTCGACGGGGGTGTCGGTGCGCGGCTGCTGGCAGCCTACCCTGCCTACCGCGCCTGCGTTATCCCCGCCGGGACCTACGCCGGTCAGGGTGAGGACGTCTGGACCGTCAGCGTGCAGGCGCTTCTGCTGGCGTCGAACGCGCTGTCCGACGAGACCGTCCAAAGGCTGACTGCCCGGTATTTTGACAGCGTGGACGCCGTGGCTGCAGCCGTGCCGGTGCCGCTGGTGACCGACCCCGCCGTGGCCGCCGCGCAGAGCGTTATCCCCTACCACACCGGGGCCGCTGCGTACTACACCGCGCAGGGCATCACCCCCGCAGGGCCGGAGACGTGCGCGTCCCCTGAACAGGAGGCCGCCGCATGATCATCTCACTGGATATGTACCAGACGCTGTTTGCGGCGGTTTGCGTGCTGATGCTGGGCCGCTTTTTGAAGGCGCGCATCGGCTTTCTGGAAAAATTCTGCATTCCCGCGCCGGTCATCGGCGGCGTGCTGTTTGCCGTTTTCACCTGTCTCTGCTATGTGACCGGCATTGCCGAGTTTGAATTTGACGACATTTTAAAGGAAGTCTGCATGGTGTTCTTCTTCACCTCGGTAGGCTTTCAGGCCAACCTCAAGGTGCTGAAAAGCGGCGGCAAATCGCTGATCCTCTTCTTGGGGCTGGTCGTTGCGCTGATTTTGTGCCAGAACTTCCTCGCCGTCGGGCTGGCGGATCTGCTGGGCATCTCGCCGCTGATCGGTCTGTGCACCGGTTCCATCCCGATGGTCGGCGGCCACGGCACGGCGGGCGCGTTCGGCCCCGTGCTCGAGGACTTCGGCGTGGCGGGCGCGACCACACTCTGCACGGCGGCGGCCACCTACGGCCTGATCGCGGGCAGTGTCATGGGCGGTCCGACGGGCCGTCTGCTCATTGAGCGCCGCAAGCTGCTGGACACCGTTGTGCCCGAGGACGACAGCCTGCTGGTAGAGGAAGAAATCAAGCACGAGCGCCACACCAGCATGTACCCGGCTGCTGTGTTCCAGCTGATTATCGCCATCGGCATCGGCACGTTCATCTCCAAGGCGCTGGCCATGACCGGGCTGACGTTCCCCATTTATATCGGCGCGATGATCGCCGCGGCGTGTATGCGCAACATCGGCGAATTCACCCACAAATTCACGACCCACATGGGCGAGATCAACGACATCGGCGGCATCAGCCTGTCGCTGTTCCTGGGCATTGCCATGATCACGCTGAAGCTGTGGCAGCTGGCCGCGCTGGCGCTGCCGCTCATCATCCTGCTGGCGGGCCAGACGCTGCTGATTTTCCTGTTCACCTACTTTGTGATTTTCAACATCATGGGCCGCGACTATGACGCTGCGGTCATTGCAGCGGGCGTCTGCGGCTTTGGCATGGGCGCGACGCCCAACGCCATGGCCAACATGCAGGCCCTGTGCGAAAAGTATGCCCCGTCGGTCAAGGCGTATCTGCTGATCCCGCTGGTAGGCAGTCTGTTTGCGGACTTCCTCAACAGTCTGGTCATCACCTTCTTTATCAACTTTATCTAATTGGGAGGTCCTTCTGATGTTCCGCAAGCTGCGCGAGGCGCTGAAAAAGCAGCGCTACCGTGTCCACAGTGACGACGTTGCCCTGCCGGAGGTCCACACCGGCCAGGTCACCCACAGCGACGCCCCCGAGACCCCGGAGAAGCACAAGTCCATCAACTATGAAAACGTCGCCATCCCGGAGGTTCATATTCCAAAGAAGAAGCCCTGAAGCCTTCTCCCCCTGGGGGAGAAGGTGGCCCCGCAG
>OHAJ01003215.1_pt1 | contig 10500 bp, 8 predicted proteins | sample 1577101 | NCBI WGS metagenome assembly OHAJ01 (sample SAMEA3541531, study PRJEB24748) | human gut metagenome | biome: human gut; feature: human-associated habitat; material: faeces | place: China | collected 2012 | reverse complement strand
GCTAAGGCTGAAATATGGAGTAAACGAAGTAAAGTAATCATATTTGTACCAAGTTATATATAATACACTGATATACAGTAATAATTATCTTTCAGGATGTCAAATAATAAGTAATTCAAAGTCGTAAAGTAAGAAATTACTGAATAGATAAATCATAAATGAGGCATAATTAATAGTAATTGTGTCTCATTTTTTTATTATAGCATATGAGTAAAGAATTTATTAGAAAAACAAAGGAAAGTAAACCAGTTGTTGCAATATGTTATGACTTTGATAAGACATTATCACCAGATGACATGCAAGCGCAAGGGTATATACAATCTGTTGGGGATGAAGTCGAATCTTTTTGGAAAGAGTCCAATGGGTTAGCTGAAGAGAATGACATGGATCAAAATTTGGCTTACATGTTTACCATGATTCAGAAAGCGCATGGAAAAGTCATATTTAATAAAAAGGCATTAATGGATTATGGGGCGAAAGTACAATTATTCCCCGGTGTTGAGACTTGGTTTAAGCGCATTAGAGACTATGGCATGGAAAGAGGAGTTATTGTAGAGCATTATATCATTTCATCAGGTCTTAAAGAAATGATAGAAGGTACAAAAGTCGCTAATGAATTTGAAAAAATTTATGCCAGTTCCTTCTATTATGATAAAGATGGTGTTGCTCAATGGCCAGCACAAGTTATTAATTACACGAGCAAGACTCAATTCCTTTTTAGAATAGAAAAAGGGACATTAGATGTGAATGATTCAGGTGTCAATGACTATTTTAAACCAGAGGACATTCGTATTCCTTTCAGAAATATGGTATATATAGGTGATAGTGATACGGATATACCTTGTATGAAACTCATTAATTCTTATTCAGGTCATTCTATTGGAGTTTATAATCCAAAAACAAAAGATAAACGAAAAGTCTATAAAATGATGGAAGATAAGCGCATAAAATATTATACTCCTGCAGACTATACAGAAGGATCTGAATTGGACAAATTAGTCAAAACCATTATTGATACAACTGCATCGAATGAAAAATTGATGGCTGTCCATTACATAAATAAGCAAGAGCAGGTAAGCCATAATGGACAGATAGATAATAAGGAAGACAAAGAAAAAGAGAAACTTATTATGGATTTGGAAAATAGCAACAGTTTTAAACAAACTCATTCAATAATTTCAGAACTTAAGAAAATCAAGAACTGGACTCTAGAAGAAAAGAAGCAATTAAAGATTATAGCGGAGAAGAATAAGCAGATTTCTTATATAATGAAGGATGGTGATGTTGCCTCTTTCTACTCATCTCTTGAATAGACTTAAGATTTTTCTATCAACTGTCCTCCTGATTCAAAATAGCTGACGGCAAAAAGTCGTACCTGACGGAGAACCACGTTTCTCCATATAATCCAATTGAGTAAACATATGCCTTGAATGGGGAAATTAAATTAATTGCCAAACGCTAGTGTTCCGGTTTTAATGTGACACTAGCGCTGTTGTTTCTTTTTCTCTTCTCTCCCTAACCTTTTCTAATCCCGGCATCTTTTTGCCAATACACTTTCTCCAGCAGGAAAATAGAGAGGAAAAATTTTCATCAAAAAACTCACAATTTTACTACGGCTTTTATCCATATTGTAAAAAGCACCTGCACCGTGACCACACGCCACGATGGGCTGCTTGAGCTGACCTTTGCATTGGATGCTCCCTGCACCGTGACCATAAGCATCCATTCCTGAATCCACCTGTAAAAAAGAAACGAACGATGTCTGTCCGAATCGGATGACATCGTTCGTTTTTTCTGCGCTGAAATCAGTTGTCTCCTTTGCGAACTGCAGAAGGCGAGAGCTGATACTTCCGCCGGAATGCTTTATAGAATGTATTCGCCGTGGAGAAGCCGCACTGTTCTGCAATATCCGTAATATTCAGATCTGTCGTTCTCAGCAGCTGCATCGCATGATCCAGGCGCAATTCTTCCACATACTCTGTATAGCTCTTTCCAGTTTGCTCCTTCAGGAATTGCGAAAGATACTTTTTCGAGATCTTGAACTGCTCCGCCGTCATCGCCGCATTGATCTCTGGATTCTGGAAATTCTGTGCCAGCCAGTCCAGAATGTTCTTTTGAAGCGCATCATTGTGGCTATGTTTCAAGAATTGCACATGATTGCAGATCTCCACACAGCAGTCCTGCAACCGGCTCAGCATCTGGCGGGCAGTCAGTTTAGAGTCATAACTGCACAGATAGGCGATATCCGGACAGCATACCCTTTCCGCCGTGTTCAGCAGAATGCCGCCTGCCGTGTAAAAATCCTGCTTAAAGTTTTCCGGGTCCAGATTATCCACCGAGAACAACTCACTCAGAAGCGAAACCGCTTCTTCCGTGCATCCGGAAAGCAGATATTCCCGAAGCCGCGCTGCATTGGTTGCATTGACCGTGGTACCGCGCTGCGCACTGCTGTTCCCCAAATAGCAGATCTTCTGTGTTGGATCCGCATAGGCCGCCACATTGCGGGCCTTCCAGTAAATATCTGACAGCTGCTCCATTTTCTCAAAAGGATCGCTCAATATCAGGGGGGTTGTCAGATGCAGCGCATCATACAGTCGCTCTGTGCGGAAACACATCTCCCGCAGTTCCTCTGCCTCATCCGTTTCCTGCGTCAGGATCACCAGGATCAGGTCATCTGCCGTTGCCTGTACATAAAATCTCTGCCCATAAATCTGACGTATCTGCTCTGACACCACCACAGTACGCAGCTCCTCTTTCAGTGAGCACTCGGCGTTTTCCTGAAGAGATGGGATCAGCAGCAGGAAGTTATAGGCTTTCAGCTGCACCGCATCCGTCAGCTGCTGAAGGGATTCCTGACTCACAGACCCTGTACGCAGCAAAATTTCCATTTTGCCATGTTCCAGCTCGCTGCGTGAATGCTCCAGTTTCTGTGCCAGTTTATGCTGACTGTTCACATTTCGGAGAAAGATCTCATTCAGCACTTTCCGCGATGCCAGATCCGATTCGTCCAGCGTATCCAGCATCGGACGCAGGCTGTTCATGTCCTCCAGTGTCATGCAGACGCTGATCAATACACAGCCCAGAACGCCCACGATCAGATACAGACAAATTGCACGCTGTACTGCCAACAGACCCGCTTCGTAGAGCGACGGCGGCATTCCAATGACCGCCGTTGCATTCAGAGATGCCACATATCGCGTTGCCATCAGATAGCGCTTTCCCTGATAGGTCTCCCAACCCGTATCATCACTCGCCAGGGAAAGTGTCGTTCCGTCATAGTTATTTCCCGCCAGGATCGTTCCGTCATCGGAAATCAGGCAGAAAAGCCCTTCCTCGCGCCATTGCTGCTGCGAAAGGAACATTGAAAAAAACCGCCGCAGTACCCGGAAAATCCATTTTGGGCGCACAAAGCTGCCTGCCCTGCAACGGTTTTTTTCTTTCCCCGTCTTGCGGGGCAGGATCGCTTGGCTTATTCGGTTTTAGTTTTGCTCTTGTTCGGCTACCTCTTTCAGCCGGTCAAAACTCTCATCGCTGATGATGTGTTCAATACGACAGGCATCGGCCTCCGCAGTTTTGGGGTCAACGCCTGCGGTGATAAGCTGCTCGGTAAAGAAGCAGTGACGCTCGTAGATTTTTTCGGCTACCTCGCGGCCCACATCGGTCAGATGGAGAAAGTGATCTTCGTCCATCATAAGAAAGCCGCCGTCCCGCAAGGTAGCCACTGCATGGCACACGCTGGGCTTTGATACCTCCATGTGCCGGGCCACATCTACGGAGCGCACCATACCGCGTTTCTTTTGGAGAACAAGGATGGTTTCCAGGTAGTCCTCCCCGGACGCATGAAGTTTCATCTGAACCTCCTTTACTGAGCCAGCTTCCAGCCGATGGCCTCCTGTCTGGCCGATACAAAATCGGCATACAGGCCCTTTTGCTGGATCAGCTCCGCATGAGTGCCGCGCTGGACGATATGAGCGTTGTCCAGTACAAGGATCTGATCGGCGTTGCGGACGGTTTTCAGACGGTGGGCAATCATGATGATGGTCTTGTCATGGGTCAATGCCTCGATAGCCCGCTGCAATTCATCCTCATTCTCCGGGTCAACGCTGCTTGTTGCCTCGTCCAAAATGATGATAGGTGCGTCCTTCAGCATAGCACGGGCGATGGAAATCCGCTGTTTCTCGCCGCCGGACAAACTACCGCCTCCCTCGCCAATCACGGTGTCATAGCCATCCGGCAGGGCAGAAATAAAGTTATGGCAGCAAGCCTTTTTCGCCGCTTCAACCACTTGTTCATGGGTAGCATCCGGGCAGCCAAACTTGATATTGTTCTCAATCGTATCTGCAAAGAGGTATACGCTCTGGAACACCATCGAGATATTCTTCATCAGGCTGTCCAGCTTAAAATCCCGTACATCCGTACCGCCTATGGTAATCTTCCCGGCATTCACATCCCAAAAACGGGCAATCAGATTGCACATCGTTGTCTTTCCTGCCCCGGAAGGGCCGACAATGGCCGTAGTCGTTTTTTCGGGAATGGTAAAGCTGACCTGATCTAATATCTTGCGGTCTGCGTAGGAAAAATCCACCTTGTCAAACACGATCTCGCTGGACTTCGGCGTAATGTCAGCGCCTTTCTCGTCCATCACCGGCGTGTCATCAATGGAGTTTGCCGTATCCATCGAGGCCGCCAGCATTTGCAGCAAAGAGGCCATATTCCCGGCGTTCTCCAAATCGTTGAACACCATGAAAGAAGCAATCACCAAAATCAAGCCGTAGGCCAGCGACAGGGAGCCGTCCAGCCAGAACCAGACCGAGGCCAAAAGCAACAGGACGCTAAACACCCGGACAACGGCCTGTTTGATGGCGTCATAGGGAACACTGGCCTTTGTCAGTTTCAGGTTGTCCCGGCAGCTCGCCTTAATTGCACTGCCGATAGACTGCGTGCTGTCCCGTTCCAGTCCAAATGCTTTGACAATCCCCATCCCCTGAATGTACTCCAACACAGACTCCACAAGGGACTCCTGTGTGTGCTGGCGTACCCCGCTGAGCGCGGCAGATTTGCGAAGCGCCAGTTCCGCCGCCGCAAGGTAAATCAGGACACCGGCAGCGGCCACAAGACCGATCCGCCAGTCAAATACCAACAGGACGATGACGAGGGCAACCGAGTTGAAAAAACCGCCCAGCACTGACACCAGGACACGGGCTGCTGAGTTCTCTACATCGCCCAAAGTTGTTGTGACAATGGCGGTAATGTTCCCGATACTATTCTTGTTGAAGTAGCCCATCGGGATATAGCGCAGCCGGTCTCCAATGTGGATACGCTTTTCCGCTACCATGCAATATCCAGTTTCCGTTTGCTCCATCGTGGAAAAGTAGGTCGTGATGATACGCCCGATGAGGGATACCGCCATAATTCCCAACGAAATCCAGACAATGCTTCCGTCCCGGTTGTCAGATACCAGCGCACCGATCACTACAAAGAGGGCGGCAAACTGCATGGCTGAAAACAGCCCGGACAGAAACGCAAACAACAGGGATTTTTTCAAAAGCCCTTTTTTGCTGCCTGCAAAAGCAAAGATTTTTTTCAATGTTCCATACATCTGACAACACCCCCTTACATCTGGTCTTTCGCGCCGATATGCGCCTGCCACATATCCCGGTAGAGGGGGCAGGTTTCCAACAGTTTCTCATGCGTACCCTGTGCGTGGATGGTTCCATCCTTCACCACAACGATGTTATCTGCGCCAACAATGGTAGACAGCCGGTGTGCGATCACAATCAGGGTCTTGCCGACAGTTAAAGTGGAAATGGCTTTCTGCACCAGCGCCTCATTCTCTGGGTCGATATAGGCAGTTGCCTCGTCCAAAATGACAACCGGCGCATTTTTCAGCATGGCGCGGGCGATGGCAATCCGCTGGCGTTCACCGCCGGAAAGATGGGAACCGGCGCTGCCGACAACCGTATCATAGCCATTATCCAGCTTGCGGATAAAGGCGTCGCAGCCGCTTTGTTTGGCTGCCTGCTCCACCTCTGCGTCCGTGGCACTGGGGCTTCCCATGCGGATATTCTCCCGGATACTGCGGTTAAACAGGTAGTTGTCCTGAGATACATAGGAAATCTGGTCTGCAATTTCAGACAGCGGCATATCCTTCAGCTCATGGCCGCCGAGGGTAATGCTGCCGGATGTAACATCCCAATACCCGGCAATCAGCTTCGCCACCGTAGACTTGCCGGAGCCGGACGGCCCTACAAGGGCGGTCATGGTTCCGGGGTGGATGGCGAGATTCACATCATGCAAAACCTCTGTTGTCCCGTCATAGGAAAAAGACACAGACCTAAGAGAAATGCCGGTGTCTGCCAGCTTGACCGGCGCATCCTTATGGTTCAGTTCTTCAGCGTTCAAAAGCTGGCTGATTTCTTCCACATTTGTCCCCAATACGGCCAAATCGTCCGTAAAGGTAAAGGCCGCGATAATCGGCCCAACAAGGCCCAGCGAGAAAATTACGATAGACAGGAAAGCGGAAAGTTCCAGGCTACCGGAGAGCCAGAACGCGAAGCCGCAGGGTAGCACACAGATCAACACCGAGGGCAAAATGGCGTTGTAGGCGCTCATGGTTTTCTGGTTTTCTCTCATCCAGTCCACATAGTAGTTGGCATTGTAGTTTACTGCGTCAGAATATTTTTTGTAGGAACCGGCGGATTGACTAAATGCTTTGACTACCTCAATCCCACCAATGTACTCTACAATGGCGTTTGCCATCTGCTTTCCCGCTTTAACCGCGCCCTCCCACTTAACGGGATAGTTCTTCATGCCAGCAGACATAACAGCAAGGCCCACCACCAGCGTGACAAGGGACAGGAGAGCCATGCGCCAGTCCATGACGAATAGATACACGACAATTACCAAAGGCACCAGCACATTTGCAGTCATTTCCGGGATCAGGTGCGCGAAGGTTGGCTCCATCCCTTCTACCCGGTCAACAATCGTCGTTTTATACTGACCGGACGGAGTATCTAAAATCGTCCCCATCGGGACGCGGGCCAGTTTTTCGGTAATATTCTCCCGGAGATCTCGCAGCGTGTAATAGGTCGCTGTGTGAGAAATTGTTGTGGAAAGATTTGAGAATATGACTTTTCCCAAATAACCGCAAAGCGCAATAACACAAGCTGCTGTATAGTGCGAAAAATTCTGATCCCCGGACAACATCAGCGTAACAATATGAGCTACACAGAAATAAGGCACCATCTGGCAGGCTACGCCTAATACCGCAAGGGCAATGCTGCCGATGAATTTCCCGTGATAGGGTTTGCCCCATCCCCATAAGATGCCTATGGGTGACTCCTTCTTTTCCTCCTTCATTTTACAGATACCCCCTTTATGAAATAGTTTCTGATTTTTTCAAGACCCGCCTCATCCATTTGGAATTGGTCAATGATGGAACCGTTCTCAAAATGGACAATATCCGTACAACAGTCTAATATCAACTCAAGATCATGAGTAATGACATACACGGTAATACCCGTGTCCCTGACTTGTCGCAGGACATTTGCAACCTCTTTCATGTGTTTATAATCAAGGCCGCTGGTCGGTTCATCAAAAAATAAAATAGAGCGTTTAGAAGCGATTGCTGAGGCAATCGCTACCCGCTGTTTTTGGCCGCCGGAAAGGGACATGGGGTGTCTGTCCTTGAAGCCTGTCAAATCTAACTTGGCAAGGATTTCTTCTGCTTGTTCTTGATTTTCCTCCTCCATACTGATTAAAACTTCATCCAATACCGTTTCCGTAAAAAGCTGATGATTGACTTCCTGCATTACCATATAACAAGTATTTAACCTATCTTTAGGTCGATAAGTTCTGCCGTTCCAGATAACTTCACCACAACGCTTTTCCAAACCGCAGAAACATCGAGAAAAAGTGGATTTCCCGGCTCCATTATTCCCGATAATACCTACGATACGATTTGCAGGGATTTCACATTCACGAATGTGAAGTGTTTCTGATTCATTTTTGTATGCAAAGCAAAAGTTATGAAGTTCCATTTGTTCTCTGGCCGGCGGCAATGCTTTAGGCGGCAGCAAATCTTCAAGAATAAAGGTGCGTAGCCCTAAATTGACTCTCTGCTGCTCCGTCAGGCGCTCAAACTCTGCTGCGGAGTAATCCTTTTCCACTTTCCCGGCGGTAATATAAATAAAACGATCTGCAAGGCCGCGCAGATAGTAGAGTCGGTGTTCCGATACGATAACCGTTTTCCCTTGCGACTTCCAAAAGGCAAGCGTGGCTCTCAAATCAAGAATAGAAGAAGCGTCAAGATTGGATGATGGTTCATCCATGACAAGTACATCCGGTTCCATAATTGATGCACCGGCACAGGCGATTTTCTGTTTTTCTCCGCCGGAAAGATGGAAAATATTGCGCCCCATCAGTTTCTCTAAACGAAAATCCCGGACGGTTTTTTCTAATCGTTCCCGAATACTTTGCTCCGGCTGGCCGAGATTTTCACATCCGAATGTAATTTCACTGGTCGTATCTACATTAAAAAACTGAGAGCGTGGATTTTGAAATACGCTGCCAACCGTTTTCGCAGTATCATAAATGGGCTGCTCCGAAACTTTTGCCCCGTTCACCCACACTTCTCCGTTCATTTTTCCTTCATAGTAGTGCGGAATTAGGCCGTTAATTAGTCGGGTAATTGTCGTTTTCCCGCAGCCGCTTTCGCCACAAAGCACGATAAATTGGCCATCTTCTATGTTCAGGTTTATATCCTGAACCCCACTGGCACTCTCATTTTCTTCTCCATAAGAGAAGGTCACATGGTCGATCCGTATCACAGGCTCACCTCCTCAAAAAACAATTTGCTGCTGCAATAAAAATAAAACAAAACAGATGATACAGAACAAGATTGCAACCACATCTTGAAAATGAAAACCGATCTGACATACATTTGTGCGTCTAACAGGGGCACCCAGCCCCCGGGTCAACGCAGCAGCAGATAGTTCATCGCCAATCTTCACAACGGATACCATCAATGGAACAAGCCTGTATTCTATCATCAGAAAAGGATTTTTTCCGCCAAAATGGATGTTCCGCATTTTCATTGCGTCCCGGATTGCCTGATATTCTTCGCTGATTGTAGGGAAAAAGCGGAAAATCACAGACATAGGAATGACGATTTTTTCTGTAATGTGCATACGCTCCATTGCACCGATAAATTCACTGACCGAAGTCGATGAAATCAAATAGGCTCCCGTCATGATGCCAGGTGCAAACCGTGTCATGATAGATGTAATCGCAAGCACAATAAAAGAAAGCAGGCCGCTCAATGTTGTAAGGGCTATCCGTTCTAACACAAAACAAGCCACATATAATAGCAAATACTTTCCTGCCGTTTTGAAACGACGCTCCGATAAAATCAACATAAAAGGCACAAGGCTTAAGCAGGGCTTGACAATATTCATAATCCCTTCGTTGCTGGTGCTGAACATCAGTGTCGTAATCGTCAACAATAGGACGAGCTTTGTGCGAGGGTCAAGCAATATTCCTTTTTTATTTTCGGTTGTTGCAGAGAATGATACCCCGTTCATTACACAATTCCCGCTTTAGCAAAATGCTTTTTCAGAAGCGCCTTACCCAACAGACCGCCCAAAATTGCAAAGACAAAAATTCCGGCGATTACCAGAACAATGCTCCACATGGGCATGACAGCCGCCACGCCGGGCGCACCCCGCTGGCGACATCCTGCGAGAAGTCCCGCACGCTCACCTCCCACACGGCGCGCTGTGCCGGGGGGATATTGGGGCGCACATCCCGCTCCCACCCGGAGGGTGCGGTGCGGGCAAGGTCTACGATCATGCTGCGGACGCCGTTCACTCCCGCCGCCCGGGCGTAGGGGTCGCCGGTCTCGCGGGTGACGCCGTCCACGGTGACGGCAAAGGTGTAGTAGCGGCCGTGCTGCTCCCCGGGCAGCCAGACGCTCCACACCCCCTGCGTGCCGCGCACAAGGGGCTCTGTGCCCAGCACGGCGCCGCCGTCTCCCTTGTGGTATAAGGTCACAGTGACCGCCTCGGCGGTGGGGGCCCACAGCCGCAGAAAGGTGCCGCCGGGGGTGTAGTCCGGCCCAAGGGGGCCGGTATAATAGTTTTCGCGGTGGAAGGGTTTGTTTTCAAACAGTGTTTTCCACTGGGCAGGCGTTTTTGCAGCCATGGTCAGCTTCATTCCTTCTTAAAAGATTCGTTATATTCAGTGTATCGGACAACAGGCTTTTTTTCAAGAGGAAATCGATGTTTACCATGGAAATCAATTTTCCGCATGAAGGCTTCCCCCGCCGCGCGGCTGTTTCCGCAGGAAACCGGTGCGGCAGCTGCCGTTCCCGGTTGCGACCCCTTTCCATGAAAATGGGGTTCAGAAACGCCCGCAGGCGTTTCTGAACCCCGAAATTTAAAATCATCTTATTCCAGATACATCCGCCGCAGCCGCATCAGGCGGGCGGGGGTCAGGCCGTAT
>OHAJ01003214.1_pt1 | contig 10502 bp, 7 predicted proteins | sample 1577101 | NCBI WGS metagenome assembly OHAJ01 (sample SAMEA3541531, study PRJEB24748) | human gut metagenome | biome: human gut; feature: human-associated habitat; material: faeces | place: China | collected 2012 | reverse complement strand
TCGAGCCCGCGCTTTGTCACGCGGCCGACGCCCTCGCCGCCGTCGATATGCACGCCCGGCTCGTCCGTCCGGCGGACCGAAGCAAAAATGAGCGTGCCTTTCGTCACATCGGGGTCGTCCCCGCTGTCCTTTTCGATGGCGCAGGAGACGCTGTCCGCGCGCATCGTGATCTCACGCACGGCGAGCTCGAGCCGGATGCCCTTCGGCGTATCGAGCGTGATGGTCTCCTTCCTCCGGCCGGTGAGCAGCATCCATGCCGCCGCCTTGGCCGCCGCCGCGGCGCACGAGCCGGTCGTATATCCGAGCCGGAGACGCTTGCCGTCCTTTTCGATGTACTGTTCCATATTACCGCAGGATCTGATAGAGCAGCGCGTTGCAGATGGCGGCGGCGACGTTGCTGCCGCCCTTGCGGCCGCGGGCGATGATGTGCGGCACCGGGGAATCGAGGAAGAGCTCCTTGCTCTCCACCACGTTCACGAACCCGACCGGCACGCCGATGATGAGCGCGGGGTCGAGCTTTCCCTCTTCGATGAGGCCGTGCAGCGCGATGAGCGCCGTGGGCGCGTTGCCGATGGCAAAAATGCACTTCCCCGGCAGCTGCGCCGCCTTCTCCATGGAGACGATCGCGCGCGTGACGCCGCGCTCCTTCGCCTCGGCGGCGACGTCCGCATCGGACATGAAGCAGTGCACCTCGCCGCCGAGACGGCCGAGGATCGTTTTGTTGATGCCCGCTTTCGCCATCTGCGTGTCCGTGACGATGTGGCAGCCCGCGCGGAGCGCGTCGAGTCCCTTCGTCACGGCGTGCGGGGAGAACACAAGATTCTGCACATAGTCAAAATCCGCGGTCGTGTGGATAACGCGCTTGATGACAAGCTCGTTTTCCTCCTCGAGCTTCGTATCGCCGAGCAGCTCGGTGATGATGGCAAAGCTTCGCTTTTCAATGTCCATGGGTTTAATATTTTCCATCATGGCGGTGCTTCTCCTTTATACAGGCGTCATAAAAGCTGTAAAGAAATTCCAGGTTGGAATAGAAATGAAAATGCGGATAGCCCGCATAGAGCGTATCGGAGGCCGCGGCGCACTCCCAGCGCCGTCCCGTCGGCTTTTCGGCAGCAAAGGCGTCGCCGGGGCAGGTGCAGTCCCAGTGGTGGAACTCGTGCGCGGCGATCTCGCCCCCCGCGCGGCAGAGAAGATTGTCCTTCTTCGCGCGCAGCGTCACATATCCGAAGCGGGTGAGCTTTCCGGTATCGAAGCATGTCCCCGGCAGGAAGCCTGCCATGGGCTCATCGCCGATGGCTTCGGTGAGATACATGAACCCGCCGCACTCGGCGATGCACGGCACGCCCCGCTCCAGCGCCGCGCGGACGGACGCGCGCATGGAGGCGTTTTCGCCAAGCTCCTTCGCGTACAGCTCCGGATACCCGCCGCCGAGATAGAGTCCGTCGATATTCTCCGGCAGCGCGCCGTCGGTGATCGGGCTGAACGGCACGAGCTCGCCGCCCATCTCCCGCACGGCGTCAAGACTGTCTTCATAATAAAAGCAGAAGGCGTTGTCCCGCGCAACGGCCAGCCGGATCTTCTCCTTCTTCGGCAGCACGGCGGGCGTATAGTCCAGAGGCTCGGCCTCGTGCGCGAGCGCGAGAAGAGCGTCGATACCCAGCGTCTTTTCCGCCTGCGCGGCGAGCGTCTGCATCTTTTCGCGGAGATCTCGGATCTCCCCCGCCGTCACAAGCCCCAGATGGCGGCTCTCGAGCACGCATTCGTCGAGCCGCGGCAGAAAGCCGAAGCATCGGATGCCGAAGCGCTCCTCGATGGCGGCGGAGAGCGAAGCGTACGTCATGGCGGTACACTGGTTGAGTATAACGCCGCGGATGCCGCTCTCGGGCCGGAAGCGCAAAAACCCTTCGATGACCGCGAGCACCGAGAGCGCCGCGCCGCGCGCGTTCACCACGAGCACGACCGGCGTTTTCGTAACGAGGGCGAGCTCATACGCGCTCGTTTTCCATGTGGTGAGCCCCGCGCCGTCATAAAAGCCCATTGCCCCTTCGATAACGCTCACATCGCACCCCGCGGCGTTTTTCGCGAGCAGGAAGCGGAGCGTGTTTTCCGAAAAGAAATGCAGATCGAGATTGGCGCTCTTCGCGCCGATGATGCGGCTGTGGAACATCGGGTCGATGTAGTCCGGCCCGCATTTGAACGCGCCGGTCTTCAAGCCGCGGTTCACCAGCGCCTGCAATACGGCGCACACGACCGTCGTCTTGCCGCAGCCGCTGCTCACGCCGGAGATCATGATTCGGTCCATAAGATCCTCCCCACGCAGAAAAGCCGCGGCGGTCCAAAAGAACCGCCGCGGCCGTTTTTCCGCTGGCATGATGTATTCCCCATAGCCGGGGAAGCGACGCATCTCTGAGCAGGTCTCCTGACTTGTGCATCCTCAGCTCCGTGCAGCCTTCTCGGGTCTCCCCAATGACCGGCTTTCGCCCCGGCGGAGCTTCCGCACTTACAGTGGCGGTACCGTTCCGGATCTTCCCCGGATTTCCTATTCTCTCCGAAGCGTTTTTACCTGTCTACGGAGCACTCAGGCGTCTTTTTTTGATTGGATTTTACTCTGCGGCCCCCGGTTTGTCAAGGCGGCAGAGCGTCTGCCGGACGGCGGCGTCAGAAGCCGAAATACTCCATGCATTCCTCCTCGCCCATGCCGAGAATGCTGCAGAGGTTCCGGACGGTGTGGGCGGCGTAGTCGTCGGCAATGTTCGCGCGCAGCGCGTCCACCTGTTTGTTCCAGCCTTCCTCGCTGCCGCCCCAGCGCACACGCTCCCGCGCGATCTCCGGCGCGAGCAGCGCGCGGAATTCGTCGATCTTCTCCGTGACGTGCTCGTCCGAGAGCGTCGTTTCCGTCAGCTCGGCGTACCGCGTGAGAAGCCGCTCCTTAAAGTCGTCGATGCCGAAGAGCCAGCGGATCGTCGGGGCGATCTGCGCGGTCTGCTCCGGGCCGATGAGATCGAAAAAGCAGTTGCTCCTCGTCTGGAACGCCCAGTCAAGATCGTAAAAGGCGATCTGCCACGGCCCGTCGCCGGTGCGGAAATAGCGGAGGTTGCTCTTGATGTCCACGTTTGCGCAGTAGCCCTCGAGCAGCACCCAGTCGATGAAGCCGTCCATATCCATGGCCTCGCAGAAGCGCTCATAGGCTTCCCGGCGTGTGAGCGTGGTGTCCCGCCAGAGTCCGAGCGCCTCGGTATATACCGCCGTGCTCTGCGCCACCGGCGAGGGCAGCATCGTCACGTCTTCCTTCGCCGTGCCGGTGAGATTGGCATAAAACTGCCGCGTGATATCGTCCTTGAGACAGTAGATGCCCCAGTATTCGCCGTTGATGTACAGCACGCAGTAGCGGCTGCGCTGCGTCACGGTCGTATCGAGCTCGGCACACAGCTCCTGCATGAGCTCGTTGCGGAACACCGTGGAGATATAGTCCTGCCCGGCGCGGATGGAAAGCTCGGTGAACTCCGCCGGGCCTTTACCGAAGATGTCGTATTGAAGCGTTTCCGCGCCGTAACAGCCGCGGAACGAAACGCCGAGGCTCTTTTTCGGGTTGAAAAGACTGGTGCGTCCCTTGAGCTCCACGCCGCAGTCGATGGAAAAGCCGCCTTCCGGGGCGAGAAGTGAGAGATTCGCCGCGCATTCGCGGTATTTTACGGCGCCGTTATATGTTTCGGAAAACCGTCGGGGTGAGTCGGTCACGAGACTGAGCACCGGCAGCGTGTGCTCCTCGCCGATGAAGAAGCTGAGCGTGAGCGCGCGCGACGGCGCGCCGCCCTCTTCCACGGCAGCGGCGCGAAGGACGGTCGTTTTGTTCACGGTGATCGCGCCGGTGTACGGCGTGCTCTCCTCCGTGGGGGCGGAGCCGTCGGTCGTATAGTAAATATCGCCTGCCGCGGCGAGCTTCACGCGCACGGTCTGCCCCGCTTCGTAGACCCCCGATTCGCGGTTCGCCGTGGGGGCTTCGGAGATATACCGGTAAGCGTCGGTCTCGTTCGGCTCGTTCGGCGTCTGCCTGCGGAGATAGAAAAAGCCGTTTTCGGCGTCCGTGCGGCCCATGCTGTACCCGTAGGGGATATCGTGCAGCCAGACGAAGTCCGCCGCCGCGCTCTCGCCCTTCTTCGTGAGATAGAGCGTTTCACTCGAAGCGTTGAGCGCGAAATTCGCACGCAGGCCGTTGCCGGTCGTCGGGTTCTCCTCGCCGGTGCAGTAGATGAGGATCGACTGTCCTTTCGCGAGCGTCCGGTTGGGAAGCGACCATTTTTCCAGCTCCCGCCGGTCGTCCGAAAGGCAGTAGTCGGAGAGCTTCACGCTCTCTTTCGATACGTTCTTTATCTCTACCCAGTCGTAATACTCGCCCTTGAGAGCGAACGTGTCGTTATAGACCGCCGCCTCATAGAGCACGAGCGGGCTTTCCGTTTTGCGGCTCTCGCAGAACGCCGCGTACCCCGCGGCGGTGTTCGGGTATCCCGGCGTCGCCCAGACACTTTCGGTGAGCTCGCCGCCGTTTTCGCGCCGCAGCACATGGTCGGCGGGCAGCTCAGGATCGCACGCGGCGCGGTCGGCGATCGTCCCGCCCGGCGCGATGAGATACAGCGTCTCCCCCTCGCCGAGCGCGAACGACGTGTGGCTTTCGCCCGCCGCGGTCTTATCCTTGCGCGAGGCGAAAACGACGCGCACCCCACCGCGCGGTATCGTCGCGTCCGCGGGAAAATCCCAGACGGTCTTTCCGTCCGACACGCTCCACCCCTTGAGGCGCACGACGCGGTTCGACGTATTCTCCAGCTCGAACCAGTCGGAAAAATCGCCGTCGGCGTCCTGGAGTGTCGCATGGTTTTTATACATCATTTCGGAGATGCGCACCGCCGGCGTATCGTCCGCCGCGGCGGCGGTGCCGGGCAGCGCGAGCGTAAGCGCGAGCAGCGCCGCGGTCAGCATCTTTGCGGTTCTTTTCATAAAAATTCTTCCGTTTTATGGCAGAGCGTGCCGAGCTGATAAAACGCCACGGCGCTCGCCGCGGCTACGTTCAGACTGTCCACGCCGTGCGACATGGGGATGCGCACGGTATAGTCGCAGTCTGCAATGGTATCGTTTGCGAGCCCGTCGCCCTCCGTGCCGAGACAGAGCGCGAGCTTTTCGACCCTTCCAAGACGCGGATCGGCGATGCTCAGGCTGTCGTCCCGCAGCGCGAGCGCCGCGGTTTCAAAGCCGAGCGCGTGCAGCGTATCCTGCCAGCGCTCCCCCGCCGGGAGATACGTCCACGGCACCTGAAAGACCGTGCCCATGCTCACGCGCGCAGCGCGGCGGTACAAGGGGTCGCTCCCGGCCTCGGTGAGCAGCACGGCGTCCATGCCGAGCGCTGCCGCGCTGCGGAAGATCGCGCCGATGTTCGTCGGGTTCATCACGTTTTCGAGCACCGCGACGCGCCGCGCGTCCCGGCAGAGCGCCTCCGCCGGCGGCAGCGCCCGGCGGCGCATGCAGCAGAGCATGCCGCGCGTCAGGTGAAACCCCGTGAGATTCACGAGCACGCTGTCCGGCGCGGTAAATACCGGCACGTCCGCGCCGAGACGCGCTAAGATCTCCGCGTGCGCGCCGTTTATGTGCCGCGCCTCCATGAGCACCGACACCGGCTCATACCCGGCGTCGAGCGCCCGGCCGATGACGAGCGGGCTCTCGGCGATGAACATCGCGTTTGCGGGGTCGGCGCGGCTCACGAGCTGGTTTTCCGTCAGGCGGGCGTAAACGTCCAGCGCCGGAGAAGAGAAATCCGTAATTTCGACTGTTTTCGACATATTCTCTTATCCCCGGAAAAAGAGCAGCCACGCGCCGAGCGCGATATGGATAAACAGGAACGCCGGCACGAGGATGAGAAACTTCTTATGCTTTGTCTTGTGATGCAGGCTTACCATGCCGAGCCACTCGCCCAGACTTCCGCCGAGCGCCGCGATCAGAAGGAGCGTTATTTCCGGAATGCGCCGCGCCTTTCGCATGGCGTTTGTCTTGTCCACCGCCATGAGGATGTACGCCGCCGCGTTCATTCCGAGCAGATACGCGAACAGGAGGATGCTTTTTGTTTCCATGGTTCTTTTCCTTTCCTTCGCCGGGGTCAGACGGTTTTTCGCCCTTTGCCGGGCGCACGAGGCACTTTCCGCCGTAACCGATCAGATCCTCGCGTCCGGCAAAGGCGAGCGCTTCGCGCACGAGCCGGGCGTTTTTGGGATCGGTATACTGCAAAAGCGCGCGCTGCATCGCCTTTTCGTGCGCGTCCGTCGGGACGTACACGTCCTTCATCGTGATGGGGTCGATGCCCGTGTGGTACATGCAGGTGCTGATCGTGCCGGGCGTCGGGTAAAAATCCTGCACCTGCTCGGGGCGGGCGTTGTGCGCCTTTAAATACAGCGCGAGCGCCACGGCGTCCTCCATCCGGCTGCCCGGGTGCGAGGACATGAGATACGGCACGACGAACTGCGCCTTGCCGTAGCGCGCGTTGAGCGCGTGGTATTTATCGAGAAACCGTTCGTATACCGCGACCGGCGGCTTGCCCATATAGCCGAGCACCGTATCGACGCAGTGCTCCGGCGCCACCTTGAGCTGGCCGGAGATGTGGTACTGCACAAGCTCCGAGAGGAACGGGCTGTTCTTGTCGCAGAGGACATAGTCAAACCGCACGCCGGAGCGCACAAACACCTTCTTGACGTCCGGAACGGCGCGCAGCTTCCGCAGCAGCGCGAGATAATCGCGGTGGTCGGCAACGAGATTTTTGCACGGCGTCGGCGCAAGGCAGTGCTTCAGAGGGCACATGCCGTCTTTGCTCTGCTTTTTGCAGCTGGGGCCGCGGAAATTCGCCGTCGGGCCGCCGACATCGGAGACATAGCCCTTCCAGAGCGGATGGTGCGTCATCTGCTCCACCTCGCGGATGACGGATTCGTGGCTGCGGGATGTGACCATCCGCCCCTGGTGGAACGCGAGCGAGCAGAAGTTGCACCCGCCGAAGCACCCGCGGTTGTGGATGACGCTGAAGCGCACCTCCTCAATGGCCGGAACGCCGCCGAGGGGATCGTACATCGGGTGGGGCTCGCGCGTATACGGCAGCGCCGCGACCGAGTCCAGCTCCTCCGTTTTGAGCGGCATGGCCGGCGGGTAGACGACAAGGAATTTATCGCCGTGCGCCTGCGCGAGCGTCTTTCCCCGGATGGGGTCGTGCTCGGCGTATTCCGCGCGCGTGGCGAGAGCGTATTTCTTCGTATCGTCCCGCACTTCCTCAAACGACGGCAGGAGCACCGCGCCCTCCGGCGCTTTATCGGCAATGACCGCCGTGCCGCGGATGCCGCGCAGGGGCTTGCCGTCGCGCAGGCGGTCTGCGGCCTCGAGCGTCGCGCTCTCGCCCATGCCGTAGACGAGGATATCCGCGCGCGCGTCGAAAATGACGCTCCGACGGACCTTATCGTCCCAGTAATCGTAATGCGCGAACCGGCGCAGCGACGCCTCCATCCCGCCGAGCAGGACGGGGATGCCGGGGAACGCCTGCCGCGCGCGGTTGGCGTACACGGTGCAGGCGCGGTCGGGCCGCAGCCCGGCCTTCCGGCCGGGGGAATAGAAATCCTCGCTGCGGCGCTTTTTCGCCGCCGTATAGTGCGCGACCATGCTGTCAAGATTGCCCGCGCCGATGAAAACGCCGAGCTCGGGCCGCCCCATCGCCGCAAACGCGGAGGCGTCGTTCCACGCGGGCTGCGCGAGCACCGCCACGCGGTAGCCCGCGTTCTCGAGCAGCCGTCCGATGACGGCCGCGCCGAACGACGGGTGATCAACATAAGCGTCGCCCGTCACGAGCAGTATATCGTACCAGTCCCAGCCGCGCGCGAGCATATCCTCGCGCGAGACGGGCAGAAAATCCTTTGTATCCGTTTTATGTGTCCTCCCGGTCATTCATGACCTCCCAGATCTCCGTTTCAGCAAGCGTGGCGGCGGCATGGCAGCAGTAGCGCCGCTTCTCTTTGTCCCCGCCGCCGGAAACGGCGAGGAAATCCGCCCAGCCTCCGGGCCGAATGCAGAGCGTATTGCGCAGCGGCGGGAGAAAATTGCCCCGCGCCATGGCGAGCAGCGGCAGTATTTCATACGCCGAGGCGGTCGCGGCGTTGTCCCCGCGCAGCAGCCCCCGCCGGAGATCGATCGCCGGGTACATCCGCAGCACGAAGCCGATGCGCGTTTCCGGCAGCTGCCGCTGCGCGCGCGTATCGCGCACGAGCTTCACGGCGCGCACATGGGCGCACGCCATGTGCGAAAGCATTTTGAAGCGCAGATTGAGATTGCGGTTGGCGCTCTTTTTCCAAACAAGCTCGTTCGGCTCAAAGAGCGTGATATATTCGTCTGTCAGATGGCCGAACGCGCGCGCCGCGCGCCCGGCATAGCGCAGGAAGCAGCGGAGATTGTCCTCTGCGAGCCAGCCGCCCTTCGCGGCGAACCATGCCGGATCCTCCCCGGCGTACAGGCACAAAACCGGCGGTTCGCCGCGGGCGATGCAGCGCATCAGCTCTTCGCGCACGGCAGCCGCGGCGGGCGCATCCGTGTGTCCCTCCGTCGGCTCGAGCAGCGCCCACGACGCGAAGACGACGCGCCGCGCCGTGTCCTCCGGCACGCGTCCGGAACCGGCGTACAGCCGCGGGAACGTATTCTCTTTTCCCGGCGCGTTTTCCATAGTCTCCCGCCTGTATCTTCTATAGTCTATAATCTCACACACTATAAAATAATATTTTTCGGCGCGCGTGTCAATCGCCTTGCAAAAATGCGGCGGGCGTGTATAATTATATAGATACTACCGGCAGGAGGACACTTTGCCATGAACGTTCGCAATGCCCAGAATCTTTCGATGCTCTGCGATTTTTACGAGCTGACGATGAGCAACGGCTACTTCCGCAACGGATATAAGGACCGCATCACCTACTTCGACCTCTTCTTCCGGCAGGTGCCGGACGGCGGCGGCTTCGCCATTGCCGCGGGGCTGGAGCAGGTCGTGGAATATATCACCAATCTCCACTTCTCCGATGAGGATATCGACTATCTCCGCTCGAGGGGCATTTTCTGCGAGGAGTTTCTGCAGTATCTCCGCGATTTCCGGTTCACCGGCGACATCTGGGCCGTGCCGGAGGGCACCCCCATCTTCCCCGGGGAGCCCATCCTCACCGTGCGGGCCCCGGCCATCCAGGCCCAGTTCATCGAGACCTTCGTGCTGCTGTGCCTGAACCACCAGAGCCTCATCGCTACCAAGTCCAACCGCATCGTCCGGGCGGCGGAGGGCCGTCCGGTGGCCGAGTTCGGCTCCCGCCGGGCCCAGGGGGCGGAGGGAGCCATCCTGGGCGCCCGGGCCTCCTACATCGCTGGCTGCTCCGCCACCGCCTGCACCATGGCCGATCAGCACTACGGCTCCCCCGCCACCGGCACCATGGCCCACTCCTGGGTGCAGATGTTCCCCGACGAGTACACCGCCTTCAAGACCTACTGCCAGCTCTACCCCAACAATGCCACCCTGCTGGTGGACACCTACAATGTACTGCGCTCCGGCGTGCCCAACGCCATCCGTGCCTTCAAGGAGGTGCTGGAGCCCCTGGGCGTCACCAAGTGCGGCATCCGGCTGGATTCCGGCGACATTGCCTATCTCACCAAGGAGCGGCCAACAGGCTGCGCCCCTTTCCTGACGGTAAAAAAATCTTTACAGCGGGAAAATTTTGCGGTATGCTGATGAAGAAGAAAAGAGCGGCCGCCGGATGGGGAAGCCCATTTCGGCGGCTTTTTGCTGCAAAAAAGAGAAAAGGAAGAATGCATATGATCGGTGTTATCGCCAATGTAATGGCCGTCGTGATCGGCGGCATTTTGGGAACGGTGTTCGGCAAGAAGCTCTCTACACGCTTTGCGACGGAGCTCAACAAGGTCTTCGGTGTGTGCGCGATGGGCATGGGGATCTCCTCCGTCCCGCTGATGGAGAATATGCCCGCTGTCATTTTGGCGCTGGTGGCGGGGACCGCGCTGGGCCTTGCCTGCCACCTGGGTGAGCGTATCAGCCGCGGCGGTGCGCTGATGGAAAAGCCTATCAGCAAACTCCTTGGCGAACGGGACGACGAGGACAGGATGCCGCGCGAGGAGTACCTCTCGCTGCTCGTGACGGCTATCGTGCTCTTCTGCGCGAGCGGCACGGGCATTTACGGCTGTCTTGACGCGGGTATGACGGGCAACGCGACGGTGCTACTGAGCAAATCCGTGTTGGACCTTTTTACGGCAATGGTCTTCGCCTGCAATCTGGGCGCGGTGACGTCGCTCGTGGCCGTGCCGCAGGCGGTCATCTTCTTTTTGCTGTTTTTTGCGGCCAAGGCGGTCTTCCCGCTCACGACGCCTGCGATGATCGGCGATTTCAAGGCCTGCGGCGGGCGGGATTTCAGCTTGTTCTGCACAATGTCAAAGCTCATGCGGTCAAT
>OHAJ01003209.1_pt1 | contig 10521 bp, 7 predicted proteins | sample 1577101 | NCBI WGS metagenome assembly OHAJ01 (sample SAMEA3541531, study PRJEB24748) | human gut metagenome | biome: human gut; feature: human-associated habitat; material: faeces | place: China | collected 2012 | reverse complement strand
GAAGAGCGCAGGTAGGCCACGGCGAGGTTCTCCTCGATGGTCATGTGCGGCGCGGTGCCCTTGAGCGGGTCCTGGAACAGGTGGCCAATGCGGCGGCTGCGCTGATACGACGGCAGGAACGTGATGTCCCGCCCGTCAAGCGTGATGGCGCCGGAATCCACATAAAACACGCCGGCAATGGCATTGAAGAGCGTGCTCTTGCCGGCGCCGTTGGAGCCGACGATGGTGGCAAACTCCCCGTCGGCCAGCCGGAGCGAGAGGTCGGAAATGGCGCGCTTCTCGTTCACGGTGCCGGCGTTGAACGTCTTGGAAATGTGAGAAACTTCAAGCATCGGTCTCGTCCCCCTTTCCGGACAGGGCGCGCAGCCTGCGGGCATTGGACTTGATCTTCGCCAGCCGGACATAACCCTTCATGTTCGGCGCGGCGATGGCGACGGCCACGATGACGGCAGACACGAGCTTGAAATACTCGGCCGAGATGTTCAGCCGCAGCGCCAGCGCAATGATAAAGCGGTAGACGATGCTGCCGAGCACGACGCAGACGATGCGCTTGCCCACGCCGCCGCGGTGACCGGCAAAGACCTCGCCGATGATGAGACTCGCCAGCGCGATCGTGACCATGCCGGTGCCGAGGTTGATGTCACAGAACTTGTTATACTCCCCGATCAGGCAGCCGGACAGCGCCGTGAGAGCGTTGGCCAGGCACAGGCCGATCGTGATGGTGGCTTTGGGGTTGATGGAGGAAGCGCTGACCATATCGAGACTGTCGCCCGTGGCACGGATGGACAGGCCGAGTGACGTGCCGAAAAAGCGGATGAGCACGATCACGATGACCGCCGCGATGAGCGCGAGCAGGATCAGCCGGCTCCACTGCCCGCCGACGAGGCCCTTGAAGAGCGAGAACACCGTATCGACCCCGGTGATGGACACGTTGGACGAAAAGCCCATGACCGCGAGGTTGATCGTGTAGAGGCCGGTGTTTGAGATGATGCCGGCGAGGATGCTCTCGACGCCGAGGCGCGTCTGCAAAAAGGCCGTGACGTAGCCCGAGAGCATGCCCGCCGCCATGGCGGCGAACAGCGCAAGGATCGGGTGGCCGGCGATGGTGAGCATGGCGCCCACGGCGCAGCCGAGCGTGAAGCAGCCGTCCGTGGAGAGGTCGGCGATATTCAGGATGGAAAAGCTAATGAACAGCGCCAGCGCGACGAGGCCGTAAATGAGGCCGACCTCGAGCGCCGTCTGCAAAACGGTCAGCATGGAGCTCCCTCCTTCGGGATGTCAGATATCAGTCAAAATTCTGCTGCGTGGTCGTCTCGAGCACGGAGCTGCACTTGCCGTCAAACGCCTGCTTGACAGCCGTGAGGTCATAGCCGAGGGCGGTGCAGCTTTCGGTGTTGATCATGGCGATGCCGTTATCGAACGTGGTCACGGGCAGCGTGGCGGGGTCCTTACCGTCGACCAGGACCTGCACGACCATGTCGGCCGTAATGGTGCCGAGCTTGGTGTAATCCACGCCGTAGCCGACAAACGCGCCGTTGAGGGCGAAGGAGTCCGCGCCGCAGTACTGCGGGATCTTGGCATTGAGGAACTTCTCGTAGATGGCGAGCTCGGCAGTCATGATGGTGTTGTCGGTCGGGGTGAAGACGGCGTCGACCTTCTCGGCGATGAGCGCGTCGACGGCGGAGGTGACTTCATCGGTGGTGGTGCCGGTCTTTTCCACGCAGCGGATGCCCTTGCCCTCGAGGTAGGCCTTCGCGTCCTCAATCGGCTGCTTGGAGGAATCCTCGCTCTTGGAGTAGAGCAGGCCAACGGTCTTGGTGTCCGGGTTCTGGGCGAGCATCAGGTCGAGCAGGCCCTTGGTGTTGAGCGCGTCGCTCGTGCCGGTGATGCGGCCGCCGGGCGCGTCGAGCGAATCGACAATGCCAGCGCCGACAGGGTCAGACACGGCGGAGAAAACGATGGGGATCTCGGTGTCCTCAGTGGCGGACTGCATGATCTTCACGGCCGGGGTCGCGATCGGGACGATGAGGTCCACACCCTTGCCGACGAGCTCGGCGCCGATCTGGTTGAGCGTCGTGGCGTCGCCCTGACCGTTGTAGAGCGTGTAGTCAAAGGTCACGCCCAGCTCCGTGGCCTTCGCGTCGAGCTCGGCCTCGATGGCCGCCTCAATCTGGTTGAGGGACGCATCGTCCACAAACTGCACGATGCCGACCTTATAGGTCTTGCCTTCGGCCTTGTTGTCCTCGGTCTTGCTGCCACAGGCGGACAGGCCCATGAGCGCGGTGACGGCGAGCACGCCGCCGACGATCTTCTGGAAAGTCTGATTCATAGTATATTCTCCTTATATTGAAAGTAGTTGGTTTTGAAACGTTCGGATACGGTCTGACGCGGCAAAAATTCTCCGGCCGCCACGCCATCGTCTGGTTCTCCGTGTCATATGCATCCCTCCTGCGGCGATTTGCGCAATAAAAAAAGCCTCGTCCACGAAACGGTTCCTTCCGTTTCATGGGACAAGACTGTAACTCCTGCGGTGCCACCCATGTTGGCGCTCATGCGCCCACTTTGCACGTACGATCATACGCTCCGCCGGATAACGGCCGCGGCCACCGTCGCCCCTCATGCTGCTGCAATCGGTTTGCCCTCGCGAGTCCATTCGCCATTCGTCCGCTGCAGCGCTTCCACCATCCGCTGCTCTCTGAAAGCTTCGTAAATGGGTACTCCTCTCGGTCATCGGTTTCTCGATGGTGTTACTCTACCACTTCCCGCGTCGGATTGCAAGCCCCATTTTCACAAATCTGCATGGAGGCAGCAAAAAAAGATTTGTACAAGGCAAACAAACGTCCCTGACTGGCGGTCAGGGACGTTGCGGATGGCCTATTTTCCGGCATAGACAAAGGCGTTCGGCAGCGTGCGCCCGGCGGTGAGCGCAGGGTTGGAGCTGCGCATGATGTACTTGCCCTTGTACCAGATCATGGCGCTGGTGCCACCGTCGAGGTTCATGGCCTGCATGCAGTCATGCTTGGCCATAATGGCCGCGCAGTCCGGCACGCTGATGCCGACCGACGTCGTGAGCCGGCCCTCGACGAGCAGGGCGATGATCTCGCCGTACTTCGACTGGCCGAGGCAGGCGCGCGGCTGCAGATCCGAGAAGCCGCTGCGGGCATTGACGACCGTCTCCCCGTCGATGATCATGGCGGGCGAGAACTCGACCGCGTCCGTCGTGCCGGGCGAGACCTCGGAATCGCTGTCGCGGATGTAGATGCGGTTGTCCTCATGCAGTTCGAGCCGCTTGTAGCCGTAGCCCATGTGGCCGCCGTAGGACTTGCCGTTGCACATGGCGTAACCCGCGAGGGTTCCGCCGTTGCCGGTGCCGCCCGGGTCGATGAAGCCCGAGCCGGTCATGCCGATAACACCGCCGTGGGCCTCGGCAATCTTGCCGCAGACCTGACCGACGCTGCCGAGCGTGGACGCGGCCTGCAGACTCAGGCGCGACGGGTCCTTCATGATGACAAGCACGCCGCGGTAAGTACTGCCCTTTTCGCGCGCGATAAGGATCTCATTCTGCGCGTCGATCGCGAGCACCTGCTCGCCCTGGATGGTGCGGATGCTGGTGCCGTTGTCCGTGAGGGCGGACTTGTCGATGTTGATGCGGCTCCAGCCGGCGGCGAGGGCGTCAGGATGCTCCTTGACATACGCCTGCATGCTCGGCACATCCACCTCCCAGAAGAGGTTATAGAACGCGATCTCTTCCTTGCTCATGCCCTTGGTATCCGTGAGCGTCGGGTTGCGGGACTCGATCTCTTCCTCGTCCCATTCGCTGTTGACGCCGATCTGCGCCTCCCTGGCCGCCTCCATTTCGGCGACGACCTTGTCAATGACGCTGCGCGGGATGAACGCCGTGGCCAGCCACTGGTGGCTGAGCGTGTTCATGGCCGTCTGGATATAGGCCGTGCGCCACTTGGCGATGAACGGAATATCGGAATAGACCGCTGTCAGGTACAGGCCGGCGAGGATGGCCAGCACGAGAAACAGGATCAGCAGCCGGCGGCCGAGGCTCTTTTTCTTCTTCGGCTTTTTGGCCTTTTTCGCTTTGCGGCCGTGTTTGCCGGCCGGGGCCGGGGCAGGCTGCTGCACACGCCGGCGGTCGTCCGGCGCGCTGCGGCGTGGCCGGGCGGCGTCATCCGTCCACTGACTGGCGCTCCGCTGCGCGGGGCGCTGCTGAGCAGGGCGCTGCTGAGCAGGACGCTGCTGAGCGGGACGCTGCTGGGCCGGGCGCTGTTGGGCAGGACGCTGCTGGGCGGGGCGCTGCTGGGCGGGGCGCTGCTGCGTGGGGCGCTGCTGGGCAGGGCGCTGCTGAGTGGGACGCTGCTGCGCGGTATCGGAAGCGGGCCGCTGGGCACCCGTGGGGCGCGGCGGCGCGGAAAACAGCTTCAAGGGGCGATTCCTCCTTTACTACGGGAGATTACGAAGGGCTTGACGGCGAAAAGCAGAAAATGTTCCGCGCGCCGCCGGAAAAACGGGAAGGCTCGCCGAGCGGGCCTTCCCGGAAACGTGCAGAGGTGCGGCCGCTCAGCAAAGCTGCGCGCCGGCAGGCACGCCGTCATCGAGCATGAGCAGATTGAGCTTGCCGTCCTTCTCGGCCGAGAGGAGCATACCGTTGGAGGCCATGCCCATCATCTTGCGCGGCGGCAGGTTCAGGATGGCGACGACGGTCTTGCCGACGAGCTCCTCGGGGCGGTAGTACTTGGCGATGCCGGAGAGGATCTGCCGGTCGGTGCCGCTGCCGTCGTCGAGCGTGAAGCGCAGAAGCTTATCGGACTTTTTCACCGGCTCGCACTTGAGGACCTTGCACACGCGCATGTCGCACTTGGCAAATTCGTCGATGGTCACATCCGGCAGCACGGGCGCGGACTTCGGCGCGGCAGCCGCTTCTTTTGCCGCCTTGAGCGCCTCAAGTTCGGCGAGCTCCTTAGCCATATCGATGCGCGGGAAGAGTGTCTCGCCCTTGTGCACCGTGACGTCCGCGGGCAGCACGCCCCAGACGGCGGCATTGTCCCACGTGGTCTGCTCCGGCGCAGCGCCGATCTGCGCGAAGGCCTTCACACAGCTGTCGGGCATGAAGGGCAGCAGAAGTGTGACGGTGATGCGCAGCGTCTCAAGCAGGTTATACAGTACCGTAGCCAGGCGCGCGCGCTTGCTCTCGTCCTTGGCGAGGATCCAGGGGGCCGTCTCGTCGATATACTTATTGGCGCGGGAGATGACCTTGAACACCTCGATGAGTGCCTGCTGGGTGCCGAAGTTATCCATGTAGCCGGCATACGTCTCACGCAGAGAGGATGCCATGGCGATGAGCTCATCGTCGAGCGCATCGTGCTCGCGCTCAGCCGGGAGCGTGCCGCCGAAGTACTTGATGACCATGGCGACGGTGCGGCTCAGGAGGTTGCCGAGGTCGTTGGCGAGGTCGGTATTGATGCGGGAGATGAGCAGCTCATTGGAGAAGTTGCCGTCGCTGCCGAGCGGGAACTCGCGCAGGAGGTAGTAGCGCAGCGCGTCCACACCGTAGCGCTCGGCGAGCACGACGGGGTCGACGACGTTGCCCTTCGACTTCGACATCTTGCCGCCGCCGAGCAGCAGCCAGCCGTGGCCGAAGACCTTCTTCGGCAGCGGCATGCCCATGCTCATGAGCATGGCCGGCCAGATGATGGAGTGGAAGCGCACGATCTCCTTGCCGACCATGTGCACGTCGGCGGGCCAGAACTGGTCATAATCATCGTACTTATCGTTCAGGAAGCCGAGGGCCGTGCAGTAGTTGAACAGCGCATCGACCCAGACATAGACGACGTGGCCGGGGTCAAAATCGACCGGGATGCCCCACGTGAAGCTCGTGCGCGACACGCACAGATCCTCGAGGCCGGGGTCGATAAAGTTTTTGATCATCTCGTTGACGCGGCTGGCCGGCTCGAGGAACGTGCCGCTGAGCAGCAGCTCGCGCACGGGCTCGGCATACTTCGACAGGCGGAAGAAGTACGCCTCCTCCTCAGCATAGTGCACCTCGCGGCCGCAGTCCGGGCACTTGCCGTCGACGAGCTGGCTCTCGGTCCAGAAGCTCTCGCACGGCGTACAGTACATGCCGGAGTACTTGCCCTTATAGATATCGCCCTTTTCGTACATCTTCTTGAAGATGCGCTGCACAGCCTCGACATGATAGTCGTCCGTCGTGCGGATGAAGCGGTCGTTGGAGATGTTCATCAGCTTCCACAGCGCGCGCACGCCGCCGGGGCCTTCGACGATATTGTCCACAAACTGCTTGGGCGTGACGCCGGCGGCCTCCGCCTTTTCTTCGATCTTCTGGCCGTGCTCGTCCGTGCCGGTCAGAAACATGACGTCATAGCCGCACAGGCGCTTATAGCGTGCGATCGCATCGGTCGCGACCGTGCAATAGGTGTGTCCGATGTGCAGTTTGTCCGAGGGGTAATAGATCGGGGTGGTGATATAAAACTTTCCTTTGCTCATACTGCATTCTCCTCTGTATTAGTCTTCACCGGCGTCACCGGGGTCGTAGATGGACGGATAGGGTGTCGGCTGCGGCTTCGGCGTGGGTGTGGGCGTCGGGGCCGGCGTGGCGCTGGGCGTAGGCGTCGGCTTCGGCGTGGTGTCGTGCGAGTGGTAGGTGCTGTTGGCCTCGAGCGTGTGGCTGATCTGGTTGCCGTCCTTATCATAGACGGTGCGGTAGGTCGTGGCACGCAGGCCCTCGGCCGTGTAGCTCATTTTGACATAGCTGCCGTCCACATCCGTGCCCCAGATCTCGACCGTGACGCTGCCGTTCTGCACGGAGGCCTTGATCTCGATCGGGTAGTCGCGGTTATTCGTGAACTTGAACTCCGGCCCGCCCCAGCTGACTGTGGCGTCCATGCCGGGTTCGATATAGCTCACGGGGAAGTAGTGGCAGGTGCGGGTGTTGATCTTGAGGTTGGAGACCATGGCGCAGTAATACAGCGTGGACGACACCTGGCAGATGCCGCCGCCGACCTCCTGCACGACCTGGCCGCCGGAATAGGCCCCGGCCTCCTTGAAGCCATTGGCCTTCGTGCGCTGGCCGACGACGTCGTTATACGAGAACGTCTGGCCGGGCTGGAGAATGACGCCGTTGATCTTCTCGGCGGCGAGCTTCACGTTCGTGATACGGTTGCTGCTGCTGCCGGAGAGCGAGGTGGTCTTGGTGGCAAGCTTATCGGCCAGGAGGTGCTTTTGCAGCTGCTCCTGCGTCATTTCCGGCTGCGTGAGCGTAGCCGGGATGGTGACGGTGTCACCGGTGGACGCCGCGTCCCACAGGGGCTGGGCGGCGGCGACGTCGAACTCGATGCCGACCTTGCTCTCGGTGGCGGACTGGGTCTCGGGGTCGTAGCCCGCGTTGACCGGGTCGCCGCAGACGGCGTCGTGCAGCTCCTGCAGCGTCATCTTGTCATCGCCGCTCATATCGACCGGATAGGCCGACGTGCCGAACTTGCCAGCGCGGATGTCGCTGAGCATGCGCTCGGCAACGGCGGCGGGGTCGAGCGTGATCATACTCGCGCCCTTGACGACGCGGATGGCGCTGTGCGCCTCGTCGATCTCGATGCTGCCGGCGGAGAGGCTGACGTTGATCTCGGCGGCCTCGCGCTCGATGCGCGTGCGCAGGGCATCGGCGTCCATGTCGGCGAGGTTGTCCGAGGCGACATCATGGCCCTGGAAGGCGCAGTGCAGCCACGTGAAGAAATTCGTGAACACATTGCCGCTGCGGCCGTAGGCATAAGCCGTTTCGGCGGCGGCATCGGGCGTGGCATCAAAGCCGATCTCCGTCGCGGTGACGGTGATGGCCCGGTCGCCCGGGAAGGTCATGGTGAGCACCGGGGCGCTCGTATCGTCCCACCCGGCGGCGCGGATAGCGTCCGCCGCGGCGGCCTGCGTCATGCCGCCGACGTCGGTACCGCAGACAGAGACGTTCGGGAAAATGGCATCCTTTTTCGCCACGAGCACCATGCCGACGGCTGCCGCCGCCACGAGGACGGCCAGCACGATGAGCACGACGCGCACGGCGATTTTGCCGCCGCGGCCGCGCGGTTTTTTCGCTTTTGGAGCCGGCTGCGGCTGGGCGCCGGGCGCACTGCGGCGCGCCGTCTGCTCCTGCCGGGGCACGGGCTGGCGCTGGGACGCCGCCTGTTTCGGTGCGGCGGCGCGGCGGGCAGCCGCCTCGCTCTGTGCGGAACGGTTGGCGCCGCTGCGGTGTGCCGAGCGCTCCTGCGCTGCAAAATCCGCCGCCTCGCGGCGGGTGGCCGCGCTGCGCTTGGAAGTGTTGCCGTTGAGTTTCATTTGCTCGAATCCCTGTCTTTCCCTGTCAAAATCGGATTGTTTAAATATGTATCGCGGAAAGCCTCCGCCTCGCCGGGCGGGAGCTTGGTGCGCGGCTGGCGTTCGATCTGCGGCTTCATCCACGGGTTGTGCTCGGCCTTGCGGTCGGTCTGCGCCTCAAGGAGCTTGCCGATGAGCACGTTTGAGATGAGGAAGCCCGAGGGCGTGAAGTGCCAGCGCTCCCCGTCCGCGACGGCCCAACCGCGGCGGATGAACTCCTCGAGCTGCTGCGCGATACCGGAAAAATCGCTGCGGTAGAGCCGCTCATACTCCGCGCGCGATACGCCGTGAACGGTGCGCATACCGAGCATGAGATACTCCGCCGCGCGCTCGAAATCGCCGATGGTCTCGTACTCGTCGATCATGTCCTCACCGTGGAGGACACCTGCAAGGTAGCGGTCGAGATCGCGCACATAGCTGTAGCGCGTGCGGCCGATGCACGAGTGCGCACCGGGGCCGAAGCCCATATAGTCGTCAAGCTGCCAATACTTCAGATTATGCCGGGATTCATAGCCCGGTATGCTGAAATTGGAGATCTCATACTGCTCATAACCGTAGCGCCGCAGCTCCTCGACCATGCACAGGTACATATCCGCCTGCTCGTCGTCCGACGGGATAAGGGGCGAATCCTTCAGGGCGTACATGGGCGTGCCCTCCTCAAGCTTGAGCCCGTAGCCGGAGATGTGCTCCGGGCGCAGGGCAATCGCCTTGGCGAGCGTGTCCGCCCAGTCGCTGCGGGTCTGGCTGGGCAGGCCGTAGATGAGGTCGAGGCTGATGTTGTCGAAGCCCGCCGTGCGGGCATTCTGAACGGCCATTTCCACCTGGCGGAAGCTGTGGCGGCGGCCGATCATTTTCAGGATGTCATTGTTTGCCGACTGCATGCCGATGCTCAGGCGGTTGAAGCCCGCCTTGTGCAGGGCGCGCAGGTCATGCAGGCGGAAGCGGCGGGTGTGAAGCCTTCCGTGCTTATGAATCCCATCCTGTTGAAACCGACCAATGATGTCGGATCACAGGTGATCGTAAAGGGTGAGGTGCTCGGAAATATGCGGGCGCGGGATTATTTTGCGTATAAGAAAAAGCTGGTTCCGACGATCTGCGAGGCTTTTTCGGAGTTGGAAAAGCAGGCAGACATTATTGTGATGGAAGGGGCGGGAAGCCCGGCAGAGATCAATCTGAAATCGGATGATATTGTCAATATGGGGCTGGCAAAACTGGTCGATGCACCGGTGCTTCTGGTGGGGGATATCGACCGTGGCGGTGCGTCGAACTTGCCGATCTGTTCCAGCGTCAGCAGGTCGTTGATGGCGCAGGCGGGGTCGTTGACCACGTACTTCTTGGGCAGGGTGTGGGCTTCCATCACGCCGCCGGTGACCACGATGGCGCTCATATCCTTCAGGCGGCCAATGCTCATCAGCATGGCGGGCATGGACTTGTCGCAGCTGGCAATGAACACGCCGCCGTCGTACACGGTGGCGTTGGCCTGAGCTTCCACCAGATTCACGATGGCGTCACGGTGGGGCAGCGAGTAGTTGATGCCGTCGTGGCCCTGTGCGATGCCGTCGCACATATCGGTTGCAAAATAGCGTGCAGCCTTGCCGCCGTGGGTGTTGACTGCCTGTACAGCCTCCTTCACGAACTGATCCAGATGGGCGCTGCCGGGGTGGCTGTCGCCAAAGGTGCTCTCCACCATGATCTGGGGCTTTGCAAGGTCGTCCACCTTCCAGCCCATGCCGATTTTCAGCGGATCGTTTTCCGGTGCCAGTTTACGCACTGCCTGAGAACGCAGTTCCATGATCGTACCTCCAAAATGCTCTTTTTCTGCTTTGCAAATCGTCCTTTTGACTGTCGGACATCTTACATGTTCATTTTAATCGAATCCCGCCTCGTTTGCAAGTTGTCGCAGTCAGAACCCACTTTATAACAATAACCAGCCCAGTTTTTCGTGCACATTGCTCTGAAATCTTGGATACATCATAGATTCTAACCAGTTTTTCGACTTTTCTGTGTCATTCGTCTTAAAAAGTCATCAGACAACTTTAGGCATAAAAAGTCCCCGCACAGACCTTGCACTGTGCGGGGACGTAAAATGCAGCGGCGTCAGGTTTCCCATTCGCCGTCGTAAAGCTTTCGGAT
>OHAJ01003206.1_pt1 | contig 10527 bp, 12 predicted proteins | sample 1577101 | NCBI WGS metagenome assembly OHAJ01 (sample SAMEA3541531, study PRJEB24748) | human gut metagenome | biome: human gut; feature: human-associated habitat; material: faeces | place: China | collected 2012 | reverse complement strand
AAACGGAAGGTGATGTCCTTGAAGTGGTGCGTGTTCATGACCGAATTCATGCCAGAAAAGATTCCCCGCCGGACAGTGTTTTCACGTCTCGCTCGCTGTCCGTCACAAGACTGTAAACAGAAAGATCCAGTCCCTCGTTTGTCTTTCTTCCCGTGTTCGCCTCTTCCTTTAATTTAAGAATAAACTGATGATTGCTCATCGTCAAGAGCCGCTTGTTTGCTTCATGGATGATCTGTTTAAAATACTGCCTCTGGATATAAGTTTCAAAATCGATTTTCGCAGAACCGGAAAGTCTTCCGTTCGCTGTCTTTGACAGACTTTTGATGACCTGATCTTCGCTCTCCAATTTTTTTCCCTTTTCCAGATAGACGGCACAATTCTGCAGCACTGACCTGTCATTTTCATATGCTGTGTGCAGCTCCATATACGTTTTTTCCGCCTCTTTTAATGCCTGCTTTTCTGCTTTCAGCTGCTCATTTAATTCTGTCGTATCAGTATATGTTTTTCCGCTGACCTGTTTCTCCAAAAGTTTCTGCTCACTCTGCTGTCTTAAGCACTGAGACTCATACTCTTTCTCTTCCCGCTCCAGTTTGGATCTGCTCCGCTCCGGCAGGATTGCAAGGTGGTATGTTTCTTCGGAAACAAACCCGGATTTTTCCAAAAGTTTTGCATATTCTTTTTCCGTTTTTGCTGCAAGCTTTTTTGCCGTTTTCTGATTCTCTTCCTCTGCGAGCTTCTGTCCTTTTAACGTGTTCATCGCTTCTGCCAGCTCCGACACTTTTTGCCGTTTCCTCTCTATCTCCTGCTCTGCCGCCGCCAATGCTTTCTGCATTGCGGCATACTGTTTTTTTGCTTCGGCAAAAGATGGATACACAAGCTTCTCACGGATCTGTTCCGCTATTTTCTGCAGACTGACATAGTTTTGCTCTGCTTCTTTTCTCTGCTGTTTTGCAATCGTCTGTGCCAGTACAAAATCAGCTTCCTCTTTCTCGACTGCCTGCGCAAGCTTCTGTTTTTCTGTTTTCTCTGCCTCAAAAGCAGCATACGCCAGATCGCGCTTTTCTTCCGCAGCAGCCCTTGTCTTTTTTGCCTGCTCCACTTCCAGTTCTGTCACCGCATGGTCAGAAAGCTTCGCCGGATCCGGATGGACCGTTGAACCGCAGACCGGGCATGGACAGCCCGCGCTCAGATTTTCTGCCAGGATCCCCGCCTGCTCTTTTAAAAAGGCTTCATACATATGTTCATAATGCTTTGCCGACTCCGAAGCGCTGAGAGATGTCTGCTCCCAGTTTTTCTTCGTTTGCTCCACGACCTGCTCCTGCCGCTTCTGCTGTTCTTTTAATGCAGCAATCCCAGCCTTTTTCTTATGGAATGACTCCTCTGATATTTTCCCGAGGTCTTCCCACACCTTTTTGGCCTGCTGCTCCTCTGACCTTGCATTCTGCAGTGCCTCATAAGACGGGAATGACTGCTCTAACGCAAGCATTTTTTTCTGGATATCTGCCGCTTCTCTTTTCTGTTTTGCCTCCGCCTCCTGCTGCTGTGTCTTTAATGTCTCGAACATCTCCTGATCGTTCGCCAGTGTTTCTGTCATTTTTGCGATCGCCTGTGCCGACTGCTCCACTTCCTGCTGCTGTCTGAGATTCTGCTGCTCCGCCACAAGCACTTTATCTGCTTTCCGTGCATTTTCGATCTGCTGTCTGCGCTCTTTCGATTCCGCCTGCCTTGCTTCCAGCTCTTTTCCATTCTGTCTGATTTTTTCCAGAGAAACAAAAAGTTTATTGATCTCCTCATACTTTGTGATCTTTTTATTCAGTTCCTCCACATTTGCCCTGCGGAGATTCTGCTCTTTTAACGCATCCTTTAACCGTTCCCGCAAACGCTCCACAAGTTCATCCAACGGTAATTCTTCACTTTCAGGAAGCAGAATGATCCTGCTTTTCTCCTGCTCAAATGCACGGTCGTTCTCCTGGACACACTTTTCCATCATCACCCAAAAGTGTAGAACACAATTCATACGGTGCAATCAATGGCACACGATAATAATCCCATGCGCCCGGATCAGAATAAAAGTCAGTACGGAAAGGACTATTTATTTCCTCTTTGATTCGCTCCTTAACAGATTCGTATTTAGACTTTATTCTTGAACAACTGCACATCAGTACAATAGAAATGCAAAGCAACAAAGTTATTCTCATCGCTTGCCTCCTTTCTGAATTATACTGTCATTCCACTCAATCTTCTCTCCATTCAGATACATTTGATTGCCACTGACGGCATAACCGTCTCTGATATATCTGAAACGGTTTGGATTGGCACCTTTCAGCACTATCTTTTTAGCGATAGTGCCACCAAATCCGCCATTCTCATCAATACCGTCATAGCATATTATATCTTGCGGATAATATACCCTGTTTCTGTCCTTGGCATATTCCGAGCCTTTGCACACACGGAATGTTTCAATGTCTGCTCCAAGTTCCGAGTCAGCTGTAAAATCATCGGTTATATATCCCCAATAGATTTTACCGCCGATATTGTCATATCCCATAACCGACTTTCCAATCGGTACAGGCTCCCACACGCCATTATCCTTAATGCCGTCGCTTCGATATGAGCATCCTACTAAAAGCAAGGACACAATTAAGGCTGAGATTAACTTTTTCATCGCTTACCTCCTTTCCGATTTATCAGCCAAAGTAATCCGCCCCAGAACAGCACATTGCCGCCCACAAGCATAATGTTGGTAGTTCTGTCCGGAGAATCGAAACAGAATATCAGACTGAACATGAACAAACAAACTATTACAGCCGAAGCTATCGCTTTACCAATCTGATCCATAGGCTATTTCTTTTTGTGTTTGAACTTGATGGTTTTCTTGATGTTGCGCTTGGGGTATTTGACCTTGATTGTTATCGGGTCGTCGTAGCCATCGGCCTCTATGCGGAGTGTCGCTTCTTTAATGGGTTTGCCGTCTTCATTTTGTAAGCCGCTTTGGTAATCCCAATAAATGCGACATGGGTGTTTATCGTCAAAGTAATCAGATGAAATATATTCCGAGTATTCATCTCCATCTTCGTCAAACCATATACGCTCTATATTAATATCTTCAGGGACAATTACGTTGCCTTTTTCATCAGTTACATTAAGGTCAAGATAGTGATTTTCTTTGCGAGCGGGCATAGCACCGGCAAAAACTACTTCCCCCAGAAAGGCCTGCGATGGAGTAAGTGTGATTTCCACATTTCTCATATTCTCAGTTACGATGATTTCCAGCGGTTCATAACCCACATATTCTACTTTCAAAGTATCTCCGATACAGGCGGTCAATCCAAAATGACCGTCCAAATCCGTTATGGCGCCTAATGCTGTGCGCTTGTTTGAGATTGTTGCTCCGATTAACGGCTCTTTTGATATGGTTCCGTCAGGTAAGGTATCACCGCTCAAAGCTACACCTCTCACTGTTATAGTATCAGCCATAACAGGGATGCTTCCTTTCAAAATATTCTGCGGTTCTTGCAAGGTCTGAGCCTGCGAGGTCATCGGCATGAGCATTGCAAGTGAAGCCGCCGAGATTCCGGCGAGAGCTACGGCTTTCCCGGCAAGTGAGCGGGCGCGGAGTTGCTGCTCCAAGTATCTCACTTCTGCCTCACATTTGGGGCACGTACCGAGGCAGTTGCCTTTGTAGCGACATTCCGATGTCACGAACTCAATGCCGTTTGCCTCGGCAATTTGCCGGCGTATCTCTTTCAATATCTTGCAGGTCTGCTTTCCTCGTGCCATAGTTAGTGCTTTTGCGGATTATTAAAAAGAAAATTGCTAATATGAGAGCGGATATAAGCCATCTGCAATTTTTCAATATCCTCGCCATATTCGTCTAATGAATATACTGCATCATCCGCACTCTCAAAATTAAGTCCTAACTCATTGATTATATCAATTCGTTGCTTCAGCTCAAACCGGGGTTGGTCTATACCATTAAACTCTGAAACCGCCTTTTCAAGAATTTCGGCATATTTTTCTGCGCCTATAGCCTTAAGACCTTCAATGACATCAAGATATACCATACCGACCGAATCTGTTAAAAATTCATAATGTCCATCACCATATACCTCTCTGACATATAGATTGATAGAAAGAATATGTCGTTGTTCTGTACTGAATTGCGATACATCTTTAAGGTAGTCACCATAACTTCCGGATATATTCACATAGTGCCTTATGGGATCAATCACATCTTCCGATGTTGTATTAATCGCATTGATGAGCTGGGCGGTCACATCATAGCGGCTCACATCAATATCTCCGGATTGTTCAAGTATGACCTTTCCAAGAGTATTCTGAGCATCATTCAGACGTAAATAACGTGTGAGTAAAAAGCCTTTTACCACAATCGTCACAATAAGTAAAATCCAGAAATAGATAGTGAATTTAGGGCTGAAATATACCATGCCAACCAACAACACACAAAGGATAAACAACGAACCCACAGTGCGGAACCGCATGGCAAATGGGTTGAAAAAGTCTTTTATGACTTTATGATTTGGAATTGGAGTGACATTGTACTTCACACCTTCAACCGTAGGACTCGGTTTCTTATCCGGCTTAGAGAATAGGTGCATCAATCCACGATATATGCCGAATATCATCCATATAGCAAAACTGGCAAAAATTATCTTTGTTGCCTCGCTGTCCTTTCCCGAAGTGATGAAAATGAGAATGATTGCAATTATAGCCAAAATTGAACATAATATAGTTCCAATTATGTAAGTTGGTTTCTTATTCATAGTCAGTGTTTGCGGATTTGATAGGTGAATAAATCGAATCGGTTGAAGCCGAGTGCTTCCAGAGCCTTGCGGCTTGCATTGCGGTCGGCGTCGGTATCATAGTTCGGTATAAGCGGTATGCGGATAATGCAGTCATGTTGCCGTCCACTATCAGCTATCAGGCGGAGATTGTCAAGAACAAGGTCATTGCTCTGACCCGTATAGCAGCGGTAAATGTCGGAATTCATATCTTTGATGTCGATAATCAGGGTATTGATTACCGGGAGCAACGCCTCGATGTTAGCAGTCGGGACATTGAGCGATGTTTCAAGATTAATCTGCCATGCCGGGCCGCAAAGTCCCCGAAACTCACGGATAAAATCCGGGCGCAGACATGGTTCTCCGCCGCCGAAAGTCACTCCGCCATTTGTGGCGAGAAAATACAATTCATCAATCCTCACTTCATCATAAAGCGACTGCGGCGAATACTCTCTTAATCGGCTTCCGTCGCCCAGCGACTGCGGGTTCAGACAATACCGACAACGGAGCGGACAACCATGAAAAGCCACAAGCGTTGTAACGCCGTCGCCGTCAGTAGAAAGACGGTGACGCGCCACGCCTATGATCTTGGCGCAATGCTTATCAAAGAGTCGGTTATCTGCCATATGCAAAATTACAAAGAATAATCGACATTAGGTGTGACAAATGTCCCATTAGAGCATGAAAATCAGCTCAAACCGATTAAATCTTCAAAATATGGGTGTTCCCCGGTCAATTCATATCCGTTTTCCGGCAATGCCGGGGTAGTTTCCCATACCGGCGGCTTTTGTGGGGCTACACGCAAAAGCCGCCCCGCGCCTTTCGGCTTGGGGTGGCTTGCTCAAACATTTGCCTGTCGCTCAGGCAGCAGCTTCTTCGTTGCCGTTATCCATTTCCTGCGGCATATCTCCATCAATATCGGTGCTGACAGCCTCGGTTTCATCGGGAGTATCGGTTTCGGGAGCGTCGGCCACGGCTTCCTCCGGCTCGGCTTCCTCGGGAGTTTCGGGTGCTTCGGGTTCCACCTCCGGCTGTTGTGCCGGCATGAGCTGAGCTATGCGTTCATCGAGGCGTTTGTGCCGTTTCTCGTACTCCTCGTTGTATTGGCTCTCTATGGCCGCCAATCCCTCCGGCATGTGCTTCTTCGCAAAAGCGAAAAGCAGCCCCGAGATGGCGTTAGTCCGGCTCGCGTCCTTGAAATGGGCGATTAGGAAATCCCTGCGGATAATCGCCTTGGTCCTGGCGTTGAGATTGGCGATGACGGCCATTTTCTCTTCGTCGGAGAGTGCGCCGTATTGTTTGCGGTCGGTAATCCCTACTGCCTCGTAATGCTCACTGCGGAGCGATGAAAGCAGGAAGAAATATATCATTCTGTCCTCCTCGTTTGTGAATTTCGCCTCGGTTATATCGGCATTGAGGATTTGGGCTTTGGTGTCCTTGATTGTTTTCTCTATGGCTATCTCCCTGTTGCGTATATCCTGCGCCTCCAGTTCGGCCACTTTCGCCATTGCCGCGTTGCCGTTCTCACGGAGTTTAAGAGGCACCTCCTTGTAGCATAGTGTCACATCCATGCGTCCCACGCAGATACACAAGGCTATTTCCCCCTCGTCGCACTTTGCGCGCAGTACGGAACATTCCTCCCTATGGCTCTGCATACGCGCCCCGTATGTCTGCACGGCCTCGACATATCCCTCTTCCGTTTCATATGCCTCTCTCTGCGGCTCGGCAGGCTCGGTTGGAAAGGTGTCGGGGCGTGTGTCCGTGGTTTCAATGCCGTAGCCCATTCCGGCAAGACGCGCTGCCGCCGCCTCGTTGATGTCATACTGATATTGGCAGAAATTGGCGTCGGGGTGTTCATCAAGTATGGCGAGAGCCTTGTCGGTAATATATGCCGTGTGCTTTTCTTTGAGGCATGAGGATTTTGCACATTTCCCCTCGTAGCCCTCCTCTACAAAAAGGAGCAGATTGCAGGTGTTGTGGGGGCAAGAGGCGCAAGCCGACTTGTCGAAGCTGTAACGGCACAGCTCGGTGGTAAAATCGCGCTCTATGAGCTGCGCCACCTTTGAGGCCGTCATGCCGCGCCAGCTGTTGTACGGTACTCCGTCCTTCAAATGTTTGTCGTACACCTCGTTCTGAACGTCCTCCCCGTAGCGGCATATCTCGGAGGCGACGCTGACAGTGATGTCGTCATTGTCGAGCAACACGGCGATTTCGGGTATAAGGGTTGTCAGCTTCATTCGGGTGCGGATATAGGCCTCGCTCTTGCCTACCTGCACGGCAAGCGACCGGATGTCATAGCGTCCGCTCTCTATGAGGCGTCGGAAAGCCACGGCTTCCTCCATGGGGGCGATGTCCTGCCGTTGCAGGTTCTCGGTAACCGCCATTTCCTCGGCCTCCTTGTCCGACAGCGCGTCATAGACGATTGAGGGAATATCCTCCATACCGGCTATGAGCGAGGCGCGGTAACGCCTCTCGCCGTACACGATTTCGTAGCGGTCGGTGTCGGGTATCGGGCGCAACCCTATGGGCTGCAACACCCCCTGCTGACGGATAGAGTCGGCAAGTTCGGTCAGGCCCTGCTCGTCGAAGGTCTTTCGGGGGTTGTAGCCGCCCGGCTGAATGAGCGCGAGTGGTACTGCGGTTGTGTTGATGTTTCTTGCTGCGTTGGTCTGTGCTGCTGCTTCCATAATTAAAACGATTTTAGATGTTTGAGAAATGTTTGTTTTTTTGTTTTTCCCTTTTGGCTTGAAGCCTTGCGGCTTCTCGCGTCCGGGGAATTTTTACGATACATTCACGACGGAGGGCACAGGGGGCGCAAGGCAAGCGTGGCAAGCGAAAAAATACGGAATACCCGATTTGACACAAATCGCGGAAGGCTGCCGGATTTTTTCACGAAGCCAAGCCACAGGCGGTCGCTTGCCGCCGTCACCGCCCGCCGTAACTTTGTAGCGGAAAATCAACGGGCGAGAAAGCCACAGGTCAACAAACGGAAGAATCCCCATGCTCGCGCACAGGGATTCCCGGATAGCAAAAAAATTGTCCTATTGTAAAATGGCAGTAAGATTGCAGACAGATTGCAGGCCTCAGGACTGATGTCCCTGCCGGCATGTTCAGACTGAGAGTCCTATTCCTTGCCGGAGGCCGAAGCCGCCAGCGACAGCTTGCGGAACCGCTTTAGCAGCGGCTCCAGCTCCAGGGATGCGCGGCGTGCGCGAAGTCCCGCCGCCTTGTTGCCCTTGTCGAGCTGCGACGAGGCGTCCTTCATAAACGAGGTGGTGAGTGTTTCGATTTGATTAAGAAGATCCTTCATAAGCGAATATTTGGTTAAAGTGGTTAATAGTGTTTACGGGTTGGTTGAATGATGAATATTGTCTTACAGCAGCGGTATCTCGAAAGAGCTTACCACGCATTGCGCGTCGCGGTCGGTGATAAACCAGTATTCCGAGCGGTATGGAGTGCCGCTCTCCGATACGGCCTCGTACTCTATCTTGACCTTCCATCCGCTGAACGGCTTTCGGGGAGCGTCCGGAGCATCTATCGACATCAGGGAACGCATGGCCGACATCGAGGACATCTGCCTCTCTACAAGCTCCCGGAGGGCGGGATTGTCAAAGTCCATGCTGCCGAGGTCACCGGTCTGCGACATCACTTTCTCGTTCACCTTCATCATAGACACGGCTATCGCCATCTTCTCCTCGTCGTCGATGTAGCAGCGTCCGAAAACGCTGTCCGGCTCACTGACGGCGACCACCTTCACCGATTCCGGATTGTCAACCGAGGCATAGAGGGCGGTCTGCGCCACGCGCACGGCTCGCTTCTGCGGCTTCTCGTGCCAACAAAGAGCCATAGCTATAAGCCCCCAGACCAACGCGCCGGAGGCGAGCATTACCGCGAGTTTCGTTCCCGGTCTCATACCTTGATAACCTTTGTCTTGTCGGGTGACAGGCCGAGCTTGCGGCGGTATATCGCGCCGTTCTCGCCGTACATCTCTATCTCGTGGGAGGTAACGCCGTCAGTGCATATCTCGCGCACGTCGTCGAGCGTCATCAGGTGGCCGCCTATGTTGCGCCATATCACGAAATCGCACGGGTTTCCCTCCATTCGGTAGTTGGAGCAGTTGAACGCCTTGGCACCGACACGGATATCCCCGCCGCACCGGGGACAGCGTGCCACCACCGACTCCATAGATATAACCCCGTCGTCACCCATGACAAGCACCGTCGGAAATGCCTTCCACTCCTTGGTGGCGAAACCGTCGAGCAGTATGCTCCGCTTCTCAAGCAGTTCCGCAATCTCGTCATCGGACATCTTGCGGTTGCCGATCACACCGTTGATGAAGAGTCCGCACTTGCCGTCCTCCCCGGTATTGTTTTCGCAGCGGTAGCCCTTGCATGTCTTCACCACATTGCCGCCGCACACCGGGCAGCGGCCGATAATCTTTGTCTCGTTATCCATATTGAAATATAAAAATGTTGATTGTCTTTATCCGTGTTATTGTAGCTGTATTGTCACCTGTATTTTATGGTATTCCACTCCCACACAAGGGTCTCGGCGATAGCCTTGCCCGACATCACCGAGGCCCAGCCGTCGGGGTCGAGAGAAAACCAGAGGTCGTTCCACGATAACGTGCGCACCTGCCATGCCAGCAGCCACAGGTCGGTGTTTATCGTTTCGAGGCGCGTCACGACCTCGTTGGCGATGTAGTACCGCTCGGCGGAATTGAGCAGGTTGACCTTATGCTTCTCCTTGCCGCCGTCCGCTCCCGTCACCGTGTAACTCCCGGAGGTCACGAGCTGTTTCATAAAGGGATAGAGAGCAGCCATCTGGGTGGCCGCGTCGGTAAGCTCGTCCGATACCAGCAGGGCTATCGCAGTGCCTTTGAGGTGGCCGGGCACCGATTTCCTCAGCAGGTCGCAGTTTTTGGGGATCTCCGTCAGCACAAGCTCGCCAGCACGCTTTATCTGATACAGGTTCTGCATCGCGCCCTGGGCGTTGGAAAGATACTCCAGCATCTTGTTCTCCACGGAGTGTACCCTGTCGAGCGCCACGGTCACGGCGGCTTCAGCGGCGATAATCCGCTCCTGGGTGGTCTTGCGTTTCTTGTGTATGCTTTTCAGCTCGGCGGTCTGCGCTATCACCGCCGCCGTAAGCGTCGGGTCGGTCTGTTGCGCCGTTGTCTCCAACCCCGGAATCGACAGGAGGGAGAAAACCAGCAACACCAGTGCCTTTGTCTTACACGGCTGTAAATTCGTCGGTTTCTTCATCGGTCAGTCACATTTTAATGCCGGAATTGCGTCTTTCGGCAAGGTTATCGTCACGTTCATGCTTGGAGGGCATTATCTTAGGCTCGGCACGCCTGCCCAACAGACAGTCGTTCCAGTCCTTGAAATCCTTGGGCGGCTGCCACTGCCCCATGCGGTAGCGCACCGGGATATGGTCGCCTACCTGCGTGTAGATGGAGCGTTCCGGCGAAATGTCGAAGCTCTTTCCTTTCGCCTCCACCATAAGCCCGGCGTCGGTCTTGGTGATTTTCAGCGGAATATCCTCCACAAGAGCCATGAGGCGCAGACCGTTGACGCGCCCGGCAAGGTCGTTGTCGAAGCAATCATAGGCCCGTGCGTTGGGAAAACGCTCCATCACGCCCTGCACCTGGCGGTCGGAGAAAGTGCCTCCGAGCGACACGAGGGCTATGTCCTCGCCCAGCCGTGTGCGGTTCATCTGGAAG
>OHAJ01003202.1_pt1 | contig 10536 bp, 6 predicted proteins | sample 1577101 | NCBI WGS metagenome assembly OHAJ01 (sample SAMEA3541531, study PRJEB24748) | human gut metagenome | biome: human gut; feature: human-associated habitat; material: faeces | place: China | collected 2012 | reverse complement strand
TACCACAGGCTTATAGCCGCAGAGGAAACCACCAGCTGAGCTGGTGGTCATGATTTCGTTATTGAATTTTACCTTCTTTATGACGTTTGAAGAAATCCCTTGTTTCTTTTGCCACGACACCACTTAGGGCAAAAATAGCAATCATATTTGGAATTGCCATCAAACCGTTAAAAATATCGGCGATTGTCCACACGGCACTGACGGTCATATATGGACCGATAAATACGGCAAGAATGTAAATCCAGCGGAAAATTTTAACGTGTTTCATATTGCCGCCGCTCAAATACTCTAAACAGCGCTCGCTGTAATAATCCCAGCCAAGAATTGTTGTAAAGGCAAAGAATACAAGGCAGAGCATTAAGACAAATGCGGAAACTTCAGGAGGGAACGGAAGTCCTTTCTGAAAAGCATAGGTCGTAACGCCGACACCCTCAAGTCCTTTTACCTGCCATGCACCGGTTAATACAATGGATAAGCCGGTAAGTGTACAAATAACAATGGTATCAATAAAGGTTCCTGTCATGCTTACAAGACCTTGACGGACAGGTTCTTTTGTCTGTGCGGCAGCTGCGGCAATTGGTGCACTACCAAGACCGGCTTCATTTGAGAAGATACCACGTGCAACACCTTTTTGCATAGCAACAAACATACTTCCGACTACCCCACCGGTAATTGCTTTTGGCGAGAAAGCTGCTTTAACAATTACGCCAATTGCACTTGGAACCGCGGTGATATTAGTAATAATCAAAATGCCTGCAAACAGGAAATAAATGATTGCCATAAATGGCACGATAACCTGACTAACATTAGCAATTCGCTTGATTCCACCAATCAAAACGGAAGCAACGCAGAACGCCAAAACCAATGATGAAATCACAACGGACCAGGAATACTCGCCTAAGAATGGCAGATTTACACAGTGTGCATTGGCTGAATCAAAAAAGCCGTGAACAGCACTGGAAATACCATTTACCTGACTGAAAGTTCCAATTCCGAAAAGTCCCACACATACGCCAAAGAAAGCAAATATTTTAGCAAGCCATTTCCATTTTTTCCCCATACCTTGTTCTATGTAATAAAATGGACCGCCAAGGCTGTGACCGTCTTTTGCGACAACACGGTATTTTACAGCGAGGAGACCTTCGGCAAATTTGGTTGCCATGCCGAAAAAGGCAGCGACAATCATCCAAAAAAGAGCACCCGGGCCACCTGCGCCAACAGCAGTTGCAACGCCGACGATATTACCGGTTCCAATCGTCGCGCTTAGGGCTGTACAAAGGGCAGAAAAACTTGAAATTTCTCCCTCGCCGCCTTCTTCGTTTTTTACCATCCATTTTAGGGCAAGCGGCAGTTTTCGAAACTGCATTACGCCAAGACGCACGGTTAATAAAATACCGCCGGCAAGAATTAGTACCATAAGGGGAATACCCCAGACAAAATTGTCAATATTAACTAGAATATCATTGATTGTTTTCCACATTCGTTTTATCCTTCCTCTTTTTGTTAAAATTGCATTACTTTTATACTATATCGTATCTTTTAGGTTCTAGTCAAGCATCATACCTAAGTTGTTTGTGTCAAATGTTCGCTCTCACTCGTTGAGTGCGTAACGGTATGGGCACTGAAAATACCAGCCGCAAATTCTTGATACATGGCAGCTCTTTTAATGTAAGTAAGTGCCTTATGCAACCTTAACCTTTATAAAAAGTGAAAAACGTTGCATGAATTTTGAAAAGATGTGTCTGAAAACAACCAAAAGCAGAAATTTCTCTCGAAAGAGTTGCATTTGCCCTGTGATTTTCTCTAATAAGGGCTGATAATCGGGCAAATATGCAACCCTATAAGGCAAATCAAGTAAAAAGCGTTGTTTTGGCTCGATATTGCGCTTAAGTCACCCCGATTGTGCCAAATATTTGATACAAACCATACCGGATTCGTTTTGGTAATTTCGCAAAAGTTATGGTAAAATGGAGAGCAGAGAAGAGGAGGTGCGTGCATGATAAACAGTTACCGTTTTTTTCAAAATAAAGAGTGTGAATATTTTCCCTGCCATAAGGTGGAAAACGAGGAGGATTTTAATTGTTTGTTCTGCTATTGCCCGTTGTATCGTGAAAAAAAGTGCATTGGAAATCCGGTTTGGTTTTTGAATGCGAAGGGGCAGAAAATGAAAGACTGCAGTCAGTGTGAGGTGATACATCGTCCGGAAGTTTATGACAAGGTAATGCAGCAATTGCAGAGACAGGATGAAATGATTTCTCTTAATATTGGAAATCTAAGAGAAGAAATCTGGGAGCGCATGGCACAGATTGCTTCGTGGGAGCAGATGGATAAGAGAACACACAGACAGCATAAAGGGATGGCAGTCAGCAGTATTGGAGAAATTTTGGAAAGAAATAAATATTTGTACCGTGTTTCTATTCTTTTACAGCCGTTTTCCGGGCAATGTGTAGAAGACGGTTATTTTTCTTTTGGAAATGATAAGATGCAGTGCCAGGTGCTGTCACGCATTGACAGGAGACAGGTTGAAACCGGTTATTTGTATGCATTTCATGCACCGGAATATGAAGTAGAAGAAAGTAAGGCACTTTTAACACAGTATTACTGGGAGATTTTTCAAATCGCTTGTTTGGATGTGGTAAGAGAGTGGCTGCGGGAGTATTTGCAGCGGAAGCACAGCGTGTATGAAAAACGGTTTTGCAGCCCTGCTTTTGGCGCAGGTTTTTATGGAATGGAGTTATCTGCATCAGAGAAAATGCTGCAATTAATGGATGCTGAAAAAATTGGAGTTTCATGGGATGGTGGAAAAATGAAACCACAAATGAGTGTGGCAGGTGTGTACCTGATTAGCAGAAAAGATATTTTGTCAGACTGCAGGGATTGTGCAAACTGTATCGGGCAGCAGACAGGCTGTGCATTTTGCTGTAACAATCCGAAAAAAATGAGTTGATACATGTGGCGAAAAATGATAAAATAAAAAATAGTTTTTATGTGGTTAAAAAGGGTGGAAAATTGCATAACAGAGAAGAAGGACGATTGATTTGAATATTTTATCACTGGAACATTTGACACATTCATATACGGAAAGAAAACTTTTTGATGACGCCGATTTTTATCTTCATGAAGGGGATAAGGTAGGTGTAATCGGAATCAATGGAACCGGCAAGTCGACTTTGCTGAAAATTATGGCAGGGCTGGAGACTCCGGATGAAGGACAGGTTATACAGGCATCGAATCTGATGATTCATTATCTGCCTCAGAATCCGGAATTTTCGGAAGAGGACACGGTTTTACAGAGTGTTCAGAATATGGTGCATCACCATGCCAATGAAAATGAATTGATAGCGGCTAAGGCAATGCTTACAAGGTTTGGTATTACAGACTTTGAACAGAAGACAAGAGAGCTTTCTGGTGGACAGAGAAAGCGTCTTGCACTTGTTTCCGTGTTGATTACTCCATGTGATGTGCTCATATTGGATGAGCCGACAAACCATTTGGACAGTGAGATGGCAGATTGGCTGGAAAACAAGCTGAAAGCCTTTCGAGGGGCCTTGGTTATGGTGACGCATGACAGGTATTTTCTGGATTCCGTGACAAATAAAATCATAGAGCTTGACAAAGGGAAAATATACAGTTACGACGAAAAATATTCTGGGTTTCTGCAGCGAAAGGCAGAGCGGGAAGAAAGTGTGCGTGCCAGTGAGAGAAAACGTCAGAGTATTTTGCGCAAGGAGATTGAGTGGATTTCGCGTGGTGCCAGAGCTCGTTCGACGAAACAGAAGGCACACATCCAGCGATACGAAGCACTGAAAAATCAAAAGGCACCGGAAGTTGATGAAAAACTCCAGTTAAGCAGTATTTCATCCCGTATGGGAAAAACGACAATCGAAATTGAAAATGTATCAAAAGCTTATGGTGAGAATACATTGATACGTGATTTTTCTTATATATTTCTCAAACATGACCGGATTGGTTTTGTTGGGAAAAACGGCTGCGGCAAGACGACATTAATGAAAATGATTGCCGGCCGGATTGAGCCGGATGCCGGCAGTATTAAAGTTGGACAGACGATTCGGATTGGTTATTATACACAGGAAATCGAAAAGGAAGAATCCGCGGGAATTGCTTATATGGATGCGGATGAAAAGGTGATTGATTATATTAAAAACACGGCAGAATTTGTGCGCACCAGTGATGGGCTGGTCTCGGCATCTGCCATGCTAGAGCGCTTTTTGTTTCCGCCTTCGCAACAGTATAGTGCCATTGGTAAATTATCCGGTGGTGAAAAACGAAGGTTAAATCTTCTCCGTGTGCTGATGGAGGCGCCAAACGTACTTATTCTTGATGAGCCGACAAATGATTTGGATATCGAAACGATGACAATTTTAGAGGATTATTTGGATGACTTTGACGGAATTGTTATCACAGTTTCACATGACCGGTATTTTTTGGACCGTATTGTAACCCGCATTTTTGCTTTTGAAGAGAATGGTGCAATTCGCCAGTACGAAGGCGGTTACACAGATTATGTGAAAAAGCGTCCGGCGAGTACGGAAAATTCTTTTGACGGAAAAACGAAGAGCCATACCGGTAACAAAGAGGCGCGGATGGTGTATAAAAACCGTGAAAAGAAACTTAAATTTTCTTATCAGGAACAGCGAGAATATGAAACAATCGAAGAGGATATTTCTGTGTTGGAGACGACCATTGAAACACTTGATCAAGAAATGGCGGAGAATGGGACAGACTATGTCAAACTTCGTGAGTTATCTGAGAAAAAAGATGAAGCAGAGGAACAGTTGATGGAGAAAATGGAACGCTGGGAGTATTTGGAGGAACTGGCGGAAAAGATAGCAAATCAGTAGAAGGTAACATTGAGGACACTGTGTATTCAAGTTGTGTAACATATTTTCACATGTATTACTTATAAAAAGACATTCTCTATTTTTGTATTTATGATAGCATTATATATAGCATTAATCAAATAAAAAAAATGGAGGTATGGTTATGAGGAGACAGATAAAGAGAGTTGTGGCGACATTGCTGACGGCATCGTTGATTGCTCCTATGTGTTATGGAAACAAAGTTTCTAATGCTGAAATGGTGAAAAAGAATGTTACAGCAACTGCAGTTGATGAGGATGGTTCAGATGGGCTGACAGAAATCACAGAATTGCATGCAGCATCGGTAGATAATAAAATAGAAGTTCGCATATGGAAGAATGAGGAGGGAAAAATTTTTTATTCTGCATACCGGAATGGACATGTTACGTTGAAATGCGTACCACTTGGCATTGTGGCGAAAAGTGTTGATTTATCTACTGGTCTGCAGGTGGATGAGGAGTCATATGAACTTAAAAAGGGAAAAGAAGAGTATGATTGGTACCAGGGAAGTAAAAAACATGTAAATAAAGAATATCAGGAAATGTCATTTGTGGTAACAAAAGAAAATGCAAAAATGCAGGTGATTTTCCGTATTTTTGAAGATGGTATTGGATTCCGTTATGTTGTGGATGGAGACACGACAACACAAAATGAGAAAACAGTGATTACCAGTGAAGTAAGTTCCTTTGAATTTCCTATGGATGGAAGAGTATGGAATGCCGACTGGTACAGTTCAACTTACGAGCCGGGCTCTTATTCGACAAGGACAATGACCCAGGTAAAGAATGCAAATGGAGATGTTCCACCTGCAATTCTCTCTCAAGTGGCGAATGGGAATGGTTCCTGCTATATGCTTTTAACTGAGGCAAATGTGTATAACGAGGAAAAACCTTATTGTGCAACTATTTTTCATACAAATCAGGGAAGTGCTGCCTATAAAGTTCAGTTTAGTAAATATTTAAAGCAGGAGCAGGACCCAGAGTATGTTGGTAAGACTTTTAAGGCGGAATACCTGCCAATTGAGAGTGTTACAATGGAGAATGAATTTCATACACCATGGCGTGTATGCATTATGACGGATACATTAAATGATTTGACGAACAGTTCGTTGGTTTCTGACCTCAATCCGGCAGCAGAGGGAGACTTTAGCTGGGTAGAACCAGGTACAGCATCTTGGTCCTGGTGGTCAACAGGAGATCCGATTGAATATCAGTCTTTGTATGATTATATTGACTATGCGGAAGAAACAGGACAGAAGTATTGTCTTGTTGATTTTGGGTGGGAAAACTGGAAGGACAGTTCCGGAAAATTGGATTATGAAGAAAAGTTAAAGAAATTATGTAAGTATGCCAATGAAAGAAACGTAGGAATACTTGTCTGGTATGGAGTAAAGAAACGAGACGGTGCACATCGGGTAGACCTTGATAATCCTGAAACTATTGAAAAAGAATTTGCATGGTGCGAAAGTCTTGGCGTTAAAGGTGTTAAAGTTGATTATCTTGAGAGCGACAGTCAGTGGGCGATGAAAGATATGTATGATATTGCATCCATTGCGGCGAAACATAAATTAGTTGTAAATTATCATGGTTGCACAGATCCAAATGGCGAGAACAGAACATTCCCAAACATTTTATCGAGTGAGGCTGTACAAGGAAGTGAGTACTTCAAGTGGGGAAGTGGTTCGCCTATAGAGACTCTTCTTACTTTGCCTTATACGCGTAATGTAATCGGTTCCATGGAATTTACACCGGTTGGAATGAGTGTGAAAAATTGTAAAGCGACGAATGGTTTCATGCTTGGAATGACAGTTGTCTATGAATCGGCAATGCAGACGCTGGCACATTCCTGCCACGTATATCCGGGGTATGGTGGTTTGTCATTCCTTACAGATATTCCATCATCCTGGGATGAGTCTGTTTTGTTGGAGGGGTCTGAACCACGCAAAGCAGCAATTCGTGCAAGAAGGAGTGGTGAGCGTTGGTACCTCGGTGCTATGACAGCTAAAGAAGATAATTATGAAGCAGACCTTTCTTTCTTGGATGCAGGTGCAAAATATTATGCGTATGTTTATACGGATAATTCTGATAGTTCCAACATTCAGATGGAGAAAAAAGAAGTAACTTCCAAGGATAAACTCACACTGCCACTTAAAGAAAACGGTGGTGCAGCTGTCATTTTCAGCAAGAAAGATGATTTGAGATTAACATCTTATGATAATTACAACTATTTTGAGGCAGAGAATGCAAATCTTGGTCTTGGCAACAAAACACCGACAACTGCTCAGTATGTTTCCAATAAAGCTTATATCGGAAAAATACGTGGAGTGCAAAACCGTGTTAAATTTGAAAATATCGAAGCTCCGGAAGCTGGTATGTATGACCTGAAGCTCTACGTGGTAAGTGGAAGCAAAAAGAAACTTAGTATTCGTACAAACCAATATGAATCAGTACAAGTAACTGATATTGTGGGGATTTCCGGTAATAGTTCTGCAGTAGGGTGTGTGTCCACCCAGGTTTATTTAGACAAAGGAAAGAATACAATTTATGTATATAATCCGACAGTTCTTGGTCCGGGACTTGATCGTATTGCTATATCAAAGACAAAAACAGCAGATGCTGCAGTTCCTAAGATAGCTACAGATTATCCGGAATTATATGCGGATTATCCAGGAACTACATCTACTCCGGAACCTGCTGCAACACCTGTGCCTACGACAGCGCCTGTTGTAACTCAAACTCCTGCATTGACAGCAGTTCCAACACAGGTACCAGTTCAGAAATCAACTCAGAAAGTAACTCAGAAAGTAACAAAACCTGGCAAAGTAAAAGGTCTGTCAGTGAAGAGCACTTCTAAAAGGAAGATGTTTGTAAAATTTGCGAAGATTAAAAATGTAAAGGGGTATCAGATATCATATAGCACAAATAAAACATTTAAGAAGGCTAAGAAGGTTACAGTTTCTTCTAATTCAAAGACAATTAAAAAACTGAAATCGAAAAAAATGTACTATGTACGCGTTCGTGCTATACGCAAAAACAAACAGAAAACATTGTATGGAGCATGGAGTGCTAAGAAAAAGGTAAAAATAAAATAATCTTTAATAAACAATATACCATTTCAAGAGTTGACAATGATACTTTTGAAATGGTATTGTTATTTTAGGAAGAGGAGATGATACTTATGGAGATGCCAGAAGATGGTGTTTGGTGGTTGAATTACAGCCAATATGAAGACTTACGTCTTTATGAAATAGGAATTCAGAGATGTGCTCCTTCATATTCATTTGGACCGATCATACGCGACCGGTATATATTGCATTATGTATTTGAAGGAGAAGGGGTGCTCCGAATTGATGATAAAGAGTTTAAGGTAAAAAGTAACAGCTTTTTTTTGCTACCGCCGGATGTGCTTGTTCAGTATCAGGCGGATGAAAAAAAACCATGGCAGTATGCATGGATTCATTTTCATGGATTTAAGTCAACAGAAATTGTGAGAAGTATTGGGATGACAAGAAAAGAACCAGTTTATGTACCGATAGAAGAGAACAGCCAATTAAAGGATGCTGTTATAAATTTAATTATGTATAAAGAAAATGAATATGCATGTATAGGGTATATGTATATATTGTTTGATAAAATGAATCGGTGGACGCGGCATGTTGAGAAGAAAGCAGGAACGAATCTGCGGACAATGAATTATATGAGAGAAGCAATTCAATATATAAATACGAAGTATTGTGAATCGATCATGGTGCAGCAGATAGCGGATCATTGCGGTGTGGATCGGGCATACTTAAGTAAAATTTTTAAATATGCGACCGGTAAAACGTTGCAGGAATACCTGATACAATTTCGGATAAAACGGGCAAAACAGTTGTTAAAAGATACCGATTTGTCGGTAAAATATGTCTCATACTCTGTTGGGTATAATGACCCCTTCACTTTCTCAAAAGTGTTTAAAAAACAAGAGGGAGTTTCACCGTCAGTGTGGAGAAAAAATCATAATAATTATACATAAGTTATACATTGTCAGATCTTGATTATGATACAGAAGATGTTGTTGACCGACTGAAAGAATTAAAAGTTGAAGAGCACGCGGAAAGTAACATTGAAAAAAATCTTCCGATAGACAAAAGTTACAGAATAAAGACTACGGAAGGAGTAGCGTCATCCAACGCAGAGGCAGCAGGTCTTATACTTCCGAATTATGGTTCAAGTACCTCTTCTTATGTGGAAGAAATAGAAGAAGGCGGCTTTTTTCGAATTGAGGCGTTAAAAGGAAAAGTTTACATTGAGACTTATAGTGCAGATTATAAGCTGCTTTCTACCAAAAAGATTAAGTTTGAACTGCCTAAATTTGGAGGATATTTTAAAGGTAAAGATGCACGGTATATCGTGTTTGGACAGAATAACCATGAATCGGATAATACAAAAGAAGTTGTCCGGGTTGTCAAATATGATGATGACTGGAACAAACTTGGACAGTGCAGTATAACAAGCAAAAATGTATATGAGCCTTTCGCAAAAGGTCCTTTGCGTACCGCCTTAATCTCGCCTCCGATCAAATGGACCTTAAATCCTGCGTTCATCAGTTTTCTCGCATGTGTGATCCCATTTGTCACATAAATAACGTCATATTCTTTGAGATAATCTAACATCATCTCTGTCGTTGTTCCTGCATCAAGATATACGATATCTTCTTTATTGATCAAAGATGCTGCATATTTTGCAATCTTTCGCTTCTCTTCCTGGTGTTTCTTTGACTTGGTTATGACTTCTTCTTCTCTTGATAACACAGACTTGATCGCAGTAGCTCCTCCATGAACCTTGATCAAAAGACCTTGTCGGTTTAATTCCGTTAAATCCCTTCGTATCGTGGACTCTGAGGTGTTCAGTTTTTCTGTCAGTTCTACCACGGTGACTGACTGTTTCTCTCTTAAAATCTCTAAAATGCGTTCAAATCGCTCTTGCGCTAACACAATATCACCTCTTTTCGCTTTTATTTAAGTATATCACAATTTCAATCATAGTCAATCATTTTCTTTCATTTTCAATCATATATATTCTTCATAGTTTGTTCAGGTTTTCAAAATAATTTGAACACATTTGATTTTTATACTAATGAACATAAGGAGGTACTGTAAAATTAAATGCTTCCAAACAAACATTAACCGGTAACATTATTAATAGCTCAAAAAAAGAAATGACAGATTTTGATCTTCTGTCATTTCTTTCTCTATTTTTCTTTCAGCATACTCTTGCTTCCTAGATAAGTTGCGATCATATATCCAATATAAATTACGATCACAAGGATCAATGACTGTACTGCTGCTTGCGTTATATTGATCTGTCCCAATGTTGATATCAGGATTTTTGCTGTTTTAATTCCTACATATGAATGAACCAATGCCAAACTTAATGGCAAACAGAAGTATAAGATGATCTGTGCTTTGATCGCGTGATTGATCATTTTTTGTGAAGTTCCGATTTTACTTAATAATTTGTATTTTTCAATATTATCTGCATTCTCACTCAATTGCTGTAATGCAAGTACCGCTGCACATGTAATTAAAAATACAAGACCAATATATATTGCAATGTATGTAATGATCGTACTTAACCCAGTACTCTGTTCATATACTTCCTCTTTTGAAATTATC
>OHAJ01003201.1_pt1 | contig 10540 bp, 10 predicted proteins | sample 1577101 | NCBI WGS metagenome assembly OHAJ01 (sample SAMEA3541531, study PRJEB24748) | human gut metagenome | biome: human gut; feature: human-associated habitat; material: faeces | place: China | collected 2012 | reverse complement strand
CCTTTTTTCGCTCTAATTAATAAATCAATTCTTCTTTGTTCATCACTATCATCTATGTCAGAATAATCTTTTTCTAAGAATTTATGATTACGATCATCATCTTTATCCTTCAAATTTAATTCTTCATTTTTTTCATCACCCATGGTTTCAAAAACTTGTTTTTTAAACCATGTGATCCATCTTCTACCAACAACTAAATCTAAATCTTTTTGCATAGCATCTTGAAGCAAACAAGATAATGTTTGAGGCATAATATAATCATCACTATCAATGAAATAAATATAATCTCCTGTTGCATTTTCTAAACCAAGATTTCTTTTTTTAGCAACGCCTTCTTCTATTGAACAAGGAATAACATTCAAAGATATTTTATCTTTATATGTGTCTACTAATTGTTGAAATTTTTGGTCATCTTGACTTCCCACTAATAATGTTTCAATTTCAACATTTTCTTGTTCACTTAAACTTTCTAAACAATCTTTTAAATATTGATAATATCCTTCATAAGGGACAATCACACTAATTTTCATACAACTCTCCTTTATTATAATTTATCTTTTAAATCATCTTTGATTTTAGTTGTAGAAATACCTTCTGTACGAGGTAAATAAACTACTTCACAATAATCTTTTAAGAAATCAAATTGGCCTTTCCAATCATCACCCATAACAAAAACATCAACATCATGTTCTTGAACATCTTTTATTTTTTGATCCCATGATTCTTCTAAAATAACTTCATCTACATATTTAATAGCTTTTAAAATAGCCATACGATCTTGATCACTATGATAAGCTTTCTTACCTTTTTGGGCATTAAAAGCATCACTGCTGACTGCTACAATCAAATAATCTCCTAATTCTTTAGCACGTCTTAAAATATTTAAATGACCAACATGAAACAAATCAAAAGTTCCATATGTGATAACTTTCTTCATCCTATTTCTCCTATCTCTTCATTTTATCTAATAATTTTTCCCAAAAACCAATTTTAGGATTTTGAACAATTCGACTTTCAAATTTTTCATCATTTAATTTTTTCTTTTCTTTTTTCTTTAAACTATTATAAAAATCAACATATTCGGCATACTCATCGCATACTTCTTCAACGTCACCATATTCTTTTAAACGTCCACCTTCAATCCACATAGCCTTTTGACAGAATCCTCTTACTTGTGGCAAAGAGTGAGAAATAAAGATAATTGTTTTTCCTTGATCTTTAAGTTCATTCATTTTATCTAAGCACTTTTGAGCAAATCCTTTATCCCCAACCGATAAAGCTTCATCGACAATGATGATATCAGGATTTAAATAAAGTGAAATTGAAAAACCTAATCTTGATTTCATCCCACTTGAATATTTCTTAACGGGTTGATATAAGAAATCACCAATTTCAGCAAATTCAATAACACCTTCCGTAATTTCTTGAATTCTTTTTCTAGAAAGTCCAAGCAATGCTCCTTTAACATTAATATTTTCAAGCCCTGTAAGTTGCATATCCAATCCTGTATTGATTGCAATTAAAGCTTGTTCTCCATTGATATCCATTGTACCCTCATCAATTTGTGAAATACCTGCTAAAATCAATGATAATGTTGATTTACCCGAACCATTTGTTCCTAAAATTCCTACAACTTCTCCTTTAGGAATTGTAAAAGTAATATCATTTAAAGCATAGAATCTTTGTGTAACTGAGCTTTTTGATTTACCATCATTTTTCTTTTTTAATTTATATATTTTTGAAACATGTTCAAATTTAATTGCATAATCTTCCATTATTACCACCTAAATCATATCAATAAATTTATGTTTAAATTTATACATCATCATACTACCAATTGTAAAAATCACAATGACAAACACCCAAAAGAAAAGCATTTGTTTCCAATAAAATAAGATTCCATGATGATATAAGAAACAATCTCTATAACCACATACAACATAATAAATTGGATTAGCTTTCATAATATATCTTACTGTCATTTGCCACCCATATTTGTGTAAACGTGAAATTGGCCATAAAATTGGTGTTAAATAAAGTAATAAACGCATACACGCTAAAATAAGCTTTCTTGTATCACGAGCTAACATATTTAAAACAGATGTAATCATCGCAAGTGAAATTGTTAAACAAATTGCTGCAAAAAGATAATAAATAAGTTCAAGCCAATAAAGTGAAGGCATGATCCCTTGTGTAAGCAAAAAGACAACCAAGATAGCCATCAAACAAAAATGATTAAACAATTCTTTTCCAACAACTGTAGCTGGTAAAACGGATACCGGAAATTTCATTTTTGTAATGACATTACGTTTAGCATAAATGGCATTGGCACCATTAGTAATACATGGACTAATAAAAAACCATACCACCATCCCACATAACATCCATTGAATAAAAGGAATCTTTCCTACAGCCTTTCTATTCATAATTAAACCAAACACAAAATAATACGTCATAATTTGAATTGCTGGATTAGCAAAATTCCAAAAAACACCTAATCTTGAATCTCGCATATCAGAAAGCAATTCATATTTTGAAATACAATATATACGATACAAATTTGTAAAGTTTTCTTTTAATACATATCGAATACTTTTAAACATACTTACCTCCAAAAAGTAAACCTACTATTACTTTTACATCATACCACTATTTTTTGCAAATAAAAACAAAAAAAAGGAACAATGGCTTTAAATAACCATCATTCCCTAAAAATACTTATTTATTCATCCATGATTCATCACTTGGATCAACTTTCCAAGCTTTTAATTTTTCCATATCTTCATGTTTAATATAGTCATGTTCTTTTGCTACTTCAATTAAAGTATCATAATTTGATAAAGTCACAAATGGACAATGTGCATTTTCAAAATTAACTGTTGCTTTATCTAAACCATAAGTAAAGATAGCAATTAATCCTAAAACTTCACATCCAGCCTCTCTTAAAGCCTCACCCATTTTCTTCAGCGCATCAATATGGAAGTCCTCCAGTCGGGTTCTTCTGGCGATCAGTACACGACCCGCACGGTCTATGATCGCCTGATCGATCATCATTCCCGGCTGCACAATGCGCAGCGGCACATATTTTCTCTTGATCATCGGTCGCTTCCCCTTTCCGGATGATTTTAGTTCATGCATTATTGTAGCATATCTTCATGAAATCTTAAAGATATCTGTCCAAAAGTTTAAAACTGCTTAAAAGACTTTTTATCAGACATTCCTTTATACTCTTCTATAGAAAAAGACGGCTATTTTGTCAAAAAAGGGACTCTTGGGAGGGATTTTTATGAATACAAATGCAGCACATCAGATACCGGTGCACCGACAGCGCCGCAGAATTTCCAGACAGGAGATGCTCCGCCGGAAGCGAGCCATCCGCAGAAGAAAACGCATTACACGCTTCTTCCGCATTTCCGTTGCTGTTTTGCTGCTTCTCACCGCAGTATCTTTTTGGCAGGATTACGGTGGCGAGATTCTGCCCACCGTCAATCATCTGTACTACCAGCTGACTGCAAGATACGACCTGCCGGTATCCAAATATGATTTTGCCGCGCTGCAAGAAGAAAATGAAACCACCTTCGCCGAAAGTCTCTCGTCCGTCGATGCAGATGCTGAAAACATCACAGAAGCCCTGTCAGAGCTTGTGAAAAACAATGCAGAAGCTGCAGATTTCGTAGCTGACTACCCTAATCGGCAAAATTATCTGGGTCAGTCTATCGACCTCACTCACGATGTCATCATCGGACAGGTTCCTCTGTTCCTGCAATGGGACAAGCGTTGGGGCTATGTGTCCTTCGGCGACAGCATCATCGGTCTCTCCGGCTGTGGGCCTACCTGCCTGTCCATGGCCTATGTATACTTCACCCGGGATTTGAACGGCACCCCAAGAGAAATGGCTTCCTATTGTGAAAAAAACGGATATTATACAGAATCCGGTACCAGCTGGTCCCTGTGGACCGATGGCCTGTCGGCTTTGGGTCTGTCCGGCGAAGAATTATCCTTAAGTGAAAACAGTATGAAAAAAGCCCTGGATCAGGGCAAGCTTATCGTGTGCAGCATGCGACCGGGGGATTTCACCACCTCCGGCCACTATATCCTGCTCTTTGATTATGATGACACGGGCTTTTGTGTCAAGGATCCCAACCGGGTAAGCAACAGTTCCCACACCTGGGACTATGTCACGCTCTCCCCGCAGATCAAGAATCTGTGGGCCATCAGCCCCACTGGTTTCTGACAATATCCGCTAAGATCTTCGCCGTACCGTCGATACCGAACCGGCTGCTGTCGATCATGAGATCTTTGTGGTCGAAGACACTCTGCCAGCCGGGAATGTATGCCTTGTGGTAGCGGTTACGTGCTGCGTCAACATCACGCATCATCTTTTTCGCTGTCTGGGGATCCATTTGCAAGTTCTCCACGCAGTTTTTCAGTCGCGCTTCCTCCGGTGCATAGACGAACACATTCAAATGATTCGGAATGTCTTCCAAAATATAATCTGCACAGCGGCCTACAATAATGCAGGAGCCTTTTGCCGCAAAATCACGGATGATATTTTTCTGAGTATAGAAGATCTCATCTTTCAGGCTGGACATTCCCATCCCGAGCGGATACTGCCTGCGGAAAAATGTGGACTTCATACTCTCTTCCTCGTCGCTGATGACGGATACCGGAAGTCCCATGCGCTTCGCTGTGGCTTCCACGATATCTCTGTCCAGGAATTCGATTCCCAGATTTTCTGATAATTCTTTGGCGATGGATCGTCCCATACTTCCGAATTGTCTTGAAATCGTGATCACATATTGTTCCATACAAATCCCCATTTCTGCGCACGTTTTTATATATAATAGTTTTGTTCCGAGTGTGCGCGAACACGAATCACATATATTAAAAAGGCAGTTATTCCGCTACCACCCGTACCGGTCTCTTCCGCCGTTTCTGCATAGAACGCACCACGCAGGACAGGGTGTAGTTGATGATAAAATAGATCAATGCCGCCATTCCAAACAGCACAAATACATCGGATACGTTTACATTGCCGGTGCCATTGTAACGGCTGGCTGCGGACAACAGCTGCTTCGTCCGCGCCATCAGTTCGATGGTTGCCACGTTTGCCAGGTAGGACGAATCCTTGATGGTCGTGATCACCTGGCTGAGGAGGGTCGGAATGACATTCCGGTATGCCTGGGGCAGGATGATATAGATCATGACCTGCACCACATTGAAGCCCTGCGCATGGCCGGCTTCAAACTGCCCGTGGGCGATGGAGTTCAGTCCTCCACGGATGATCTCGGCAATGACGGAAGAGGTAAACAGGATCAAAGCAACTGCTGCCTTGAACAGCAGCTTCGTCTCTACCGTAGTCAGTCCGAACAGCTTCCGGTTGAACAGCTCCGGACAGGGACAGAACACCAGGCAGATAAAGATCCACAGCAGTAACGGTGTATTCCGGAACACTTCTATGTATACGGTGGCGATAATACCAAATATTTTCGTAGTTTTGCCAGTGCAGTAATTCCTGCACAGGGCCAGTACGGAACCGATGACAATTCCTAACACGACGGCGATCAGCGCAATGATCAGAGTGAATACCGTTCCCTTCAGGATATAGAGCATTACGCCCTTTTGTGCCAAAATGGAAAAGCTTGCTTCCAGATTACCCATTGTCTGTCACCTGCCCTTCTGTTTTTTGGAATGTCACCCGTTGATCCCTTTTCTTCAGATGAATCTCCCAGACACTGGCTGTCTTGGAGAGTGGATAACATATAATGAAAAATAGCAGTCCGCTGACCAGATATGCCGGTGCATAAGCACCGCCGGTATTTTCCCCGGTGACAAAGCTGTAAGTCAGCGAGATCAGATCGGCTCCGCCGATGATGTACAGGCAGGAGGTATTTTTGATCAGGTTCACGATCTGGTTTACCATAGGCGGTAAAATGATCTTGATGCTTTGCGGAAGGATGATATAATACATCCGCTCCACATAGGTGAATCCCTGGGACTGTGCCGCTTCAAACTGTCCCTTGGGAATGGATTCGATGCCCGCACGTACCACCTCAGCCATATAGGCTCCGGTGTATACGCCCAGTGCAACAATACCTGTCGGCAGGATTCCGATGCTGTGACCGGAAAATGCCAGTGCATAGTAGAAGAAACACAGCTGGAGCAGGATCGGTGTATTCTGCATGATCTCTACATAGACTCTGCTGATGACCTGCAATATCTTTTTCCCGCTGGTCGCCATCAGGCCGAAGATCACACCCAGCACCAGTGCCAACAGAATGGCGAAAATTGCTGTCTCCACAGTATTCAGAAGTCCTAACAGAAATGTACTCCTGTACGCCCAGACCTTGCCCCAGGCTCTTGCTGAAATAATACCAGACATAGTGTTTCCTCCCGGTTACTTTTCATCTCTACAGCGCCCCTCCGGGTACTCCCTAGTCTTCGGGCGCTGTAGACTGCTTCTTATGTTATCTTTACTCTAATCCGTTCTCAGTGATCAGGCTGTCGATCGTACCGTCTGCCAACCATCCCTGGATCAGCTCATCCACATAAGCGGAGAGGCCGGAACCCTTGGTGGTAGCTACGCCGTATTCCTGAGGTGAGAACTTGTCATCGATGTAAGAACGTCCCTCGGTCTTGTAGATTGCCAGGATAGACTTATCTACGCAGAACGCATCTACTTCACCGGCACTCAATGCAGTAGAGATGGCAGGATAGTCATCATACTGCTGGAAAGAGACGCCTGTGGTCCACAGTGCGGGATCGAAGGTATCTGCATCAAATCCGCTGCCATCGATCAGACCGGCTTCGATCATAGCATTCACCAGTGCTTTTGCAGAAGTGGAACCGGAGGATACACCGACCTTTTTGTCTACCAGGTCTGCCAGAGAAGTAATGCCGCTCTTATCCTCTACCAGTACGGTTACATAGTCTGTAAAATAAGGAGTGGAGAAATCCCAGCTCTGCTTTCTCTCATCGGTAATGGTGAAGGTAGCCAGTACGCAGTCGATATCGCCGGAATCCAGAAGCTCGGTTCTGGTAGCTGCGGTAACTGCGGTGAATTCTACGTCCACGCCGAGGCTCTCTGCGATCTTCTCAGCCAGACTGATCTCCAGTCCGGAATACTCACCGGTCAGGGTATCCTGGAAGCCGAAGCCGACTACCGCATTCTTAACACCGACTCTCAATACGCCTCTGTCTACGATCGCCTGTACATCCGCTGCCAGCTCTCCGTCTGCTGCTGTGGTCTCCGCAGGTGCCGTTGCCACTGTTGTGCTGCTGTCAGCGGTAGAATCTGCTGCCTCAGATGCAGGTGTTTCAGAGCTTCCGCATCCGGTGAGCAGTGTTGCTGTCATTGCCATTGCTGCCGCAAGTGCAGTCCATTTTCTCAAATTTTTCATAACTTTCTCCTCCTTTTATTTCCTCACTATATATCTAAACATGAAGCCTTTCTGACTGACACGCTGTAAAAAGCGGCCTCATGGATAGACCGACATGATAATACATCTGCCGCTGTGCTGATCAGAGTATGGTTCACAGGATATCAGCGGATGATCTTGCCCAGGAACTGCTTTACGCGTTCGTTGGAAGGATTCTCGAAAAAGTGATCCGGAGTTCCCTCTTCTATGATCTGTCCATCTGCCATGAATACCACGCGGTCCGCTACCTGTCTGGCGAATCCCATCTCGTGGGTGACCACTACCATGGTGATGTTTTCTTTTGCCAGCTTGATCATGACATCCAATACTTCCTGGATCGTCTCCGGATCCAGTGCGGATGTGGGTTCATCGAATAGTATGATCTTCGTCTGTGCACACAGGGCTCTCGCTATGGCGATCCTCTGCTGCTGTCCTCCGGACAGTGTGGTGGGATATACATGTGCCTTGTCCCGCAGACCTACTACATCAAGATAATGATATGCCAGATCCTCAGCTTCCTTTTTGCTCTTGTGATGGAGCTTCATGGGAGCTATTGTGAGATTCTTAAGCACCGTCATATGCGGATACAGATTGAACTGCTGGAACACCATGGAGATGGACTCCCGGATGATCTTGGTCTTATTCGCATGCGTCAGCTTCTGTCCATCGATATAGACATGACCACTGGTAGGCTCCTCCAGGAAATTCATGCATCGCACGGTGGTGGATTTCCCAGAGCCGGAGGGTCCGATGATAACCAGCTTCTCGCCTTCTTTTACTTCCAGATTGACATTTTTCAGTACCTGGAGATCTCCGAAATTCTTACATACATTTTCCAGTCTGATCATTTTGCTCCTCCATTCTGTGTTCCGGGCAGGAACTTATGTAACAGAAAAAGGCGCTTTTACCGATTTAGTAAAAACGCCTTCGTTTTATGGGTTATATCTTAAACAGTTTTGTGCGCTTTGTCAAGCTTTTATTTCATCAAACCTTTTAACACTTCTTTTGCTTTCTCCAGCTGGTTATCCACCGGGGTATCGCTGTTGTAGTAAGCATCCCCGTCAAACTCGCATTCCACATCTGGCTCAATACCGGTGCCGTGGATATTGCGGCCGTTGGGGGTATAATAGGCACTGATGGTGATCTTAATGGCGGAACCGTCGGTAAACGGCATGATCTGCTGTACGATTCCCTTGCCAAAGGTAGTGGTACCTACCAGGGTTCCGATGCCATAGTCCTGAATGGCTCCCGCCAGGATCTCGGAAGCGCTGGCACTGTTCATATCCACCAGCACTACCAGCGGTACTTCGAGAGGAGTCTTGCCGTCGCAGGTATATTCTGTGCGCTTGCCCGCCTTGTCTTCGGTATATACGATCATTCCCTCCGGAAGCAGCTTTCTTGCGATCTGCACCACTGCATCCAGGCTTCCGCCGGGGTTGCCCCGCATCACCGAAGAGGGCTTTCTGAAATTCGACTTCGTGGGCGGCGTGGACCGCCGGGTGGCCATCGGCAAGCCGGTGGTCCTGGGCCCGGACCGGGTGCCCGGCGTGGTGGGGATCAAGGCCATCCACCTGGTCAGCCGGGACGAGGAGAAGAAGGTCCCCAAGACCGACGCCTTCTACCTGGACATCGGGGCGAAGGACCGGGAGGAGGCCCTCTCCAGGGTGGAGCCGGGGACCTACGGCTCCTTCGTCTGCACGCCGGAGGAGTTCGGGGAGGGCCTGTTCAAGGCCAAGGCCATCGACGACCGGGTGGGCTGTGCCGTGCTGCTCAAGCTGCTGGAGGAGGACCTGCCTATGGACGTGGTCTTCGTCTTTACTGCCCAGGAGGAGGTGGGCACCCGGGGAGCCTTTGGAGCCGCCTTCTCTGTGGCTCCGGAGACCGCCCTGGTGCTGGAGACCACCACCGCCGCTGACCTGCCCGGGGTGGAGGGACACCGCAGGGTGTGCGCCCCCGGCAGGGGCCCTGTGATCTCCTATATGGACGGGGGGACCATCTACGACCGCGGGCTCTTTGAGGACCTCCGAAAAATCGGAGCATGACGCGAAGGCCAGAGGCAGCGCGAGCAGAATTGTCCGGAAATTTATTCGCATAGAGTAGAGTCTTTTATCTGAATGTGTGCAAAAATAGGCACGCATTCCGTTTTCCGGAAATAAATTCAACGAACGCCATGATTTTCATCATGAACAGGTTGCTTTTTATCTTCTCGTACACCCTGTTTCGGCGTGTGGAAACGACAAACCTCCCTGCCGGAGACAGGGAGGTTTGAGGATTGTCCGGAGCTTTGCTCCGGGCGGGTCGGAAGGATCAGTAAACCCACTCGAAATCGTCGACGTACATGACGTTGGTCGAGCATCCGTTCATGTAGTCACCATAGGCGCTCGTGGCGCACGAAATAACCAGTTTGTAGGCCTTGGAGGGCTTGGTTACCTTGTCGTAATAGTTGATTTTCAATTCGGTTTCGATCATGCTGTCGCCCGGGGTATTGCCTTCGATGAACAGCGAGCCGTAGCCGATGATATTGCCTTCGCCGGGATTGGTTGTCGTTTCGGGATCCCAGATGCCTGTGGGCTTGCTTGTTCCGGAGGTTACCTCGTGCTGTTGGTCCCAGTCGATGATACAGACGAAGATTCTCGCTTTGTCCTGTGAGTTTTTTGCTAAAGGACCGCCGTGTGTATTTTGGTCGACAGTTCCGATTTTTGCATGGTATTTCAGTTTCAGTGCCGTCGGACGTGCCGTGTAGGTGTAATCCTGCCCGAAACGTACGAAACCTTTCGTTGAGGGTTTCTCAAAGGTTGCGATAAAGAGATTTCCGGCGGCTAAAAAACTGAATATGGAAACTCCGGCCATCGTGGCTTCCAGCTTGGCGCAGTAATTTCCGCCCATGCCCTTGAAGGTGGATTGGCTGCACAGCGATGTCGCGAAGCCGTTGTTGCCGCTGCCCCAGAAGGTTGTTGTCTTGCTGCCGTTTTCGGTGTAGCAGGGCAGCGAACTGTTTTCCATGTCGCCGTTCGGAATCACGTCGCCGTCGGATTGTTCCGGTTTGAACGTTCCCGTTTCTTCCAAAGCGCCGTCGACGAAAAGTTCGTATTCGTAGGTCTTTTGTGCGAAGACTCCGGCGT
>OHAJ01003189.1_pt1 | contig 10573 bp, 8 predicted proteins | sample 1577101 | NCBI WGS metagenome assembly OHAJ01 (sample SAMEA3541531, study PRJEB24748) | human gut metagenome | biome: human gut; feature: human-associated habitat; material: faeces | place: China | collected 2012 | reverse complement strand
TTCAGAAGCGTAAATCTGTCGATGGCGGTTGCCGTCAGCCCTTTGACGAGTGCTTCCTGATGGCCGTTGCCACTGTGGGTGCATTTGCACTGGGCGACTACGTGGAGGGCTGTGCCGTTATCATCTTCTACCAGATCGGCGAGCTGTTCCAGAGCGTGGCCGTGGGCAAGAGCCGGCAGAGCATTTCCAGCCTGATGGACATCCGCCCGGACTACGCCAACATTGAGGGCGAGGACGGCAGGCTGGAGCAGATGGACCCGGACGATGTGGAGATCGGCACCGTGATCGTGGTCCAGCCCGGTGAGCGCGTGCCCATCGACGGCGTGATCGTGGAGGGCGCTTCTGCCCTGAACACCGCCGCCCTGACCGGCGAGAGCCTGCCCCGCGATGTGCAGACCGGCGATGAGGTCATCAGCGGCTGCGTGAACATGACCGGCCTGCTGAAGGTAAAGACCACCAAGGAATTCGGCGAATCCACCGTTTCCAAAATTCTCGATCTGGTGGAAAATTCCAGCATGAAGAAGGCCCGCGCCGAGAACTTCATCACCCGTTTTGCCCGTGTGTACACCCCCGCCGTGTGCTATGGCGCATTGGCTCTGGCCTTTATCCCGCCCATCGTGCTGCTGCTCATGGGCCAGCCCGCCCGCTTTGGTGACTGGGTCTACCGTGCCCTGACCTTCCTTGTTATCAGCTGCCCCTGCGCACTGGTCATCAGCATTCCCCTGAGCTTCTTCGGCGGCATCGGCGGTGCATCTGCCTGCGGCATTCTGGTCAAGGGTTCCACCTATCTGGAAGAGCTGGCCCGCACCGGCATCGTTGTGTTCGACAAGACCGGCACCCTGACCCAGGGCACCTTTAAAGTGACCGGCATCCACCCCGCAGAGGGCACCAGCGAGGAGCAGCTGGTGGAAGCTGCCGCGCTGGCCGAGAGCTGGTCCAAGCACCCCATCTCCCTCAGCATCAAGGCCGCTTACGGCAGGGAGATCGATCCGAACCGTGTCACCGATGTGCAGGAGCTGGGCGGCCACGGCGTGACCGCCCAGGTGGACGGCAGAACCGTTGCTGCCGGCAACGCCCGCCTGATGGAAAAGCTGGGCCTGAAGGCTCCCGCCGTCAGCGAGACCGGCACCATCGTGCATGTGGCCATCGAGGGCATGTACGCCGGTTATCTTCTGATCGCCGATGTGGTAAAGCCCCACAGCGCACAGGCCATCCGGGGCCTGAAGGATGCCGGTGTGCGCAAGACCGTGATGCTGACCGGCGATGCCGAGCCGGTTGCAAAGGCCGTTTCCGCAGAGCTTGGGCTGGATGAATACCATGCGGGCCTGCTGCCGGGCGACAAGGTAGACCAGATCGAAACGCTGCTCGCCGCAAAGCGGCCCAAAGAGAACCTTGCCTTTGTGGGCGACGGCATCAACGATGCCCCGGTGCTGTCCCGTGCCGATGTGGGCATTGCAATGGGCGCTCTTGGCTCTGACGCTGCCATTGAGGCCGCTGACGTGGTGCTGATGGACGACGACCCCGCCAAGATCGCACTGGCCATGCGCATTGCCCGCCGCACGTTACGCATCGTGTACCAGAACATCGTGTTTGCACTGGCCATCAAGTTTGCCTGCCTTGTGCTGGGCGCGATCGGCATGGCCAGCATGTGGACCGCCATCTTTGCCGATGTGGGCGTGATGGTGCTGGCTGTGCTCAACGCCACCCGTGCCCTGTACACTAAGGATCTGGCGAAAAAGAATGAACAGTAAAAAACAGTGCCGGACAGCCTGAAAACTGTCCGGCACTGTTTTTATATATGAGGTGCATACAGGCGTTCTATTTCATGCACAAGCTCCGGTTCTTTTTCGATATCAAATTTTCTGGCAAACATGCAGGGCGATGCTTTCAGCTGTTCCAGATCAGCGTATTTCCAGACCCACGGATTGCCTCTGTCCCAATCGATGGCACGGGCACTGGTATCACCCGGCCCCTGATAGATCTTATCCTGATACGGCGACTGCGCGATCAGTGTCTGCACAAAGAACTCGTCCGAGCAAAAGGTCTTGTCCAGCACCTGCAGGATCCACTCTTCTTTTGTCAGCAGATACCGTGCAAAGCCGTCCGTGCAGCTGAACCAGTTGCTGCCCTTTGTAAAGTGAACGTCCTGATTGCGCTTTATTCTCAGCAGCTTCTGACCCGACAGCAGGATTCCATTGATCACGCCGAGCACCGGATGGCGGCGCAGATCGATATTCTGGAAAAAGTGCCGGTAATAAACGCGCTCATCGTTGAATGGGCTGAACGGGTGCGGGTCGAAATGGACAAATTCCACGTCCGGGTTTGCCTCAAAAAATGCACGGATATCTTCTTGTGTTTGAATGGGCAGATCCACACCGGAGATCAGGTGGTAATGCTGATACGGGCCATGGGCCACTGCTGTTTTCAATAGCACAAGCTCCGCTTTTACCTGACTGACACCGCCCCACACAACACTGTGCCGTTTTGCGTGAAACACTTTCGCATATTTCATGCGGCACTCCACCGTTTCCGGCTGGTAGTCCGTATTTTTGCTGTCCATGTGGATGAATATATCATTCCACGGTACATCCAGCATCTGCAACAGGGTCAGAAGCATCTCATCACATTTATGTGCTTCTATCAGGTACGCCTGTTTTTCTCTTGTTTCCATCGCTTTCTCCTCTTACTTCTGCGCCGCATTTTCATTTTATTATAACAGAATCCTCTTTAAAAACAATCCCACCACCCCTTTTTACAGCACAAAGCCGCCGCATTCCCTTGCAGAGGGAGAGCGGCGGCTTTGTTTGGGTATGGAGAAAATGGAGGAGGTCTCAAAGTTCACCCGCGGAATGCGGCGGTATACACCGCCACCACCTCGTCGCGGGTGGGGGTGATCTGGTTGGTGGACATGCAGGTGTCGTGCAGGGCAAGCTCTGCCAGCGCGGCAAAATCTGCAGGGTCCACCTTGTTCAGCTGCGCAAGATTGGCGGGGATGCCCACCCCTGCACTGAGCTGACGGACAAACTGGATCACTGCCGGTGCGGCAGTGTCCGGGGTAAAAGTGCCCTGCAGGCCCATGGCAGCGGCAATGGTCATGAACCGCTCCCGGCACACCGGGCTGCGGCTGTTGAAGGCCAGCACGTAGGGCAGCAGCACCGCATTGCACACACCGTGGGGCAGGTTGTAGTGTCCGCCCAGCGCGTGTGCCATCGCATGCACCATGCCAAGGCCCGCGTTGGAGAAAGCCATGCCTGCCACATTTTCGGCGTAGGCCATCATGGTGCGGGCGGCTTCATCCTGACCGTTGGCAACGGCCCGGGGCAGGTTCTGCACGATCGCCTTCATGGCCCAGTAGGCATCCTTGTCCGTGAGCGGGTTGGCGTTTTTGGAAAGCGCCGCCTCGATGGCGTGGGTCAGCGCGTCCATGCCGGTGGCTGCGGTGAGCTTGGGCGGCATGGAGGACATGAAGTCGGTGTCGTTCACCGCAATGCTGACCATGCAGTTGGGGTCCACCATGGCCATTTTGCTGTGGCGGACAGGGTCGGTGACGATGTAGAAGGAGGTGCACTCGCTGCCGGTACCGGCGGTGGTGTTCACCGCCACGATGGGCAGGCCGGGCTTGGAGGACTTGTTCTCGCCCTCGTACTGTTCCACGGTACCGCCGCAGGCCACCACGATGCTGGCTGCCTTAGCGGTATCGATGGCGCTGCCGCCGCCCAGGGCCACCAGCAGCTGCACCTGCAGGGTGCGGGCTGCGGCAATGCAGTCGTTCACCACCTGTACGGTGGGGTTGGGCTGCACATTGTAGTACACGGCGTACTCCACACCGGCATCGGACAGTACCTGACCGACCCGGGCAGCGGCACCGGAATCATAGAGAAAGCGGTCCGTCACCAGCAAAGCACGGCGGATGCCCATCTTCTGAAGCTCCGGTCCCAGAAGACGGATGGCACCCTTGCCAAAAAAGCTGGTCTTGACGGCGTTGATGCGTTCTGCCATGTGTTCACCCTCCGCTTACTGTGCCTGACCGCAGACGATCTGCACCGGGTCCCAAATGGAACAGGACGAGGAGGAATAGACGAAATCCACCTGACCCAGTGCTTCCACGGTCATGCCAGCGCGGATGGCAACGGCAATGGCGTTGATGCGGGCCGAAACATTCTTTTCTCCCCATGCCTGCGCACCCAGCACCTGACGGGTATTGGCCTCATACACCAGCTTGATGGTGATGCGGTGGGGGTTCGGGCAGATGCCCGGACGGTCGGTGCCGGTGGCCATTGCACTCTTGACCCGCAGACCGGCCTTGCGGGCCTCGGTCTCGGTCAGGCCGGTGCGGGCGATCTCCAGATCCGCCACCTTCAGGCTGCTGGTGCGCAGAGAGCCGTCGCGGCAGGCTGCGCAGTCGCCCACGGCATAGATATTGGGCACACTGGTGGCAAGGTCGGCACCAATGAGCACAGCGCCATTGGGTGCCAGCTGCGCCCCGGTACCGGCCAGCAGGCCGGTGTTGGGGGTAACGCCGATGGCTACCACGCAAAGGTCACAGGGGTAGGTGCCGCGGTTGGTCTGCACCTGCTCCACGAAGGTACGGCCTGGGAAGGAGCGCACCTGCTCACCCAGATTGAACTGCACGCCCTGCGCTTCCAGCTCCTTCTGGATCAGCTTGCTCACCTCAGGGTCAAACTGGGGCAAAAGCTGCTGCTCTTTTTCAATGATACGCACATTGCGGCCCAGCTTGAGGAAGGACTTTGCGATCTCCAAACCGGCCCAGCTGCCGCCCAGGATCACGATGTCCCGCACATAGGGGGTGCGGACGAACTCCTTGAGGAAGATCAGATCTTCCACGGTCTTGAGGGTCTGCACGCCCACGCGGTCACTGCCGGGCACCTGCGGCACACGGTTGGAAGAACCGGTGGCCAGCACCAGCATGTCGTAGTGGTCTTCAAACACGCGTCCGGTGGCAAGATCACATACCGTCACCTTGCGGGCGGCTGCGTCGATGCCGCGCACCTCATGGCGCAGATGTGCGGTGATGCCCTGCGCGTTCAGCTCAGTTTCCTTGGCCTGAATGGCCTTGTTCAGGCTGTCCAGATCCTCGCACAGGTAATGGGGCAGGCCGCCGGTGCCGCAGGAGTAGAAGCCGCCTTTTTCGTAGACGGTGATCTGCGCTCCGCGCTGGGCGGCGGCAAGTCTGGCGGCGGCCGAAACCCCGGCGGCAATGCTGCCGATGATAATAATTTTCATTGTTTAAGCCTCACGATCCCGCCGGGAGGAAGCCCCTCTCTGCGGCAAAACTTGCAGGGTGTTACTTACTCAGGGTGGGAGGATTGTCCACGATGCCCACGATGAAAGCATCAATGGGCGACGGATGGTCCAGACCATGCTGGGTGGTCTCGTCGGTGGTGACCAGAACCATCTCGCCTACACCCGCGCCGATGTTGTCGCCCGCCACGATGGTATCCTTTTTGGAGCCGAACACCGGCTCCACCAGCAGGAACTTATAGCCTACAAGCTCCGGCATTTTGCGGGTGGCGACAACGGTCCCCTTGACGATCCCTAAAATCATAGCTTACTCCTCTTTGCCCAGCACGGTGACCAGCTGCCCCTGCTTGAGCAGGAAGGCATTGCCATCGTCCGTGTCGATGTGAAAATCCAGTGCACATTTGTCGTTTGCGCGGATCAGCACCCCGCCCATCACGCCCGGCTTGGGGCCGTCGATCTTTACCTGCACGCGGTCGCCGTCGGCAAGGCCGAAGGCCGCTGCCTGTGCGGGAGTCATGTGGATGTGGCGGTCGGCGATCATCACGCCCTCCGGCACGGTCAGGGTGCCATTGGGGCCGCGCAGGGTCACGCCCGGCGTGCCCTTTGTATCCCCGCTGGAACGCACCGGCGCTTTGATGCCGATGTTGCGGCAGTCGGTCTGCGCCAGCTCGATCTGAGTGGCACTGCGCTCCGGGCCAAGGATGCGGACATGCTTCAGTTCGCCCTTGGGGCCGATGATGTCCAGACATTCCTCGCAGGCAAACTGGCCGGGCTGGCTCAGCGCCTTTTTGGGGGCGAGCTGGTAGCCATAGCCGAACAGCTTGTCCACATCATCGCGGGTAAGGTGGATGTGCCGCACCGAGATGCCTACCGGCACCTGACGGCTGCGCTTTTGCAGCTCTGCCTGCACGGCCTGCGTGATCAGGAGCAGCAGCTGTTCCTGACTGATGTCATGGTAAACCAAGGCACAGCGCTCCTTTCTTATGCAGCGTCAGCGCAGGGCTCAGCGCAGCTCAGGCATGCACTCGGACACGCTTGCGTGCGGGCGGGGAATGACCAGTGCGCTGACCACTTCGCCAATGCGGGAAGCAGCGGTCTGGCCTGCCTCAACAGCAGCCTTCACAGCGCCAACGTCGCCCTGCACGAACACGGTAACAAGGCCTGCGCCGATCTTCTCCTGACCCACCAGAGAGACATCTGCGCTCTTCAGCATGGCATCGGCTGCCTCGATGGAAGCGGTCAGGCCGTTGGTCTCGATCATGCCCAGAGCGGCATCCAGCGGCACCTGCTCGCCTGCGGGCAGGCCGGACTTGCCGGTCGCGGGGCCCTTGGCAGGCATGATGCGGGCCAGATCTGCGTGGGGGCGTGCAATGACGTTGACGCAGAACAGCTCACCCACGCGGGAAGCAGCCTCTTCGCCAGCCTCGGTAGCAGCCTTGACAGCGCCCACCTCGCCGGTAACGATCACGGTGGTCAGACCGGCACCGATGGTGTCGGAACCAATGAACTCAACGTCAGCAGCCTTCAGCATTGCATCGGTAGCGTCGATGTTGCCAACCAGACCCTTCGTCTCGATAAAACCCAGAGCTTTCATAAGTTGTTCCTCCTGTCAGAACACTGAAAAAAATTGTATGTGATGGTTTCGTCCTTCAAAAACTCAGATGATGCGCAGCCCGCCCTCGGCCAGCATGCAGCGGCGGCGGCGGCAGAAGCTCTTTGCGCAGGTGATGCCCTCGCCGGTGGGGCCGGCAATGGTCATGGTGCAGTGGCCCTCGCCGCCAATGCCAACACCGGCCTTGGTGGCGCTGTTCTTTACGTAGATGGTGGTCTCAATGACCCGGGCAAAGCGGGTCATGTGGTCCACATCCTTGGAGAAGATGGAAGCGGTGTGGCGGTTGCCGTGCTCGGCCACCACGGCATCTTCCACAGCCTGTTCAAAGCTCTGGCAGCGCACGATGGGCAGCACCGGCATCATCTGCTCCACCAGCACGAACGGATGGTCGGCAGGCACCTCGCAGATGGCAAGGCGGCAAGTATCCGGCACATGCACGCCGATGGTCTCCAGAATGCGGGCGGCATCCTTGCCCACCCACTTTTTGTTCACCTCGTGGCCGCCGCCCTTCTTGGGCTGCAGCACGATGTTCACCAGCTGTTCGGTCTGGGCCTTGTTCAGCAGGTAGGCACCCTGCTTCTGCAGCTCGTGCAGCAGGCCGTCGTAGGCGGTGTTCACGGCGAACACTTCCTTCTCTGCAAAGCAGAGGATGTTGTTATCGAACGAAGCGCCTTCGTAGATCTTGCGGCCTGCCAGCTCGATGTCTGCGGTCTCGTCCACGATGACGGGCGGGTTGCCTGCACCGGCACCAATGCACTTTTTGCCGCTGCGCAGCAGGGCGTTCACCATGCCCATGCCGCCAGTGCCTGCCATCAGGCGGATCTTGGGGTTTGCGGCCATCTTGTCCACATTCTCCATGGTCGGCTCACGGGTCATGGTAATGAGGTTTGCAGGGCCGCCCGCCTCGATGATGGCGGTATTCAGCGCCTGCAGGCAGTCGGCAGACACCCGCTTTGCGCGGGGGTGCACGTTGAACACCACGGTGTTGCCGCCTGCGATCATGCTGATGGTGTTGTTGATGATGGTCTCAGTAGGGTTGGTGGTGGGGGTGATGGAGCAGATCACACCAAAGGGTGCGTACTCTTCCAGCATCAGGCCCGCATCACCGCTCTTGGCTTCGGTGGTCAGGCATTCGGGGCCGGGGGTCTTGTTGATGACGGCCAGATGTTTTTCCACCTTGTCCTCATAGCGGCCCATGCCGGTCTCTTCCACGATCTTGTGGCACCACTCCTCCACATGTGCCCGGGCACAACGGCGGATGGCTTCAATGATGCGCTGGCGGTCCTCGATCTTGTAGTTGGCCGCCCAGTCGCGCTGGGCTTTCCATGCAGCCTCCACTGCGTCGTCTACGTTCTCGAACACGCCGCGGTCGCCTGCTGCACCGCCGGGTGCAGCGGTATAGGCTGCAGGGGCGGCGCTTGTCTGTGCACCGCCCATACCGGCAAGCACCTGCTTGACGATCGCTTCAATTTCCTGCGAACTGATATCCATGGTTTTCGTTCCTTTCCGTAAAGGTCATATCCGTTGGATCAAACGAAACTTTTTGTTATTGAAAGCTCTTCAGCGTCCGGCGGATGACCTCGGCCATTGCGGCATCGCGGGCATTTGCGGACTTCGGTGCGGCCGGGGCCGCTGCCATTGCAGGGACTGCCGCAGGCTGTGCGGCGGGCACCGGGGCAGGGGCAGGAGCCGCCTGCTGTTTGGGCAGGGTGGGCAGCGCCATGCCCGGCTGGATCAGCCCGGTAACGCCCGGCAGGCTCACCGGCTGGGCAGGCTGTGCGGAGGGTACTGCCATTGCCACAGGCTGTGCAGCGGGCTGAGCCATGGGCTGCACAGCAGGTGCGCTGCACTTGCTGCAGCCGGTGCAGTGACCGCCGCAGCTGCCGCATTTGGAGCAGCCTGCGCAGCCCAGCTTTGCGGTGACGGCTGCGTAGTAATCCAGTGCTTCCACCAGATGGGCCGCATCTGCCGGGGTCTTGCCCCAGGTCAGGCAGCCGTCATTTTCCAGCAGGACAGCCTTATCGGTGCGGCACAACAGGCTGACAGCCTGTGCCTGTGCGTCCACGTTCTGGGCAGGCAGCAGCTGCACCCGTCCCAGCGCCCGCACGGCGGGGCTGAACGCTGCAGGCTGCACGGTCTGGCCCTGCATCCCCATCACAGCCGCGCAGGCCGGATAGGTGTGCATCACGCACTGGGCGTTCTCGTTTTCCTGATAGATTTTCAGATGGATGGGCAGGTCTTCGGGCAGGGGCTTGGGCTTTGCGCTGAGCATCGCCTTGCCATTCATATCCACGCGCACCAGCATATCCTGCGTGAGCGCGGCCTTGTCGGCACCGGCAACGGTCACCCACACGGCCTGCGGGCCGACGCGGACGCTCATGCTGCCATCACCGGCCACCAGCCAGCCCTTGGCTTCCAGCCGACGGGCCATTTCTATGATGGCTTTTTTTGCCTCAAAGTCTGAGAGGTAAGTAACGCCTTGAATCACCATACGTTTCTTTCCTCCTTTTAACGGCGCAGCGGCGGGATCTTGAGCATGGCGCGCACCTCGTCGGGAGTCATGGGCATCATGCCCTTGGACTTTACGATGTCCGACACCTTTGCGATCAGCGCTGCGTTGTTGTCCACATGGACACCCGGCGCGATCATGTCCGAATCCTCAAAGCCGATGCGCACGGTGGAAGCGCCCATATCCAGCGCAGTCTTGACCATTTCCCAGTCCTCGCGGTGGGCCTGCGTGTAGCCCCACAGGTAGTCGCCGTTGGGAAAGTTCTCTTCCAGCGCCTGGATCATGTGGCGCAGGGCCGGCACCGTGGCAGGCATCTCGCCGCCATGGCCGAACACCAGTGCAAACAGGATGGGTTTTACAAAGTGGAACTTGTCGTTCAGTTCCCGCACGGTGTTGATCATGCCCAGCTCAAAGACCTCGGTCTCCGGGATCTTCTTGTTGTCCATGATGGTCTTGACGCAGTACTCCACATCCTTGATGGGGTTCTGGTACACCGAGGTACCCAGATTCACCGAGCCGACATTCAGGCTGTTGGCTTCCACCCAGGAGGGGTAGCAGGGCTGCACACGTTCCTCAATGGTCAGGTTGGACACGCCGCCGGTGGAGATCTCCACCACGATGTCGCACATCTCGCGGATGTAGGCCACCGTTTCTTCCAGCAGGCTCAGATCCGGGGTGAGGTTGCCGTTCAGGTCGCGGCAGTGCAGATGCACCATGGACGCGCCGTTTTTGTAGCACTCATACACATCCCGGGCAATGGCCCGCGGATTGATGAGAATGTCTGTGGCCGCAACGGGGGCCACGGAGATCATGATTTTTTTCATTGGATGAACACTCCTTGCATGTCGCATTGGAGAAGCTTAACAAAGGATGCTAACGTCATTTTAGCACAAACATCCCATCTTATAAACTCACAGTCCCCTGCCCGCCTTTTACGGCACCCGGAAACCGTGGCCGAGGTCGCCGCCGAAGTGAAGGCCGACGTGGTGGGCGTGAGCAACCTGCTCGGGCTCGGGCTGGCCCTCTTTCCCCGCGTGGACGCCCGGCTCCGGGAACTCGGGCTGCGGGACGACACCGTGCTCATCGCCGGGGGCCGCATCGCGGAAAAGGAAGAGGATCAAAATGTGGGTCAACTGCCTGACCCACACCGTGACCCACACGCGAAAATGTGCGGATAGGTTCAAAGAGTA
>OHAJ01003185.1_pt1 | contig 10579 bp, 7 predicted proteins | sample 1577101 | NCBI WGS metagenome assembly OHAJ01 (sample SAMEA3541531, study PRJEB24748) | human gut metagenome | biome: human gut; feature: human-associated habitat; material: faeces | place: China | collected 2012 | reverse complement strand
AGAAATGATGCTGTTTACATTAAATCGTCTTTGTTCTGGTGTGCGAAATTTGTTATTTCTATAATTTATTAGTTGTGGTGAAGGTATGATTCGACAATTATGAAGTTCGGAAAGAGTATCAAAAATCTTTCGAGATTTCAAAATTTCTTCATAAAATTTTATCCCGTTTTTAGTCCACCGTTCTTTATCATGAGAAGTAATGTTGCCAGTATTAAATAGATTCCATGATTTGTCATCAATTAGAAATATATATCCTGATTCATACAGCCATTTTAGCAACATTATTTTATAAATCAAGCAGGTACGCTCAGTATTTATATATCGATCTAAAGCATCAAAATCGTCTTCATTAGGCAGTTTTTTAATCATATTGGGTGAGAACGTGTAGCAAACACTCACATTGTTATCGTCTGTTTTATGAAAAGAAATGTTGCATAAATCTTTACCGTTAAAGTCCACAAAAAGTGCATGAACGTATATGCCCGCGTCACTAAGATAGTCATTTGTGCCATTGGTGATTTGTTTTTCTCCAATGACATAACTATCCACAATAGTGGAAACAATCTCTTTGGCTTTATCGTCTAATGTTTCAAGATCCATAGATTTAACTTTAGTTTCTTGATTTCAGAATAGAGTTCACGTTGGCGGCGAGGTTGAGAAGTGGATCGCATTTGGCGTTCCAACGCCTCGATTTGATTAACTAGCCGAGCGTGTTCCTCATCAAGGCGGATTTGTTCCGTGAGAGATTTGCCCTCAGCGACCTCCAATTCACCGATATAAGCTACGATATTCTGCCAAACAGCATCGAGGTTTAAGCCTGAAAGCGTAAGATTAGAGGTTTGGAGGGATTGCCACGGACTAGTAAAGAGCTTGGTGTGGTAAACGGCAAACTGCACCTTATCCTCATGACGCAGAGCAAAGATTATGCGATGCGGAATGAGTTTGGCGATAAGGATAATGTTTTTGGTGTCGTAGTCAGAGCGTTTCAGCTCAACATCGACTACAAATACAGCCTTTATCTCACTGCCCTCGGCAACTCCCGGTAAAGACTGCGGAGCAATGACGTTGACGATTTCCATTCGGGCAACGTCCGCATCGAAAGCGTCACGTTGTGCCTGTTTCAGCTCAAACTTTTTATAAAGTTGAGCCTTAGGCATTGGGCGGTTAACTTCAGTGGATTGCGGCAGTCCAAGCATTTGATATTCTAATTATGTTTAATTCTAATTTCTAATTAGTGAGAAATAGTTGTAGCTTATTTTTTGGACATTTATATCCAATTGATACACAGGGTTATATATTAATTATTGATTCTAAGAACCGGAGTTTTCATCATTAGTTTGGACATTAGTTTGGACATTTGAAATATCTCCTCTTTTAATAAGTTCTTGCATACCAAGACCAAGAGCTTTGGTAAGGATATCAGAATTCTTTATAAAACTATCACTAAGAGTATAAATTGTACCAGAACCAGAACCTGTTTTTACAAGATAAAAAGGAGTCATTTTATCTATAAGACTACGAACTTGTCGTCTTGTTAAATGAGGTTCTAATAATGCCGCAAAATCTTTCATTTTTGCCGTTTTAAATGACTTGAAATGGGAAAGGATATGTGGTAAAGCTTGCTCTACACCCCATTCCTGTTCATTTGTATACTCTGCATTTTGCCCACAAGTTTCATAATAGCTTTTAGCTAATATGTAGTGAGTAGCTCTTGTTTTCCCTCTTTTTTCAATTAGTTTCCGGGATAACAGTTTGCTAATAATCTCCTTTGGAACACTTTCGCTCTTGCCGCGCCGGATAGCATCAAGCCCCATAACCTCTAAAACCGAAAGTCGTTCTTCCGGGTCAAGATCTCGCTGTTCTGATTCAATAAAGATTGCGAAAGCTGCATCTTTAATAGCTGCATCTATTCTTAATTCCACACGAAAATTATCGGAATGAGAATAATCAGGTAAATCTTTCCCTTCTGACAATGTAATTCGATATATTTTATCAACTCCTTGACCTGACCTTTCCCCTACACCGGTCGCAACTAAAACTTCTGATAGAAGTCTATTACGAGGTGTACTTTGGACTTCCAACAAGTTTTCCTGAGAAACGCCTAATGGAAATCCTCCAGCATTCATTACAACGAACAGTTCAGGGTATAGCTTTATAACCGTCTCGCTATTGCGGCGATAATCTCTGTGAGCGACTGCGTTATTAATAGCTTCACGTATTACTTCCTCATTGAAGTAATTGATATTGTCAAAATAAGAATTATTTTGAATGTCTATTTTACTATTACGCAAATTTATGTCATGCCATAAATCATCTACTATCTTATAGAACGGGCCACAATAGGTTTGTCGATTATCAAAGGGTATTAAAGATGTAGATTTGCGATATTCAAGAATAATCTTAGCTTGTGGCAGATGTTTTTGAAGCATTTCATTCTTTCCTAAAAGAATCAAAGCTGCGTATGTGACCTTACTACCAGAAATTAGTTTAAGATCACTTAGCGCCTGTCGGTCGGATAGCGTTCTAAAGTTTGGATTACGTTGCTTCTCTGAATATCGTTTTTTAAGTATGGCAATTGACTCCAAATCCAAGTCGGAAAATTTTAAACCTGGACAAAACTCAGCAGAAAAATCGGGTTCATGTTCCCTAAGAATCTGGAAAATTCGTTCATCAGACATCGGCTTTAGTTCTTCGCCAACTCTCATAAGTGCTACGTCCTCAAATCTAAACAGTTTGCCAATAGGCCTGCCGTCAACCTGAATTACAACAACTCTGCCAGTCTGTTTTTCCGGGTCTTCAAAAAGTTCATAAACACAGGGACGAATCCCACAATCATTATATATATTGCTTTCCAACACGCCTAATGCATTCAGGTTTTGCTGAGTCCCAAGAACTTTATGAGGATACTTATCATGCATGCCCAATACCAGTGTTCCTCCTCCTTCATTACATAAGGCAGTTACATATCCAAGAATACATTTCCTACGATCCTTAGGTTGCGTTTTTGTTCCACCATCATATGAGAAATTACCATGCTCGGCCGCTTTGAATTCGACCGAATCTTCTGATTCTCTAAGATGTTTCAACTGTTCAATGGTCCACTTCATGGTTCCTATTTAATTACCAAAAAACAAATTAACTCAAAATCATCGAGGCCACGAACCTCATTGCCGAACAACGCATAGGGGTCTCCCTCAAAGAAAGAGAAAAGGTCGCTTTGCTCTTTGACTTTGACAATCGAGGCGATAGCATCGCCCAAAAGTCGGGAATATGTACCCATACGCTGACCGTCGCGGGTCTCACCGTTGAACTTGCGACACAATTCCATCATAGGCTCTGACTTGCCTTTGCAGAGCATACGCAAGCGGTCGAGCAGGTCTTTAGGTTCGAGGTGATTTACAATGACCGAGGAATCCTGACCTATATAGACCATATAGAACGGATGCAGTCTGTTCTTACGATCGATATTAACGGAATTGTTACGGTTCTTTAAGACGAACACGACTCCCGGAGGGGTGTCGGGCGTTACCGGAACAATGGCGTGGAGACCGTGCGGCGTATGCTCAATGTCATGTCCTTGATTGATGTATTCGAGCAAGTCGAGCCTAAATTCATTCAATCCCAAGTCCATGATTGACACGCCGGTGCTCATTTCCTCAATATCGACGACTTCCTCTTTGAGGCGTTCCAACTGGTCACGGCGATATTTGAGGTCGCCCTGTTCCTCGGCGGAAAGAGGGTTGTCATCACCAGTGGCGGTGAGCACCGACACTTTCATACGGGCCTCGACACGACCTTTGAGATTGATGTAATCATCAAGGTCCATGTCAGGCCAATAGTTAACAAGTTGGATAACTGCGTTGCGCGAGCCGATGCGGTCGATACGACCGAAACGCTGAATGATGCGCACGGGGTTCCAGTGAATATCATAATTAATGAGGAAATCGCAGTCCTGGAGGTTCTGACCCTCCGAGATGCAATCGGTGGCAATAAGTACATCTATTTCCTCATTGAGTTTAGGATATAGCGAGGCTTTCTCTTTCGAGATAGGCGAGAAAAGGGTCAGGACTTTATTAAAGTCCATTCTCTCGCGGAGTTTGAGAGTAGAGCGAGCTTCGACGTCTCCCGACACTAAGGCTGTATTCAGTCCTGTGCGCTCTTTAATGAGCGGTGCGATGTTCTCGTAGAGATACTGAGCCGTGTCGGAGAAGGCGGTGAAGACAATAATCTTCTTATTGTCACCATTGATAGGATTGGCAAACTTGTTGCGAATGTCCGCAATGAGCATTTGCAGTTTGCTGTCATGTTCAGGGGTGATGTCGGCAAGCATGAACAGAAGCGTGTTCAGATTGTCGAGGTCTTTGGCGAGATAGTCACGCCACTGAACATAGTCCATATCCTCCAGCGCGATCTTCGTCTTCTTATTTCCGATAAAGACGGTGTCCTCCCTCTCGTCGAAGTCGAGTCCATAAGAGAAGTCATAATCGCAAACCATGGATGGTGCTTGCTTTGTCGCAAGTTCGTCGATGGCTTTTATCGTGGCTTCGATATATTTTCTGATTCGTTCAAGGGTTAGACGGAACGAATTGACAGAACTTTCGAGGCGTTTGAGCAGGTTGATACTCATAAGTTGCCTGATGCCTCGTTCTCGACCGCTACGCGAAAGATTGCCGAAGCGTCCGTCCTCGCGCACCTCCATATATTTCTCCAACTTACTCGGAAGGATGAAATCGGAGGGTGTGTAGATAGCGAGGTTAAGTTCCGTCACACTGACGAAAATGTCGTTGAAGCTGACAGCCGTAGGCAGGTCGGTAAGTTTCGGGGCACGGGAGATTGGCTTCAATCGCTCTGGGAATTTACCGATGTCAGTGGTATCATAATATTGCTCGATGTGCTTGCGCGAGCGAGCAATGGTAACGCTGTCGAGGACTTCAAAGAAATCGAAGCTCAACATTTCGAGCAATGTCTTTGAGGTTCGTTCCTCGGCAGGAAGTTTCGACCAACGGTTGAACGCGGTCTGAGCCTGACGGAAAATATCGTCGAGAGAGCTTGATGTTTTGAGCTGCGCGTCCATAATCGAACTGTTCCCTTCGTAAGCGAGGGCAAGCTGATTGCGCAGGTCGTTGAAGCGGTTGTTGACGGGAGTCGCCGACAACATAAGCACTTTGGTTTTGACTCCGGCGCGAATTACCTTGTTCATCAACTGGAGATAGCGGTTCTCGCGCGGATTCACGTCGTTCTCATCGGTGGTAACTTTGCCGCCGTTACGGAAATTATGGCTCTCGTCAATTACCACAAGGTCATAATTGCCCCAGTTTATGTGTTCAAGGTCGAGGCCGTTGCTTTGGCCGGATTGACGCGACAGGTCGGTATGATAGAGAATGTCATAGCGCAGACGGTAGGCGACGAGAGGATTATTGACGTAGTTACTACGGTAAGTAACCCAGTTGTCGTGAAGTTTTTTCGGACAGAGAACGAGAACGGATTTGTTGCGGTTCTCGTAATACTTTATGACCGAAAGAGCGGTGAATGTCTTGCCGAGACCCACGGAGTCGGCAAGGATACAACCGTTATACTTTTCGAGCTTGTTGATGATTGCGAGAGCCGCATCGCGTTGGAAGTTGTAAAGCTTGTTCCAGATGACACTCGACTTGAAGCCGGTGGCTTCGTTAGGTAGCACGTCTTCTGAAATATCTTCAAGAAATTCGTTGAAGATATTGTATAGAGTAACGAAATAGATAAACTCTGGGGAGTTCTCTTTGTAAGCATTGGTGATATTGTCGAGCACTTCCTCTGTAACGACCTGAAGTTTGTCTCCGTTGTTCCAAATCTGATTGAAGATTTGAAGATACTGTTGAGAGAACGGTGCCTCCACCTTATTGATTGCTATAGCGAGGCTATTGCCGCGTTCACAACCTAACTCAACCGTAGTAAAGCCTCCAAGTGGCATATATGTGATGTCGTCAATAGTGGCAAATGACGGCATACCTGCATTGGTTCGGTTCGACTTAAAACAGGCTTTATGTCGGATCCATTCGGCACACTCCTTGGCGACAGCTTTTAGAGAAAGTTCGTTGCGAAGTTTGATTTCAAACTCTGAGCCATAGAGGTCGCGCTCCCGGTTGAGGCGAGGAATATAGAACTCACGCTTCTGCTTGTCCGCCTTTTCTGTTATGAAAGAAGGCGAAGTGAAAATAAAGCGAAGTTCTGATATATCTAAGAGTTGCTCTTTCAACTCTTGAAATGCGTATATGGAAAAACACGACGCGGCAATAGCCACCTTGGAACCTGAGCGCAAGATGAGAGCCATATCGTCTTTCAACGTCTTATTTACGTTGTCTATAAATTCCATATAAACAAAATGAGAACACCCAAGTAGCATCTGAAGGCCGACCAAAGCCTGTAACGACTACACGGGTATTCTCAAAGGGTTCGGCTCTCGCCGTAAATCTTTGTGATAATTACTTGGTCATTTTCAGATTAGCGTTACTATTCCTAATTACAAAATTAGGAAGAATTTCTGAGATGGCAATCGTCTATGCAAAAAAACTTTGAGGCCACTCCGCTGCTAAGAAGGCTCAATCCGAAAATATCAAGGGAAGTTTTAAGTCATCATCCATCCCAGCGGAGGAGAATCAAAGGGGAGGCAGTTGCGGAAAACTGATCTAAATTTCAAAATATTTTAGTAACTTAGCAGACACTTAAAAGTTTACGACTATGTTAGGCATATATATATGGGCACTTCTAATTATCTTTATCACCATAGCCACTGCAGGATGGGAAGTAATACTGGTTCCCATAATCGGCTGTGCATTATGGGCCTTACTCTCTATTATTTTAGACTCCTGGAGAGAAAAGTGGAGTGAAAAGAGAAGCCCCCGAAAGGAACAAATTGATCGAGAAAAGGCCATTGACGAATGGGAACGCATATGGAACCGCAAACATCCGACAAGAAAATAATTTATAAATCGAATAACATGGGACTGATAAGTAGATTATTTAAACGCAGCCACAACGAAGAGGAGAAGATTTATAACGAATCTACGAAAAGTGTTGAAAGAGAGGATATGCGGGCTGTGACACTAAAAGAAGGTTTTCTGTCGAAATACCCAAAGTATGAGAATATTCTCCGCATGTTTGAAGCCGCGAATCTTTGTGAAGCCACATGGGAGAATATAACTAAAGTCCGGTTGCAGAAGTTTGTGGACTACATGAACGAAAGGCTGTCACCCAATAGTGTAAACCAGTACGCCACTAAGTTAAAAGCCGTTCTTAACCTTTATTCCGACGAAGTGAGTTTGCCACGAGGTTTCGCAAAGGTGCTGACACCACGTAAATGCGCTGTCCAAAATGTATATCTTACAGAAGAGGAGATCCAGAAGATCGTGGGATATGTGCCAAAGAACGATAGAGAGCTTTATGTTCGCAATCTGTTCGTTATTTCGGCCTACTGCGGAACGAGACATTCAGATGCAGCTAAACTGACAGAGAGCAATATTGTAGGCAACACTCTGCAATATGTATCTATCAAGACAAAGATTCATTCTACAGTGCCACTAAAGCCGATTGTGCGTGAATATATAGCTACTTGTCCGAAAATAGAGATTGACGATACAACCTACAACAACATCATTCGCCGAATCTGTAAGAGATGCGGAATAGTGGATGCGGTCAAGGTGTTTAAGGCTGGAGAAACCAAAGAGGGCGAAAAATGGGAATTTATCAGCTCGCACACAAGTCGCCGTTCATTCGCGACCAATCTGTATCTCCGAGGTGTTGATCTATATACTATAAGCCGAATGATAGGTCATAATTCAACCCGAACTACAGAAGGTTATATCTGCGCGGATATAAAGACCGATTCCGAGGAATTAATGTCGTTTTTCAGATAATTGAATATTTCAAATAAATTAGTATCTTTGCATAAACTTATTTAATATGGTGACTAAATTATTTAAGACAAAAATTCTCGCTGAAGAATACATCAGCGAGAATTATCCCTAAAGCAGGAGGCGCAAAGCTTTAGCCTCACGCCTCTGTTTCTACTTATGGAGATCAAAAAGGAAGATCATCGCCACCCGCCGGAGCAGCCGAAGCCGCATGTTGCCCCTGATACCCTGTCACACCCATTGAGTCAAGCGTAGGAGTTGCTGACTGAGGTTGTGCGGACTGTGATTTAGGTGTGGCTTTCCAGCATGAAGCCTGTAAGAAATAACGGCCATTCCATTCCCGCGCTTCAAAATCGATCTCAAGATCATATTCCTGACCTTGCTGAATATTAAGTTTATCGATATTGTCATTCATCATCTGGAAGACTATCGACTTAGGGTATTGACCGTGCTGATATTCGACTACAGCTTCTTTCTTCCGCCACTGTTTGCCCGATTTTGACACTCCGCCCGTCTCGGGCAATACGGCGGTGATCGTCCCTGTTATGGTCATATTGAAACTTTTTGTTTGTCTAATTTTACAATATGCAAATATAGCTATTTTATCGTAAATAGCCATAAGCTTCTTTGTGCGAATAAGAGAATAACCGAACATATCACTTCATATAAATAGGAATAGCGAAACAACAGCATGATAAATGCTGAGGTAATTGTGTACCTTCTTCGATAGAGTGAAATCCGCAATTGTCATCGCACTGCGGACATGGGTAGGAACTCCCGCGTTGAACAATCCATCCAATCGCGCCATCAGCTTCTGTCTTTAACTCCCAATGCCGCATCCACGCGCTTTCTATCCCGTATTTGGTTAATCCCGATAGTGCCGTAAACATAGAGTTTGTACGCCCTCTTCCATACGTCAAAGGAGAGCTGATACCATCCTCAAGAAGCTGATTGGCATAAGGATGTTTCAGATTCTCGCCGATCGACTTTACAAGCATCTTTTTCGTGACACCAAGAAAAAGACCCGCGCCAACAAGGAGCATCAATTCATCACGGTATTTTCCGCAGTAATCCTCCAGCCGTTCCGCAAAAGTCATTCCGTGATTTTCGCCGAGTATGAACGTTAAGATCTGATCGCGGGTTTCCTCATGGTCAGCGATTGCAAGAGTAAGGAAATAGTCATCTACCGTCTCACGAAGCCATTGCACCACCTCTTCAATTCGCATCCGTACGGATGGAGGCAAATTTTCATAGGAGCCGACCGGTGGATGTATTTTTGCAGAGTAAACAATCTCGACAATCCTCTCTGCCGCCTCCTTCATGACAATTTCAAGATTATAAGTCATGGAGTATTCTGCGTCGAGCCTCTGACGCAGATATTCCTTTGCCGCCTCTATGTCGGCTTCACGCGGTCTTTGCATTGCCTGTTGATGAATTCGAGTTTGTCTGTTTTGTCTTTAGAGAATAAAGCAGATCTGCCTGTTGTTGCTCCTTCTGTTCTTTGACAAGTCGCTCCCATTCCCCTACAGATGTATATTCCGGTGCGCGTTCGGAAGCGGTCTGCTTGGAGACAAATCCGTTCTGTACGCCAATTGCCAAATCCTGCATAATTGCCGATTCATTGATGTGGATGTAGGGCTTAATCCAATATTTAAGAGGTAGAGCCGCAAAATCAAGAGTCTTGCCGGTTTCAAGGCCATAGCCAAAGGAAAAAATCTTTACCATCTGATTAAGGAACGGCTGCCAGTCTGCCGCATCCCACATCGCTTTTTCGTAAGCAGGAGAATAAAGGAGTTTGATTGCGACACCTGGCAAGTCTCCGCTATGGACCGCAGGAGGTATCACGGCAAACGACTGCTCATAAATCAGCTTGTAGAGCGTGTCGAGCTGTTTCTGATAGCTTTCCGATGCCGATTCTGCTTGCAAAGTAGAAACTTTATCATCCGGACCCATCGAGATTGTACGTATAGTGCCGTTAATATCGTGCTGAAAATCGTAATTCTCCCCCTCGCCTTGAAATATCAGAGTGGGCACACCAAATGCCTGATTGTTCTGAGCCATCTGTGAAAATGACATATCGTAGGAGTCGCAACTATCCTGTGAAGGCAACCAGCATGGACCATCGTCATTACGCTTATACGCGACGGGAATAAACGGAAATCCATGCGGTTTGCGCGAAACTACAGTATAGCCCGATGCTCCGAGCGCGCCCAGTATCCGCTCCCAAGTACTTTTATAATTCTCTCCAGTCTTTTTAAGGCGGGTAAGATAGGTGTTATCCCACACCTCCAGCCACTCGACAATTACATCTCCATTTTCGTCATAATCGTAGAACGATCGGGCAAAGAGTTTGAGCCGTCCCCGGTTATCATAATGCGGATAGAGGGTGGATCCGGTCTTGAACGAATATGTCTGCCATCCAAACACCTCATTCTCAATAAACCCGACACATGCACAATCGGCTGTTATTTTTTCCGATTTCACGGATTCAAAAAATTGGATCTCGCTGTCTTTCTCCAGCCATCCCTGTCTGAAAATATTGTATATGTCGCGTTGTTCCTCTGTGGGTTTAGCCGTATTCATCTCAAACTGAATATCATTGCCTGTGGCGTGGATAGTCTGTTTAAGGGCGATAATCTGTTGAAACGCGAAAGCATACCGTGGGACACATTCCCGATACACGCGGCGCA
>OHAJ01003184.1_pt1 | contig 10580 bp, 8 predicted proteins | sample 1577101 | NCBI WGS metagenome assembly OHAJ01 (sample SAMEA3541531, study PRJEB24748) | human gut metagenome | biome: human gut; feature: human-associated habitat; material: faeces | place: China | collected 2012 | reverse complement strand
TGCCGCACCTCGCTCGCCGTATCGGCACTTAGAATTATGCGGTATTGCCCTATGATATTGCCAGAAAGCGGGAGGATGCGCGGTAGGGGCCGCATATATGCGGCCCGCAGCCTTCCGGCAGACAGCCGGCTGCCTTACACGCGCGGGCCGGGTATGCCCGGCCCCTACCGGGCGGCATTGTCAGTCAACGGGCCGCCGCTGCATACTCTCCCCTCATCCGGCCCTGCGGGGCCACCTTCCCCCAAGGGGGAAGGCAAGGGGTATCTCTACCCCGTTATATGCCGCGTTCCCTCCCGCTTATTACAGCAGCAGCGGCTGGATCTGCACGCCGCGCAGCGCAGCCTCTAATGTGTCGGGCAGGAGCGTGAAATCGCTTTTCAGGCTGCACGGCTTTTTGTAGCTGTCGTCCTGGCCGAAGGGCACAAAATAGTAGCTGCGCCGCTGCAAAAGCTGGCCCAGCGCCGGGGCGCTGCCCGAAAGCCCATCGTTCGTGGACGGCGCGATAATAATGGGCCGTCCGCCGCGCAAAAGGCTTTTTGCGGCCAGCGTCACGGGAGTCGAGCTGATGCCTGCGGCCAGCAGCGCCATCGTGGTGCCGGTGGCCGGGGCGATGATGAGCGCCTCGGCAAGCCGCTGCGGGCCGAGCGGCTCAACGGCCTGCAGGGTCGTCAGCGGTCTGTGGCCGGTCACTTCATATAAGGTCTGCCGCAGGGCCGACGCGGTGCCGAAGCGGGTATCCAGCCCGGCGGCGCTGGCACTTAAAATGGGCAGGACGTCCCACCCGCGGTCAGTCAGGACACGCAGCTGAGGCAGCACCGCAGCAAAGCTGCAAAAGCTGCCGCACAGCGCAAAGGCGACGGTGCGTTTGGATTGGGTGGTCATGGGGCGGTGCTCCTTTCGTCGGGATCGCGTTCTTCCAGGATCGCCAGCACGGTCTGTGCAATCAGCGCCCCGGCTGTCTGCGGCGCGCAGCGGCCCGGCAGGGCCAGGGCGTGCTCGGCGTGCAGACCCAGTTCCTCGGCGGCGGCAAAGTCGGTGCCGCCGGGCAGACTGGCCAGGTCAATGATGAGCGCCCCGCCCGGCAGCTGCTGCAGAAGGGCCCGGGGCAGCACCGGCGCGGGGACCGTGTTGATGACGGCGTCAAAGCCGGGCAGCAGTGTGGGCAGGGCCGTCAGGGGCGCGGCGCGGCACCCGGCACAGCGGGCATTGGCGCGCTGCTCGGGGCTGCGGGCGGCCACGGTGACGCGCCCGCCCAGCAGCACCAGCCGCCGTGCCACGGCACGCCCGACGCGGCCATAGCCCAGCACGAGAAAGCCGCTCTCCCAGATCGTGCGCTCCCGCAGGCGGAGCAGCAGCTCAAGACAGCCCTCGGCGGTGGGCACGGCGTTCAGGCATTCCAGCTCGGGCCGCAGAAAATAATCGATCAGCGGCAGCCCGGCCTCCCGCGCGGCCATCCGCACCGGCATCCCGGGGCGGCCCGCTAAGATCAGCGTCCCCTGCCCCGCACCCTGCAGTGCGCGGGCGACCTCGTCACTGACGCGGCCCTGGGACATGGGCAGCAAAATGTAATCGGCTGCGGCGGCATTGTCGGCGGCGGTCACGCCGTAACCCGCACGGCGCAGCACGCGCGCCGCCGCCTGCTGGCGGGCATCGTGCCCGACCACGCAAAATGTTTTCGGCATAGGCGCTCACCTCGGTTTGATTTGCGCCATACTATGCCGGGGCACGTGTACCTGTGCCTTCTGCCTTCCCCCGAGGGGGAAGGCGGCCCGCAGAGCCGGATGAGGGCAGCGTGTGCCCTATTGCCAATTCACGGGCAATTGCGGCGGCTCTGCCCTCATCAGTCGCTTTCAGCGACAGCTTCCCCCGAGGGGGAAGCCCCGACACGCAAAAAAAGGCACCCACCTTTTCCTAAAAGATGGATGCCTTTTTACTCAAAAATATTTCAGCCCGTCGCACTGGCCGCGCCAGACGAGGAGCGGGTTGATGGGCACGGTGCCGATGCGTAGCTCGGCCACAACGGTCCTGCCGCTGGTGCCCAGCAGCTGGCCCTGCTTGACATCGTCCCCGGCCTCGACGTCCAGTGCGGTCAGGCCGTAGAAGATGCTCCTGAGGCCCGCGCCGTGGTCGATGACGACGGTGTAGCCGTAGCTGCCGCCAAGGTCCTCGGCCAGCAGCACATGGCCGCTGGCGGGCACGATCATAGAATCCTTCGACTTCTTCGGCTTGATGACGACATTTGTCGAGGTGCGCCCGCCGTAGCCGTAGTTCGTGCTGCGCTCGCTGTAGGAACGGCCCACGTACTCGGTCATGCCGTAGAGCAGCGGCGTGTCAAAGCTGTCCAGGAACGGCTGCACAAAGCCGCCCACGGCCCACTGGATCTCGCCGCCGTCAGTCGTCAGCAGCCTGCGGACGGCATCGGGGGCGTCGTCCGCGCCGATGTAGGGCGACGTCAGCTGGGACTTGGTGCTGTAATCCTTGTAGGAGTAGGAGGCCGCGCGGACCGACAGCGTCAGCGTCTCGGTATAGCCGTCGGCAGTCACGGTCAGCTCGGTATTTCCGGTCTCTGCGTTCCACGGGATGGGCAGGTAGCAGATCCAGCCGTTGGCGGCCCTGACGAAGCCCGTGCTTTCCAGCGGGCCCGTCAGCGTCGGTTCGGTCCGGCTCATGGTGCTGCCGACACGCACGGCGGCCACGCTGCCCTGCTGCACCGTCGGTGTGCAGAGCGTGACGGACGGCTTGATGCTGACGGTGAAGCGGAACTGCCAGGTCTCGGTGCCGGTGACGCTGGAGCGGTCCTCGGCGGCGCTGTCAGACGCGGTGACGACGAGCTTGGCGTCAAACGTGCCGTTCTCCGCAAACAGATAGCTGCGGAAGGCGGTGGCGCTGCCCTCGTACACGGTCTCCTTGTCGGCGTCGGTGATGGTCAGCTGGGTGCTGTAGTCGGACGGCGTCACGATAATATCCGGCGATGCGTCGGATATGGCATCCTCGAGCACAACGGGAGAGGAATTGAGCGTTTCGGCGTAGGTGCGCCTGAAAAAGCTGCCGACCACCGGCACGTGCCACTTGTAGGCCGTGGGAGCAAGCTCCTGGCCGTCAAAGGTGACCTTGACTTCGGGCAGCATGTCAGGCGTGGCGCTGCGGTAAAGCCATGCTACGCCGCCGCCTGCGATGATGAGCACGAACAGCACAACGAGGAGCAGCCACTTGAACATGCCGAACACACCGCGCCCGAGGGCCTGCGGGATCGTATCCTGCGGCTCGTCGTCCTCGTCGTCGGCGGCGCTGTCATGCTGCGGTGCCTCGGACGCCGGGGCAGGCCCGGCAGACGGCGCGGGGTCCTCCTCCAGCCCGGCCATGATCTGCGCAATCGAAAGCTGCGCCGTGCGGGAGATGTTCGCCATGCGTGCGGCCTCAGCGGCAAGGGCTTTATCGTTGGCAAGGTCATCGCTGAAAACAAGGCCGGACGGCTCGGCAGCGTCCTCCGCGGGGACGTCCCCGGCTTGCTCGGGCGTGTCGGTGACGGCTGTGTCTGCCGCGGCGGCCTCGGGGGGCGCTTCTGCCGCAGGCGTATCGTCGGCGGCAGGGGCGTCCGCTGTCGGTTCGGGCTCCGTCACGGCGGGCTCGGCCCTTTCCGCAGGCTCGGGCAGTTCCGGGGTACTCGGGACGTCGGGCACGGTGGGTGCGGCAGCGTCCTCCCGGGCGGGGGTCTCCGGCGGTTCGGGCTTGCTTTCAGATTTGGGCTCGGCAAGCTCCGGCGCGGCGGGAACGGGGCTGTCCTGTGCGGGAGCCTTGCGCTCCTGGGTCTCGTCAGCCGGGGCTTTTTTCGCCGTCTTAGCAGCCTTCGGCGTCTTGGACTTTGCGGTTTTTGTTGTCTTTGTGGTTTTTTTGGCCCGCGGCTTCTTGGGGGACGCGGCAGGCTTTTTTGTGCTCTGCCCGTCTGCGGCGGGCGGCTCGGCGCTGTCCGTCGGCGCAGGGGGCGTGTCGGCGGCAGGCTGGGGGCTGGCTGCCTTGCGGCGCCGGGGCTTCGGCTTGGGAGCCTCCTCCGGCTGTACCGCAGTGGATTTCTTATCTTCTTCCATACTCACACTCACTCTTTTAGGGACCTTTATGGATGCCCGGCAAAACGGCAGCGGCACGGCAGGCCGGGTATGCCGTGTGCAGCTATTTTATTCAGCCTCGCGGAATTGCAGACCACTGTTTCCGTCCAGCGCGGTCTGCGGGTCAGTGGATTTGCTGCCGATGCGCAGCTCGTAGATCAGGTTGTGGGCCGTCCCGGCGGTGCCCAGCGGGTCGCCGGCGGACACACTCTGCCCGCGCTCCACGCCGACAGTCTCCAGCCCGTACAGGTAGCTCTTTACGCCGCAGCCGTGGTCGATGACCACCGTGCCGCCGGTCAGGGTCAGCGTGCCCGCAAAGACAACGTTGCCTGCCTGCGGGGCGGTGACGGTCTCGCCGTCCGCGGCGGCATAGGTCAGGCCGGTGGCCTGGCCGCTGCGCTGGCCGTCCACCATCTGGGTGACACCGTACTCCATGGCGACAGCGCCCGCGCTGGGGGCCTCAAAGCGGCCATTCCAGAGCTTGGCGGAGCTGCCCGTTGTGTACAGCGGCCATATAGCGTTGCGGAACTCCTCCCCGCCGCCGGTGTCCTCCTCGGCGGGGACGGTGACCGTATCATACATGGTGCGGGTGACGGTCAGGGTGATGTCCTTTTCCAGGCTCCCGCAGGTCAGGTGCAGCGTATGGTCGCCGCCCTCGGCGTTGTAGGTCACGGGAATATAGCCCATGTAGCCGCTGGCGGTCTTGCGGAACCAGACGGTGCCCAGATCGGTCTCCAGGCTCGGCTCGCCGTCCAGAATGCCGGACAGCTGCACAGCCACGATGCTGCCCTGCGGCGCGCGCTCGGTGCTCAGGGTGACCTTGGGGTTCATCGCCATTGTGTAGCCGGCGCGGTAGGCGTACCAGCCTACAGGGTCGCCGGGGTTGTCCGCACTGCTGTGGTGCGCGGTCACGATGATCTGATAGTCCCCGTTTTGTGTATAGGTATAGGTATTGCAGTCGGCCAGTGCGCCGGTCCAGACCGTGCCGTCGGGCGCGGTGATCTGAAGCTCGGCAGCGGTGACCCAGTCGGGCAGGACGAGCTGCGGCACGGTATCGGTGAAGGTGCCCAGCTTCTGCACGGTCAGGTTCGTCGGGCTTTCGTAGGTCTTGTTGACCTTATCGCCCAGCACCGGGATGACCCAGCTCCAGCCGTTGGGCTCGAGGGTCTGCTCACCGAAGGTGACGGCCTCCTGCGGCAGGGCATCTGTCCCGGTGCGGCTGTAAAGAAAAGCCGCCGTTCCGCCCAGGATGGCGGCAATCATAACGGCGACCATCACAAGCCAAAGCAGCAGTTTACGCATATTGTGTTTTCTCCGTGGCAGTATGGCATTGCCAAAAAGCCGGACGCCGTCAGGTCGGTGCCCAGCCGGGTTGTGGCGGCAGAAAGGCTTCCCACGCGGGGAAAGCCTTGAGGATCATTTACTCCTTCTCCTCTGCGGGGGCGGAGGGGATGTTCTCGTAGGTGGTGGAATCCTCGTTGTCGTAATCGTCATCTTCGTAGTCGTCGCTGAACAGCAGGCGCTCGTACTCGTCCAGCTCCTTTTCACGGTGGTAGAGATAGAGCGCGGCGGCGGTCAGGGCACCGGCAGCGGCAAACAGGAACGCCAGAACGGCACCGAAGGTGGTTTTCTTCATCATAGTAGTTCTCCTTTTGCAAATGCTGCGCTGCAACGCAGCTTTCGTGAAAAACGCCGCAGCGGGCGTGCATACAAAGCAATAGTGCTGACCTTATTATACCCGACGCAGAGGGCAATTACAACCCGAACATTTGTAAAATATTAAAGGTATTTTTTTGCTGTTTTTACGCGGATTGCTGCAGGACAAAGGGTACATTTGAGCCAAGGGCGGCATGAGGTATATGGGAAGGTTGTAGGGGGAGGGATTTATCCCTCCCGGAATGTTTGCGTGGCCGGAAACCCTTGCGGAGGGGTCAAGACCCCTCCCTACGGTGTGCCGTTCACGGGTGCTTTGTAGGGAGCGGTCTTGACCGCTCCGGGGAAGTGTGCGGCTGCCATCCACTCCACGGGAGGGATAAATCCCTCCCCTACGCAAAACAAAAATGCGGTCTCCGCGCAGGAGGCCGCATTTTTATACGATTTTCAGAACAGCCTATCCACCGGGTACAGCCCATCCTCGCTCATCTTTTTCAGGGCTTCGACCAGCTCGGGCTTGTCCTCGCGGTAGGTGATGCCGTGCCATTTGTCGGCACTGGTCAGCACATGGACGTCCGCCTTGCCGGCCTCCAGCGCGTTCGTCACGACGGTGGGCAGGTAATATTCGCACTTCATCGGGTTGACGGGCAGGCTGGCCTGCAGGAACGCGGCAAAACCGGCCTTGGCCTCCTGCACGTAGGCGGGGGTGAAGCCCCACAGGTTCATCGAGACAACACAGTCGGCGGGCAGGTCGGCCCAGCTCTTGCCGCCGTCCTCGCTGTAATGGATGCCGTCGGCGTAGGGCTCGATGCAGGTGCGCTCGGTCACGCTGACGAGGTTGCGGCTCTCGTCGGTCACGCAGACGCCGCGGCTGACACTGCCGTTGGCGCTGACCGTGTTGCCCAGCAGGAAGCCGACCATGGCCCAGGCGTAGCGGTCCCCGTCGGCGTGGGTGCTCAGGTAGTCGTAGATGAGCTTGAAGCCCTGCGGGCCGTAGTAGTCGTCGGCGTTGATGACCGCAAACGGCGCGTCGCCGATGGCCTCCTCGGCCACGAGGATGGCATGGGCGGTGCCCCAGGGCTTGACGCGGCCCTCCGGCACGGTGAAGCCCTCGGGCAGCTTTTCCAGCTGCTGGTAGGCGTAGCGGACCTCGAACCCGGCGCGCACGGCACGGGCACCGACGGCCTCTTTAAACGCCTGCTCGATCTCGTGCTTGATGATAAAGACGACGGTCTTGAACCCGGCGCGGCGGGCATCGTACAGGCTGTAGTCGAGGATGGCCTCGCCGGACGGGCCGACGGGGTCGATCTGTTTGAGTCCGCCGTAGCGGCTGCCCATACCGGCGGCCATGACAACGAGGATCGGTTTGGTCTGCATAATTTGCACTCTCCCAATATTTGTAGGGGAGGGATTCATCCCTCCCGGGTATTCTGCGGCTGCCGCGGCGTACCTGCGGAGCGGTCAAGACCGCTCCCTACAAAGCACCCGTAAACGTCATTCTGTAGGGAGGGGTCTTGACCCCTCCGGGACGTGTGCCGCGTCGCTAAGTCCACGGGAGGGATGAATCCCTCCCCTACGGGCGTATTTTAAGTTTACTCCATTTCTCCTGCTATTGCAAGCACCTTATAAAATTCGAAAAAACTGCGCAATTTCCGCAGATTGTGACCCGGTTTGCTATGGCAACTTAAAACAGAAAATGCTATAATGAATAAAACTACAAAACAGGAGGGCTTTTTTCCGATGGAACATACCGGAAAACGTGCGCTGGTGCTGGCTGGCGGCGGGGCCAAGGGCAGCTATCAGATCGGCGTCTGGCGCGCTCTGCAGGAGCTGGACTGGACGCCTGACATCATCACGGGCGCAAGCGTCGGCACGCTGAACGGCTGCCTGTTCACGATGGGCAAGATCCAGGAGGCCGAGGACCTGTGGCGCAGCCTGGAAATTCACGATGTTCTCGAAGTCCCCGCAACGCTCAAGCCCGAGGAGCTGCACGCGTTCTTCCTCGACATCATCCGCAGCGGAGGACTGAACGTTGAACCGCTGGCCGAGATGATCGACCGTCTGATCGACGAGGACGCCGTGCGCACATCGCCTATCCACTTCGGCCTTGTTATGACCGAGTTGGGCAGCCTGCGCAGCGTGCAGTGCCCCATCGAGGACATCCCCGAAGGGCAGTTAAAGGACTATATGCTGGCGTCCAGTGCCTGCTTCCCGGCCCTGCGCCCGCGGGAAATTGACGGTGTAAAGTACATTGACGGCGGCTGGCGCGACAATATGCCGCTGGATCTGGCCGCAAAAATGGGCGCAGCGGAGCTGCTCGGCGTCGATGTGGACGGCATCGGCATTGTACGCCCCAACACCACCGGCCTGCCGACGCGCATCGTGCGCAGCCACTGGGATTTAGGTCCGACGCTGGACTTTGACCCCGCCCGCGCCGGGCGCAACATTGCGCTGGGCTACTTTGACACGCTGCGGCTGTTTGGCCGCTGCGGCGGCACGGCCTACGCCATGCTGCCCGACAATGAGGAATTTCTGGCTCGCTTTGCCGAGCAATACCAAAAGCTGCTGGCCGAGGTCTGCGCCCGCGCACCGGAAATTGACCTTGTGGAGAAAAACGCGCGGCTGCGCGCAAACTACCCGGCGCCCTATGCACCGAACCCGAGTGCGCCCACCCGCGGCGCACTGGCCCCGCTGGAACTGGCCGCCGAGCACGTCGGCGTGCCCGAGGATATGCCCTACACGCCGAAGCTGCTGGCCGCGACCTTCATGGGCAGCTTTGACAAGGACCCGGCAGACCGCTTCCCCGCCCTGCTGGACGGCAGGGACAACACCCTCGTGACCGAGCGTGCCATCGCCGCCGCCGTGCCCGAGGAATTCGTGACCGCCCTGGTCAGCAAGACCCTGGGCGAGCTGCCGATTTTGTAAAAAGGCTTCCCCTTGGGACTCCGCCCGCGTTTGCCAAAGTATCGCGCTGTAGGGGCCGGGCGGTAAGCCTTTAACGGGTGTCTGCGGCGAACCCGCCCTTCATCCGACCCTGCGGGAGCACCCTCCCGGAGGGGGCCAAGAAGAAAAAAGGAGGCATCCTATGCACACCTATACCGGCGTACCGGCATCCACCGGCATTGTGGTCGGCCCGGTTGAGCAGATCGACCACGGCACCACCGGCCTGCACCGCATCGTCTGCGACCCGTTCCGGGAGCGTGCCCTCTACGACGTCGCCGTCGTGCTGGCCAAGGATGAGCTGCGCCGTTTGAGCCAGCGCGCCAAGGGGCCGGACGCGGATATTCTGCTGTTCCAGATCGCCCTGCTGGAGGACGAGTCCTTCACGAACGAGATCGGTGACTATATCGCCGCCGGTGCGGGCGGGGCTGCCGCCGTCGAGCGCGCCGAGCAGATTTTTGCGGGCCGCCTGAAAAACGTCGATGATGAGTACATCCGGGAGCGCAGCGTCGATGTCTGCGACGTCTGCCGCCGCGTGGTGGATATTCTGGACGGACGCCCGCGCCGCCGCCTGCATCTGAAGCGCCCCAGCATCCTGGTGGCGGACCGCTTCTTCCCCAGTGACCTGTTCAGTCTGGACCGCCGCATGGTGCTGGGCCTGGCCAGCGACCAGGACAGCACGGTCAGCCATGCCGCCATCATGGCCCGCAGCATGGGCATCCCGGCGGTGGTACAGCTGGGCGGCGGCACTGCGGCCATGGCCGTGGGCCACCGTGCGATCCTTGACGCCGACAACGGCACGCTTATTGTGGAGCCGGACGGTGCGCAGATCGCCCAGGCGGACTGTAAAATTGCATTGAGCCGCCTGCACGGCCAGAAACCCGACCCCGTGGCCGCCCTGCCCTGCCTGACGAAGGATGGCACGGCCTTCCGCCTGATGCCGACCTGCAACATCAGCGACAGCGACGTGCCCCATACGCGCGGCGCGGCGGGCATCGGCCTTGTGCGCACCGAGACCGCGATTCTGTACGACCAGAGCGACGAGGTGCAGACCACCCGTCTGCGCGAGCTGCTGAAAAGCGCCGAGGGCGTGCCCGTGCTGCTGCGCACCTGCGATACCCGCGCCGACGACGACGCCCCCTGGGCCGGGGAGACGCAGGACCGCCTGCGCGGCAACCGGCTGTTCAAGCCGCAGATCCGGGCGCTGCTGCGCGCCGCCACGGACGGCGACCTGCGGGTCGTGTTCCCGATGATAAAAGATGTGGCCGACTGGGATCGCTGCGTTGACGAGGTCAACACCTGCCGCGACGAGCTGCTGGCCGAGGGCCGCGAGACCGGCTCGATGATGCTGGGCTGCGTTGTGGACATGCCGTCCGCCGCGGTCATGGCCGGGGATATGATGGAGCACGGCGCGCAGCTGATGGCTGTGGATATTGAGGACCTGACCCGCTACACGCTGGGCCTTGTGCAGAACCCCACCGCCGCCGTGAACCAGCTGACGAACCCCGCCGTGCTGCGCCTTGTCAGCGGCATTCTGGAGCAGGCGCAGGAGCGCGGCGCACAGGTCTATCTCTGCGGTATCACCGTGGCCGCCGTGGATGCCATGCCGGCCTATTTAAAGCTCGGCATCCGCACCTTCAGCGCCGAGCCCGCGGCGCTATTGCCGCTGAAGAAACTGCTGATGGAGCAGGAGCTATAAAATGGGAGCCTTCCCCCCTCGGGGGAAGGTGTCTGCGGCCCCGCCCGCAGACGGATGAGGGCAGACCTTGCCACTGCCACCCGGTAATGGGCTGTCAGGGCACACTCTCCCCACATCAGTCCGCTTCGCGGACAGCTTCTCCCCCAGGGGAAAAGCCTTTTCCGCAAAATATAAATGAAAATGCC
>OHAJ01003177.1_pt1 | contig 10605 bp, 5 predicted proteins | sample 1577101 | NCBI WGS metagenome assembly OHAJ01 (sample SAMEA3541531, study PRJEB24748) | human gut metagenome | biome: human gut; feature: human-associated habitat; material: faeces | place: China | collected 2012 | reverse complement strand
CCAGGACCCCAACATTAAAAGTGTTGTGCTCTACCAGCTGAGCTAGCGAATCATCCTGTGCGTTACTTTTGTAATGCGAGTGCAAAGATAGGGGGTTTTATTTTATTATACAAATTTCAAGAGGGGTAAATTTTAGTTTTTTCATGGGGAGCAAACGCAAGAAACAAGATATAAGCACTTTACATCACGTATTACATCATGCATAAACCGGTTACATATCTTCACGAGACGAAGACGAACCACAATCCTAAATCGTTAGGATCACACAACCTAAAGCCACATGATCGCACAGTCCTAACCACAACGCCGCACAACCTCTCCTACCCTTCATTTATGATAACGCTAAAACTCAACTTCCGAGGAATAGCATATCTACCGGCTTCTTTCACAAGAGAATTGAACCGAGTAATCTCCACACGCCAAACTTGGCAATCGGTAGATATCTGATACCTATGATCTTTGTTCATTTGTAAAATAAAAGATATTTACGTAGATTTGTACACCATTATTTTAAGTTAAGGAACCAATTAACACACAAAAAATTATATGGCAGACGATAAGAAGATTATTTTCTCGATGGTAGGCGTGAACAAGATCTTTCCGCCTCAAAAACAGGTTTTAAAGAATATATATCTGTCCTTTTTCTATGGGGCGAAGATCGGAATCATCGGATTGAATGGTTCCGGTAAATCTACCTTGCTGAAGATTATCGCCGGGTTGGACAAGTCTTATCAGGGCGAAGTGGTATTTTCACCGGGTTACTCAGTAGGCTATCTGGCTCAGGAGCCTTATCTGGATCCTACAAAAACTGTAAAAGAGATTGTAATGGAAGGTGTGCAGCCCATTGTAGATGCATTGACTGAGTATGAAGAGATCAATCAGAAGTTTGGTTTACCTGAATACTACGAGGATGCTGATAAGATGGACAAGCTATTTGCACGTCAGGGAGAGTTGCAGGATATTATCGATGCAACTGATGCCTGGAATCTGGATAGTAAATTAGAGCGTGCTATGGATGCCCTTCGTTGCCCGCCCGAAGATGCAAGCGTGGAACATCTTTCTGGAGGTGAACGCCGTCGTGTGGCACTCTGTCGCCTGCTGTTGCAGAAGCCTGACGTACTGTTGCTGGATGAGCCTACCAACCACCTTGATGCTGAATCTATCGATTGGTTGGAGCAACATTTACAACAATACGAAGGTACGGTAATTGCTGTTACTCACGACCGTTATTTCCTTGATCATGTAGCAGGCTGGATTCTTGAACTCGACCGTGGTGAAGGTATTCCTTGGAAGGGTAACTACTCCAGCTGGCTGGAGCAGAAGACCAAACGTATGGAAATGGAGGAAAAGACAGCCAGTAAGCGCCGTAAAACATTGGAACGTGAGTTGGATTGGGTACGCATGGCCCCTAAGGCACGCCAGGCAAAAGGAAAAGCACGTTTGAACTCTTACGATAAGTTGATGAACGAAGACATCAAGGAGAAGGAAGAAAAACTGGAAATCTTCATTCCTAATGGTCCGCGTCTTGGTAATAAAGTTATCGAAGCAAAACATGTGGCAAAGGCCTATGGTGATAAGTTACTGTTTGATGATCTCAATTTTATGCTTCCTCCCAATGGTATCGTTGGTGTTATCGGTCCTAACGGTGCCGGTAAAACTACGCTGTTCCGTCTGATTATGGGATTGGAAACTGTAGATAAAGGTGAGTTTGAAGTAGGAGAGACCGTAAAGGTGGCTTATGTAGACCAGCAGCATAGTGATATTGATCCGAACAAGAGTGTTTATCAGATAATCTCCGGTGGTACGGAGCTGATTCGTATGGGCGGTCGCGATATTAATGCCCGTGCGTATCTTTCGCGTTTCAATTTCTCCGGTGGCGATCAGGAAAAACTCTGCGGCGTACTTTCCGGTGGTGAACGCAATCGCCTGCATCTTGCTATGGCATTGAAAGAGGAAGGCAACGTACTCTTGCTGGACGAACCTACCAATGACATAGATGTAAATACCCTTCGTGCTCTTGAAGAAGGTCTTGAAGATTTTGCCGGATGTGCTGTAATCATCAGTCACGACCGTTGGTTCCTCGATCGTATTTGTACTCACATTCTTGCGTTCGAAGGAGACTCCAATGTCTTCTATTTCGAAGGTTCTTATTCAGAATATGAGGAAAATAAACAGAAGCGCCTTGGGAAAGAAGAACCCACCCGTGTACGTTATAGAAAGTTGATGAATGACTGATTTGAGTATTTCAAAGAACAAATAGGAGAGAGGGAGGTCAGCCATAAGGCAAACCTCCCTCTCTCTTCTTATTATCTACTCGTCACTCAGGGAGTGTGTAATATACCATTATTCATGTTCAGATTCACGAATATTCATTCGTAGCACATGATACTACCAGGCCCAATCGGTGAGATTATAGCTACTCTCCACTTCATCCTCAATATAATCGGGAAGATTGCAGAAGAAGTCTATGCCAGTCTTGCTTTCAAGTTCATCAATGCTGATGGCATTTGCTTTGGTGTCATCCCTATTCAGCGGATGTTCAAAAGTATAGCCGTAGTCATCACGATGTTCCACCCAAAAACCTATGGTCTGATAGGATGTAGCTATGTCAACGGGCTGATTGGCACGATGAGCCAATACGGCAATGAAGTAATATTGTGGAACAGGCAATCCTTTTGATGTGAAACCCTTTGAGTCAGTAGCGGGCATCACTCCATCTCCTCCTGCCTTGGTTCCCTTATAATCTATCAATAGCTTGTCGAGCGTTCCACCTTTTGCCACATAGATTTTATCGTACACACTTCCAAAGGCATTGTCCTTGCGCACCCATGAATTGAGTAACTGCTCGAAGGTAACCCAGTAACCGCCATTGAATGAGTTGAGTTGTGGACTCATGTTGCTGAAGTAGAAAGTCTGCTTATTGGCTTCTGTAGAAAAAGAACGATCATCGGAAGCACAGAGGTGTCCTCGGTCGAATCCATCATTGGTATGCCAGCTATTGTCAACCCTCATACTCTCCGGCAGCAATGGGTCTACTGCCCAGGCGTCATCACTTCTGGTTACATTTTTCACCCCTGTAATGGCATCGTAGCTATAGGCCACCCAGCGAGAATGTTTCATGTGGTCGTTCCATTCCATTGCATAGTTAAGCACTTTGTTGCCACTGGCCGTAACTTCATGCTCCACGTAGGTATTACCCTCCATCAGATGTGGCATTTCGTATTCTGTTACGTAATTTTGTCCTTGGGCGGATACATTCGCATTTTTGTTTTCTATCACAACTCTTTGGGCGGCATTATGCTCCACTCCTACATTTATCCCATCAACGTATGCGATGCGAAGTTTGAACATGGCAACTTGTGAAGGAAGCTGATAGCGTACCCAATAAGAAGTTTTTGCTTTGGCCACAGCCTTGTCACTCCATTGCTTTACGGTGGAGTAATCGGGAAGTGACGATAGATTATCAGTATCAAATTCTTCTGAAAAGGTGAATCCGTCACCGGAAATAGTCTTATTGGCTGCAATACTGATTTGCGAACGGATTGATTCATCCAATGTCAAGCCTTTGCTACCATCAATAGCATATAGTACTTCACGCTTGGAACCTTGTTCAGTGAATTGAATGTCATTGATAGTGGGATGTTCATTCATTTCTGAAGAATCATCTGAGCTACATCCACAGAACAATGGCAGCAACAGGCAAATCGCTAAAATCAAATTGTAATATCTTTTATTCATATCATATATAAAATTGAAAAAGAAATCCGCAATGTCATCTACATATACTGTGATGGCAGTGCGGATTTTACTTTATTATAAAAAATTCTTTATTCAGTCACTTTAGAAATGAAGAATGCGCTTCCCACTTGATCGGAATCTTTGTAGCTGGTACGAACACCGCATATAGTAATCTTATCACCTTCAACAATACCCAGTGATTCGAACTGTTTGCTTGCGCCTTTCCAGCCTGTAAGAAGACCATAAACATATACCTTGCCGCTTTCATCTGTAATATCAAAATTACCATAAAGGGTACTTGCGATATTTGATACAGTACCGGTCAACTGGTAATATTGTGAAGGGCTTTCTTCTGCTGCAAGGAAATCAGCAACAGTAACTGTTTTTACACTCTTCACGTCCTCTGCAACGGCATTGGTCATCTGCGGAGTACCTTTGTATTCGGCACGTGGACCAACGAGAGTTACAATATCACCTTCCTTGATATTAGAATCAGCAAAATCTTTGATGCCATAGATATATACATCACCCGAGAAATCCTTGATGTAGATATTGCCATATTGGGTATTAGCAATCTTGGTCACTACACCACTAATGCGGTATTGTGTAGCACCAACCTCGGCGGCAATGAATTCAGCAACAGTAGCTTCAACGATGGCGCCCTGCTGTGAGAGTTCAGTCTTGCTTGTGTAATCTTTTTTACCGTCAGTAGTGCGGAATGTAATGCTGGTTGAACGGTCACCACCTTCGTTTCGGGCAGCCTGGAACTTCACGCAAGCGTCTGTTCCTTTCTGGTCGATAGAGACAATAGACAACCATTCTTTGGCATCCTCAGGAATTTCTACAGAAACGCCGTTGCCTTTGGTTATGATGTATGCCTCAAAGATACCACCCTCAACCGGAAGTACATCATTGTAGACAGAGTCGACCTTGATGAGCGATTTGTTAATCTTGAGCACAGTAACATCAACAAGCTCAACTGTAGTACCGTAGGTGGTTTTGGGACCTTGTATTGTTACCTCATCGCCTTCTTCCAGACCCAGGCTGGCAAAATTCTTCGTATTGCCTTTGGCGTCCAAAGTTCCATAGACGTAAACCTTACCGGTGGCATCCACAATGTCCCAGTTGCCGTAAACGGTGTTGGAAATATTTGAAACAACACCGGTCACTTTATAAGTCTTCTTGTCGGGACCGGCTATTACCTCGGCACAAGTAGCTTCCGAAATGACTGGCAAGCCTTGCATGATAGTCAAGTTCTGAGTTTCATTGGCACTGCTCAGCTTCAGTTCCACTGAACGGCCATCCACAGCTTCATCAGCAGAAAATGTGATTTTGCTTTCGCCTTGAGGACCTTGAGTTGTAGAGATGGTAAGCCAATCGGCCTTGTCGTTACCTGTGATAATCCATTCGGACTTCGATTCAATTGTAATGTCAGTGCTACCTCCTTCAACCGGCAGCGCAACGTACGACTGTGAAACCTTCAATCCTGACAAGCCTATTGCTGCATCATCTTCAGCACAGCTTGAGAAAAGGGAAATCACAGCAGCAAGTACTATAAATAGATATTTTTTCATATTCTTCGATTATATTTAAATTGATAATCAGTTAAAGCAATACTTAATACCGATAGAAGCATACCAGCACTGACCAATAGCATGGTTGAGAGTCCAAGTCTTGGTGTTGCCATTTATAGACTCCGGAGTTGAGAATGTAGCAAAACCTTCAGCGTCTACACCTTCATACTTCAAGATACGGGCTTCGTTACCGATAGCAGGATTCAAATGCTTACTTACTCCCCAGCTTGAATTGAAGAAATTAAGCACGTTCTTCATGTCAAAGCTCAGCTGCAATTTGTGCTTGGCACCACATACATTCAAGTTGAAATCGTGCTTATAAGAGAAATCTACACGGTGTACCCAAGGAGAATAAAGACTGTTGGGCTCAGCATATTTACCCTGATTATTCTTAAGGTATGAGTCGTTGTGTACATAATCCATGAAGCGTGTCTTGTCATCCTCGCTAACGAAACGGAATGAACCGTCGGCAACTTGCTTGTCTGTAGGGATATAAATGGCATCGTAGTTGTAACCGTCACCGTTTATGTCGTTGGCAAGCATGTAAGAGTAATTGTAACCGCCACGCCAAGTCTCGTAAATCAAACTAAAGTGGTTGCCGCTCTTGTCGTTGATAGTGGCACTTGCAATGAAACGGTCGGGAGTAACGTTAAGGCCATTGTGCAAACGGAAGTTGTTGACACCTTCGTATGTAGAAAGGTAGTTGAGTACTGAAGAAGCATTGGAACCCGGAAGTGAAGTCACCTCCTTAGATACTGTATGCGTATAAGCAGCCATCAAATTGATCCATTTGGCAGGCGCTGCGTTCACGGTAACGCTGGTCGACCATCCGTAACCGCGGCTTGTATTCTCAAGCATGTAAGCACTGGGCAGACTCTTGCCGGCCTCGTCCGTATAAGTAGCGTCAGACGGGAATACAGGACGGTTATCAGCACCATTGAAGCGTGTAAAGCCGTTTATATCTTTCTGGCTCCAGTCTTTCAACATGGCGGCATTAAGTGTCTTGTTATAGATTCCTTCTACCGTCACGTTCAATGGGAATGATACGGGTACTGTATAATCCACGGCAATTGAAGACTTCCAGACCTGTGGCATTTTAAAGTCGGGATCGACGCCGCAAATACTTGAAGGAACTGTACCGTCTTCCGGTTTGATTGTCTGAGGATAACCCAAATCATAAAGCTTTTGTTTCAGAGCTTCTGTAGAAAGGATTCCACCTTTGAATTCATCCATAGTGAAACCTTTGTCTTTTGCATTCTTGGCATTGACTTGCGCCTGATATTGAATCATACCGCCATTGGTAGGCATATTGGTAAAGAATACCAAAGGCAGACGTCCGGAGAACAAACCGCTACCACCACGCAGCTTCAAAGTATTGTTGCCAAGTATATCCCAACTGAAACCTATACGAGGAGATACTGTCAATGAGTTTCCGGGCCATTTGCCGGTATCGATATGACGACCGTTGTAGTCAAGGTCAAGAATAGCATTGTTGGTCATCAAGTCACCATTATCAAAGAAGAGTCCGTCGAAGCGCAGACCGGCTGTAACCTTGAAATCGGAACGTACGTTCCATTCGTCTTGCAAGTAGAAGCCCAATTTATTGTACTGAACACGTGATGCAGGTTCGTTTTCACCGTTATAGCCATAAGTCAAACATACAATTTCCGGAGCAGCTCCTTGAACAAAGTCATCCAGGCTGGTATAGCGATAATATCCTGTACCGTTACGGAGATACTGGTTGTCGGCCATTTGATGCTCATAGTTCAAGCCAACCATGATTTTATGATTGCCGGTATAGTAAGTTACGTCATCTTTTATATTCCACACTGTGTTGTGGACTGCGTTATTGTAAGTGAAAAGTTCTTCACCAAAAGAGATGTAGTTTTGATTGTCTTTCAAAATATCGACAAATGGGAAAATACTGGAATTAGTACCACGTACGTCATCCAACTTGGAGAATGTTGCCAAAAACTGGTTGGACAAGGTAGCAGAGAAGCGGCTGTTAAGGTCGAAAGACAATGAATGTACCAAGTTATCCAAGGAATACATGGAGTTGGCATACGACATGGCATACTGTGAAGTACGACTACCCGACATACGAGTACCACCGTCCATAGAGGAAGCGTTAGGGGCATTCCATACGGTATTCTTGGTATAGTTATAACGCAAGGCCAAGCGATGGTTGTTGTTGATGTTCCAGTCTATACGTGCCAATAATTTAGTGTTCTTATTGTCAGACGGGAAGCTGCTGAATGAACCGGTGTCATAGCCATATCTTTCTTTCGCTATATCGGACACATTCTGAAGATCGGCAACGGTTGCACGTGAGATGTATGCGTCTGCATTGGCCACACCGTCTTCGGAAGCACGCCAGCGATTGGCAATTGCAGGAGTATTCTGCAGCTCGCCGTTTGCAAAGAAGAAGAGCTTATTCTTGATTATCGGACCGCCAATAGTAAAACCATATGTAGTTGACTGGTCTTTCTCGCGAGCACCTAAGATTGTTTCACGATCAATGGCATCACCGCGCATGTTTTCATTCTGGTGATAAATATAAGCTGTACCTTTGTAAGTATTGGTACCTGATTTGGTAATGGCATTGATACCGCCACCGATGAAGTTGGTCTGGCGTACATCAAACGGAGATATGACAATCTGAATTTCGTCAATCGCCTCTATAGAGACCGGATTACCGCCACCAGGCAGGTTGGAACTCAAACCGAAGTTGTTGTTGAAGTTGGCACCGTCGATTGTGAAGTTGGCTGTACGACCGTCAGATCCGGCAAACGACATCCCATTACCACCGTAAGCAGACAAACGAGAATAGTCGGTAATGCTACGGCTTACAGAAGGCATGCTGGCAATCTGTGTATTGGAAATGTTGGTTGTTGCTCCGGTCTTTTCGGAAGCAAATTTAGTCTTTTGAGCTGTAACAACCACTTCCTCAAGAAGCTCTGATGATTCTTTCATCTGTACATTCAAATTGTAGACTTCACCTAATTGAAGAGTCACATCCTTGTACATCATTGTTTGGTAGCCGATGTAAGAGACTTCCACACTGTAAGGCCCGCCTGCCCGCATACCTTGAATGGTATAACGACCATCAATGTTTGTAATTGCGCCATATCGTGTCCCGGAAGGCTCGTGTATAGCCTGAACTGTTGCACCGATAATGGCTTCCTTGTCTGGGTCTGTTACCTTTCCACTTAATGAGGAGGTAGTCACCTGAGCCTTAGCTGTCATTGCGACTATCACCATAATTGTGGAAAGAATGAATCGCATTCTTTTTGCCATGAGATTTTAATTAATATGATTAAACTATTAAAAAACGTTGCAAATTTAAACAATAACTTTCAGATTACCGTTACATATCAATTACAATTTTTATTATATCTTTGGTATAAAAATGTATTTGTCAAAAGAAAACGGTGATTTTGTCAAGGACGTGCTCAATCTACCTGAGGAAACAGGTTGATTGAGCACGTCCTTGACAACCTCAATATCTTTACTTCCCCAAAATTAAAGTGGGAGAAAACGACTTTAATTTTCTCCTATTCGATTGACGGGCATGTCATGATTTTAGGTAGCTTTCTTAAAAGCTGTTTTTGTTTTGATGGAAACTGACTTCTTATCCGTATCTTTGCATATTGATTAAAAAAAAATATTCATGGAACTTTCGGATATACTTCATAATTTGAAGATACAGGAACTCACTCCGATGCAGGAGGCTGCTACGGAAGCTTATCAATCAGCCAAAGATTTAGTGCTTCTTTCGCCCACCGGTTCGGGTAAGACACTGGCTTTTCTCCTTCCGCTGGTACAGACCTTGAAAGCGGATATACAAGGTGTGCAGGCTCTTGTACTAGTACCTTCACGCGAATTGGCCTTGCAGATAGAAACTGTGTTCAAGTCTATGGGAACTCCTTTCAAAGCTATGAGCTGCTATGGCGGACGCCCTGCCATGGAAGAACACCGGACAATGAAAGGCATTCATCCCACCGTCATTATCGGTACTCCGGGACGTATGAACGACCATTTGAGGAAAGGGAATTTCAATGCCGCCACTGTCGTCACTCTGGTGATAGATGAATTCGACAAGTGTCTTGAGTTCGGCTTCCATGACGAGATGGCGGAGGTTATCGGGCAGCTTCCTTCACTGAAAAAGCGTGTGCTTCTTTCGGCCACCGATGCAGAGGAAATACCGCAATTTGCCGGAGTAGGAGGTGATTCCCCGTCTTCCGGCTCCCGGCTCATGAAGCTTGATTTTCTTACTCCGGAAGCTCTTGCTCCGCGTCTGCGGCTGCACAAGGTTGTTTCTCCGGAGAAGGACAAACTGGAAACCCTCTATAACCTGCTTTGTACCCTCGGTTGTCATTCCACCTTGGTATTCTGCAATTATCGTGAAAGCGTGGAGCGTGTTGCCGGGTACCTGAAAGCCAGGAAGTTCCCTTGCGACATGTTTCATGGAGGTATGGAGCAGCCCGACCGCGAACGTGCGCTTTACAAGTTCCGCAACGGCAGTTGCGCTGTACTGATATCCACAGACCTTGCCGCCCGTGGACTGGATATTCCGGGTATTGAGAATGTGGTGCATTACCATCCTCCCGTAAACGAGGAAGCCTATACGCACCGTAATGGACGTACTGCCCGTTGGGAGGCATCGGGAAATGCATATCTTGTCCTGCATGCCGAGGAGCGGGTACCCGAGTACATTTCTGAAGACATCGAAACGTACGAGTTTCCGGAGACGCTTCCCAAACCGGCCAAGCCCCGATGGGCTACCTTATATATAGGTAAAGGGAAAAAGGATAAGTTGAACAAGATAGATATTGTCGGCTTCTTGTATAAAAAAGGAGGAATGGCGCGTGAAGATGTCGGGCAGGTGGACGTAAAGGAACACTATGCCTTTGTAGCCGTGCGCCGCAGTAAAATGAAACAATTGCTGACGCTGGTACGCGGTGAAAAAATCAAGGGAATGAAAACTGTTATCGAGGAAGCAAAGTGATTTATCTTATAAATATTCATTTTATTTGCGCTTATTCTTTTGAATATGAAGTAATGAAACCGCCTTGCTTTTAGTTTCTCTAAAAGTATTATCCTTGATAAGTAAGGATAACAAAATGGTGTATATATCTTGTATAAACCATTAAAAAGTAAGCTAAATGCGGCCTAAAAATAGAATTTCATCAGGAAAGGTTTGTTTTGAAGAAATATTTCCGTAATTTCGCAAAGTCGAAAGACATTAATGAACGAAATTGTATAACCAAAACAAACTTCAAATGAAAAAGCA
>OHAJ01003173.1_pt1 | contig 10612 bp, 10 predicted proteins | sample 1577101 | NCBI WGS metagenome assembly OHAJ01 (sample SAMEA3541531, study PRJEB24748) | human gut metagenome | biome: human gut; feature: human-associated habitat; material: faeces | place: China | collected 2012 | reverse complement strand
TATTCCTACTCCATGGCATTTTTTATAAAAGCAGATCATCCATCATATGACTGGAGAGAATGCTTAGATGCCAGCAGCCAGCTGACATATGGACACAAATGGGAACTGTTTATTCTGGATCTGAGTTTTATTGGCTGGCAGATTGTCGGAAGCTTGTGTCTGGGTATTGGAACTTTCTGGGTAAACGCTTACAGAGAGGCTACCATTGCGGAATACTACAGATATTATGAAAGCAATCAGGTGATCGACAGAGATTTTTAAAATATAATATTTCATAAACAGATCAAAGGGCACCTCACAGCGAGGTGCCCTTTTTAAGCGGATCATTTCGGATCATTTTTAATTACTGCTGAGCCTTATACTGCTCTAAAGCGGTTGCCAGCTGGTCAGGACAGGAAGTTGGGCGAGGGCCGCACTTGATGCCTTTCATACGTTTGATGGCTTCATCGATATCCATTCCTTCAACCAGTGCTGCAACGCCCTGTGTATTGCCGGAGCAGCCGCCTACAAAATGAACATTGGTTACCTTATTGTCTTTTACTTCAAAAGAGATGGCTCTTGAACAGACGCCATGAGTTGTATAATTACCTCCTTGGGGTTTAGTTTTGTAAATAAGTATGGCAGCAGAAAAGTATGCCGCCCGGTTCTTGACGGGCAGAAGCCAAACTGTTACCATGTATCTGTGTACATTTTTATTTGTACACATGTATAACGTTACGGTTCATGTTGTTGCATGACCAGCAACAGTGTACCTTTCATTATGCTTCATGTAAATAAGATTGTCAAGTTGGAGGAAAAGAATGATCGGAATTATCGGGGCCATGGATGAAGAAGTGGCAATGTTAAAGGAAAAACTCACAGAGGTTCAGGTAGAAACAAAGGCTGCTATGGACTTTTATAAAGGAAAATTAGAGGGAAAGGACGTAGTAGTTGTCCGTTCCGGTATCGGTAAGGTAAATGCCGCAGCCGGAACCGTGGAACTAATCCGTAACTTCCAGCCCGACTGTATTATCAGCACCGGTGTTGCAGGCGGCATTGATACTTGTCTGAAAGTAATGGACGTCGTAGTGAGCCAGCAGATTGTTTATCATGATGTATGGTGCGGCGAAGGAAATGCTTACGGACAAATTCAAGGTCTTCCTACCTATTTCACTGGGAACGAAACTCTACTGAAATGCGCCTTGTCTCTTGACACAGAAACCGCAATCTTCGGCGGCCTGATTTGCACGGGCGATAAATTTATCACAGACCGCAAAGAGCTGAATGAAATTAAAAGCAATTTCCCTGAAGGACTGGCCGTAGATATGGAATCGGCTGCCATTGCTCAGGTATGTCATTTGTATAATGTACCTTTTATCAGTTTCCGTATCATCAGCGATACGCCGGGATCCGACAACCATTGGGAACAATACACAAATTTTTGGGAGACTATAGCCGACCGTTCCTTCGAGGTCACTCATACCTTCCTTTCCTCATTACCAGCTAATTTATAAAAACGAATAATATGAAGACAATACCCAGTTTTACCATTGACCATATCCGCTTGCTTCGCGGTATCTATGTATCCAGAAAAGACGAAGTGGGCGGTGAAACGGTCACCACCTTTGACATCCGCATGAAAGAACCCAACCGGGAACCTGCTTTGGGACAAGGAGCCTTGCATACCATAGAGCATCTAGCCGCTACCTACCTGCGTAACCACCCTATATGGTCTGACAAAATTGTCTACTGGGGACCGATGGGATGCCTCACCGGTAACTACCTGTTAATGAAAGGCGATTTAAAATCGGAAGATATTGTAGAACTGATGCAGGAAACGTTCCGCTTTGTAGCCGATTTTGAAGGCGAAGTTCCGGGAGCCGCCCCTAAAGATTGCGGTAACTACTTGCTTCACGACCTGCCTATGGCCAAATGGGAGTCGGCCAAATATCTGCATGAAGTATTGGAACACATGACAAAAGATAATCTGTATTATCCTACTAAAGAGTAATTCTCAACAACAGAACAGTAGAAACGTAATAACAGAAAATAGAAAAGCCGCTTTCTTTTCAGAGAGCGGCTTTTCTTTAAGTCCTTTTCAATAGAGATTGAATTACTTACGTAATCCTAGTGCTTTAACAATAGCACGATATCTTTCGATATCACGGCTCTTCAGGTAGTTCAACAACGCACGGCGTTTACCTACCAAAGTTGTCAAAGCTCTTTCAGTGCTATAATCTTTTCTGTTGAGCTTCAGGTGCTCAGTCAGGTGAGAAATACGGTATGAAAACAAAGCTATCTGCGCTTCAGCTGAGCCAGTATCAGTGTTAGACTTTCCGTACTTTTCAAAGATTTCTTGTTTTTTAGCTGCATCTAAATACATAATTCTTAGATTTTTTGATATATAAAATTTTCATTTAGCGGGTGCAAAGATAGACATTATCTTTTATATCACAATGAATTAGAGCGATTTATTTTAAAAATAATCTTCTATCTCTTTTACTGTCGCATCTTTCAGCATATCTTCGAACATCATAGCAAAGGCTGCCCAACTGACATTGAATGAAATTGTAAACCCGATTTCTTTTCATCCGATGAATAAAAGTGCCCAGTCCGAAACCGTTTCTTCATGAATTTCGGACTGGACACTTTTTAAACTATCGCTATTTTATTTCAACCAGCCACTCATGGAACCCATCATAAGGGGTATAGTGCAATACATATTCGGATTGGCTATGACTGATAACTTTATCCCAAGGAATCCGGTTTACATCAATTTCCGCCCTTGCCAGCCACAAAGCATTTTCCATCACATAACGGTCTAAAGAAAGCTCAAGCATCATCCGGCTCAAATAAAAAGCAGACTGTTCATAGGCATACCATTTACCGTCACTTTCCCGATAGATATATATCAAGCCATCATTGCTTAATTCTCTTTCCAACATCATTATTATCTCGCGCATAATTTTATAGATTACTCGTTTTTAATCAGTATCATCTCATTGTCCGAGCACAGAACCACAATCCAAGGACCGTTCAGTAACTTATTCAAATCGACTTCCACCTTATCCAGCATAACACCTCTCAATACCGTCTCATTAAGTTTCTTCAACAAATGAGCAGAACGGTAGCAAGCGTACCAACGTCCGTCTTCTTCAGATATATAAATTTCCGATTTACCGCATGATTTCTTGTCCATGATTTCTAACAGGTTGCTCATAACATCCTCCTTTATACTTAATAATAGCCTAAGCTATTATATCGCCATACCAGCCTGAAACGATGCGACTCATTTCTTGACCTGTTTTCTGACACTCCCTGCCCCGGAATATATACTTTTGACTGATTTCCCTCCGTCGTAGCTGTCCAATAAGGCACACCTGACCAATTATTATACTTAATACCGGAACTGGTAATCACCCCATTTATTTGCTGCCACTCTGCTTCTGCGGGCAAAGAGAAATGATAAAAAACCGTATAGCTATTACCCGATGTGACAGGAGTAGAACTACCACTGGAATTAACCGCCACACCTATCGCATTATCCATTACACTTCTTTCATCATTGTCACTGGAATAATGTTCTTTATTTATCTTCTTATAATACTCCTTTATTATTTTCTGTCCGTCCGTCAGGTTCGTTGTGTACCCATTGTCTCCCCAGGGCAGACCGCCAACAGCAAAACGGTCTATTCTGTCAACATACAATTGTTCTGTAATCTGGATAGGATACCATTGTTTGATAGGATATTTCATTTCGCTGCCCGCAACAGGCTTGTTTTGCGCATCCAGTTTACGCACATAAATATTGCACGAACGATACGGCTTCTCTGAGTTCCATTCTTTCTCCCAAATCGTTTTTTGATCAGCGTATCCCTTTAAATACATTCTAAGCTCTGCCGTTCCCTCCTTTTGTATCACATTGTATTCATCATATCTAGGAGTAATCCAACTCATATCAGACTCAAACATCACCCAATAGTCTCCAGAAACGCCATCAAAATCATCCACTTTGATTTGCCATTTCTGCCTATCGGTACTCACCACTTTGATTTTCACCAAATGTCCGTCAATATTATAATCTTGCCCTTCATTGAACTGAATAAACAAGTCAGACAATTCGCTGTCTACCCTCCATTGAGCATCCTTCGTGTTTCCCGAGATGTTGATCACACCGTTCTCATCCATGCAGCCCGATTCTTTCACACCTCCCGCTCCGCGCAAATGAAGCGTAACATTATAAATGGTATTTCTGTTCACATCAAAATCATACGATATGTTCTTACCTAAAAACAGTCGGTAACTAATAGTTCCCTTTACATGTGCACTGCTCGATTTATATTCATAATCCGCCGTAACAAGGATGTATGAACATCTGCGACCCAAGTTCTCATTGTCTGTATAGTCGGTAAATGCAGCATACACTTCTTTACCTGCCTCCATCGTATTTTTGATACGATTCGGGGTTTTGGCTTTTTCATTACCATTTTGGGCATCCGTACAGTTTTGGGCATGAACCGTCTGTTTATTCTCAAACTGATAAAGACGCTCGGACATCACTTGAGTTTCGCCATTTCCACTTGGTCCCGTAAGCAACGAACCGGATGGGAAGTCATACTTCTGTCCTTCCTTGTCAAAAGAAGTAAAATCCGTTATACTATTATCCGAGGCCAAGGTACAAGTCTTAGGCACATTACATAATTGTACTGATCGGGGCGTCAAGGTCACTTCGTTGTCCAGCCCGGAAGTATTGATATTTACTTTAATCATAGCATACGGGCGTTTCAAAGAAACTTTAGCCAAATAGCAACCTTTATTACCACCTTGAGCCCCCTCATGCGGATTCTCGGTATAGATAAACTGCTCGGATGCACCGTAAAGGAGACAAGCGGATGTTTCATCAAAATCCACCGGCCACTGAATCAAACTCTCTTTAACACTCTGCCACAATGACAAAGTAATCTTTCGTCCATAATTAGCGATAACCTCTACTCTTACAGCCTGGTTGCCTTGTTTGGCATTGATGTGGATATATACTTTTCCATCTGCTGTTTTAGAAGAAACGACCCCTGCACTACCATTCTCCACACTACCGGAAACTTCGAACGAATCCCCATTCTTAACCAGATAGACGGTTACCGTATTTCCTCCATAATTCACTTTTACATTCACATCATCAATAACGGAGAATATGGAGTTATCTCCGGCAGCCCTGCTGTTCATGTTCACAGAAGTAATATCGGCTGGTGATATTGCTATGACCACAGGAGCATCGTCCTCCACTCCGGACTCCGGACCGGCTAACTCCTCTGCCGTACAAGCACCCAACATACAAATGATGAAAAACATCATTATCAGTCTTATTGTCTTCATTTTTCCTCCTTTTGTTTATTCATAGCCCGGGCTAAGCAATATTTCATCCCAATCTGCCACATAAGTTTCCACATCCGTCTTCAAACCGCCTCCAGCAGGAGTCTCGGTCACTTTTATATTAAATATATACACATGGTTACGCACCACCTCAAACCGATCTCCAACCCCATCTTTTCTGAACTCGATCGTTTTTGTCTTGGTTTCACCTCCATACGTGTAAGTCACATCCAAGGATACTGCCCCGCTGTCGTTATTTTCTTGTTCCGGCAAATAAATCAAATCCTCATAAGCCATTGTCACATTCAGTCCCGTATAAACAAAGTTCTGCGGCTTCATCGACAACCCTGTTACGTAAGGACTTTGGTACTGAATTGTTTCATCGGGGCTCAACGTAGCTTGTGACACACAATACCCTTTATCATTAGCGTTATTCACCGTGATGCCGGTAATAGTAAAATCGCCTTTTGTATCTTGAAACCCTTGTTTCCCGTTCACCCAAAGGCTCACCTTAGCCACTGCCCTATACAGTTTGCACTCTAAGCTTGGTCCTGCAGGAGGGACACCGGTAGCGGGACTGATCCCCCACATCGGCAGACGCCTTTCGGCCAGATTCCACGGAGTCGGACCAGTGTAATTATAAACCAATTTATTATAGATTTCAACGGCAGTATTGCCTACCATCGTATTAAGATATGCCTGCATTCCCTCACTGACTCCCTGAATTCGGTTCTGATTCAAATTGGCGAGAACCACCAACCGTACCTGTTCATTACCTATCGTCCTCTGCATAGTCCCTTCCAGTATCTTTTGGTCGGCATAATCATTAATCACTCTCAAATCCTCTACCAAATATTTCAGTCTTTGAGTAACCGCATCAATCACTAGTACATACACATCGCCTTCCACAATAGTCCCCTGTTCCGGAGTGGTAAAATCCCAATTACCATCTGCTGTGGGCGCGTCAACCGTTCTGGAAGAATTCCCCGAAAGAGACAATGCAAGACGTACCGGCGCTCTTCCGTCCCCCCCAGCCTTCGCCGCCAACTCGTCCTTCGCACACGACGAGAAGCACAGTCCGCAGAACACCGCCATCACTATATAGGATAAACCTCTTTTCATAGATTGCTTTTTTAGTTTCGTTATTACATGTCCAGTTCGTTGAAGCGTACCACCCAATCATTGATAATGATGCTAGTATTAATCCATTTCATGCTCTCGTCCAAAAAGAAAGTCATATTGTATTCGTCCTGGCGGTCCAGATACTCCTGATTGGTCATCTCATGTCCTTCTGCTTCAGTAAGCAGCAAGTATTTCACTAATGGTATGGAAAGTACAGGCTCCCCTGTTTCCTTGTTGGTTATGGTGAGGCGGGGATTATTTTCAACCACCAGACGCCCTACGGTAATCTGTGCAATAGCTACGCTGATATTGCTGTCCTCTGCATCTCCATCGGCACGTGTTCCCATATCCGTGCCACCCTGCATACGGTAATAGGGATAATATGTTAATGTTTCGTCCTCCAGCAGCTTATTATCATAGTTCATCAAACCGTTGTCGTCTGTAATCGTAAATTCAAATTTATCTACCTCCACAGTCACTCCGTCCATTTGCTGGAGAATGATGCGTATGGTGTTGGTGTTCTTCACCAGTGGTACAGTCACTACCTGCGAGCTTGCTGCCCGCGAGAAAGATTGCTTGGTCACTTCACCGTGCCACAACGCAGAAAGTTTACTGTTCACAACAGCCGTTCCATCAGCCGCACGACTGTACAGACGATCCATCCTGCATTGCAGTTCATCTAGCGAGGATTCCCCTGCCGTAACCAAAGGCACTGAGAATGAAGCCTCATCATTCAGTCCCGCCCAAGTGACAAGATGATAGTCACCCGGTTCCAAATCCACTTTCATGGTATATCCTTCTTCTCCCAGCACATCGCCTTCTTCTGTCTTCTGATATACCAACTTGCCGTTATCGTCAAAAGCATAAAGTGTCACAGTCCCCACCTCGCGCGAGAAAGCATCGGCATACTTCATGTTATAATCATACTTGAATTTCACTCTGTACTCTACAGAGCAATCTACCTCTTCTTCACCGAGTATGCTGTCGCACGACACAACGGCACTTCCCAATGTCATGGCCATCATCAGGCTGAAGGAGAATTGTCGGGCGAATGTTTTTACTGTTTTCATGCTTTTGGTCATTTTATAATGTTAGAATATAGAAAGGTATAAAGGGGAGGGAGATGAATCCTCCCCTGTCTGTCATAGTGTTTGTTAGAACTCAATGTTATTGAAACGTACAATCCAAGGAATAATCTTAGCATTCAATTGCAAATAGAAATTATTATCACTCTCTTCACCGCTAGGATCTATTGTTATTGTTGCACCACCGATATTCTCGAATCCAGTAACTTTCAGTACATAGATATTATTTCTCATGATTGCCTTATCCATATACTGATCTCCTTTATTGTGGCAAATTTCAGATGAATAATAATAGCAATGTCCATTTTCATAAGTATCATAAGATGCATCTGCACCATTATCAGCTTTTACAGCATCAATAGATGTATAAAATTTATTATTGCATTTATAAATGGTACCAACAGGCTCACCCGTTTCATCGCCAATCTGACCACGGAAAATAATACCAGTCACTAAAGCTGGTACTTGCTTTTCTTTTTTCACAATATTTTCTAAACAATAAGCCAAACGATGACCTACCTGTGCATTATCGTTAATATTAGCAGTGGGAAGATCTTGGAAATAAACTTGGCTATCATCGCTGGCCTCATCAACTTTATCCGCATTTACATTTTTCAATGCGTTATAGAAATATGATCCAAAAACTTGGTCGTAATCTGTTACATTATTCTTATTCTTTGAATTAGGATCAACCATATAGGCCATATTGTCTACACCTAACAAGCCTAAAGTCCTGAAGTTTTCCCAGCTCGCATCCGTCAAATGTCTTGCCGTATACACAGAATTTGAAAGATTCACCAACGCGTATTTATCCAGTTTCACTGTCCAGTCAAGCTTACCATCAGTAGATGTAGTATAATATTCAAATTTGGGGAACGGCTCAAGAAGAGTAAAAATATGTTCACCTGTCTGACCATAAGTTTTTTCTGTCTTTATAAAAGCTCTTCTATCAGTTCCATCTGTTCCCTCATGTATCCAAACATCAGAATTATCATTATCCAAATTCTTTGCCTTATGCAAACCTGTCAAACGAACGGCTTTATTATCGGGATATATATAGTAACCACTTGTAGTTTCCGCAATGGCATAATCAGTAGTTTGTACTGTAAGAGGATATAAGTTATTTGGTTTAGCAATTACATAATTTATCTTTGAAACAACACGTTCCACCTCTACCTCTTTTATTGTTGGATCTTCATAGTTGTTGGATAAAACGTCTACCTTTATCTCTTTTTTGTTCACCATCATAAATTGACCGGCAGCAGCTATTGTTATATCACCAGTTGTTGTATAAGAACTTTCTGCAATTTGTTCATACTTAGACTTATCAGTCGATTGTTGGCTGTTGGCAATAGCTTCTATTGACTCAGTCGGATTTAACACAACAAGCACTTTATACCATCCAGAATTTGCCAATGTAAAGAAAGGATTATAAATGGTCTCTCCACTAGCCGTAGTTTCATTCAATTGTGCCTTTGTTAAATAACCACCGAATTCTTCTTTAGTAAGATTTCCATTTTCATCTAGTCTATTTAAAATTATAACGGCATCTGTTACAGTTGATTCACCTTCGATACCTGGATCCGTTACACCGCTTTCTTCATTATCAGCTGCGCGTGATGAGTTTGATGTAGAACTTATCACTAATGAAAGGTTACCCTTCACTTTCTCTGGTTGATTCACATTGTTTTTCACAATGTCCTCATTCGTACATGCTACCATGGCAGCATATGCCAACATTCCTAATAATAATCCCTTAATCTTCATAATCCTAAGTTTTTAAATTATAAACTATTTTTGTAATTTCCATTCTTGTTTGTCAACACAGCAAAGGTAAGTGGTTAATCGTATAAACCTTAATCGGTATTTTCGACAAAATAGATTGGTATCTTTGACAAAATGACTTTATATCGTCTTTTACAGGGCATTTCCATCATACGTGAATAAAATACCCTACACGTTGAAAGAATCACCTCTTACATTTTTCCATTAAAAAAGAAGAGAAAAAAACAAGGATAACATGTACTTTTTTTTCACTACATCAAACAGATCGGACAGTGTGGCATTTCAGCAAAATATCCCTCCATAAAAGCCGCCCTCATCAACATATGCGGAAGCCAAATCTAAAGTGGGAATCACCCGTAAAAACATAAAAATGTAGTGAGCAAGTGTTTCTCTCATCAAGAAGTACACATTCCTTCACATACGTACATATCCATAGACCTATACAATTATATAGGCTTATGCGTACGTATATAAATACTACATGTTCAAAGACAAGGGTATTTCTTAAAAAGATCAAGTCGTTTTCAAAAAAGACGGCGAGCTTTTTTAAAAAGATGGCGAGCTTTTTAAAAAACGTCTTGATCTTTTTTGCCACTGCCGGAACTTCGACTTCCGACAGATTATGTAAAATTCAACTTAAAAACACTGTGAGGACACTAATGCGCTGAACTTTAATTCAAAATCCGGGAATAGACTCCACTACCCCGGATTTTACCTTGCGCTTTTCGCAAAGAACAAGTTTCTTCTAACATCTTTTATTGTACTGTTTGTCTATATGTCTTATTTTACAAAGATTGCTTCATCCTTACGTTTATTGGTCACTTCTTCCAAATTGGCTCCGGCTTCGACGGAATCCTTGGCCTGTGCCTGTTTGAAATAATTCTCAGCAGAGTCGAGGTCTCCTTGCAACAGTTTCAGTACGCCTCTGTTGTTCAGCGTCGCACTCGCCTGTGCATCGGCCTTGTCCAAATAACGCACCGCCTGTTGCAAGTCACCCCGTTGGAGTTCGATAGCGGCAGCGTTTATATTCGCTGTTGGGTCATCAGGAAACATGCGCACTGCCACATCGAACACTTCGTTAAACTCGTCACTCCCCTTTTCGTATGTTTGGGCAACCAGAAACATTTCCTGCAAGCTCAACTGCTGGGGACGGAGCTTTATAATCTGTTTTGCCTCTTCCACATCAAATCCGCGAACTACATAACGTACAGTGTAATCAGAGTGACGCAAAGCCGGATAACAATCCTGTAGTAATGCGGCATATACCTTTC
>OHAJ01003169.1_pt1 | contig 10615 bp, 8 predicted proteins | sample 1577101 | NCBI WGS metagenome assembly OHAJ01 (sample SAMEA3541531, study PRJEB24748) | human gut metagenome | biome: human gut; feature: human-associated habitat; material: faeces | place: China | collected 2012 | reverse complement strand
GATATTCAAGCGGATACGCTTTTACTTCTATCTTCTGCTCATCTGTTTCATTTTTATGAATGTAGTGATGACTTTCAATGCCAATGTCTCTTTGTCAGCAAGGCTTTTACGGATGAAATGGACTCCACTGACATGATCTACCGACGGACCAAATACGGTGTGCGGCTATATAACCAACCGGTAGTTCCTTTAGCGCATCCTTACGCTGTTTTATTAGCCGAACGATTAGCCAGCATCAATAAGAATATTGACCGTACAGAGCATTTCTATCACAAAGAAGTCATTCTGAACCGTTTGTTCGCCTTTTATCTTGATTTAAGTGACATCCTTGAACGAACCAACCTCCCCCATACGGACGGCTGCCTGACCCGATACGAAAGTATTATCAAATCATTCATCGAACTACTGGCAACGCATTATCGTGAAGAACATAAGGTAGATTTCTATGCTGCCCACCTGAACTTATCTGCCCATCATCTGACACAGATTGTGAAGCTCGTGACAGGACAAAGCGTGAGCGACTTCATCTTCGAAATGCTATTCAGCGAAGCCCGTAACTTACTGACACATTCCAAACTCTCCATACAGGAGATTGCCACCACCCTCAACTTCTCCGACCAGTCTTCATTCGGAAAGTTCTTCAAACGGAAGGCCGGTGTATCACCGGTTGATTTCAGAAAAGATATAGTGTTCGTTGAAGAAAGATGAATCAACCATAAAAAAGGTCTTTCTATTGACGATTTTTGCATAAAAATCGTCAATAGAAAGACCTTTTTTACTATATTTGTCACAAAACAAAGTGTGATGAATATTATTAAACGTATCCTTCAGGATAAAATATCAGAACGAATAGAACCCAATAAAGCGGTTCTGCTTTTTGGTGCACGACGCGTTGGAAAGACGGTTCTCATACGTGAGTTGATAAAAGAGTTTAAAGGTCAGTCCATGTTACTTAACGGAGAGGATTACGATACGATTGCCCTATTAAATGAACGGAGTATTTCCAACTACAGGCATTTATTAGAAGGGATAGATTTGCTAGCTATTGATGAAGCACAAAACATCCCGGAAATCGGTTCCAAACTTAAATTAATAGTGGACGAAGTGGAAGGCATCAAAGTCATTGCAAGCGGTTCTTCCTCTTTCGACCTACTCAACAAAGCCGGTGAGCCTTTGGTAGGCAGATCTACCCAATTCCATCTGACTCCATTCTCACAAAAAGAGATTTCACAAATAGAAAATGCTTTGGAAACAAGACAGCACTTAGAATCTAGACTTATCTATGGTTCTTATCCTGAAGTAGTGATGCTAGAAAGCTTCGAGCGGAAAACTGATTATCTACGAGATATTGTAGGAGCTTATCTATTGAAAGACATTTTAGCAATCGACGGTTTGAAAAATTCCAGTAAGATGAAGGAACTACTGCGTCTAATTGCATTCCAAATGGGCAGTGAAGTATCTTATGACGAATTAGGTAAGCAATTGGGAATGAGCAAAAATACAGTTGAAAAATATCTTGACTTATTATCCAAAGTATTCGTGGTGTATCGTTTGGGAGCCTATTCACGCAATCTCCGTAAAGAGGTAGTGAAAGCCGGAAAATGGTACTTTTACGATAACGGTATTCGCAATGCAATCATCGGAAATTTCACCCCTCTATCTGTACGCCAAGATGTGGGCGCACTATGGGAAAACTATTTAATCAGCGAACGAATGAAGCAATCTTATAATCGTAACCGAGCCAAAGAATTCTATTTCTGGCGAACATACGACAATCAAGAAATTGATCTAATAGAAGAATCACCCGAAGGTTTATCCGCTTTTGAATTCAAGTGGGGAGACAAAAAAACGAATGTCCCTACCAGTTTCGCAACAGCTTATCCGGAAGCGTCTTTCAAAGTAATAAACAAAGAGAACTATCAGGAATTTGTGTTATAACCGCCGTTCAATCGGATTTGTAATCCTGAGACTGTAAGGAAACCGAAAAAAATACTATTTTTCCATTTACAGGAAGTTAAGAGTTTGTCAACAAGAAGTTGGGAGTTTGTTGACAAACTCTTAACTTCTTGTCGACTGGGAATTAATATTTTGTAAGCTTTTGATAATCTGAGAGTAAGCTTCCTTACGCAAAAAAGATATTCGTATACATATATTACTTGCGTTCTACGCACCTCTTAAATAACCCGTTGACGGAATTCGTTTCAGAACGGCTCCATGCCATCTTCGTATACTCTCCGTGTCATCTCCGTAACTACTCCGTAGCCTATTCGGTCAGTGATACCTCTATTATATACGGAGTAAGTACGGAGCAGACACAGAGCAGATACGAAACAAATCTGTGCACAGTTCGGATAGAAGTCATGTAACTCAAGTTTCTTTATTCAGATATTTATCGTACTTTTGTAACCTGTAAAACCAGCTATTACATTTAAGAAGGAATACAACTATGCGCTATAAACTTTCGGCACCTGCCACCTTGCATACCACTGTCCAGCTCCCGGCTTCCAAAAGTATCAGCAACCGGGCTTTGATATTACACGCTTTAGCACAAGGGCATATCACGCCTACCAATCTGAGTGATTGCGACGATACCTGCGTCATGATAAAAGCCTTGGACGGAAATCCCGAACATATCGATATACTTGCTGCCGGAACCGCCATGCGTTTTCTCACGGCTTATCTGAGTGTAACACCCGGCACACGCATCATCACAGGTACCGAACGGATGCAACAACGCCCCATACGTATTCTAGTGGATGCCTTACGTGAACTGGGTGCACAGATAGAGTATGCCGGAAAAGAAGGCTTTCCACCTTTACGCATCACAGGTACAGAATTAACAGGCGAAGAAATCAGCCTTGCCGGAAATGTCAGTTCACAATATATATCTGCTTTACTGATGATCGGCCCCATCCTGAAAAACGGATTGAGGTTGAATCTTACAGGAGAAATCATTTCCCGCCCTTACATTAATCTAACACTGCAACTAATGAAAGAATTCGGTGCAGACGCTGCCTGGAGTTCTGAAAGTAGTATCACCGTCCGTCCGGGAAAGTACAGAGACATACCTTTCACAGTAGAAAGTGACTGGAGCGGTGCTTCCTACTGGTATCAAATGGTTGCCTTGAGCCAGGACAGCAAAGAAGAACCTGCAAAAACAGAAGTAGAACTGCTGGGACTTTTCCCACGCAGTTATCAGGGTGACAGCCGGGGAACAGAGATATTCGCCAAACTTGGTGTACGGACTACATATACTGACCGGGGAGTGGTATTAACCAAGACAGGAACTCCCGTTGCCCGTTTAAAGGAAGATTTAGTGGACATACCCGATCTGGCACAAACTTTCGTTGTGACTTGTTGTTTAATGAACATACCTTTCCGCTTCAGCGGATTACAAAGTTTGAAGATAAAGGAGACTGACCGTATCCAGGCACTTATCACAGAATTACATAAGTTGGGATATGTGGTGAAGTCGGAACAGGACAGTATATTAATATGGAACGGCGAGCGTTGCGAACCGGAAGCCAGTCCCGTGATTGCAACTTACGAAGACCACCGGATGGCGATGGCTTTTGCCCCTGCCGCCCTATTGGTACCATCGGTACAGATTGCTGAGCCACAAGTGGTTTCCAAGTCTTATCCGGGATATTGGAAAGATTTGAAACAAGCAGGGTTTAATATTGAAATTGAGGAATAAGCTATGTTAATACTAATTATAAGCCTTATTGTACTGGTCTGTATCGCCCTTATGGCAGGATACATCCGTAACCAGCGTCTGCAAAAAAAGATAGAACGCGGAGAACTGGATGCCATGCCCGAAGTGAAAGAGGTTGATGCGGAATGTTGTGGACAGCATGAAGTATGCGAACGGGACAGTCTGTTGGCTGCCGTCAGCAAAAAGATAGAGTACTATGATGATGAAGAATTAGACAAGTACATTGGCATTGCTCCCGAAGACTACACTCTCGAACAGGAAGATGAGTTCAGGGACGTATTCTATACAATGCAGGATACTGACGTTGCCGGGTGGGTGCGCAGCCTGCAATTACGGGGAATAGCACTACCGGATAATATCAAGGATGAAATATTTCTGATTATAGGAGAAAGGAGATCTTAAAGTGGAGCTATTGCAATACACCTTCTTTCAACATGCCCTCATCGGCAGTTTGCTGGCAAGCATTGTCTGCGGGCTTATCGGTACGTATATCGTGACGAGACGGCTGGTATTCATCAGTGGCGGACTGACGCATGCTTCTTTCGGAGGCATCGGTCTGGGATTATATACAGGCGTCTCTCCCATACTGGCTGCCGGTGTGTTTGCTGTGCTGTCGGCTTTTGGAGTGGAATGGCTTAGCAAACGCAATGACATGCGCGAAGATTCGGCTATCGCTGTATTCTGGACGCTGGGTATGGCACTGGGTATCATGTTTACCTTCCTTTCACCCGGGTTTGCACCCGATCTTTCGGCTTATTTATTTGGCAATATACTGACGATTACATTAGGAGATATCGCATTGCTGGCGGGACTTGCAGTAATATTAGCCATCTTCTTTGTCCTATATTTGCGCCCGATCATCTATGTTGCTTTCGACCGGGAGTTTGCCCGTTCACAAGGTATTCCCGTACAGATATTCGAATATGTACTGATGATGTTCATAGCATTGACCATTGTTGCATGCCTGCGCATGGTAGGCATCGTGCTGGTTATTTCCCTGCTCACCATCCCGCAAATGACGGCGAATCTGTTTACGCATCGTTTCCACCGTATTATCTGGTTGTCTATTGGCATCGGTTATCTCAGTTGCCTGGGCGGATTAATGATATCTTATTATCTGAACGTTCCTTCCGGGGCGGCTATCATCTTCTTTTCCATCATTATATATGTAGTATGTAAGCTGGGAAAGAGTTTTTATTTATCTTTACGGCAGAAAATGCAAAACCCGTAAAACCTACTGGTATAGTTGAAACGCAAAGCAATCCTCCTCGTTGGCATCTTAGTTACTTTGATGCTTGTTACCGGATGTTCCACCCGAAAGAACACGGCCGGTACACGCTTCTACCATGCCCTGACCACCCGTTATAACGTATACTTCAACGGAAACGAAGCTTATAAAGCCGGATTGCAGGCACAGCAGCAAGGGAACAAAGATAACTATATGGAGATGCTCCCCCTCTATCCCATAGGCAATAAAGAAACTACAGGCATCGGCACTTCCGACTATGAGCGTGCCATTGAGAAAGCACAAAAAGCCATTCGCCAACATTCCATCAAACGGCGCCCTATCCGTAAACCGGGACGGGCTTATACGGATGAATACAAGAAATGGCTGGCACGCCGGGAGTTCAATCCTTTCATTAATCGTGCCTGGATGTTATTGGGTAAAGCTCAATATCAGAAAGGAGACTTTCCGGAAGCGGCCGCAACCTTCTCTTATATTGCACGGCTTTATGACGGACAGACGAATATCACTTCCGAAGCTTTAATCTGGTTGTCCCGTTGCTACTCTGCGCTGGGGTGGCAATATGATGCGGAAGATGCTTTAAGCAGGGTGAATAATGACAGTTTACCACCGGCGCTGGCTGTTCCATATGCTTCGGCCACAGGAAATTTCCTATTAGGTAGCCAACGATACAAAGAAGCGATCCCCCATCTCGAAAAGACAGCCAGGAAAGAAAAGAACAAGCAGCAGAAAGCACGATGTTACTATCTCCTAGGACAGACCTATCAAACGCTGCAACAACCGGAACAGGCCTATCAGGCGTACAGCAAGGTAATCCGCCTCAATCCACCATACGAACTGGCGTTAAGTGCCCGCATCCGTCAGACGGAAGTGATGCCCACTGCCAATAGTCGTAAGATTACCGGAAAGTTATTGCGCCTCAGCAAGGATGAGAAAAACAAAGAATACCTCGATCAGATTTATTATGCATTGGGAAATGTATACCTTGCCGAGAAAGATACGGTACAAGCTCTTGCTGCCTATCACAAAGGAATAGAGAAGAGCACTCGGAACGATGTGGAGAAAGGAATTCTTCAACTTACACTGGGTAATCTGTACTGGCAGCAAGCGCGTTATGCCGAAGCACAAAAAGCATACGCCGAAGCAATAGGATTGATAGACAAAGCCCATCGGGAATATGCCACTATCACCAATCGTTCAGAGATCCTGGACGAACTGGTACCACATACCAATGCCATACAGCTACAGGATAGCTTGCAACATCTTGCCAGACTGCCGGAAGCAGAGCGAATGGCAGCCATAGAGAAAATCATAGCACAAGTGATAGCCCGGGAAGAAGCAGAACGCAAAGCTGCAGAAGAAGCAGAACGGGAAGCAAACCGACAGAAGATGAGGGAAGAAGCGGAAAGTCAATTACCCGCCACTTCAATTATCAGCAGACCGGGACAGGAAAATGCAGTCACTACCCCACAGCCCCTCCAACCTACAATAGGAGGAAAGCAAGACTGGTATTTCTATAACCCTCAATTGGTAGAGCAAGGAAAAGCTGAATTCCAACGCTTGTGGGGACGCAGAAAGCTGGAAGATAACTGGCGAAGGAAAAATAAAACAGTAGTTGCACTGGATGATTTTGAAGCGATAGATTACAGTGAATCGGAAGAGAGTGTTGCTAAGAAAGACACAATCCATGGCAATCAGGGAAATGAAACTATTGATTCTTCCATTCCCCAAAAAGAAGAAAATGAAAAGAACACTGCCGACAGCATTGCCGGTGATACTCACCGCCCGGAATACTACCTGACACAAATTCCGTTGACAGAAGAAGCTATGCAAGCCTCAAACACACTGTTATCAGAAGCCTTATATGGTGCCGGAATGATTTTCAAGGATCGTATGCAGGATTTCAAACGGGCAGAAGCTGCGTTTGAACGACTGGTACGCGAGTTCCCTGACTTTGCACAAGCGGATGAAGCATATTATCAGTTATTCCTGACCGAACTGGCTCTAAATTATTATGGAGAACTTCCTGCCCTGCAACGTGCAGAGAAATATAAGGCCGAACTTATCGCCCGGTTCCCCAAAAGCCGCTATGCCAAGACACTAGCCGACCCGGACTTTGCTGAAAATGCCGTATATGGCAAACAACGCGAGGACTCCCTCTATGCCCGTGCTTACAAACATTTCCAACTGGGTGATACAACCACCGTACGTGCAGCCGAACATCTTTCTGCCGAGATATACCCTCTGGGGCAACATCGTCCCAAATTTATGTTCCTCAATGCCGTCACCCGGCTACAGGGAGGGGAAACTGATCAGTTCCTTGCTATCCTGAAAGAGCTTGTACAGCAATATCCGCAAAATGAAATCACGGATCTGGCTGCCCATATTCTGAAAGGGGTACAGGAAGGACGCCTGCTGGCTCACGACAGCCATACATTTGGCTCCATCTGGCAACGGCGGAATGCTGAGCTTGCCGAAGCTGGCAAGTTAACGGGCGACAGTCTGAGCGGTAGCGTTATTCTTCCTCCGGACAGCGCATTCAGTACAGAGCGCAACACACCGTTCCTTTTTATCCTGGCTTACGAAGAAGGAAAGGTAAATGAGAACATGCTACTGTTTGAAGTGGCACGCTATAACTTCTCCACTTTCCTGGTGAAAAACTTCGACCTTGCGTTTGCTCACGAACGGGGCATTGGCATGCTGCAAATCCGACCATTCAGTAACTACGATGAGGCGCAGCAATACTTCCGCCGTCTTTATGCCAATCCCGAAATGGCTACACGACTCAGTGGTATGCGTGCCATACTCATATCGGAAGCCAACTACGAACAACTGATTAAACAGTATAGTTTCGACGATTACGATACCTTCTACCGTGCACACTTCTCTTCTATACCGGAACCTGAGTTAAAAGGTTACACGCTGGATGAGCCACTACTGAACCTGCCAACAGAGGAAGAAGAACGGAAAAAAGAAGAAAATCTGCCTATGGAAGAGGATGACCCGGAAAATGGTGTTATCTTTGAGGACTGAAAAAGTGAGTAGTGTTATGAAGAAAGATAAACTCCTTTGGGTAGACGATGAGATCAGCTTGCTGCGACCGCACATCCTGTTTCTGGAAGGCAAAGGTTACGAAGTAGACACCGTAACCAACGGACAGGATGCACTGGACCGTTGCCGTGCTACCACCTATGACCTGATCTTTCTGGATGAAAACATGCCTGGGCTGAGCGGCCTGCAAACCCTGGCTTTGATAAAAGATATCTGCCCCACCGTCCCCGTGGTCATGATCACCAAGAGCGAAGAGGAAAATATCATGGACATGGCTATCGGTCAGAAAATTGTAGATTACCTGATCAAGCCCGTCAATCCCAATCAAATATTATTATCACTAAAGAAGAACCTTCACCGCCGGGATATCGTCAGCGAAGCCGCACAAACCGGTTACCAGCAGAGTTTCGGTAAGATAGGCATGCAGATTAATGACTCACTGACAGCAGCCGACTGGATGGAATTATATCGCCGCCTTGTTTATTGGGAACTGGAACTGGAAGCTACAGACAGCCCCATGAGCGAAATGCTTGCCATGCAGAAAACAGAGGCCAACAGTGCTTTTGCGAAATTCATCAAAAGGAACTATGCAGATTGGGTATCAACCAAAGATGCACCTGCCGACCGTCCCCTAATGAGTCCTGATCTCTTCAAGCGTATTCTTTTCCCGGCACTGGACAAAGGCGAGAAGGTTTTCTTCATAGTACTCGATAATTTCCGTTACGACCAGTGGCGCGTACTTGCCGACGAATTATCCGGTCTGTTCAATATAGACGAGCAACTCTATTTCAGCATTCTGCCCACTGCCACACAATATGCCCGTAACGCTATTTTTTCCGGTCTGATGCCTGACCAGATAGCCAAACTGTTTCCGGAACTGTGGGTAGATGAAGACGAAGAAGAAAACAAAAACCTGAACGAAGCTCCACTGATACGTACAATCATTGAGCGCTATCGCCGCAACGACACATTCTCTTATCATAAAATCAATGATGCAGCCGGTGCAGAACGCTTATTGACACAACTTCCTACCCTGGCACAGAATGACTTAAACGTTGCCGTATTCAATTTCATCGATATGTTGAGCCATAGCCGTACAGAGAGTAAAATGATACGTGAACTCGCTTCTACTGAAGCTGCCTATCGCAGCATTACCCTTTCATGGTTCCGCCATTCACCCTTGAGCGATCTTCTGAAAGCGCTCGCATCCCGTCAATATCGTGTCATTATCACGACCGACCACGGCAGTATCCGCGTAGATAACCCTGTAAAAGTACAGAGCAACAGTAAGGAAATCAATGCTAACCTGCGCTATAAGCTATCACGTAATATGGCATACAACCCCAAACAGGTATTTGAAATCACCCGCCCGGCCGAGATACACCTTCCCTCACCCAATGTGAGTACGCGCTATATCTTTGCCACAGGACGCGATTTCTTTGCCTACCCCAATAATTACAACCATTATGTCAGTTACTACACCGATACCTTCCAGCACGGAGGTATTTCGATGGAGGAAATGATAATCCCGCTCATCACACTGAGCGGACGAAGCTGAAAGTAAATTGTAAATTCAATCTAATATGGAAATTAAAATTCAATCTCTGGACCATATCCATGAAGCCGCCCGCGAGTTTATCGCTGCTATGGGCGACAACACTGTTTTTGCTCTCTATGGAAAGATGGGAGCTGGTAAAACTACTTTTGTCAAAGCACTTTGTCAGGAACTGGGTGTTGAAGATGTCGTTACATCACCCACCTTTGCCGTTATCAACGAGTATCGTTCGGACATAGCGGGAGAACTCATTTACCATTTCGATTTCTATCGTATCAAGAAGCTGGAAGAAGTATACGATATGGGTTATGAGGATTATTTCTACAGTGGGGCACTCTGTTTCATTGAATGGCCGGAGCTGGTAGAAGAACTGTTGCCGGGCAATACAGTGAAAGTAACCATCGAAGAGCTGGAAGATGGTTCACGCAAGTTGACAATGGAAAATCAAGGTTAATATCTTATGAGTCAATACATCGTACAAGGCATCTTTGCAGTGGCCGGCATCATTTCATTACTGGCAGCAATATTGGACTGGGAGTGGTTCTTCACTGCTCGCAATACACAATTCGCAGTAAAAAGTGTGGGAAGAAAACGTGCCCGGTTATTCTATGGTGTACTGGGAGTTATTCTTATCGGAATGTCGGTGTTCTTCTTTCTGAATACACCGCCGGTATAATTTTTTAGACGCAGAAACTGCAACACCTGCATTATCTGCGTCTAAAAACTCAAGGATTCTATTGCCATCCTCCGCCAAGTGCTTTATATAGCCGCACCAACGTTATCTGCTTATCCCGTATCGCATTGCTTAAACCTATCTGGGCATCAAAATATCCACGTTGCGCATCCAGCACATCCAAATACCCGATCACTCCGTTGATATACTGTAACTGCGCCAACTCTACATTACTCCGTGCCGCTTGTTCCAATTGTAGACGCGATTCATAAATCTCTTTGATTTTACTAAAATCCACAATGGCATTCCGCGCATCCTTAAATGCTGTCAATACTGATTTCTCATAAGAATACACCTCTTGTTCATAAGCTGCTT
>OHAJ01003165.1_pt1 | contig 10618 bp, 10 predicted proteins | sample 1577101 | NCBI WGS metagenome assembly OHAJ01 (sample SAMEA3541531, study PRJEB24748) | human gut metagenome | biome: human gut; feature: human-associated habitat; material: faeces | place: China | collected 2012 | reverse complement strand
CCTTGTATCTTGTATAGAATCTTGTGTACGCACTGCCCAGACCGAAGCTGAAAAGATTCAGATACGATACCATAGGAAGAACTATGGAGTAAACGCCGTATTCGCTTTGTCCGAGCCTTTCTATCATTATAGGCGTGTAGACAAGCGAAACAACCGTACCCAGTATCAGCGACAGATATGAGAGGAGCGAGCCCATTTTTATCTGATCAATTTTCATTCGCAATTTTCCTGTAAATTCATTTTATCTTAAAACGTTTAAATAACAGTATTCCAAATTCATATTTTAACATATTTTATGGGGTTTGTAAAGGAAAAATGCGAGAAGTCAGGCTGATTTGCGTTTTCCAACCTTCAACTGTAAAGAATATCATACAGATAACAAGCAATACCGGGAAGCTAAGACCGTTTTTATACCTGCCGATTCAAAGGCACCGCATAATTATAAGTGAAACAACATTTTTTCAATCGCCGAAACGGTCTTCGGTTAAGCAATTACACAAATTTGCTTTTTTGCACAAAACGAACCGCTTTGTATTAGTGAAATCTAATAAAATCGCTACAAACGCTTTACTATCAGACAAAAATATGATATAATATCCTGAGAATTAGTATGACCATCGTCCGTAAAGGATAAGAATATACCGTTAAAGACGTGGGAAAGGTTGGTTATTTTTTTATGAAAATCAAGAGCTTACTGATCACAGTGCTTGCGTGCTTTGTGATCATTCCGTCTGTTGTATTTGCTTGTATCGCAAATGTCGAGATGAATAAACTTGCAATGAAGAATTACATGCATTTACCATCCAATCGAAAAATTCTCCGCTTGCAAAAGATGCAGGTTCCATGAAGTAATGTATACCAATCCCAAGGTTGATAAAAAAGTTGTCGTCTTTTCCGTCATAGTAATACCCGCAGCCATCGTTGTCTCCATTTTCTCTTAATGCGACAAATCCAGCCGCAACAAGGAGAGTTTTTCTCATATATCTCTCCTGATTTTACTCGAACACGGCTTGACGAATAACAAACCGATGTTCATACTCTCAGTATACCGAATTTGTCAATATTTATCAAGTGTTTTTAAAGGCAAGTTTATGTAAAATATTATTCGAGCGTATTATATGCTTTGAAACCGTGTTCCCGCTTATATACAAATGCATAGTCGCCGATATAAGCATCACAACAATTCTGTTTGCTTTTGTTCAAAAGCATAATTTCCGCTCATGATCATGTAAATTCAATGCCAAAAGATAAAGCAATAACGCTCGCGACAGATAAATGCAGCCGCGAGAAACATTCAACACAGTGTACTTCCCCACCTTGGAGCAAATAAAAAAATGTTATAAACAAAAACAAGTGTCCTAACAGCTTTTCAAATGCTGTAAGAACACTCCCCATGGTGCGAGTGGTGATAACGGATTTCATAAAACAATGAATTAACCGGCAGAAACACATATATTTCATCTCGCACACGAACAGTTTCTTTAGAATTTTATTCGCACATTCGATTTTTACTGGCCTACCCGATACAATGATAACACAAGGAGGGCAGAATATGAAACAGAAATATCATCTTGCAATGGATGATGCAGAGCGGCGGCTTCTCATTGGAAGTCTGAATGATCTGCGCAGCAGGCTCTTCACAGAGGGCAGATATACCGACGCTGTTGACGAAGTGCTGCTGAAAATCATCGGTGCAAAGCGCAAGAATTTCAAGGTCGTATACACGGGGTGAATGGAGGAAAGCATAATGACGGAGTTTGAAAAGCTGGGTGGCACATACCGACAGGCGGGTGATTATTATCTGCCGAATCTCGAGATTGATAATCAAATCGAGGTGCAAATTGGTGTTTGGGGACAGCGACACCGGCGATTTTTGAAGGAGAACCACCGGGTGAGATACTACAATCTGTTGACTACCGGGACGCTGAACGATTATCTTGCTGAGGTGGAATGCCTGGCACAGGCGATGTTTGATACGCTTGTGAAGGAACTGTCCGAAAAAAACTTGAACGAAAAACTCAAGGCAAGTGACCCGCTGGAATGGGGCAGGCGGAGCAATAACATCCGCAATCGAGCTACAGAAATCGTAAATGCAGAGGTCATTTTCGTGTGAGCAGCAACAAAATTTGATAAAAATCAGAGGCGCAGTCAGATGCAGGTAAGCACCGGCTGCGCCCCTTTTTCGTTGCTCTGAAATAGGTCTGCATTATCTTAGCGAGCAGACTGTTTATACTCCTCTGGAGCTAAACAGTGCGTCGCCCGATGTCTGTGTCATCTGAGCGAGCAGTGCCTTTTTACTCCGTTCTACCGAGCTCTGTAAGAAGGCCTCGTTAGGGGCACCCTAAGACCTGCTTACCCGATGCCGAAGAATCGGTCGAAGAAACCCTTCAACTTTTCAATGATGGTCTGCTTCTTCTCTGCACGGTTTCCACCGCCGAAGCGGGAGATTGGCGGCATCAGCCGGTCAATATCCGTGCCTGTCGTTTTGACAGAGCCGTCACGGAAAGAGCTCTCCATAAAGCGGCGAGTCTCGTCGTCTTTCAGGTTTTCCTCCTGAATGATTGCAACAAGCTGCCGTTCTTTTTCTTCGGCGACAAAGGTGCGCCATTCCAGCATCACATCTGATACATCGTTGATTCCGGCAATGAAGGTTTCGATCAGTGCCTTCTTGCTGCGCAGTTCAGGACTGGCATCCACTGCTTTGCGGATCGTGATAAGCACTTCCTTGTCATCGCAGTGTGAATCGTGGTATTTCTGTACCAGAAGCAGGATGTAGTCAATATTGATCTCGATCTGCTTGATTAGCTCGATTTCAAAAACGATGTCATCTGTGATCTCCTCTTTTTCGCCACCGGGCTTGCGGTTTTTCCACTCATCCCGTAAGTCCTGATAGCGGCCAAGATAATCCTGAAAATCCCGCTCGCTCAAAATTTCGCTTCCGGCAAACTCGTCGAAAGAAGTCAGCAGGTTGCGCATACGCAGAATCGCACCGAACAAAACGATAAACTCCTTCTGCCGCTGTTCACCAGTAATGCGTTCCTCTGTCAGCGGGAATTTCGTTGTCAATTCCTCAATCATATCCTGGTAGCCTGGGTGATATTTTCCGTCGGCATCCTCGTAGCCAAAGTAGTAATCCTTATAGCTACGCATCAGGACGATACCGCCCGCTTCCTTATCTCCGAAAAGGGAGATGGCGTCGTCGGTGCGCTTTTGCAGATTGCGGAAGCAAACGATGTTGCCGAACACCTTGATGGAATTGAGAATCCGGTTGGTGCGGGAATATGCTTGAATCAGCCCGTGCATTTTCAGGTTTTTATCCACCCACAGCGTATTCAGCGTTGTGGCATCGAAGCCGGTCAGGAACATATTGACCACGATCAGCAGGTCAAGTTCCTTGTTCTTCATCCGCAGGGAAACATCCTTATAGTAATTCTGGAATTTGTCCCCGTCTGTGGAATAGTTGGTGTGGAACATCCCGTTGTAGTCACGGATGGCCGCATCCAGAAAATCACGGGAACTTTGGTCAAGTGCGGAGGTATCCTCCGGATTCTCCTCGTCAAGAATACCATCCGTTTCTTCCTCATTCGCTCCATAGCTGTAAATGACGGCAACCTTCAGCCGCTTCTGCGGATTTTCCGCCATTTGCCTCTGAAACTCGGCGTAGTAGAGCTTTGCAGCATCCACGCTGGACACGGCAAAGATGGAGTTGAACCCGCTGACCCGCTGCTTCTGCTTGATTTCCTCGATCTGCTGCTTGCTGCCGGCAGAGGCAACCTCGGCGATATTCTGCAATACGCTGTATGTATAGGTTTTATCACCCCGGTAGGTCTTCTGGTCAAAATGCGTCAGAATATAATCCGTTACCAGTCGGATGCGTTCCGGGGCAAGAAACGCCTTTTCCCGGTTGATGTCCCAAACCTCTTTGTCGTCAATATCCGGCTCGGCGTCCATCGTTTTGATGTAGTCCACCCGGAAGGGCAGTACATTTTTGTCGTTAATGGCGTCCACAATGGTATAGGCGTGGAGCTGATCGCCAAAAGCCTGCTCTGTCGTGCGGAGTGTGGGATTCTTGCTCACGCCTGCATTGACCGCAAAGATCGGCGTTCCGGTAAAGCCAAAGAGGTTGTACTTCTTGAAATACTTCGTAATGGCTTGATGCATATCCCCGAACTGACTCCGGTGGCACTCATCAAAAATGATAACAACTCGCTTATCAAAAACGCTGTGTCCGGCGTTCTTCTTGATAAAGGTGGCGAGTTTCTGAATGGTGGTGATAATGATTCTTGCATTGTCATCCTCCAACTGGCGCTTCAAAACCGCCGTGGAGGTGTTGCTGTTGGCAGCGCCCTTTTCAAAGCGGTCATATTCCTTCATCGTTTGATAGTCCAGATCCTTGCGGTCCACGACAAAAAGCACCTTGTCGATGTAATCCAGTTTCGTGGCAAGCTGCGCCGTCTTGAAAGAGGTCAGTGTTTTGCCGCTGCCGGTGGTGTGCCAGATGTACCCGCCGCCCGCTACGGTGCCGTATTTCTTATAATTGTTGGCGATCTCAATGCGGTTCAAAATACGCTCGGTGGCAACAATCTGATACGGCCGCATCACCAGCAGCATATTTTCCGCCGTGAACACGCAGTAGCGGGTAAGAATATTCAGAATGGTGTGCTTGCAGAAAAAGGTCTTGGTGAAGTCTACAAGGTCCGGGATAATGCGGTTGTTCGCATCCGCCCAGAACGAAGTGAACTCAAAGCTATTGCTGGTTTTGGACTTCTTGGCTTTCTGCGCTTTGGCATCCTTGATATGGTTGAAACGGGTGGTATTGGAATAATACTTCGTATTCGTGCCGTTGGAGATCACGAAAATCTGCACAAACTCGTAAAGCCCGCTGGATGCCCAGAAGCTATCCCGCTGATAGCGGTCGATCTGGTTGAAGGCTTCTCGAATGGGAACGCCCCGGCGCTTCAGCTCGATATGGATGAGTGGCAGACCGTTGACCAGCACCGTCACATCATAGCGATTATCGTGAGCAGCCCCCTCCTCTGTGGAGATGGCATACTGGTTGATGACCTGCAAACTGTTATTATGGATGCACTTCTTGTCAATAAGCTGAATATTTTTGCTTTCCCCGTTATCCCGGCGGAGCACCTGCACATAGTCCTCCTGAATCAGGCGGGTCTTTTCGAGAATGCCGGAGTTTGTGTTTGCCAGCACCTCGTCCCAGAAACGCTTCCATTCGCCGTCCGTAAAGCGATAGTTATTCAGCTTTTCCAGCTGCGTCCGCAGATTGGCAATCAGGTCAGCCTCTTTATGGATGGTCAGGCGCTCATAGCCCAGCTCGCAAAGCAGACGGATAAACTCCTTTTCCAAGTCCGCTTCGCTCTGATAAGCCTCCGAGCGCTTCGACTGCGGCTTGTATTCGGTGACAACAGTGCTTTCACTGCTCTGGGCAACGATGTTGAAATAGCTCACGGGCTACCTCCTTCCGGGTCAATTTGCCGGTGTAAAAGTCAGCAGCTTGTCCCTGTAATATTCATATTGTTTCTGCCGTGCTTCGATTTCGGCGGGAAGGCCGGAGGAAAGGTCGGTGCAGATGGAATCAAAGTTGTCGAGGACTTCAACAAGGCGCTTCTGGATTTTCAGGGAAGGAACAGGCACCCGCAAATTGCGCATTTCTGCCATCGGTATACTTTTGACCGTTCCGCCTGCAACTTTTTTGAAAATTGCTGACCGCAAGGCATCGGTGCGCAGGATATACATCAAATAGCGAGGGTGGAGTACTTCTTTGCGCGGCTTGATAACATAGATACCTTCTTTGATGTTCCAGTTTGTGGGTGGTTCACTTATCACGGCGGTTTCACCGATTGTCCCAGTTCCTGAAAAAAGCACGTCGCCAACTTCAAGGTTGGAACGATTATTGCAGAGCCGCAATGCATCGTCATTGATTCTATCGGTCTTATCAGAGACAACAATAGTGCCATTTTGGATTTCTCGGATTGTGACATAATAGTTATGCGCATCATCGGGATTTAACTTGAAAAACTGTCTTGGGTTTAGTCCGGTATTCAATGATACGATAACGTCGTCAAGTGTTCGCCATTCTGTAAAATTTTCAAAGGTCAACAACTTATCCCTATAATACGCATACTGCTGCTTTCTTGCGGTAAGCTCTGCGGTAAGCTCTGCGGTAAGCTCTGTGAAATTGTCCAGTATGCGGACAATTTCACGCTGCACCGGCAAGGGTGGGACGGGGACAGATACATTCTCAATGCTCGATATATGCACATGAGGTACACCACCGCCTTTTTTTGTTGAATATATGTAGTCCTGTATATTTGTCAGAAAATAATATATATATTTCGTTTGTATCCCAGGATTTCCCTGTATTGAAAACGCATCACAAACAAAGATAGGCTTTGTCCAATACTGAACATATCCAGCACCGGCTCCACTTCCCGCCACTGTAATCGTTTCACCATCTCTGTTATATTTATCACAGTAATATGCGGGTTCTCGACCGCCAGAAACAACAGGTATTTCGCCCTCTACAATATCTTTCTTAGTTATCGAAGTGCCTCTTTTCATTTCTGACACCTCATTTAACGGCTTATGCTCAACACCATTTGGGCAAAGTTTCTGAATCAATTCTTCAAGCTTTGTCATTCACAGTGCCTCCTTCCGTGGGATATGCAGTACACAGCGTTGCAAGAGTGTAATAATACATATCCTCTTGCGTTTGTATCAGTGATTCATCCAAATCATCACAGCGACTAATGTCGCTGAATGTGTGACAAGCATCAATGATAATCCGCATTGTCCAAAAAGTCACCTTTTGTTCATCGCAGGATCCCAAGTTACACTGCTGAAATACCATATCCACCGGTGGAGTTATTTGTTGCCGATTTTGTTTCTCGGCGTGCATATAACTCCACATATAGTCGCTGAGCGTTGCTGAGTGACTGGTAACATACCACGGAATTTCTGATTGCGTGCCATGCCATTCTCTGCTTTCGATATTTTCAAATATGTACGGGTTAATATCGTTGACCTCAACCTCAGACCACCGCTCAAAAGCACGATGCAAGTATTTAGCACCATCATAAAGGATGTACCGTCCAAATTCATATTTGTCTAAATCCGATTGCAAGCTTTCCAGCGCAGCCCAAACCTCATCCATTGATAATTGGATATCTGGTATATTTGCCTGACAGAGAATCTCCCTCTGCTGTTTTTCAGAGCAGCGCATAAATCGAGTAGTAATATTGCGGCAATGTTTTCTTTTGAGCTTTAATTTTGCAGCAAGTGCAGCAAGTGGGAGATAGTCTACTTCGTCATCATTATCGATTAAAAACACTCTTGCCGTCTCGGCCAAAGCCGCCTTTTGTGCTTTTTCTTCTGCTGCTTCGTGCTCCTTTTCGTGACGGCGCTCGAGTTTATAAATAACTACTGTAAGAATAACGCTGACAACCAACGCAATAAAATCAATTATCAATCCGATAATGTCGCTATGTTCAAGAATCCAACTGTATATTGCCACCTTGTTACCCCTCAATCTCCCCAATAATCCGGTCGATTTCTTCCCGCAGCTTCTGCTCCCGTGCGACGATTTCCGCAATCTCTGCATTCAACTTCACAATGTCAATCTTTTCACGGGTGTCCTCCTGCTCCACATAGGTAGAAACAGAGAGATTATAATTGTTCTGTTTGCTGCCGACCTCGTCGTTTGGCACAAGGCGGGCAAAATGCTGCTCGTCCTTACGCTCCGCCACAGCGGACACGATGCGCTGAATATTTTCTTCGGACAGGCGGTTGTTCTTCGTAACCTTCACAAACTCCTTGGAGGCATCCACAAACAGAACGGCGTTGTCCGTCTTGTTCTTTTTCAGGAGCATAATGTCCACGGAGATCGTGACGTTTAAGAACAGGTTGGAGGGAAGCTGAATGATGGCATCCACAAAGTTGTTATCCACCAGATACTTGCGGATCTTCTGCTCGGCCCCGCCACGGTACATAATGCCGGGGAAGCAAACGATGGCCGCCGCACCGTTGGAAGCCAGCCACGAAAGGCTGTGCATAATAAACGCCATATCGCCCTTGGAGGCGGGAGCCAGCACACCGGCAGGCGAAAAGCGAGGATCGTTGATGAGCAGCGGATTCTTATCCCCCTCCCACGGCACGGAAAACGGCGGATTGGATACGATCAGCTCAAAGGGCTGGTCGTCCCAATGCTGCGGGCTGAGCAGAGTATCTTCCCGCACGATGCTGAATTTGTCAAACTCGATGTTATGCAGGAACATATTGATGCGGCAGAGGTTGTAAGTGGTCAGGTCGATCTCCTGACCGTAGAAGCCACGCTCGATATTGTCCTTGCCCAGCACTTTTTCCACCTTCAGCAGCAGGGAGCCGGAACCGCAGGCGGGGTCATAGACCTTGTTGATCTTCGTTTTGCCGATGGTGCCGAGGCGGGCCAGCAGCTCCGAAACATCGGCGGGAGTGAAATACTGACCGCCCTTTTTACCGGCATTGGCGGCATACATTCCCATCAGATATTCGTAGGCATCACCAAACAGGTCGGGATTGATGCCATCAGTAGAGAACAGCGGCATCTGCGCTACGCCGTTCAGCAGCTCTACCAGCACCTTGTTGCGCTTGGCAACAGTTTCGCCAATTGCCTTGCTGTTCACATCGAAATCGTCAAACAGACCTGCAAAATCATTCTCAGCGTCTCCGCTGGCGGCGCTGCTTTCAATGTGGTTGAATACTCGCTCCATCGTCTCGTTCAGGTTGTCGTCCTTGTCCGCACGGGCAAGAACATTGCAGAACAACTCCGAGGGCAGAATGAAAAAGCCTTTTTCCTGCACCAGTCCCTCACGGGCAGTCTCCGCCTCGGCGTCCGGCATTTTGGCGTAGTCAAAGTTCTTATTTCCGGCGGCGTACTCGCCCTCGTTGATATAGGCGGTGAAGTTCTCCGAAATATAGCGGTAAAACATCGTGCCCAGCACATAAGATTTGAAGTCCCACTCCGCCACATGACCTGCGTGAACAAGGTCGGTGGCGATTTTATATATGCGGCGGAACAGCTCGTCCCGCTCCTGGTCTTTCTTTACATCAGCCATTGTAATTACTCCTTTTGGGCGATCCACGCCGCTTCAATCTCATCAAAGGGGATGCTGTTTTCCTCGCAAAAAGCCTTGATCTTCTTCATTGCCGCGATGTTTGGCTTGGTTTTTGCGTTTTCCCAACGGTTTATCGTTCCAACGGATACATTCAGTGCTTTTGCGAAATCCTCCTGCGACAACAGGGCTTTCTTACGCATGACCCGTATTAACTCACTTAAAGGCGTCATCAAACAGTTCTCCTTTCAGAAGATTAACAGCATTATACTATAAACCTATCATTTTCTCAACACCGTTTGGAGAAAACCGAATACCAAAATACAGAGGCGCAGCCTTCGGAGAAATCCGTTGGCTGCGCCTTTTTTGCATTTTTAAGAAAAATTCGAAAATACCTTTGCCAAAATCGCAGAAAAGTTCCCAGTTGGTTGGTAGAGAGAAAATTTCAAATTCTTTCGTTCAAATCCGAAAAATTTTCCAAGTTGATTAGTAAGGGGGTAAAAAATAACTCTTCTCGCTGCCTACCTATTGAGGGGATTCTTCGCTTGTGCCTTGAAAGAGGCGAATTTTTGAAAAAGTGCGGGAATTTCACGGGAAAATTCGGCAAAGAAAAAGTGAAAGGCGATAGAGGATCCCGGCGTAGTCCGCCGCTCTGTGGTTTTCCGCGTGCACCTTGAAAATTAAATAGCAGAAATTTTGGAGAAGAGAGTCACCACCCTGCCCATTTTAGGAACAAGTGAAGGAGGTTTTTTCAATGGTCATCAAAATCACGCCGCAGCAGGCGAAAAGAGTCGACGCCCTGCTGCGTAAGCTGTGCGCTAACTACGACGGCGGCAACTGCCTGCTGCTGGACGACGGCGAGCCCTGTGTCTGCGTCCAGAGCATCAGCAAGTACGGCATCTACTGCAACTACTTCAAGAATGCCGTGCTCCCAGTGGACGAAGAGCTGCACACCGAGATAATGAAGCCGACCGGCGGCAAGCGCTGCGTGCTGTGCCGTCAGGCGTTTGCATCGAGGGCGAAGAATCAGCGTTATTGTCCGGCCTGCGCCGCCAAGCAGAAACGGCTGAAGGCAGCCGAACGGCAGCGCCGAAAGCGGGCATCGGCGTCACGCTTTTAAGGTGCGGACAGCCCTGAAATACAAGGCTTTTTTGAACCCAAATCAACCCAAGCAATACAGAAACACCTTAACCTCAAAAATCCGCTTTGAAAAGCGTGACAAATTCAAGCGAGAGGAGGAATTCAATGAACCCATATTTCACAGTCAACGACTCCGAACATTTCACCTTTTACCGTATCCCAAAGCTGCTGTTCACAGATTACGGCCACCGCCACGGCCCATGTGCGGGAGGACATCCGCACCCATCTGGAACTCCACACCCCCTACGAGGTGACCACCAGCTTCGACCGGCCCAACCTCTATTTTGCCACCCGCAGGGCCCTGCCCAGCGAGAAGCCTAAAGTTCTTCTCGACCTTGTGCTCAGAGAGCGCAATCGATGTCAATACCATC
>OHAJ01003160.1_pt1 | contig 10631 bp, 10 predicted proteins | sample 1577101 | NCBI WGS metagenome assembly OHAJ01 (sample SAMEA3541531, study PRJEB24748) | human gut metagenome | biome: human gut; feature: human-associated habitat; material: faeces | place: China | collected 2012 | reverse complement strand
CATGAACGATCTTCAAAGAAACAGTAACAGTTATACGGTGCGCTATTTGTTGGCCCTCGCATTTATTGCGAGGGTTTTTTGTTTAACAGGAAATTCCTATAGAAATTTTTATTGAATATACTTTCGGGCAGGTTTGCACTGCGGCTGCCCGAAAAGTATTCATCGTGGGTTATAATAATTAAAGGAGGCAGTTATGATACAATTGGGTAAAACGCAATGTCTTAATATAATAAAGAAGACTGATTTCGGTGTATATCTTGGGACAGAAGATGATAAGGTGCTTCTTCCAAAGAAGCAGGTGCCTGAAGATATAGAGATAGGAGATGCACTTACGGTATTTGTATACAGGGATTCAAGCGACAGGCTTATAGCTACAACTAACACACCTAAGATTGAGTTAGGCGGACTTGCAAGACTTAAAGTATCAGAGGTAAGCAGTATAGGTGCATTTCTTGACTGGGGACTTGAGAAGAATTTACTGCTTCCTTACAGGGAACAGACAACACACGTTAATACGGGTGATGAATACCTTGTAGCTTTATATATAGACAGGAGCAACAGACTTGCCGCAACAATGAAGGTAAGCAGATATCTTCAGACTACAGATAAGTATGTAAAGGATAGTGCTGTATCAGGAACTGTTATTGGAATTAAGCCAGAACACGGAATATATGTGGCTATTGATGATAAATATTACGGATTTATAACAAGAAATGAAATGTCAGATGATATCAAAATCGGAGATGTAGTCCACGGAAGAGTTATAAAGGTAAGGGAAGATAATAAAATAACAATAAGTATACATCAGAAAGCTTATATACAGATGGACGAAGATTCAACACTTATCTATAATAAGATAGTTGAACTTGGCGGAAGTCTTGGATTTACAGATAAGGCAGATCCGGAGGTTATAAAGAAGTATTTTAATATGAGTAAAAATGCTTTTAAGAGAGCAGTAGGAAGACTTTTAAAGCAGGAAAAGGTTGTTATTACAGAGAATTCAATAGTTTTAAAATAATAATAGTTTTAAAATAATAATAGTTCTAAAACAATATTTCTTGAATAAAGATAACTATTGTTATACAATTTAACCTGATGTGAATGATATATGTGTAATTTCAGATTAGATATGCACAGTTACACATCAACTTTTATATATGCGAAGGCATTAGAAGGAGGATAATATGCAGAAAGTTATTAGTACAGACAAAGCTCCAAGTGCAATTGGACCATACTCACAGGCTATTGAGATTAATGGAATGGTGTATACATCAGGTGTTATTCCGGTTATTCCAGCAACAGGAGAAATTGCTGAGGGCGGAGTAGAGGCTCAGGCAGAACAGGCTTTTAAAAATCTTTGCAATCTTGTAGAAGAGTCAGGTTCAAAGGTTGAGAATATTGTAAAGACAACAGTATTTTGATTCAGAGAAATGGAAATATAACATATGATACAATAAAAGATATCAAAAAATATCTTCAAAAGCGTAATACGTTTGATAAAACTCCTACATCCGGCTGGACTTCCACTGTCATGGGGAAGCAGGTGTATCTGGTAAAATATTATAATTATGGTGCAAATACGATCGCTGTATTGGTATCAGAAAAAAGACTGGACTCTTTGTTAAACTATAATGATATGTCCATCAAAGAGGCAGCGTTCTATCTTACAGACAAAAAAGGGAAAATTCTGTGCGGTTCAGGAGAGGATTGGACATATGGAGAAGCGATAGAGAATCTGCAGAAACAGGATCCATCCATCAGTATCTATCAGGGATCTGTTCTGGAAGATCACATCCGAAACTACATTGGCATTGTTTGCCGGGTCAATGACCAGCACACTGTCTCCTGCCACATTCTGCACCTTTACACATTCCCTAGTATGGTCGTGCCCCATCAGCACCACATCAAAGCCCGGAACCCGTTTGGCTACATCCATAGAGGCATCTTCCACCACCTGTCCCAACACGTTGCCCGACTTTCCGGCATGAAACAATCCCACAATGACATCAGGATTCTCTTTTTCCTTTATAATCTTCACCCATTTGCGTGCGCAGGGCTCCATTTCCTCAAAATGCAGACCACTCCATAATTTCTCCGGCAACCATGAAGGAATGGCCGGAGTAATCATACCCAGAACCGCTATCCTCACTCCGTCGCGCTCCAACACCTCGTAGGGTTTCAGATAAGGTTTTCCAGTGGCATTGTCTATTATATTAGCCCCCAGTACCGGAAAATCGCACTGTCTTATCCAACGGTCGTACACCGCATGCCCCGTCTCTACATCATGGTTACCCATATTACCTACCACATATCCCATATAATTCATCATATCCGCCGCAACATGAGTAGACACGGTATCCATAAAATTATAATAGTAAGCTGTAGGCTGACCTTGCAGGATATCCCCATTATCCATCAACAGGCAATTATCCCCATATTTCTCACGCTGTTCTTTCACAAAGGAATGAACACGGGCAAGACTTCCACTCCATTCTTTCCGTTCGATAAAGTTATACGGAAAGAAATTCCCGTGCACATCACTGGTTTCTATAATCTTGATAACCACTTCTTCCTGATTATTGGATGCAGACAACTGCATACCTGCCCACAACAGCAGGGCACTGATACATATTCTATATTTCATTTCTCTATTCTTTATTCTTTTTTAGTCAAAGGATGCGTGAATACAAACCGGGCGCCTTCGGTATAATCCTTGTCCACCCATATCTTACCTCCCAGATTCTCGATTATCAGCCTGCTAATGGCCAATCCCAGCCCCGTACCTTGGGAATATTCATTCAATTTCTCGAAACGTTCAAATACCTTTTCACTCTTATCGGGCGGAATACCGCAACCGGTATCCGACACTGACAATTCCAACTGCTGATGCTGTTTGTCTATGGCAACCGTCAGTTTGATAGAACCGGACGGAGTAAATTTTGCGGCATTGGACAGCAAATTAATCAACACCTGCTTCAGACGCTGGGCATCCGTCTTGACAACCAGCGAAGGCACAGGAGTTTCAAACAGAAACAAAGCACTGGTCTTGCGTCCATACTCCACTGTAGACAAAGCCGTCTGACACAACTCTACCACATCACATTCTTCCCATACGAATTTTATCCTTCCGGATTCCATGCGCGAGATGTCCAGAATATCATTTATGAGGTGCAACAACAAATCGGAATTCTTCTGAATGATATCACAATACTGCTCTTTCTCGGCAGGAGAGGAATCATCACTGACCAACACGCTGGAAAATCCCACAATGGCATTCAAGGGAGTGCGTATTTCGTGACTCATATTGGCCAGAAAAGCCGTCTTCAACCTGTTGGATTCCTCCGCTTTCTCCTTGGCTACCAGCAGTTCCTCGCCGGATACTTCCAGATTATGTTTCAAGTGGTTGATACGGATAATATAATATATGGCTATCAAGAAACAGACTATCAGGAACATGAACGCCGAAACAACCCCTATGACCCAATATTTATACTGCTCATAAAACGAAGGAGTCTTGTTCACCAACACCGCTCCCTGAGGAAGATTCAATGAATCCAATTTGAATTCATGCAAACGCTTTATATCAAAAGTATAGTTTCCGGGAATAGTCACCAAGTCCACCCCTTCTCTGTCCCCTTTATCCAAAAAATCATAAGTAACCGCGCCTATATTCTTTCCTACCGCATGGTACTCGGGAGTATATCCTCCCAATGCCCAATGTCCCAGCCCCACAGATGCAATAGTAAACACAGGCAGGGTGGGATTCGCATCGCGCAGCATATAAGTCGTATTACCAATAACATAACTCTCCGTACAGTCTACACGCCATGTTCCCAATAACACACACGTATTTTGAGGCAACCTGCGCATCCTTTCACTCACTTCCATAAAGGTTTCCGTACGGCCGTCCAGCCAAATTGTTTCTAAATCGGGGTACTTCCTCATCTCCTTTTTAACCAAGGTTTGCATAGACAACCCGCCATAGGTATTATCCGATATAAATGCCACACGGCGCATATCAGGATAAAAACGACGCATCAGCTTTATGTTTTTATCGACATCATATTCATATACATAACCGGCAACAATATTATAATCACTGAAATCCGTATAAATATTCTTACTTTCAGGTTCCCATACCCGCGTGTCGATACTATCATCGGGCAATACCAGTCCGTTGACACTGACCATGCCACAGATAGACGGAGTCTTTTTAGCTATCTCCGTGTCTTGTGAGATATAAGCCGACCATGCCTCCTGCCCCAACAATATAACCAGTGACGGACGGTTTTTCCCCTTATACTTACCAAGGATGGAGGCCATACGCGATTTCCACAGATAGGCCTCGGACAAATTCTTGCAGTTCATACTCTCTATGATCGGAGTATACTTGCCGCCACGCTGTCTGTATTCATCCATAAAAGCAGACAGGTTGTCAGAAATACTACGCGTTTCGGGATTATAAGAAGTGACAATAAGGATAGGCCCTTCCGAGGTCGTTTCCGCCTTCACAGGACACAGAGCAACCACAGGAAGCAGCAGGACTAATAGCATAAAAAACCTGAATATGATTGCCAATCCCCTCATTTCCTTTAGAATAATTTCTAAAAATTCGCTGCAAAGATAATAAAATAAAAACAGAACACAACCAATTGGCATGTATTTTGTTTCTCTTAAAGCAGATGAAATTTAACAAATATATAATATGGCTTACATAGACTATTACAAAGTATTGGGAGTGGACAAAAGTGCCACCCAAGATGATATCAAGAAGGCTTTCCGTAAGCTGGCCCGCAAATACCATCCTGACTTGAATCCGAATGATCCTGGAGCCAAAGATAAGTTTCAGGAGATAAATGAAGCCAACGAAGTACTGAGCGACCCGGAAAAACGTAAGAAATACGACGAATACGGGGAACACTGGAAACATGCCGACGAATTTGAAAAACAAAAGCAACAATATGGAGGTGCCGGTGGATTCGGAGGGTTTGGCGGAGCCGGAAGCGGATTCGGTACGGACGGTAACGGCAGTTACTGGTATTCCGGCAATGGAGGAGAAGAATTCAGCGGTGCACATTTCGGTGGCAGCGCAGGTGGTTTCTCTGATTTCTTTGAAGAACTGTTCGGGCATCGTGGCGGTGCAAACGGCGGACGAAGCGCCGGATTCCGTGGACAGGACTATAATGCTGAATTACAACTTTCATTGCGTGAAGCCGCCGAAACACACAAACAAGTGCTTAATGTAAACGGAAAGAACATACGTATCACTGTTCCGGCAGGTATAGCCAACGGACAGACTATCAAATTGCGTGGTCATGGTGCACCGGGGGTAAACGGTGGTCCTGCAGGCGATCTGTACATCACCTTTGTCATTCCAGACGATCCTGTATTCAAACGTTTGGGAAATGATTTATATATCCATGCTCCGCTTAGCCTCTACACCGCCGTACTGGGTGGTGAAGAAACCGTGGACACACTGAACGGCAAGGTAAAACTGAAAGTAAAACCTGAAACCCAGAACGGAACCAAAGTCCGTTTGAAAGGCAAAGGCTTTCCTGTTTACAAGGAAGAAGGCAAATTTGGCGATTTGATAGTAACTTATAATGTCACCATTCCTAGCAACCTGACCGAACATCAGAAAGAGCTGTTCCGCCAATTAAAAGATAGTAGCAATTAAAAAAAGAGAAGGATTATGCAGACCGATTTAATTATTATCAACGATTTTTGCGACCGTTGCCATGTGGACCCGTCGTTCATTATGGAACTGGAAGAAGACGGACTGATCGAAGTCCGGGTGATTGACGAGGAACGCTACCTCCCCACATCCCAACTAGCGGAACTGGAGCGTTACACGCATTTATATTATGACTTGTCCATCAATATTGCAGGAATCGACGCCATTCACCACATGCTGGAACGTATAGAACTTCTGCAACAGGAAGTGCGTTCATTAAGAAACGAACTGGAATTCTACCGCTAAAATCCGTGTCCGGAGAGGGAAAGCGAAAACTGCACCCACTTCTCTTTCCGGCACTGTTCATTTACTTTTATATTTCTGTTTTTACCGTTGTTTCTATACGATAAGCAGGAGTGCCGAACCGATCATCACCGATTCTCTTCTCATTATTATATATACCAAGAAAAAGTAATGGGCTGTTCCGCTCTTTCTTCGTTTTTCCATTTATTTTCTTACTTTTTTCCGCTTTATTATCCTACGTTTAACCTAAAATCACTATCTTTGTACACTTAAAAGCAGCCGGCCGGTCTGCCGCTGACGCCGCAAGGCGAAAGAGGAAAGTCCGGGCAACGCAGAGCATCCTACTTCCTAACAGAAAGCCATCTGCGAAGGTGGAGTAACGTAGAAGAAAACAACCGCCACAATTCCTACGGGAAACGGGGTAAGGGTGAGAAGGTGGGGTAAGAGCCTACCAGCCGCATGGTGACATGACGGGCTGTACGTCTTAGGAGTTGTAAGGTCATGTAAACCGACATTATGAGGGTTGCTCGCCCCACGTCGGAGGGTAGACCGCTAGAGCCTGTTGGTGACAACAGGCGTAGATAAATGGCAGGCACTTCGCCGCAAGGCGAAGAACAGAACCCGGCTTACAGGCCGGCTGCTTTTTTTTCATATATCCTAATGAAGAGCTTATGAGTACCATGAACAAGGAAAAACTGAAAGGTCTGCAATCGTTTCTCAAAGATGATATATGGCGGGTGACAGAAGACGAGGTTAGCAAATCCCGAGGAATACTCTATAATGCAATAAAAATCGCTACTCTTTCTGTTCGTGAATTCACTCAGGGACGTATTTTGAATAAAGCATCCGCACTGACATACAGCACCCTGCTTTCTATTATTCCCATTCTGGCCATTTTATTCGCCATCGCACGCGGTTTCGGCTTCTCCAACCTGCTGGAAACCCAGTTCCGTAGCGGTCTTGAAGGACAGAGTGCGGCTGCCGAAACCATTCTTGGCCTGATTGACTCCTATCTGGTGCACGCCAAAAGCGGAATTTTTATCGGAGTGGGTCTGGTGATGTTGTTCTGGACCATTCTGAGCCTGACCTATAACATAGAACGTACCTTCAATTATATATGGCAAGTGAAGAAGCCCCGTACACTGTATCGCAAAATGACGGATTATTTCTCCATCCTGCTCTTACTGCCCCTACTTATCGTACTTTCCAGCGGTCTTACCATCTTTATGTCCACCATGGTGAAAAACATGGAGGACTTCGTATTACTGGCACCCCTGATGAAATTTCTGGTACGCCTGATCCCCTTCATCCTGACTTGGGCCATGTTTACGGGACTGTTCGTCTTTATGCCCAATACTAAAGTGAAACTGAAGTATGCCATCATTCCGGGTATCATCGCAGGCACAGCCTTTCAGGCTTTTCAATACTTGTATATCGGCAGTCAGATATGGGTATCAAGGTACAATGCAATCTATGGTAGCTTCGCCGCCATTCCTATGTTCTTGTTATGGGCGCAGATTTCATGGGGAATCTGCCTGTATGGCGCAGAACTTTGCTATGTGGCACAGAATCTTCGCAACTACAGTTTCAGCAAAGAAACGGCAAATATCAGCCGCCGTTATCACGACTTTCTGTGTATCCTCATCATGTCTCTGATATGCAAGCGCTTTGAGACGGAAGAGGCTCCTTATACCGCCGAGACACTCAGCGACGAACATAAAATCCCGATAAGGCTCACCAAGAAAATCCTGTATGAACTACAGGACATGCACATGATTTATGAAACTGCTATGGACGGTGACGATGAAAGCATAGGCTATTTGCCGTCAGTAGATATCAACCGGATGAACGTGGCTATGCTGCTGAACAGACTGGACATAGCCGGAACGGAAGCCTTCAAAATAGACAAAAAGCGATACAGCAGTTCTTGGGAGGCGCTGGCAAATGCCCGTGAAGAATATTATAAAAGCACCAGCAAGATATTGCTGAAAGATTTATAATTCTGATATTCGATTTTACCACAGGTTGCACAGATTCTTTTTTGCTCAAAAGCCGATGCGGATAATTCCGGATTTCCACAAAGAAGTTTCTTTCATCTTCAACAATCATCTGTGCAACCTGCGGTAAAAGAATCAGGAGAACTGCATCATGCGGCTTAAATATTTGCCGATGATATCAAACTCTATATTCACAATGCTTCCCACTTTAAAAGTATGGAAATTGGTATGTTCGTAAGTATAAGGAATGATGGCAACCTGAAAAGTATCCTCCGTAGGGTTACAAACGGTCAGACTCACACCATTCACCGTAACCGAGCCTTTGTCCACCGTGATGTAGCCGCGCTTTGCCATTTCCTTGTCAAACGCATATCTGAAAGTAAAATACCAGCTCCCTTCAGCATCCTTTATATCCATACATTCGGCAGTCTGATCCACATGTCCTTGCACAATATGACCGTCCAGCCGCCCGTTCATCATCATGCTGCGTTCCACATTCACTTTATCTCCCACTTTCAGCAAGCCGATGTTGGAACGCTCTATCGTTTCTTTCATGGCGGTAACCGTGTACGTTCCATCCTGTAAACTGACTACAGTCAGGCACACACCGTTATGAGAGATACTCTGGTCTATTTTCAGTTCGTCCACAAACGAACATTTCAAGGTGAGGTGCAGATTTTCCTGCTCCTTTACAATACGCACCACCTCCGCATATTCTTCTACAATCCCTGAGAACATAAGTTTTAGTCTTTAATTAAGTTTCGAGAACAAAGATAGAACAAAAAACACAAATATTCGAAACTTACCGACGGTTAATGACAAATGACCGGCAATTCGTCGCTAACCTGCCTTTTTTACATATTCAGAACAAAAACAGAGTGCCCAATTCTTTTTTATTATATATTTGCACTTTATACTTTGCAAACTTATTAAAAACAAACCATGGACAGCACAAAGATTGTTGGTGAAAAAATAAAATCACTACGTGAAACAAAAGAAATCAGTGTGGCCGAACTGGCCGTACGCTCTGGCCTTGCCGAAGAACAAATAGAACGAATAGAGAATAATGTAGATCTTCCTTCATTGGCTCCCCTCATCAAGATAGCCCGCGCGTTAGGGGTACGTCTGGGCACTTTTCTGGACGACCAGGAAGAACAAGGAGCAGTAATCTGCCGGAAACAAGAGAGTGAAGATACCATCAGTTTCTCGAACAATGCAATGGACCTGCGTACACATATGCGCTACCACTCACTGTCAAAATCAAAAGCGGACAGGCATATGGAACCATTCATCGTAGACGTGGAACCGACGGAGGAAAGCCACTTCTCACTCTCCTCGCATGAAGGTGAAGAGTTTATCTATGTCATGGAAGGCGCCGTCGAAGTATGCCACGGTAAAAAATGCCATCTGATTAAAGCCGGAGACAGTATTTATTATGATTCTATCGTTCCGCACCACGTACACGGATATCAAGGACAAGCCGCCAAAATATTGGCTGTTATCTATACTCCTATTTGATTTATGATGGAATTAAGCACGAGAACCTTGGGTGACTGGCTTGAACATTGGACCCTCACCACTCCCGATAAAGAATATATCGTATATTCCGACCGCAATCTGCGCTTCACCTGGAAACAATTTAACGAGCGTGTAGACCACATGGCCAAAGGACTGCTCGCCATCGGCGTGAAACGGGGAACCCATGTAGGAATCTGGGCGGGTAATGTGCCCGACTGGCTGACCTTTCTGTACGCTTGCGCCAAAATCGGCGCCGTGGCCGTAACAGTAAATACCAACTACAAACAGGCAGAGCTTCCTTGATATTGTCAATCAGGAATTTGCGGAACAGGCTGTCCGCATCTCCTTTCTGAATGAATGTGAGGGCATTTCGGGGCTGGTGGGGAGAGTACTGATGGTAACGGTCCATACCGACAAAAATACTTCCCGGCTTGTCGGGATCGAAAAAAGGATTTTCCATTTGGTTTCTCTTGTCCATATTTCTACAATTTAGGGTGGGTATTTCTTTTCTTTTTCACGTCCTGCTTTTTATTCAAAGCCTTTTCGATGACTGTTTTCACTTTGAACACCTGTTTGTTCGCAGGAGGAGCCTTAGAAAATACGATCCGGGTGAAATCCCCGTTTATCCATGCATAGGCATGGGACGGGTTGCTTTTTGCCTCTCCCGGCAGGAAGAGTCCGTGCCCTGCCGCCAATACTTGCCGGTGAGGGGTAAAGAGCCGGACACCGTCTACGGTGACACATTCCATCGGGTCGCGGAGGATGTTCCCAACAGTCCGGTGTCCACGCACATCGTAATACTGCTTGAGGAGTTTGTCCAGCAAGGCTTTATCCTGGCCGGTTTCTTCTATCTGCTGCCGGATATCCGATGCTGTACCTTGTTTGGAAAGCTCCAGTAATTTACGGTCCTTGCTTTCTATTTCCTCCAAAATATCAGCGATATTACGGTTGCGATGGCTGCTGGTACAATGCATATTGTGGCAGAAACTACCGAAATCCTCCCAGGTCGGCTTCATCTCATTCCGGTAGACCAGCTCCATTTCCGGTGTCTTATCCATCTGCAGGTAAGCATATTCCGGGTACATATTCCGGCTATTTCTTGTTTGTTACGAATTGCTTTCAGCAGAGTAACCGGGGAA
>OHAJ01003150.1_pt1 | contig 10651 bp, 11 predicted proteins | sample 1577101 | NCBI WGS metagenome assembly OHAJ01 (sample SAMEA3541531, study PRJEB24748) | human gut metagenome | biome: human gut; feature: human-associated habitat; material: faeces | place: China | collected 2012 | reverse complement strand
GCAGAAATCCGTGACGTCCTTATCCTGCGGGATGACGACGAGGTGCACTCCCTGCCCCTTTCAATATGTCGCAGACCTTCGCCGCTTTTTGGAAGGCTTAAAGCCTCGTGATGACCGGCAGCACCATCGGGCTTCTCTTCGTCGCCTTAAAAAGATAGTTGCTCACCGCGCTGCGGATCGCGCCCTTGAGTTCGTTCAGGTCGCGCCCGCGCTTGCCGCGGTAGGCCTCCGCCGTGGACATCGTGAGGTTTCTGAGGTCTTGCAGCAGCTCCTCGGAATCCTTGACGTAGATGAAGCCGCGCGTGATGATCTCCGGCTCGGCCAGAAGGTCGCCGTTCTGCGCGGAGATCGGCAGCACGACGACGACCATGCCGTCTTCCGCCAGATGCTTGCGATCGCGCAGCACGACCGCACCGACGTCGCCGACGCCGTAGCCGTCGACAAACACCTCGCCCGCGGGCGCATAACCGGGCACGCACTTCATCGAGCGCGCGCCGATCTCGACGGCGTCGCCGTTGTCGCAAATCACAATATTCTTGCGGTCCATGCCCATCTGGAGAGCGAGATCCTTGTGCAGCTGGAGCATGCGCTGCTCGCCGTGCACGGGGATGAAATACTTGGGCTTTGTCAGCGCGTGGATGATCTTGAGCTCCTCCTGGCACGCATGGCCCGAAACGTGCAGCATGTCCGCGCGGTCGTAGATGACCTCAACGCCCTTGCGGAAGAGCTCATTGATGACGCGCGAGACGGTGTTCTCATTGCCGGGGATGGCGCTCGCCGAGATGATGACGCGGTCGCCGGGGCCGACCTCGATCTGCTTGTGCTGGGAGAACGCCATGCGGTACAGGGCGGACATCTCCTCGCCCTGCGAGCCGGTGGTGACGATGACCTGCTTTTCAAGCGGCATCGACTTGATCTTGTTGATGTCGACCACGGTGTTTTTCGGCGGCTTCATGTAGCCGAGGTCCATGGCGACCTTTGTGACATTTTCCATGCTGCGGCCCGTGACGGCGACCTTGCGCCCGCACTCCGCCGCGGCGTTGTTGTGTTTTTAAGATTTGTCCTTGCATACTCGGTCATCCATTTTTCAGCGAACTCGTCAAATTTGATATTGGACGGATAGACGCCTTTCTGACAAAGCTGTTCAAACATAACCGTCTGACGATTGAGCTCGTTTTCAACCTGTCTTGCCGTCATGCCGGGGGTGGGTTTCCATGTTTTGGTCCGCACTACCTGACGGTACTGCGAGTCATATCCGCTGCTGACCCGTATCTGATACGAATCGCCGCGTTTCCTTATTGTTGCCATAAGTTCTGATTACCTCCTGTATCAGACTTTATGACGTACTTTTCACAGAAACTATTTTATCATTTTTCGGTTTAATAGTCAAGCAGATGAAACAGTCTGTGTCATTATACGCCTTACAGCCTGTCAAAGTAGGCAAGCAGAGAATCTTTAGGAACAAGTATCCTTGCCCTACTGCTTTCTCCTACTCTTAATGCCTGTATTTCACCTTTGGCAATCAGAACGCGGATAGCATGAGCAGATACACCCTTAATTACCTCTGTGCATTCCTGTAAAGTGAGCATTTCACGCGGACCGTCCTTTACAGCTTTCTGTTCTTCCGGTGTGTCAACCATCTGGTCAAGCAGAAGGGATAACTGCGAAATAAGATAAGATTTCTGCTCTGAGGTCATATTGTTGTCCTCCTAACAGTTATAATAAGTACCATTGCCATAATCCGATTACCTCCAGTTTCAGACTTATGACGTGCGTTTCACAAGTAAAGTTTAGCACATTAAAGTCTAAAAGTCAAGATGGCAAAGCACAATCCCCTCACCATTTTATTGAATTTGAGCACAATTACCAATAAACCAGCAAAGATTTGTGCAAAATCACAGCAAAGAATCTAATAAAATAACCGAAGCGTAAAGGACGAGCAGAAATGCCCGTCCTTTTCTGCTTTGGCGTGTCAATGCAGACCCAGGTAGTACGCACCCTGGCATGGGACTTTCACCCCTGCCCATTCCTATGGGACAAGCCGTCGCCGGAAGTATCATTATGCTATCTTGCTCCACGCTCGTTTCTTATAGAGGTCCTTGTGCGTTCAAGGCTCTGGCTTGACTGCCGGCAGGTGGCAGAATATCTGTTATTCTCGCGCATATGTAAAGGTGGTCACTGATAATGAGATACCCGTCAGATCGGAAGCAGAAATTTCTTCGCACGTCTTTGAGTTTGATAGGTTTTGTATCTGCTCTGGTATTCTGTTGTCAAAGAACTGTCCGGGAATCAAGTGGCAGTTTGTTTCCGGATAATGAAATTAGTCCAACTCTCCGAAAGGGAGCGTTTTTGTTTCTGCCGCTTATTTTTCCCTGTACCTATTATAGCATATAATTCCGCAATTTTGTATGACAAAACGTCATACGAATATGACACCTTGTAGGCTGAAAAACCATCGTGAATGTTATATACTATAATCCGGAAAGGAGGCGAATACATGGCGGTGTCTTATAGTAATAGGATTCGCTCTTTGAGGAAGAAACTGAAAATGACCCAGAAACAGATGGCTGAACAGCTTTTTATAGATCAGTCCACGCTGGCAACGTATGAAAACAGAACCAGAGAGATCCCGATAGATATTCTTGTGAAACTGTCAAAAATTTACGGAATTTCCGTGGATTATCTGTTCTGCGTAAGCGACTTTGCTGTGCTGGACGATGCGCTCGTCCGCACCCAGACAAAGGAACTTATCGACAGCCTGAGCGCAACGCAGGTGTTTGAGGTCAAAGGGTACATTCGCAGAATGATTGAAAGCAAATCTGAGGACGAATAAATCCTATAATCAAAAAGACACTCGGCCCAAAAGAAAAATAAGACTTCCAATTTCTTGAAAGCCTTACTCGTTATTCTCTTTGTTATCTGGAACGAACGTCATTATGTCGTTCAGACTGCAATTTAATGTGTTGCACAGCTCGTTGATCGTGAAAGTTGTTATTGCCTTGTTATGTTTCATTCGATCAATAAGACCTTTGCTGACACCGTAGCTGTTTATCAGCTTATATGTACTTATGCCGTGATCGGCAAGGTATGCCCAGAAAGGGTCGTAATTTATCATAATATCACCTATTTTATATTATAATGGGAAAAAAGTGTATTGCATATACCCGATAAATGGGGTATAATGATAGGTGGTATTTCCAAGCACAGCATTCAGTAACCATATCATGGCAGAGTTACCTATATCAAGATTGACATTAAACAGGAGGTAGACAAAATGTTCAAAGCAAGAACCGCAGACGGACGCAACAACATATCGGGACTGAGAGTAAAGGAACTCCGCAAGGCGCTCCAAATCTCACAGCGCGAGCTTTCAGACAGATTGCAGGTCGTAGGTCTGGATATCGACAAAAACGCAGTCCAGCGCATAGAATCCGGCGAGAGATTTGTGACCGACATAGAAATTATAGCATTAAGCAAGTGCTTCAACATCGCGTTCAACAAGCTTCTTGGCATTGATTGATAAATTAAAAGACACTGTAAAAAAACTCATGCAAGAGCCTGGGTTTCCGTTTGACGGAAGCCTGGCCTAACTAATAAAGGAAAAAATAAGATGAAAATGAAAAATGACACAGCAAACAAGCGACAGAAATATGCTATGAAGATAATATAAAATAATGTGGGTAAAGCGACAGAATATAGATTCATTCTTTTCAGATGGAATTTATAAAAAACTTCAGGAAATCCTATCCTGTTCAAGAATAAGTGACTTTACCCCTCTGTGGCATGCCCGGCTGTAATACCTTTTTTACTTGATTGTACCGAAGGTTCGCATCTCCTGAATACTTCTATTCATTAGCTTTATTGTCTATCGTCTTGTGGGTAGGCAATTCTTTTTTCTTATTTCTTAGCAAATAGCTCACTTGTTTCTTAACAAACGCACTTTAGCTAAAAATACATAAGAAATACAAATCCACTTCAAAGATTTGGTGTAATATTTCTCTTAGAAAAGGTTTCATTCCTGAGGATAAATTCTGATAAAATGTGTGTTATAATAAACTCCCAGGAGTTGGAATGAGATTACCCCGCTGATTCCTGCATGGTTCATTGAAAGTGGTTTTGTTCAATTATACCTATATTATATAATATATCATTGAAAAACAACTTGTTGTATAAATGCACAAAAATCTCAAAATTGCATTGAATATTTCGTTGCAATGTGATATAATATGACAAAAGCGGACAATAGTTGTTGCGCAAAAAAACACGGAGTATGTGCCGCAGATGTGCACCTAAAAAACGGAGGTTTATATTATGAGTGAATACCAAGAGATTGTCGAAAAAGAATGGGAAAAATATTCCAAAGCACAGCACTTACCCAACATAATGCTGCTGGGTTGCACCGGATGTGGAAAGAGCACTCTCATCAATACTATTTTTGGCAAGCAGGTAGCAAAGGTTTCCGACACCGGCAGAGGCACAACGGAGTTCCAGGTGTACCGTGGCGAGGACAACAATTCTTCGGTCAACCTTATCGACAGCAAAGGCTACGAGATGGGGTCTGCGGGGGACTGCCAGAGATTTATCAATGATTTCAATAAGTGGATGGGCCAAAACCGCAATACACAGGACATGGTTCATCTTGTGTGGTACTGCATTTCTGTTTCCACTACCCGTATACAGGATTATGATATTGAGGTACTGAAATCTGTCAACAGCGACCGTGATATTCGAGGAAAGCTTGCGGTGGTTATCACTCAGTGTGACAATGATGATGAGCAGGGAACAATTGCCAAGTCAATAAGAGATATAGTTCATGAAGAAGTCGGATCAAATATTGCAGTATTTGAGGTTTCCAACGATCCCAAGCTCCCTCTTGACATTGAAAAGCTCATCGAATGGTCCAGCGAACACATCGATGACGAGGATATCCGCAAGATGTTCGTAGCAGCGCAGATGGTAAACCTCGACGCAAAGAGAAAGACTGCCGCCAAGATAATTGCCACAGCAGTTACCGCTGCAGCAGCCACCGGTGCAATTCCTATCCCCGGTCCTGACGCACCTATCCTTACCGCTGAGCAGGTGGCAATGACCGCTGCAATAATCGGCTGCTATGGCATGAATATGGCTAAGGGTGTGGTAACTGCTCTCGTAGGTGACGTCCTTATATCCAACCTTGGCAAGACTCTCGTTGGTTCTATCATTAAGCTCATACCCGGAATAGGCACTGTGGCAGGCGCAGCAATAAACGCTTCTGTTGCGGCGGCAATTACTGGCGCTCTGGGCGCAGCTGTTTCGGAGATATGCTATAACTGTTGCAGGCGCATCGCACAGGGTAAGAGCGTTGACCTTATTGCAGAGTTGGATTACAATTCAATAAAGGATATAATGGGCTCGTTCCTCAAGAAGAATGGCAAAAAATCTCCGGAAGAGATAAAGGACATCATTGAAGGCAGCGGATGCAGGACGCGGGAGGCTCGGCGGTCGTCGCCGAAGAGATCGCCTGCACGTACCTGCAAAGCTCGGGCAAGACCAACACGATGCTGGCCACGAACAGCAGCATCCTCGACGATAGAGGACATTCGGACTGCTCGGTGAAGGCCTTTACGTCGCGCATCACCGTCACGGCCGCGGACTACAATACCGCTGTGGAGGAAGTGCCCGTGGAAGCCGGTACGGAGGCCGTCACGATCCGCAAGACGGTCACGCTCTACCCGGGCTCGCGTTCCCTGCACCTGGACTTCGCGGTCAGGAACGAGCAGGGCGCGGCGGTGGAGGATGCGGTCGTGGTGATTCAGTACGTGAAGCCGGACGGGAGCGACGAAAACCTGCAATTCACGGGCGGCGTGCACGAGACTTTCGACAATGCGACCACGCAGGGCTTTACGCTCCTGATTATGGCGCAGGCCGAGGGTTCGCGCGTGCACATGCAGCAGATCGCCGTCCCGGCGGGCAAGGAGGCGTACACCTACGACACGGACGTGGTGCTCTACTACGACTACTCGCCGGGCATTACGCTCGACCCGCCATCCCCGTGGACATATACGGCACACCTGGGGACGCTCCGCAATACGGGCAACGTCGACCTGGAGCTGCTTTCGGCGCCGGAATGGTGCACCATCACCGGGGACATCCCGGGCACGGTGGCGGTGGGCGAGGGGCGTGCCCTGGCCGTCTCGAAGAACGAGACGGGTGACTTGCGCAAGGGGACGATCTCGATGCAGTGGCACAACATAGAAGCGAGCGAGACCACGGCCTACGATGTCGAGGTCTCGCAGGAACCATAAGATTTCATTAACCATTTAACCATATAGAGACATATGGCACAGCAAGATACGATAGACAAAATTATTAACATCCAGTTCAACTACAGAGAGCTGGTGCAGGGATGGGCGGCAGCGACCAGGGAGATAGAGATAAACAAGAAAAACCTCACAGAGCTGAAGCAGGAGTATAAGAACGGCGAGATGTCGGCCACAGAGTATAACAAGGCCATCCTCGAAATTACAAGCACGACAAAAGCTCTTACGGCAGAAAAAAAAGCATATGAAAAAGAAATTCAGAACAATATTAAAATTGAAACAAGAGCATCAGGTTCTATCAATCAGCTGCGAGCGAATGTTTCCAAACTGACTACCCAGTATAATGAACTAAGCGCCACTGAGCGAGAAGGAAAATTTGGACAACGACTTGCAAAGGACATCAAATCCCAACAAGAAGCTATAAATAGCGCAGAACAAGCACTCGGCAACTATCGCTCAAAGGTAGGAAGCTATGAGGATGCAATAAAAAATGTGCTTGGTCTTAATAATCAATTTACAAACTCTCTATTAGAAGCCACGACAGAAGGAAACGGATTTGCGTCTGTTTTAAATACGGCCGGTGCTGCATTATCGAATATAGCCAAGCAATTAGCATCGTTTATTGCCACTCCAGTAGGTATGTTTTTAGCTGGATTGGCAGCGGCATATTATCTTGTTTCATCTCGCATCAAGGAAATGAACAATCGGATAAAAGAGAGCGAGACACTTTTCTATCAGAATGAAAAAGCCCAATCATATGCAAGAGCATATATGGATGCTTATACTCGTCAAATTGATAAACAAGCAGTAGCATGGATTTTAGCCAAAGGTGCAATGTCCTCATATTGGACAAAGTTTAAACAAGAAACAAAGGCATTTATTGGCCGTCAATTGCCTTTTGGATCCATACTATTCCCCAATGCAAACATTAGCAAAAAAGAAATTGAAGAAGGTGCTAAACAACGTATGAGTTTGGTAGAACAAGAGGAAGCCCTTCAAATCCGGCGCAGGGAAATAAACCTTGAAAATGCAGAAATTGAATCTAAAATTGCCGATGCTCGCTTAAAGGCGATGGATAAGGAAAAATACTCTGCAACAGAAAGAAATAAATACGCAAAAGAAGCTATTGATCTAAATAATAAATACTACGATAATTTGGAAAGTATTGCCAAAGAGGAAAAGACAATAGCTGATTTAAGGGTGTCTTTCACAAACAGCAGTACTGCAGAACTGGACGCACAAAATGAAGCCGCTGTAAAACTAATACGCCTTGATGCTCAAAGAGCTGCTTCGCAACGTGAATTAGTTGAACGTATAAATTCTACAAATACGGAAATTAAAACCCTGTCCAAAGAGGTTGACAAGCAGCAAAAAACAGCTGAAGCTGCCGCAAAACGTGCAACAATTCAATTCCAGAAAAACCTGGGGCAACAGCTCAAGGCAGAACAAGATTTATTATCCGCTGTGCAATCATTGCGCGAAAAGACACAGGAAAACGAGCTAAAATCACTACAAGAGAATTACGATAAAGACATAGAGGCATATTGGAAGAAACTTTCCGAGGAAAATATAGACACTGATACTGCCTATCAGATGCTTTTAGCAATGGAGGAAAAATATCAGAAAGATAGGCAGGGGATTATCGTAAAATACAGTCGGCAAAACCTCGACGAGCAAGTCCGCCAACAAGAACTCGCATTCCAGTTGGCAGTGGCTAAAATGAATCCGCAAAACGATAAGGAACGATTAAGTGCTGCAAAATTTGTGGCAGAAAGCGAATTAAAAATAGCCAAAGATAAATTAGTATGGATTTCAAATCTTACTGAGGAACAGCAAAAAGAGCTATATGAAAACGGGTTACAGTATCAGAATGCGCGATTACAAGCTGAAATTGAGCTGCAAAATGCCATAAACAAAACAGGAGAGACGGAAAAGCAAATCAATATGCAACGAATCACCGACACCCAACAACTCGTATCGGCAATTTCCGGTGCTGCCGGATCCTTTTCTTCAATGTTCGATGCTCTCGGTGGTGAAGGAGAACGATATGCTGCATTTGCAAAAACATTCGCTGTATTTCAAGTAGCTTTAGCTCAAGCGTCTGCTATTGCAAATGCAGTGGCTGCCGGAGCAAATGGTGCACCCTGGTTTTTACTGCCTATTACGATTGCCTCAAGCGTTGCTGCTGTTATCGCAGCCATTGCCCAAGCTACGCAGCAACTTGATTCCACGCAGATCCCTAAATACGCATCCGGCGGTCTTATTACAGGGCCCGGTACTGGCACCTCCGATAGCATTGTTGCCCGGGTATCGAATGGCGAGGCCATTATGACCGCCCAAGCCGTGAATGATTGGGGTGCCGTATTGTCGGCTATGAATGTTTCCAGTGGTGGCAATGCCATCCAGGTATCCAATTTACCCCAACGCGGAGACGGAATGAGGGGCATGGAACAAATGATGGAACGGGTGTTGCTCAACCTCCCGTCTCCTATCGTCCTCGTAAAAGATATTGACAACGGACAGAGACGGGTGAAGGTAGCAGCCAACCTTGCAAAATTGGGTAGAAAAAAATAGTATGCCCCATTGTTATTTAAATGCACACAGGCATATTTGCATCAGAGCTTATGGTGAGGTAAGCAACAAACGACAAAACGAAATGACGCGTACATCCAACATATCTGTCGGCGGCCATAAAGCTCTATTAGTGACTTTTTGTAAAACTAAATAGGCTGAAAAATGGCAGAACAAAACGCATGCGCCGAGAACCTTGGCGCGAACATCCTGAATGACTGTAACGACGATTACGGTAAGGGTGTCGAGAAGATCGTTTACATCATCAAAAAAGAGGACATCGACCGTAAGGCATCGAAGATTGCGGGAAACGTAATCAGCACCCTCGTCCTCAGAACCGGAAAGAAGGCATACACTGCTTCGGCCCCTTCAAACACACCTTTCAGTGGCCTTACATACGAGGATCAGAACGCCACAATCGGTATGTCCTTTAACAAGACCATCCCCATCGTCATGCTGGCGGATTCTCCGACGAACGCCCTCAATGTATCCGCACTCAAGCAGAACAAGTACGTCATTATCTACGAGAACAACAACAAGGGAGCGAATGGCGAGCAGGCATTCGCCGTCATAGGCTGGGAGCAGGGCGCCGTCGGGCAGAACGCAACCCTTGACAAGTACAGTGACGACACGCAGGGAGGCTGGACTGTCGACATGATCGAAGAAGGCGCCAAAACCCCGCAAATATTCTTCTTCTCGACGGACTACGAGACTACGAAGGCGGCACTTGATTCGCTTTTGTCGCCCGCCTCGTGATGAATCCCGAAGTATGGTACAGGGAGAGGTTAAACGCCTCTCTCACCGCTTCGGATAAGCGGACGATAGAATCTCATTACGAGATGGTAACCGGGAAATCGTTCGCTGGCAGTTTTTCCCAAAACTGCCCGAACAAGTACAAAGACGCGATAACGCACATTTTAATCAAGATGAAACAGGACAACACGGATAATGGCGGATATGTCCTCAAACAAGGAGCATTTCGCTACAAAGGTAAGGTCATAACCAATGCGAACATGACCGCAGAAGCGGCAGAATGGTGGATACATCAGAACCTGGACAACAGAGACCAATTTGCGAGTTTGGGCAAGGATTACGACAGCTATGCCACCACATCGGTAATGATTCCCGCCAAAGAATAATGACGCCAAACACCTGTAACGTGGAGAATGTTACACACATAAATTACCATAGTGATTTCAGGCTTATTATCCGCTTCAACTCGGATAAACTGCCCGATTATCCGTGGCGTATTACATTCAGCACCCCGTCGACACATACAGTCGACAAATACGTAGCGTCATTCGATGGAGAAAATTACATCAATTGCAAGCCCGTCGACACGCTCCCGGGTGCGGCAATAGTGTTTTTCGATCATCACAGGCTCGGGTGCGGAACATTGGGCTACATTCTCGACATGGATATTCCCGATGACGAATTTCCTGACGGGAAAATGGATATTGAAATCCCGGGTGTCGAGACTATAGAATTATGGCCGGGGAAAAGCGATGAAACGGAACTCCCCGCAGAAATTATTGTGGCACTGTTGCAGATGCTCAAAGGGTTTTCTCCCTCTATCGAAGTCGAGGAGGATAGTGAGGACAGTTATATTCTCCGGATAACAAACGAAACCGGGTCATATCTCACCCCGAACCTGCGGGCTTCGCTGAATTTGGCGCAAAGTACTGGCGACAGCCAGTATATTGCCATGTCGCAGGATGCTACAACAAAAGCCCTTGCCGAAAAGGTCGACAAGGAAGAAGGGAAAGGGCTTTCAACGAACG
>OHAJ01003143.1_pt1 | contig 10661 bp, 8 predicted proteins | sample 1577101 | NCBI WGS metagenome assembly OHAJ01 (sample SAMEA3541531, study PRJEB24748) | human gut metagenome | biome: human gut; feature: human-associated habitat; material: faeces | place: China | collected 2012 | reverse complement strand
AACAACTGGGTAAGATTAAAGGTAATGAGTTCTGTGTGAAGACAATCGTAACTACGGAACTTATCAAGAAGATTGCTGATAAGAATAACATTGAAATGCTCGACTGCTACACCGGATTCAAATGGATTGCACGTGAAATCCGTCTGCGTGAAGGTAAGAAGAAATACATTGGAGGCGGTGAAGAGAGCTATGGTTTCCTTGCCGAAGACTTCGTTCGTGACAAAGACGCGGTATCAGCCTGCTGCTTGATTGCAGAAGTTGCTGCATGGGCAAAAGATAACGGTAAGTCATTGTATCAATTGTTGCTGGATATCTACGTAGAATACGGATTCTCTAAAGAATTTACTGTGAACGTAGTGAAACCGGGCAAGAGTGGTGCTGAAGAAATCAAAGCTATGATGGAAAACTTCCGTGCTAATCCTCCGAAAGAATTGGGTGGTTCGAAAGTGATTCTGAGTAAAGACTACAAGACTTTGAAACAAACAGACGATAAAGGTAATGTAACTGCTATTGATATGCCGGAACCGTCTAATGTCCTGCAATATTTCACAGAAGACGGCAGCAAAGTTTCTGTTCGTCCTTCAGGTACAGAACCGAAGATCAAATTCTATATGGAAGTACAAGGTGAAATGGGTTGCCGTAACTGTTATGCTTCTGCCGAGTCTGCTGCAATGGAAAAGATTGAAGCAGTGAAGAAGTCATTGGGTATCTGATCCTATTTCTTCTGATAGTTCAGAATAAATAATAAATAGCGCCTCCATAGTCTTTTCGAAGATTGTGGAGGCGCTTCTTTATATCTGTCCTGCATCTGTTTCCCACTATTCAAGCCGGTTTAGTACAGTTCTTTCATTTCCTTTGCATTCTTTAAGTCCCCTTTCTAATCATTCTTCCGGGAATCTTGTTGTATTGGCATCATCTCAATTTAAGCACGCAGGCTACGGATATACACACTTTTGTTGATGCTTTAGAGTGATACGCTAAGTTTCATTTTCGTAAGTTGTTCGTTTGTAGTTTGTGTGTATTTCGTGGCCTGCTTTTTGGTTTTATTCTTTTCTAACGGTTACTTTTTTTATTTGCTCCCTATCCAAGTCCATTTATGCCATATCGTCTCCAATGGTCCCTGTTTATGTCCGGACAGCCACCATTTACAGAACTGAACCTGTAAGATACAAAGAACAATACCTATAATCAAGCTTAGAGTATATCCGCAGTAAGGAGCCAGATAAAATCCGAATGGGAAATAGATAATGGCACCCAGAACAGATTGGGAAATATAGTTTGTCAGACTCATCTTGCCGTAAAAGCGGAGGCTGGAAACAGCTTTTTGAAACTTAGCTTTCTGATACAGTAGGATGAAGGAGGAAATCAATACGATAGTGAACGCGAATTTCTGCCACATATCAAAAGCGGTACCCACTGTTTGTTGAATCAGACTGTTGTCACTCTGCATGATTTGCTCTTTCAAAGAGTAAAGAGGTGCGAAGCTGATAGCAGCAATGATGAGCGCTTTTACCCAAAATTTCAAATGAGATTCGGCGGTGACGAATAACTGTTTGCGTCCGATGTACAAGCCGAATAGGAAAAGTCCGGCAGTCTGTAAGAAACGTCCGGCGCCGATAGCCCAGAACAAACTGGCTTTCTGTCCCAAGGTGACATTACCTATCAGGAATTCCCAGAAGTTTCCACCTTTGGTATAAGCTGATACTTCAGCATACATCGCTCCGACATTTAAGTCGGGCAGGGTATAGGCAGGATTGAAAAGGCTCATAATGTAGTGGAACCATTCAATCGGTTGTAGTGAGAAGAAGATAGCAGTGATTAAAATAGCTTTGTCACTCCATTTGCGTACGATAAACAGTACGATGCCGACCACAACGAACAGAAGCAACACATCTCCTGCCGGAAAAAAGGCAGCATTGAGAGTAGCAAAGCCTGCAAGCAATACCATTCTCCATAAGAAACGGTAGCCGAAGTCTTTTCCTTTCAACTGCTGGTTGTGCGATTGGATATAGAAAGTGAATCCGAAAAGCAGGGCGAAGATTGCATAAGATTTTCCTGCAAACAATGAGAATGTTGCATTAAATACTCCGGCATCTAAAATGGTAAGCCATTCGGGAGAACTTTCCGGATAGACGGGGAAAATGAAATGCTCCAGGTTATGTACCAAGAGGATAGCCATTACGGCAAAACCTCTGAGAGCGTCTACTACTTCAATTCGTGGTGTTTTTGTTGATAATTCCATGGGGTTGATTTATGATTGTTTTTTTAGTGAATATTCGTTTTACCCATTTGTTGGCAGGCTTTTCAAAATAATAAAAAGAAAGCAGGCTGAGTATAATGGTGATGCAGAGAATGACGGGGACACTTATTGTCCATTGTATCTGCCAATGATAGTGGGCGGACATTCGCATATATGCATCTATGATAAACAAATGTATCAAGTAGAAACTATAACTGATTTCTCCGCCTATGATTAAGAACCGGTTGGATAGCAATCGGGATATGCCTCCCTGTTGTAAGGCGAATATAAGAATGATTAGCGAGACGGGTAACCAGTAATAACAAGAATAGCGATAGACTTTAGGAATGTCTGCGGCGCAGAGGAAGAACAGTAAAAATAAGGCAACGGCTCCTGCCTCTAATAAAGTTCCGGTGGAATAAGAAAGTTTTTTATTACATAATGACCGGTAGAACTGGTAAAGCAGGACACCTACGAAAAAGTCAGGCAGGCGGGTGAATGGATTTACATACCAGTATGCTTTGATTTGCTCCTCGTTGGTCAGATACATGCCTGCCAGCATAATTGGAAGACAGATGAGCAGTGTGATAAACAGGCTTCTTTTGGTATGCAAGAAAGGAACAATCAGAGGAAAGCAGAAATAAAACAACTGTTCGCATCCCAAACTCCACGAAGGACTGTTGAATGAAAAGAAGTAGTCGGCAGAGGGGAAGAACGGTTGTAGGAGAAAGGTGGAGGCGGCAAAGTGTTTTATCCAGTCTGCCGTGCCGCTATATTGAACGTATCCTCCTATGCATACGGCAATTAATAATGTCAGTAAATGCAAGGGATAAATGCGGGCGAGGCGTGCTACCCAAAATGTTCGTTTGGTAGCGGTCTTTTCCAATAACTTCTCCTGATAGTTGTAAGCAATAATAAAACCGCTGAGCACAAAAAAGAAACTGACTCCGACAAACCCTTCTTTAAAGAAATGAGCATCGAAACTTGAATCAATGACGTAGCAGTGCGCCCCAAATACCATTAGGGCAAAGAATATCCGTAAAGAAGTTAATGTGTTAATCACGATACTTATCAGTTTTTTTGTATTCGACTGCAAAAGTAGTGTTTTCTTATGAGATAAAAATTCACATAGATTAAAAAAGAACTTAGGATTCGGAACGCAGACGGCTAAGATGTTGGGGAGTCATGCCAAGAAAGGAAGCTATATACCCCAGTTGGGCACGGTGAATGACATCGGGTTGTTCACGTAAGAGTTGTTCGTAACGTTCCTTAGCCGGAAGATAGAGCCGGTTGATATGGTGCATATCCATATATAGCAGGCATTCCTGATGAATAACCCGTCCCCAGTTGGCAATCTCGATGTTGGTTTCATAAATCCGATTCAAATCTTCGATACGTATGGCATATAATTCGCAGTCCTCCAACAATTCTACATATTCGTATCCCGGTTCGTCGTGATACAAGTCTTTCATGGCAAAAGTGATATCACCTTCGCGTGAAAACCATATCGTGATTTCTTCGCCGTCGTGTAAACAATAAGACCGGCAAAATCCTTTTTCGATAAAGTAGACGTGACGGTCTGCTACACCACCGCGTATCAGTAAGTGCTTTTTAGGAAGTTCCAGCTTTTCCATGTGACTGAAAAGAACCTCCAGAGAACTGTCCGATACCGGATAATATTGCCGGATACCTTTGATGATGTTTTCCATAGCCGATTATTTGTGAGAGCATTCCAGCCACCAGTCGATCATCTTTCGTGCGAGGCTCAGCTTTCGGGGAAGTTCCGGCAAGTTGTCCCGTGTGTAGAAGTCTCCGGAACTCAGTTCTTCCTCCTGCAACTTGATTTCCCCTCCGGCATAATCTGCAATGAAACCAACCATTAATCCGCTGGGATAAGGCCATGCTTGATTGCCGAAATAGGTGATGTTCGTCACATCCAGTCCCGTTTCCTCTTTCACTTCACGCGCTACGCACTCCTCTAATGTCTCGCCCGTCTCCAGGAATCCGGCTACGAGGCTGTTGAACGTTCCCTTGAAGTTACGGGCATGGACCAGGAGCAATGAATCTTCTTTTCTTACTAAGACGAGAATTGCAGTAGAAATAGAAGGATATACTTCCCGTCCGCATTTCGGGCAACGTTTCTTGATGTCCTCTTTCTGTTCCATAGGAGTGCCGCAGGCAGAACAGAAACGACTGTTCCGGTCCCAGTGCAGAATCTCATGCGCTTTTCCTGCTACCTGATAGTGAGATAGCGGGAGATAATCATAAGAGGCACGAAGTCCGGTCATTACATACTGTGCCGATTCTTCAAAAGGCGAGGAGAGGGAGAAAGACTTACAAGTCTTTCCCTCTAATGTTGTGATAGTATGTACCGTCGTTTTTTCTTTAATAGTGATAGGCGGAATTTCTCCATAAGGAAGAGCAAATGTGCCGTTCTCTTTCTTCTCAAGTAATAGCTGGTCTTTATAAAAGACGAACCACCATGATTGCGTTGTTTTATTCATTTTAATCTTTTTCTTTTGCTTCGCGCTGCGAAGGTATAAAAAACTGTATTGATATTTAATACTTTGTCTGATAAAATGTCAATGGATTAACTTAATACAATACGCTGTTCGATACCGATTTCTCGAATGAAATAATTATCGTGCGAAATGGCTATGACGGTACCTGTATAGTTTCTGATAGTCGCAGTGATGATGTCGATACTCTGTATATCCAGATTGTTGGTCGGCTCGTCCAAAATAAACATATCCGGTGTGTTGTTGCTGATCATCAGGCAGCAGAAAGCGAGCCGCATCTTCTCGCCGCCGCTTAATTTCCGGCAGGACTTGTCCCATTCGGAAGCGGGAAACAGGTAACGGTTCAGGATGATCTTTATTTCATGTTCCGGCAGATTGCGGTTGTTGAAAGCGTAAACCTGTTCAAGGACACTGTTCCGGTCGTCGATGATAGAATACTCCTGATTCAGATAGACATAAGAAAAATCTGCCCGTGTGAGTGTTCCTGTCTGTGGCTGAAGTTGTCCGGTGATGATTTTCAAGAGAGTAGTCTTTCCGCTGCCGTTGGTCCCTTCTATGTGGAGGCGGTCGCCACTCTTTAACTGAAAACTGACGGGAGTTTGCCAAAGCAGTTGTTCCGGCAGGTTATTTTCGGAAGGTTCGTTATCGCTTTGGCTATCGCTGTCGTTCGGAGCAGAATGATAACCGAAGTTGATATCCTTTGCCGTAATTAACGTTTTTCCGGTGTGCAGGGAAGAACCGTTGAAATCTGTTTTAAGCGCAGCCGTTGGAGAGAGAGAACCCCGGAGTTGATTACGTTCTTCTGTCAGTTTGTCGGCTTTCTCCTGATGCACGCTGTTAAGTTTGCCGGTACTTTTTTCTGATTTTCCCTGCAATGCATTTAGTACAATGCGTGGAACACCTCTTTTAATATTAGCTTTCTCACCGCGTACATTCTGTTTGTCTCTTCGTTCGGCTGTTTCACGGGCTACCTTGCGTGCTATCCGCAGTGCTTTTTCTTTTTCTTCGATACGCTGTTGTAAGGCTTCCTGCATCAGAGTTTTCTGTTCTTTGTAGAATTCGTAGTTTCCGCCATAATAAGTGAGTTGATGTTTCTCCAATTCACATATTTCGGGAAGAAGATTGAGCAGGGTACGGTCATGGCTCACGACCAACAACGTAGAGTGACATTTCTCTACCCAGTCATACAAACGTTGTCGGCCCGACGAATCAAGATGATTGGTCGGTTCGTCCATGAGTATGACAGAGGGATTATGAATATCCATACCTGCCAGAAAAACACGGGTCTTTTCTCCGCCGCTAAGCAAATGCATTGGGTAGGACAGGGGAAACTGCCCTAATCCCCATGAGTCAAGAGCGGCAATGGAACGTTCTTCGATATTCCAATCATCGTCCAACTGGTTAAAATTCTCCGTTGAGGCATCTCCTGCCAGGATAGCTTGCAGGGCTTGTTGCTTGCGGTCTATCCGCAAGGCTTGGGCAATGGTCAGCGAATCATATTGTCCGAAATGTTGGGGGATGTAATAAATGTCGTCCGGGCGGACAATAACGCCGGAAGACGGCGATAGTTGTCCGGCAATAATTTGCAGCAGGGTAGATTTCCCGCAGCCGTTATTACCGACTAATCCCAGTTTCTGTCCTTTACTAATGGCAAAGTTGAGGTCACTGAATAATACTTCTTTATCCGGGTGGATATAGCTGATTTGTTGAATACTTATAGGCATGGTTGTCTATTGGGGTTGAAGTGAAAGAAATAGTGAAAGATAATCACGGGGCAGGGGGCGACAAACACAATACCGGCTAAACAACACGGATTCCGTGATGCTTAACAACGAGGAAAAAGCATATAAGAAAAGTGATGTTTACTTAGAAGTGTTGTCTTACTTGGAAATTCTCATTGCGGTAAGTATATAGTTTAACTTGGGCGCAAAGATAGCACTTTTGGGGAAGAATCCTATTCTATTTCAGTAGAAAAGTTATTTCAGAGGCTCCATTTACTCAATTCAGACCTTCTGTTCTGCTGAATCAGAACCTTTGTCTGCCCTGTTTAGAGGCTCTGTTTCGGTAGTCCGGAACGTGAATGGAGAAGTTTTTTTGAGTTAACGACAAAGTTCTGAGCATTAGGGACTAAAGTTTCTTTCTATTGGTGGTAATCTATAAACGCAACTTGTATTTATAAAAATGAAGCTTTCATTTATAAAAACGCAGGTTGCATTTATAAAAACAAAAGCTTCGTTTATAGTTTATTGTTAGGGTCTGATAAGTTTAGTATTCGTCCGGGATAAGTTTGTGAGTAGGCAAGAGGAAGTTTATTGCTAATCAACTGGTTTATAGTCTATATCTTCCTTTATTTCTTTACCATTCTATTTCTTATATATCGAACAATTCATTCAAGCCTTCACTCATACTAGGATGCGTAAAGATGAAATCCCGCAGGAATGTATAATGTTGTCCTGTTTTCATCGCCATGGCAACGATATTGATTATTTCCGGGGCTTCGGCGCAAAACAGTGTACACCCCATGATCTTTCCGCTATGGTCGTTTACAATTGCTTTCAGCATGCCGTCTGTCTGTTTCAACGTGCGCGAACGTACCACAGAAGTAGCCGGCAAACGGGAAACCTTAAAAGAATATCCTCTTTTCAGTGCTTCTTCTTCGGTAAGTCCGATATGAGCCAACGGCGGGTCGATAAATACGGCATAAGGAACAGGGTCACGATCTCCGATGTCCCGTTTCTTGTCTCCGAAAAGCTGGTCGCGGATGATCCGGAAATCATCTAATGAGAGATAGGTAAACTGCGGTCCGCCTTTCACATCACCCATTGCCCAAACGTGAGGGACGGTTGTGCGTAACTGGTCATTCACCACGATAGCCCCGTGAGCATCCACCCCTATACCTGCTGCTTGCAGGTTCAACCCTTCAATCATAGGCTTTCGCCCGGTTGCGATAAGGATAGCGTCACCGTCTACAAAATAAGGAGTGCCGTCGGATACGTCCGAATAAGTCAGCGTCACACCGTCATTCGTATCATGGATAGACTGTGCACGGGCATTCAGATGAATCTCTATCCCTTTCTTTTCCAACACCTCTTTCACGCTGTTCGCTATATCCTGGTCGTTGCGGGGCATGAACCGGTTGCCTCCTTCGAGAAGGGTAACTTTGCTCCCGAACTCGGCATACATCGAAGCAAATTCCAGTCCGATATATCCTCCGCCCACGATAATCAGGTGTTGAGGCAGCACGTTCAAGTCCAAAAGAGTAGTGCTGGTATATACTTTCTGACTCTCCTTAATCCCGTCTATTGCCGGAATAATCGGTGTGGAACCCGTATTGATGAAGATTTCTTTCCCTTGCAGTTCGATATCCCCTTCCGGCAGTGCCACCTTGATGATATTAGCCGAAACGAAAGAACCTTCTCCCGTGTAGACCGTTACATTGGGACGTTTGCTTAACCTTTCATAATTATTGTTTCTTAAGAAAGACGTCAGTCTGTTTTTCCGGCCGATAGCCTGTTTGTATAAGTTCGCCTGTTTCGGATAATCATCGTGATAGAGCAAGGCAGCAATGCCGGCTTCGTGTACGAGCGTTTTCGTCGGGATACAGGCGATATTGGGACACGTTCCTCCATACATCATGCTTGAACGTTCCACGACGGCAACTTGCCAGCCGCGGTTTGAAAGTTCGGCAGCAAGAGTCTTTCTTGCTTTGCCGAACCCTATAATGATTGCATCATATTGTTTCATAACTTCTTTCATTAACGATTAATATTCAACTATATAACAGTGAGATGAATTATTTGTTTTCGTCGTTTCGAGAAGTTAAGGAATTCAAAAGTAGTGAGGTTAGTCTTTTTTCAATGTTTTGAGTACACGTTGTGACGAGTCGGATAGAAGCACTACTGCACCTGCCAGTATGACGATATCTTTAATCACCAGCCGTCCTGCACCGGACAGTAACGGGAAACCGAATTCTCCGCTCCCCAGGTTGGGTACCCAGACCTCCGGCGTGGTGACGAGGAACGAAAGTGTACCGAGCGTCATGATGATAGCGAGCGAATCGCCCACCAGTCCCACTTTGGGGAAGAAGATGCCCAAGAACACCAGAATACCGATACTCATGATAAGCGCTCCCAGTCCGTAGGAGAAAGTATATGTGTTGTTCGCTTCGTGCCATGCACGGTTTTCGGGTACCAGAGCACCTTCCGGATTCTTGAAGTTTTTGTACTCCGGCGCTTCCTTTGCATAAAAGAAGCTCATGAACGGGCTGTTGGCTACAAACGGAACAATCCCGTCGGCTTCGTAGTGGAAATACTTCAGCCCGCCTATCCATACGAATACGACTAGAATGGCTACACGGATAAACTTGGTACCAAAATTTCTCAGACTTGATGTGAAGGTCAGTAATGCGATAAATTTTTCTTTCATATTGTTGTCGTTTATGAGTTTAACTTACACCGCAAAGGTCGCGCTTTCCTCATAACCTCCAAATGGCAATACTGCCGCATTACTTATCAATTCTTCCCAATCTGCTCATTTCTGAACTGCACGGCACTCTGTCCCGTCATGTTTTTGAAGAAACGGCTGAAAGAAGCCTGATCTTCAAACCCCAGAATATCGGCTATCTCTTTGGCACTTTTACTGCTGTACAGCAGCAGGCGTTTCGCTTCCGCTTCCACCCGTTCATGAATCACACGGAGTGGGGAAGGCAGTTTGCACGTAGAAAAGATATTCGACAGGGTTTTGGGTGATTTGTGCAACATATCGGCATAGTCCTGCACCTGTTTCTTAGTCTTGTAATACTCGTCCACCAGATTGTAGTATTGGCGGACAATCTCGAAGCCGGATTCCTTTTCCCGTGTAATGTCCAACCGGTGACGGGCTATCCGGGTACATTGGATGATAAACCTTTTAAGAAGGATGCGCAGCATTTCTTCCTGAAGGCTGTCCGAAACGGTGAATTCGTTTTCCATGGCTACGGTGATATCGTTCAGTTGCCGGCGTTCCTGCTCGTTGAGGGTGAAGCGGACAAGGTGGGACGAACCGTTGAAGAGGAAACCGCTGCACGACACCTCATGGTCATTGCCGTAGATGCAATAGAAATTACTGTTGAACAGTAAAGTTGTATATTCCCCGTCGATTGATTTGAACTCAAGATGTTGCAGGTGTGTCAGTGAAATCACATCATCCTGCGACATCAGCATTTCCTGGTGGTCGATTTCCACCGTGATACTTCCCTTGCGCACCCATATAAACTTGTAGAGTCCTTTTTCTTTTTGCAGTGTCTTCTCTGTCTGATAAGAATCCGTAAGCGCGAGTGTTCCTTTAAGTTTTGTGTGATATTGTTGCAGCATAATTAATCCTCCATAGCTGATGCGTCAAATGATAACGGCAGTAAGTCGCCTATACTTTTAATTTCGTAGATGCATTCTTTGCCGTAAAGCAGAATGCGGATCGGTTGCCCGTAGCGTTTCTCCGTTTCGAGAATCACCTGGCGGCAGGCACCGCAGGGAGGAATCGGATTATCAATAAAGTCTTTCTCCGTTCTGGCGGCGATAGCAAGTGTGATGACGGGCTGGTCGGGGTATCGGGAGTTGGCATAGAACAGTGTGGTACGTTCCGCGCAGAGTCCCGACGGATATGCGGCATTTTCCTGATTCGTGCCGGACACCACAGTTCCATCGCCCAGCAGTGCGGCTGCACCCACCGAGAAATGCGAATAAGGGACATAGCTGCGTGCGGTTGCTTCCTTGGCAGTGGTCACAAGAGCCCGGTCGGCCTCATTCAACTCATCATATTGATATACTTTAATAATTGCGGTAATTGTGAGGTCTCTCATATACGTTAGGGGATTGGTTTCTACAATTAATGTTACAAAGTTAGGAAAGAGATTGATAATCCCAATT
>OHAJ01003142.1_pt1 | contig 10663 bp, 8 predicted proteins | sample 1577101 | NCBI WGS metagenome assembly OHAJ01 (sample SAMEA3541531, study PRJEB24748) | human gut metagenome | biome: human gut; feature: human-associated habitat; material: faeces | place: China | collected 2012 | reverse complement strand
TCCGTGCCGCCGGTCGTCGCGCCGCCACGGAGAATCAGTCCCAAGCCGACGCCCATCAGCGCACCGCCGAAAATCGCGCCAAGCATGGGGTCGCTCGTCAGCGGCTGCAGCTTCAGAATATCAATCGCCAGGGAAAACAGCACCGTCGCCACCAGCGAGCGGACAACGAACACATGCCCCATGCTGCGATAGCCCATGATAAACAGCGGAATATTCAGCACCAGCGCAGTTGTGCCGATGGGGAACTGGAAGAGGTAGTTCAAAATCATGCCGACGCCGGTCAAGCCGCCGGGCGCGATGTTGCAGGGCGTGAGAAACAGCGGATACGCCGCGCCGCCGATGATACAGCCCAGCACAATCTGCGTCCACACGATGGTCTGCTCGTGCTGAAGAACCGTTTTCCAATTCCATTGCTTGTTCATGGTGATTTCTGCTCCTTTGTTGTTTGCGTACTTATGTGCTGCCGATGCTCATGCCCAGTGCGCGGTCGATGCGTTTCATGGCCTGCGCCGTCACTGTGCCCAGATAGCGAGTCAGGCGTGTTTTCTCCAGCGTCCGAACCTGCTCGGTCAGGACGATGGAATCCTCCTTCAAGCCGCTTTCTTCCCGCGTCAGCAGCACATGCACGGGAAGCTGCGGCTTTTTTCTGCGCGTCGTGACCGCCACGACGATGACGGTCGGGGAATATCGGTTGCCGCGGTCATTCTGAATGATGACGACCGGGCGGATGCCTCCCTGCTCCGACCCAATCACCGGGTCAAGGTTCGCCTGGTATACGTCGCCACGTTTCATGATGTCACACTCCGTCCGGGATGTCAAGGCAAAAGCGGCATTTTTCTGCCGCCGCCTTTTGATTTTTTCATAGAAGCCGGTATTCCGGCTGCTTTCAGCATATGATTTCCCGGATTTCGGTGTGTAATACGGTTATTAGGGCACTTTCGGGGTCATGTCCATGCGGTTCAGCGCGATTTGCCGCTGCTTGCAGTCCGGCAGACAGCTTGCCACCAGCGCCCAGAACCGCGCCGAGTGGTCAGCATAAATCAGGTGGCACAGTTCGTGCACCACGACGTATTCAATCATACTTTCGTCGGCACCGCCAAGGCGCGTGTTGAACGTCAGGCGTTGCGTCTGCTTGCGGCAGCTGCCCCAGCGACTCGTCATCTCCCGCAGGGTAACGTGCGTGATGCTCACATGCAGGGTGCTCGCCCACTTCGCAATATCCCGCTCAATTTCGCGAATCAGCCGCTCATTGCGCATTTCGACAAACGCCGCGCCTGACGGCACATCTTTCCCCAGCGTCACCCACGCGCCCATCAGCCGATGCACCTCGCCCGGCGCGAACGTCGGCGGATTTTTCACCGCACCGACATGCGCTTGCAGCCAATCCTGCTGACTTTCCAGAAAGCGGCGGATGTCTGCTTCCCGCGACCGCTTCGGCACGGACAGCATCGCATACGGGCAGTCCGGGCGGCTGCGCAGGATGAAGCGCCGACAATTCTCCCGCTCGGTGATTTGCACCGCAATGCCGCGGATGGTCAGCATCCTTGTTTTCATGCTTCTCTCATTTCCTTCATTTTTCCGTCTCGGACATTTTCTGCGCGCCCGTTCGACGATTTTGCTCGTCCCCAATCGCTATACTCAAAGGCGAAAGGAGACGATGCCGGTTGCGCGCAAGCGGGTTTTTGTTTCTCTTGGAGCAGGGATTGTGCGGCATTTGCCTGATGTCGGCGCTGTCCGCCGCGCTCGGTCTGCCGCGCGTGAACTGCGGACGTAAGCTGCTATTCGCCATTCTCTACGCCGGATTCGCCCTGCTGTCGCTCTCCGTTCCGCCACTGCTGCAGGTGGTGATGGTTCTGCCGCTGACGGGGCTGCTCGCGCTCATCGGGCGATTTCCCGCGCGGCGGACGCTGCCCTTCTGCCTGACAATGCTGATGATGCAATGGGGCTGCGCTGGCCTATCGGCGCTGCTGCCGCTGCCGGGTGCTGTCCAAACGGCGCTGACGTGCACGCTGCTGCTCCTGCTGCGCCGCCTGACGCGCTTGGAGCACGGCAAACGCCGCTTCGTGCGCGTCCGCATCCGCTGCGGCAACTGCGAATCCGCCGTGACTGCGCTCGTTGATTCCGGCAACCTGCTCTGCGACCCGCTCTCCGGCGACCCGGTGCTCATCCTGCCGCGAAATACCTTCCGCCGTCTGACGCACTTGCCGGAGGGCAGCGCGCTGCTGCCCGGAATGCGCCTGCTCCGTGCCCGAACCGCATCGGGCATCACGCTGATGATAGTTCTCCGTCCAGACGGCATTTTCCTGCTTTCAGGCTGGAAAGAGACGGCGCTTCGCGGGCTGATTGGCTGCGCGCTGTCGGGCGGCGGAGTGCATCAGCCGGTGATGCCGGAAAGCATGGTATCCGCAATTCTATGCAAATAGGAGGAATTCAATATGTCCACCTTGTGTTCTGTCGTTTCCGCCGCGTCCGCGCAGCTTTCCGCTCTGCTGAGCAGCCTTGCGCCGCGCGAGATTTACTACATCGGCGGCCCTGAACCCCTGCCTGCCCCGCTGACACCGGCAGAGGAACAGTCGCTCCTTGCCCGGCTCGACACCGACGGCGCTGCCGTCCGCACGACGCTGATTGAACACAATCTCCGCCTCGTTGTCTTTATCGCGCGGAAGTTCGACAACACTGGCATCATGCTGGAGGATCTCATTTCCATCGGCACGATCGGGCTGATTAAAGCCGTCAACACTTTCGACCCGTCGAAGAAAATCAAGCTCGCCACCTACGCCAGCCGCTGCATCGAGAACGAAGTGCTGATGTTCCTGCGCCGCCACAGCCGCACGCGCATGGAAGTTTCGCTGGACGAGCCGCTGAAAACCGACTGGGACGGCAACGAGCTGCTGCTTTCTGACGTTCTCGGCACTGACCCGGACATGGTTTCGCGCGGCATCGAGGAAAGCGCCGAGCGGCAGATGCTTTTCGCCGCCCTCTCGCACCTTTCTCCGCGCGAACAACAGATTATGGACTTGCGCTTCGGTCTGCACGGTCATCCCGAAATGACGCAGAAGGAAGTGGCGGACATTCTCGGCATTTCGCAGAGCTACATCAGCCGCCTCGAAAAGCGGATTCTGCATCGGCTGCATGGGGAGCTGGTGAGAGAAGAAGGATATGCCTGATTTTAGCGTGCATCGCCGAAAAAACACTACTTTCGCCTAAGTGATTAGCCACCGCCGCAAATTGCCATACTGTGGATACTTCACATGCAAGGAGGACGCAGAACATGGCATGGGGCAAGGTCGATTTATGCGGGCTGGACACCAGCAAGCTGCCCGTTCTCACGCCGCAGCGGATGCAGGAGCTCTACCCGCTGGTACATAGCGGCGACAAGGCGGCGCGCGACGAGTTCATACAGGGGAATCTGCGGCTGGTGCTGTCCGTCATCCAGCGCTTTTCCGGGCGCGGCGAAAACGTTGATGACCTCTTTCAAGTCGGGTGCATCGGGCTAATGAAGGCGCTGGACAACTTCGATGTGTCGCAGAACGTCCGCTTTTCAACCTACGCCGTGCCGATGGTCATTGGCGAAATCCGCCGCTACCTGCGCGACAACAGCGCCATCCGCGTCAGCCGCTCCATGCGCGACACGGCGTACAAAGCCCTTCGTGCGCGCGACCGCCTGCAAACGGAGCTTTCCCGCGAACCCACCGTCGAGGAAATTGCCGCCGATATGCACATCGACCGCATGGACGTCGTGCTGGCGCTGGAGGCGATTCAAGACCCGGTCAGCCTGTTCGAGCCGGTTTGCAGCGACGGCAGCGACGCGCTGTGCATCGTTGATCAGGTGAAGGACGAGCGCGTGCGGGACGAGGATTGGGTGCAGGACATTGCGATTTCGGACGCGATGGGACATCTGAACGATCGGGAGAAGAAGATCCTGCGGATGCGCTTCTTTGAGGGGCGGACGCAGATGGAAGTTGCTGGGGAGATTGGGATTAGTCAGGCGCAGGTGTCGCGGTTGGAGAAGCACGCGCTGATGAATATGAGGAAGCATCTGGGGGAATGAGTGCAGTGGGAAAATTTACCGTGCGTTTGCACATTGCCGCGTCAAAGGGACGCGACCAGACTGCCTGTCTTTTTCCCCCACAACAAAACCGGGGCGGAACATTCATCGTGTTCCGTCCCGGTTTTCGATTGCCCAGTTGTTACTGCTTCACATTATCAATAACTTCCAGCGTCACTTCGAGGTCGATGTACTCGCCGTCGGGTATGTCGTCGCTGCCGGTCAGATCGGTGATGCCCGGCACGCGGTAGACCTTAATCTTCAGCACGTCGCCCGCCTTGCAGTCCGCAACCTGCGCCGCCAGCTCGGTGGTCGAGGTAATCACGTTGTCGTTCACATCCACAATGATGTCGCCGACCTGCATCCCCGCTTTTTCCGCCGGGCTGTTCTCTTCCACGTTCACAACGTAAACGCCCTTCGGAATCTGACCGTTCTGCAGTGCGCGGCTGTTGGCGAGGTTGCTCATGGTGATGCCCATGCGGGGCTTGCCGACGAGCGTGCTGTCGGTGTTGCTATCCGCTTTGTTGTCATCGCTGTTATCCAGCGCTTCGGGCGCGGTGAAGGTGATTTCGCCGGAAAGCACCTTGTTAATCAGGGGCTTGGCGGAGTTAATCGGGATGCACATGCCAATGCCCTCGACGGTGCTGCCGGAGTAGTACGAGCCGGTGTACTTCAGCGTCGGGATGCCCATCAGTTCGCCATTCACATTGAACATACCGCCGCCGGAGTTGCCGGAGTTAATCGCGGCGTCCACCTGAATCATGGCGTTGGTGATGGTGGACTTGCGGCCATACTTGTCGTAGGATTCGGACTCAATCGCGCGGTTCAGGGCGCTGACGACGCCGACCGTCGTGGTCTTGGTGAAGCCCAGCGGGTTGCCGATGTTGATTGCCCAGTCGCCGACCTGCAGGGTGTCGCTGTCGCCCAGCGTGACCGCCGGCAGGTCAAGGCCCGTCGCGTACACAATGGCGATATCCAGCGATTCGTCATACGCAACAAGCGTCGCGGCGTACTCGTCGGTGTTGCCGCTGTCATCCGTCACGGTTACACGCAGGCTGCTCGCGTCCTCCACAACGTGGTAATTCGTCAGCACGAAGCCCTGACCGATAACCACGCCAGAGCCGGTAGCCGCCAGCTCCTCGCGCTCCTCAATCTGCTGATCATTGTTGCGGCCGTTGCCATAGCCGAAGCCATAGCCGAAATAGAAGTTGTTGCCATAGCTGCCATAGCGCACGGTCTGATAGTTGCTCACGCCGACTACGCTGTTACGGACCTGCTGCACCGCCGCGGTGAACGGGCTGGTAACAACCGTCGTTGTCGAGTTCGCCGCCGTGACGGCTTCTGCCGCCGCCGACGTGTTCTGCGCCGCCATCGTCGCGCCCGCACCAATCATCGCGCAGGTCAAGCCCAGTGCAATACAGCCCATCATTTTCCGGAATTTCATAACTGCTGTACCTCCTTCAGGTTCAAAAAATCGAGTTTCATGCCGCCGTTCGCATTTTCGGCGTCCAGTCAGTCTTTCCAACTGGCTATGCTTTTATTATATCCGCCTTTTTTGTCTTTGTCATGAACGATTTTTGAACATTCAGTGGAATTTCGTGAACTTTGCGTGATTGCAGGAGGCAGATGAAAAGGGATGAAGTCGCCCCTGCTCCTTCCGCGCGTTTATCCACAGGTTACTCACACAATACATAATCCATCAAAAACTCCCCCGCCCACATCACGTCGCCATCCAGCGTATTCTTCGCTTCTCCATCAAAGAAGAACCGCACCCGCCGCACCGGATACCGCTGCACCAGCGCGCCCGTCAGCTGATACGCCATCATGCGCTGATTCAGCCTGCTTGTGCGAATCGCATCCGCCATATGCGCCGAGAAATTCACCAGTACCGTATCGTCCGCAATCGCGACGCCTAACACATCATCTTCCGTCAGCCCTTCCGGGAAGCCCTCCGTCGCCAGCACAGCCGTCAGCAGTGTGCGCGGCGAGCAGGCCTCTGATGCCGGGAGATTCAGCCTTCCTTGGCGCAGCTTTTCGCCGTTCGAGAGATAGCAGACTGCTTCGTCAGTCAGCAAGCCGCCGAAATTCGCGCGCGTCATCATGCCGCCGGGCAGGACAATCGTACCGTGGATGGTGGAATACAAGCTGGTCAGCGCGGAATCACCGACGCGGTAGACAACCTGCTCCAGCGAGGGAATGTAGGACGTGAGCGTCATCGTCAGGGCAGCGAAGAAGCACACCGGGTCGATACCCGCGCTGGAAATTCTCTGAAGCGCATCGGGGACAAGGTTAATGGCGGCGGAGTGGCGGCCGCTGGAGAGCGTCGTGACTTCCGGCGCCATCAGGAGCATCGTGCGCAGGTCGGGCATATCCGGGATGTTCGCGGCATCATTCGCCCCGGCGGAGAGCGCATCCAGCAGACCATAAACCAGCTGCTGGGCGTTCTGACCATCGAAGGAAAGCTGCCTGACTTCACAGGTGATGCCGCTGCCGCTTTTCAGGGGAAAATACAGCACGGCTGCGCTGCTCAGCGGGGTCTGCGCCGCAATGCCGCCCGCGCCCGTGCGCTGCGCGACGAGCTGCTCCCAGCGGGTGACGAGGTTCTCCCCTTCCGCGGAGGAAAGCGCCCCCAGGGGCAGCAGATTCTGCACATCCATCGCGACCGGATTGCCCGCGACGAGGATATTGACGAACCGCACATCCGGCAGCGCGCAGAGCGTGGTGGCAATGGACAAACACACCATGTACAGCTCGTGGATGCCCATTTGCAGCGCGGCGGAGGACAAATTGACCGTGCAGACGTGTCCGGCAGTTGTGACGGCGCTCCCTTGGGCGAGCGACACGCTGCCATAGTCCTTCAGCGGCACGGCGCTCCCGTCGCCCTCCTCCTGCAGGAGCAGCTGCAGCACCGCTTCAGCGGGCATCTGGTCGTAGCGCAGCGCCGCCGTGCGCCAGAAGCAGAGCATCGTCTGCCTGTTTTTCGCGGGGAGGTAGAGGGCGACGTCGCGCTCATAATCCAAGCCGGAATCATCCGTCGGCGCGGCGTAGGGGGCAGATGGCGGCGGCAGCGTCTCGGCGGGCGCCAAGCTGCTTTCGCGGCTGCAAGAAGTAAGTGTCAGCAGCAGCGCCATCATCAGCACCATCAAGCGAAACTTGCTTTTTTTCATGGCGTTCCCTCCACAATTGCGGTCAGCTGGCTCATGCTGATGCACCACAGTCCGCCCGTTTTCATCAGGTGGACGCTTCGCCCCGTAAACTTCTGCGATACGCCGTCCGTCAGTCTCGTTCCGCTGACGGTGAAAACCGCCCGCGTGCCGGAGGCGCTGCCGCCGGAGAAGTCAAACGCAGTCAGCGCGGGATATTCCGTCCATTTGGATGCGAACGCTTCATATTCCATGCGCGCTTCGCCGGTGTCCGGGTCGCTTAGCGCAAGATAGCGGTAGAGGCGGCGGATATCGCGCTGCTGGATGCAGGTCAGGATCGTCCGCATCGTGCCGGAAGCGGTCAGCAGCAGCGATTCATCCCGCCGAAGCGGATCGGCGAGCGCATCGTCCGCCGCGTTCAGCGTATAGTATTTTTGCCGCAGGCGCATGGAATCCGTCGTTTCGCCGCGCTGCTCCAAGAGAATGACGACCTGCTGGGCAGTCGTGTTTTCCGTCACCGTCGCGGCAATCGCCTGCATCGCCAGCCTCCGGCGGAGCGGTACTTCCTGCGGCCACGCCGTGTCCGACCGCCAGTTGCTCGGCTCGTCCGAATAGCCGTTCATCAGCTGATACGACAGGGTGACGAAGAGCATTTCGCCCTGCCGGGATGTTGAAATCACGCGTGTACCCGCCGGGAACAATCCGCGCAGCGCGGGCGCATTCAGGCTCGGCCCGTCCAGCAGCAGCCGCAGCAGCGCCGTCTCATACGGTTCATTCGGCAATCGCGAAACCGTCCGCCGCTCCGCCGCCAGCATTGGTTCGTCGCCATAGCGGTACCAGATGAGGGCGGATGTGTCTGTCGCTGCCGCATCGTCGCCATCCGCGCGGGGGATTTCGTCCTCCTGCGGCGCGGCGGTCACGGAGAGCGCTTCCATCGAATTGCCGGACGTTGCACAGGCCGTCAGCGTCATCATCAGCAGGAGCAGAAGCAAAGTCAACCGAAGCCGCTTCATGCCTTTTCACCTCGCTTTGCATCCATCGGCAGGGTGACGGTGAACGTCGCGCCCTGCCCCGGCTGGGATGACACGCTGACCGTGCCACCGTGCATCGCCGCTAACTGCCGGACGATGGAAAGCCCCAGTCCCGTTCCGCCCGTCGCACGGGAACGTGCCTTATCGACGCGGTAGAAGCGCTCGAAAATGTGCTTCTGGTCTTCCTCCGGAATGCCGATGCCGTCGTCTGTCACTGCGAACAGCACGTTTGCGCCGCTTTGCGCAAGCCGCACGGCGATATGTCCGTTTTCCGGCGTGTACTTGATGGCATTGTCCGTCAAGTTGTAGAAGATCTGCATCAGCTTGCCTGAATCGCCGTCGAGGGCGATGCCGGGCGCAATGTCTGCGGTAAGCGTCTGTCCCTTCTGCTCGGCGGCGATTTGCAGTGTATGCACGGTTTCCTCCGTCAGTGCGGACAAATCTACTTTTGTCACGCGCAGGGGGGACGAGTGGCTGTCCATCTGCGTCAGCGTCAGCAGGTCGGTGATGATGCCGCTCAAGCGGTCGATTTCGTGGTTGATGTCCTGCATGAACTCCGTGCGCAGCTCCTGCGGCATATCCGGCTGATAGAGCATGTTTTCCAGCAGCAGCTTCATTGTCGCCAAGGGGGTTTTCAGTTCATGCGAGGCGTTGGCGACGAACTGACTGCGGCTCTTGTCGAGGTGCTCAATCTGCTCCGCCATCGCGTTGTAACTTTCCGCCAGCTCCTTGAGCTCGCCGGATGTGCGGACGTTCACGCGTGCGGACAGGTCGCCCTTGCCCATGCGGCGAATTGTCTGCGTCAGCGCCTTGACCGGGCGGGTGAGCATCCCCGACAGCATCAGCGCCGCCGCCATGGCCGCGCCCGCGACAATCAGGAACACTGTCATCAGCTGCCTTTTGACCGTTTCCAGCGCGCTTTGCAGTTCATCCACCGGCAGGGACAGCACGAGTGCGCCCAGCGTCTTGCCGCTGACCTCCATCACGGCAGACGCGACCGCCACATACGCCGCACCCGATTCCGAATCGACACGGTGAATGCCGAACGCGGATTTCTCCCCGTGCAGAAGGACGGCGACCGTCTCCGGGATACTGAGCCGCTGCCCGCTCCTTGCGCCGAAGGTATCCGCCTGCACCTTGCCGTCCATATCCACCGCCAGCAGCCGCCCGCCGAGTTCACCTGCCTGCGCGGTCAGGAGTTCGGACAGACCATCCATCTGCGCCGACGCCAAAAAAGGCGCAGCCGACGAAGCCAGCTGCTCCAGAGAGCGGGTGGCCTGACGGGTGCGCTGCTGATATAAGGTGCTGCTGACCATACCGGTCAGGATAGATGCCATGATGGCGAAGGAAGCGCCGATGACCACCAGAAACGTGAGCATCAGCTTCCAGCGCAGCGACATTGCGCCGCGCACGAGCGCCGCAAGCGGCTTAGTCCTTGTCGGTGAAATAGTAGCCCACCTTCCATTTCGTGAAGATAAACTCCGGTTCATCGGGGTTGCGCTCAATCTTCTCGCGCAGGCGGCGGATGTGCACGTCCACCGTGCGCGCGTCGCCGGTATAATCGTCGTATTTCCACACGGCTTCCAGCATCTCCTTGCGGGAGAACGGGCGGCCGCGGTTGGTGATGAACATTTGCAGAAGATCAAATTCCTTCGCGGTCAGGCGCACTTCCTCTCCGCCGAGGGTGACGGTGCGCTTGACGAGGTTGACCTCCATGTCATGCACGCGGATGATTTTCTGCTCCTGCACGACGTGTCCCCCGGCGCGGCGCAGCACGGTGCGAATCCGCGCGCGCACCTCCAGAATGTTGAACGGCTTGGTCATGTAGTCGTCCGCGCCGTATTCCAGACCGAGGATTTTGTCCATATCCTCGCCCTTGGCGGTCAGCATGATAATCGGCACACTGGATGTTTCACGGATGCGCTGACAAACGCTGAGTCCGTCCACCTTCGGCAGCATCACGTCCAGCAGCACAAGATCATACACCCCGGAAAAGAATTTGTCCAGCGCTTCCTGACCATCCACGGCGGTATCGGTTTCGTAGCCGTCCTGTTCAAGCGTATATTTCAAGCCTTTCAAAATAAGCGGCTCATCGTCCACCAGCAGAATGCGTTTTCCCATGATGGTTCACCTCAGTATAATTTGCCGCGAACGGCTGCTTGTTTATTGTACCCTGAATTGTGAAAAAAATCAAGTCAAATTGCAATCAAATTGTCATAGTTTTTGGAGAAAGGACACGAAAAAAACGCGGCAGACAGGAGAAAACGACTGTCTGCTGCGTATCAGATGGGTGTGCCCTCATTCCGCCAGTAATTGCGTTAATTGTTCCTCATACACCTTGAAATCTGCCGCGTCCCAGTCCTCCGCAAGGGCGAACACCGCGTCCATCACGCAGTCCGCCATCTTGCCGCGATGCCCGCAGACCTGCAGCAATGCAATCA
>OHAJ01003141.1_pt1 | contig 10664 bp, 14 predicted proteins | sample 1577101 | NCBI WGS metagenome assembly OHAJ01 (sample SAMEA3541531, study PRJEB24748) | human gut metagenome | biome: human gut; feature: human-associated habitat; material: faeces | place: China | collected 2012 | reverse complement strand
CTTGTTTACGTTCAACGGTAGTCACCCAGTTACGCGGGGTTTCTCGCCCAGCCTGTGCCCCTGGTTCGAGCCGTGGATAGAGCGCTGCCGCAAGCCCCACGGCGAACGCTGCTGGGAAGAGATCCAGGATGAGGAAGAGCGCCTGCACGCGCTCGTGGAAGAAGACAGTGTGGAGGACGACAATGGAGATGACAGCCATCCGGGCATCCAGCCTGCCTGAGTTGTTCGACTGCCCGGCCCGCTGGGAGGCAAAGCACCTTTGCGGACGGCGCCTGCCGCGCAGTGCTGCCGCCCAGCTGGGGACGGCGGTCCACGCCGGGGCCGCGGTCTTCGACGTCCAGCGCATCCTGGGCAGCCCCATCACGCCCGATGATGCCGCAGGCGAGGTGGTGGACGCCATCCACCATCCCAAGGAAGACGTGGACTGGGGCGAAGACAGCCCCCGGGAAGCGGAGCGCATCGCCCTGGCCCTGCACGGGCTGTACTGCCGCAACATCGCCCCGGCCAGGAACTACGTCGCCGTGGAGGCCACATGCGAGCGGCTGGAGATCACCGACCTGGGCCTGGCCCTTACCGGCACCACGGACCGCATCACGACCAATGCTCTGGGCGACCTGGGCATTGCCGATATCAAGACCGGCAAGACGGCGGTCGCTGCGGACGGCACGGTCCGCACGGCAGGCCATGCCGCCCAGATCGGTGTGTATGAGCTGCTGGCCAGCGCCGCTATTGGCCAGCCCATCACCGCCCCTGCCGAGATCATCGGCCTGCAGGTGGCCAAGACGGACAAGGGCCGCCGCGCCGCCGTAGGCCTCATCACCGGCGCCCGCGAGCTGCTGGTGGGCACGGAAGAACAACCCGGCCTGCTCCAGATGGCCGCCCGCATGATCCGCAGCGGCGACTTTTACGGCAATCCCAAATCCCAGACCTGTACCGAAAAATATTGCCCGGTATTTCATGAATGCCGGTGGAGGAGATGACATGAGCTTGGCAACAACCCTCAACACCCTGCAACACAAGCCCGTTATGGCCACTAGCGATATGCCCATCAGCTTGGAGACCATCTCCGGCTTTGAAAACCTCCAACGCATGGCCCGCATGTTCGTTACGGTCCCCTTCGTGCCCGATACGTTCCGCGCCCCCTATACCGACGAAAAGGGCAAGCGGAGAGGCTGCTCCAGTATTGAAGAAGCCATCGGCTGCTGCGTCGTGGCCCTGGACATGGCCATGCGCATGAAGGCCAACCCCTTGGCTGTCATGCAAAACATTTATGTTGTGCATGGACGCCCCGCCTGGACAGCCCAGTTCCTGCTGGCCACACTCAACAATTCCGGGCGCTTCTCGACCATCCGCTACAAGTTCCAGGGGACACAGGGAGAGGACGACTGGGGCTGCCGGGCCGTGGCCAAGGAACTGACCACCGGCGAGATTGTGGAAGGCCCGCTCGTCACTATCGGGCTGGCAAAACATGAAGGCTGGTTCAAGAACAGCAGCAAATGGCAGTCCATGCCCGATCTTATGCTCCGCTACCGGGCCGTATCCTGGTTTGTCCGTGTCCATGCGCCGGAAATAGCTATGGGCCTCAAGACGGAAGACGAGCTGCGGGACACCATCGAGCTGATCCCGCAGGAGGACGGCAGCTGGGCAAAACCTGTGGAGGAGGCCACGCCTTCCACGTCCGTCGAAACAATCAGGGAAAGCGCCTCCCCTGCCGACAGGGAGAAGGAAGATGCCACATCCGACACCAGCGCACGGGACAAGGCAGAGGCCCGAAGGAAGGCGCAGCAGGAGCTTGAGGACTTGCGCCATGAGGCCCTTGCGACCTGGGAGGATGCGGGCCTCACGCTGGAGGCCGCCTGCTTCCTGGCCGGTAGCAGACAACCCGAAGCCTGGAGCAAGACCGACTGCAAGCGCATCATCAAGGAAGCCGTCGCCAGGGCATCTGCCGCAGCGCAGGAACAGCCGGAAGCACCGCAGATCAGGGAATCCCCCGCCCCTGACTCCACGCAGGCCGGAAGCGCCGACACAGCGCCGGAACCGGAACAGGCCTTCGTCCCGCCGTACCAGACGTTCACCTGTCCCCACAACGGCGCCCAGGTCACGGAAGACGACTGCTACGACTGCAAACACCGCACAGGCTGCCCGGCACACGAGGATGCCCCGGCAGCGGATGCGTGATTTCCAGCCAGCCATCCTCCCCCAAGCGCCCCGCCGGGGGCCTCGTACCCGGCATCTTTTCAACAAATACAGGCCGCTCTCATCTTGAGGGCGGCCTTTTATCAAGGAGACATGCATGATCCCTCTGAAAATCGAAACCCTGTACGGCGGCGGAGCCGTTGAACGGCTCCAGGAAGAGATCCAGCGCGTCATCGCCAACATCTGCGACCCCAACACTCCGGCCAAAAAGGTCCGCAAGATCAAATTGGAGCTCGTAGTCAAGCCCAACGAGCAGCGCAATATGGCTGAAGTCGTCGTCAACACCTCGTCCACCCTCTGCCCGCCGGAACCGCTGGAAACCAGCATCTACATCGGAAACGACCCCCGGACAGGCGAAGTCGCCGCGTCGGAGATCACCAGCGGCGAGAATCCCGACCAGAATCTCCTGCCAGGAGCGCAGGAACACATGCCCGGAAAAATCACCCGTTTCCCTGATGCCAAAACCGCCAGTGCCGGCAACTAGCCGAAGGAGGAAATACTATGCTGGAAGCCCTGTATAACGCCATCCGCAAGGACGCGAAGCCCGTCGTCATCGAAGTCAACGGCAAAAAATATTCCACCAGCGACCTGAAGCCTGTGCATGAACCCAGGCCCGAAGCTATCACGGTGAAGAACCTGTCGTCCCTGGTGGACTTCCTGATCCGCAATGTGGACGATCTCCCCCTGGACAAGCTCATCTGCCACGTCGAATCCCCTGATACCGTGAGCATCAAGTCTGCCCTTATTGGCGACCACGAAGACCGCAAGACCTACATCATCGCCAAGCTCGACCAGCTCGAACTTCCGGTGAACAAATGGATTCCGTCCGAAAAATTCTGCATCGCCATGCAGGCCTGCTTCACGGATGACGACATCAAGCCCACGGATCGCGGCCTTGTTCTGAAATTCGCCGCGAACGTCAAGACCACGCTGGAAAACACGCTGTCCGATGACGGTGTGACCCAGGGCGTCACCGTCCGCAAGAACCTCGTCAGCGTGGAGAATACCACGATGCCCAACCCCGTCACTCTGCGTCCCTTCCGCACCTTCACGGAAGTGGAGCAGCCCGCCAGCAGATTTGTCTTCCGCGCCCAGGACAAGGACGGGATGCACTTCATGCTGGTTGAATCAGACGGCGGCGCGTGGCGCAGCGAGGCTATGGCCAATATCAAGCAGTTCATGCAGGAGGCTGTGTCTGGACTGAACGTCATCGCCTAGCTAACGAAAACAGGCCGTTGCCTTCGCGTCGTGCGGGGCAGCGGCCTGTTTGGCACGTTGATTCAGGGCATATCAGAACAGATCGCTGTGCGTGCCTGTCCGCAGCAGATAGAGGACGAGCTCCTCATCCGCGATCTCGTACACCAGCAGCCAGTCCGGCGTGATGTGGCATTCACGGCATCCGGCAAAGTTGCCGGACAGGGCATGATCCCGGTTCTTTGCGGGCAGGGGCTCCCCTGCCGCCAGTTGCTTGATGATCTCCGTCAGCAGCGCCATGTCATAGCCGCGCTTCTGCGCCCGTTTCACGTCCTTCTGGAATTTGGTGGTGGGCTTTATGGTGAGCATCAGGCGAGCAGCTCCTTCATCATGGCCTCGGCATCCGTATAGCCCTTGTAACGTTCGGGATGCTGCTTCATCTCCCGGACTTCGGCCAACGCCTCAAGGCTTTCACGGTTGGGCTGGTTCAGCGCCACCTCAAAAGGAAGCCCCTGGCGCTGGATGGCCTGCCGCAAAAAGATGTTGACCGCCGTGGTCATGTCCATGCCCAGCGCGGCAAACAGCTCCTGGGCCTGCTGCTTGACCGCGCTGTCCATGCGAATGTTCATGCTGGTTGTCGGCATATACTGTCCTTTTTTTGAAAAAATATGCCTGACAGGCGCACAGTGTCAAGATAGCAGGCATACAAAGTCCGCCATCACTCAAGGGGAACAATGTTCAGCTTGTACTCCAGCTTGTCCATTTCCGCTTTATAAAAAGATACAGACCTAAAATCTTCTATTGTTGATATTTTTTGATATATTTTTTTAATTTTATCTTTTGGAATCCTATATCCAAAAATAATTTTTTTAATAACACTATGTGGTAAGTTACACACACCGTTATTATCAATCTTAACACGTGATATATCATTATCAAGATATGCTACTAGTCTGTATTCATTTTCGTAGCTCCACAATACTGATTTTGTATAAAAAATATCACAATTTAAATCATCTCCAACACAATAAGTAGGACGATCTTCTCTATACGTAACTTTCCTAAATCCAATTTTAAATTTTTTAAAAAAATTGTCATCACTATCAAAAGATATGGCTACCCCGTTATGATTATCTGCATAGTGAGACCACATAAGTATATTAGAATCATTTGACGTTGCGCAAAATACCCCTAATTGTAATCTACTTTGAAAAAAATCCTTCTCTATAAGCCTATCGCGTATCATCGACATATTTTTTTCTACCATCTCCTCTTTTTTACATTGAAATATCGCTTTGATAATATCAATAGGCAAATTAATGTTTGTTTTTTTATAAACATTTTCTATGGATTGATCGTATATCCAATTGAATTTATATAAAAAATTATCAGTACCATTTACTAATATGGCAGGCTTGAACTCAAATGGATCATTAAATTCCCAAGGTCTGGTAAATCTAATCGTAGGCCCATTGATGATATGCTTCTCAAAACTCTCAGCAGACATATACTTATACAATTCCATGATTATCTCCGTAAGATAAAACGTCCTTGACACCCGGCCCCCTTTTCGGGCAGCATGAAGGCACTACTACTAGGCAGTGTCCGCGCCACTGGCTCCCCAAACTACGCGCGTCCTGCCCGGCGTTCTGTGCTGGGTTTTCTTTTTTCAGCTGTTAAGCTCTGCTTAACGGTTGTCTCCTTGCATATTTTGCCGGGTCGATAGCTCCCAATACAAGACCCTTTTAGGGGAATAAGAGCAGCCGCCCTAGTCGGTAGTTGAGGCCCGGCATACTCATACCAATGCCGCACACTAAAACTAGGAGGCCATCATGTGCCAGCTTTTCTCCGTCACCTTCCACGGCGACACCATCTTTTGTCTAGACTACCAGAACCAACCCTACACGCCCATGAGGCCCATCGTAGAGAATATGGGCTTGGATTGGAGTGCGCAGGCGGCAAAGTTCAGAGCCAACAAGGAGAGATGGACTGTGGTGATAATCACCACGGTTGCCCAGGATGGCAGCGAGCGGGAAATGCTCTGCATGCCTGTCCGCAAGCTCCCTGCTTATCTCAACAGTATCAACCCCAGGAAGGTGCGGTCGGAGCTGCGGGCAAAGATAGAGCTCTACCAGGCCGAAAGTGACGACGCCCTGTGGAACTACTGGATGCACGGCCGTGCCGAACGCCCGGCCCCGCAGACGGCGGAAGCCGCCATCACCCCTGACCAGCAATGTACCTTGCAGGCCATCGTCCGGGCAAGGGTGGAAGGCATCCCGGCAGAACGCCGCAGCAAGGGCCTGTATCCGCAGATCTGGTCGCGCTTCAACAACCATTTCCGTCTGGGCAGCTACAAGCAATTGCCCCAATGCCGCATGAGCGAGGCCGTGGCCTACCTCACTCGCATGGAGATAGCCCCGGCCCTGCCGCCGCAACCGGAGCGCCTGCCCCTGTATCGCAACGGCTGTTTCTATCCGCCGCACCGCGACCGGAGCCACGTCCCCGGCCCGCAGGAGGCCGCGCTGCTGGAGCTGTGGCAGGACTGGACACGGCGCGAAGCCGGTCTCCGGCAAGAGTTCATGGCCATGCTGCGGGAACTGGACGCCCGCCGCGGCGACCTGTTCAGCTACGCCGTGTCCGACCTGGGCCGCAACGCCGATACCATGTTCAGCACGCAGTGCCTGCTGGACAGCCTATTCCAGAGCCGTACGGAAGCCGAGCAACGATTCCGCCAGGCGCTGGATGATGCCAGCCTGCACCTGCGCCTGAGCCTCAACGTGGCCGTGGCGCTGGGAAGATAGATAAGGAGAAGGGGCCCCGAAAGGGGCCCCAAAGAGGTCAGAGCAGATCAAGCAGCGAGAGCTGCTTACACGGGGGATGATCCAGCTTGCGCCAGAGGGGGAATGCCCGTGCCGTCTTGGGCCTTATGACACGTCTGGAACGCGAGTGGCGTACAGAACGCGAAAAGCCCATGAGGTAGTAGCCGGGACGATTGGGGTCTTCAGACCCGATAGTGAGGGGCTGCCTCATTTCTCACCCCCTTGTCGGGGCTGCTTGGCAGAGCCCGTCTTGTAGGGGATGAAAAACGCTCGTTTCCCATACGTCCGTGCGTAGATCCGCTTGCCGGTTTTGGGGTGAACGTACGAGGCGACAAAATAGCCGCCAGCCTTAACAGAACACGTCTCATGATTTTCCGACATGTCTCTGTCTCCTAGGATTCGGAGGCAGGGCTTGACTGGGCGGCAGATAAAAACTAGTCTAGAAGTCTCACTTTCCGGCTAGTTTGCAGCACCGCTACTGCAATCTACCACCAAGGCCACGATCCTGCCCCTCAGTTCAGGCTCGTGGCCTTACCTGTAAATATCACAGCGCATGGCTATTCTCCTGTAAAAGAAGGGAAAAGGCGCCGCACTTCGCCGTGGCCGACGAGCGCAGTGAATACCCTGTAATTCTTCTTTTCAAAGCGATACCGACCTGCCACGATGGCAGGAGAAAGGGATAGCTCTGCGGCCAATGCGCAGATACTCATGGTGCTTACCCGATGGGCACAGAAGCTCTCCCACCGCTCGCGGGGGATGAAGACGTTCTGTGCGATCATATCCGCCGCTACTTCCTGGTTATCTTCCTGGGCCGAGATTTCAAGGTCATCGAAAACGGGCTCTTCCGAGACGTCCCCGTTATACAGATGGCCGAGTTCGTGCATCAGCGTATGCCAGAAATTGTCCAGACGGTCATACCGCAGTGTCAGACCGATGACGGGCTTTCCATCCAGCAGAAAGACCGCGCCATCCAGATAGGTGCTCCGCAGATGCGGCATGGTGACCACGCGGATGCCCTTTTCCCGTAAGGCGTTGACAGCCCGGACAGGGCCGTCAGGATAGACGCTCAGACGGGCGATAGCCGTAAGGTCTTCCCTGGTGATGGTCCCATAGTCGGGAGCATCCATGCCAAGGGCACGCTTGCGCACAGCAGCCAGCCAGACCTGCAAAGCACAGACGTCCGACTTTTCATTCTTGCGGATGGAACGGCGATAACAGGCCTGCTTGGCCTGCTCTGGAGAGAAGCCGGCACTCTCAAAGAATCCGCGGATGGCTTCCTCAAAATTGCGGCTGCGCTTCGTCAGGCGGGGACGTACCAGGCCGAGCTTGGCCATCTCAGCTACAGGGTAACGGCTAAAGTCGATACCCTGGTCCTCTGCGGCCTTGGGATCCCCAAGTAGAAGATCAGAAGGGATTCCAAGGTTATCCCGCAACGTCCGAAGGTCAGACATCGAGAGGTTGCGCTTGCCGGACAGGATCTCGCTTGCCCGACTACGGCTGCCAAGCACCTTGGCAAAATAGGTTTCCGTCAGCTCCCATCGCTTGAGGAAAAACTTGATGGCGGTTGCCGGAGTAGGGAAAGTGCCGCGCAACTTCATCGACAAAAGCAGCAGCATATCGACAGCCAAGTCTTCCTGTTGGGAGGAAGACTCCAGCTTTTCGACCTGCTGCTTCAGGTCGTCTATTTCATGAGAATCGAACAGCTTTTCCATATCGGCCTCTTTGTTCTGTCCAACATAGGTCCCATTCCCAGAAAATGTCAAGGGCTGACGTCCCACCACTAGGATAGACAAATTGTTTTTAATTTGTGAACAATGTAAAAATAAATTATTACAATATGTTATTTATAAAAAATTTACAAATTTCCAATTTTTCAAAATAGAATCGAAATTTAAAAAGGCCGCCCTAAAGGCGGCTTTTTTTATCCTGTTTCTGACAGGAGCGTACGGAGAAACAGCATGTTTCAATCCACAGTCGCCCCGTCCGCCGACTGACTCCGCAGCCGACGGATAGGGGTCGTGCGGATTGCCCCTCCCTGAAGGGAGGGGTTACGGAAAAGGATTTCATCGGCTCCGCCGTCTTGTCAACTACTCTTTTCCCCCTGAAGGGGGAGGTCTCAAACCACAAAGGAATTTTTGATGAAGAAGCATAAAAAAATCGCCGTCTATGGCAGCAAATGTCCCTACTGCGGCACGGTCTACAAGCACGAGGGCATGGCACGGCGCTGCCTGCGCAGACCTCTCTGCCGTATCTATAACAACGTCACCGGCGACAGGCGGAAGATCGCGGACATCCAGTTCAAGGCCGCTGCCTGCGTCCAGTTCTTCGCCGCGCCGCTCCTCAAGTGCGGCAGAGATGACAGCGACTACCGGGAGATCAAGCAACATGCCCAACGTTGCCTTGATCTCATCGACACCCTGTACACGCGGGTTATTACGTTGCACTGCGGCATGGCGGTCTTTGATGCTTCAACCACCAAAGCGGTCCGGCTGCTGGAATCCATCTGGCCGCCGGTCAAAACCGACATGACCCACCTGCTGGCCGTCATGTCCACCCTGTTCTACGACGTCCGCCGCGCCCTGGACGAAGCCTGGCAGCATTACCCGGCGTGGGCTACCGACGACGTGTGGGCTGAGATCGAGGAGGAGACGGACGCCCTCTTTGATCTTTTCAACCCGGAGGGGACAGAGGACTACCCGCATATCGACAAGGTGATGCCCGCCTATGACATCCTGCGAGAGTTCATCCTTCCCGAGCGCAAGACGGACATGCGCCTCTACCTGGCAGGGGAACGCTTCTGGATCGCCGCACCAACCAAGGCCGAAGCACGGGAAATCCTGCGCACGGAGACGGGCCTCGTCGGCCTCGCCATGAAAGGCATCGACCTGGGCGAAAAGCTGGAAGACGGGCGCACAGCAGGGGAGCTTCTGGCCACGGCCAATGGCATGCCAAAGATCGTGGCGCGGGCCGCGTAAAACAGGACCCCTAAAAACTTTCTTTGCTGTCACAATTCCGCGGATCTGAAAATCTGGAAAAGCCGCGCAGAAATTCACCTTTTCCCGTGGCCGGTACACGATACAAGGAGCTGACTGCCATGAGCAGGACAGACGCCCAGGAGCGACTGGCAGAGATCCAGAAGCTTTTGCAGGAACGACAGGCAGTCGTAAAAAAAGTAGACATCATCGACAGGCAAATACAGGAACTTGCGGGGCTATGCCCCGACAAAAAGAGAAAGGCCGCCCCCCTGAGCGCACAAGATTTTGTCCGGGGGTGCGGCCTTTCATAATCGGTGGACGTATGAGCATCTCGCAGCGACGTGACGGCAGATGGATGGTGAAGTACAAGCCCCACGGAGAAAGGGCATGGAGACAAAAAACCTTCGTGGACGAGCAGACAGCACGGGCTTGGGAAGCTGAATTCCTGGCGGAATCTACAGCCGAAGAAGAGCGCCTGACACTGGGCGAGGTGGTCATGCTCTATTACCGGAGCCACCCGGAAAGTCATCCCCGGACCAAGCGTAATGTCGTCTACTTCCTGGCGGGGCACGACGCTGATGGAAAGCATGTTCCCGGAGTAGGGGAGTTCCTGCGGGACAAGTTCGCCGATGCCCTGACACGACAGGATCTGGAGCGGATGCGGGAAGGCTTCCGCTCCAGAGGGACAGGAAACAACACCATCAACAAGTATCAGGCCTACCTGCACGCCATACTGGCCTGGGCCGTCGATCAGGAGCTCATCAGCCGCAATCCCTGGCGGGACTACAAACGTTTGCGTGTGCAGCGTCACCTATGCATGACGACGCTTGAAGATTTTCGGCGGGTCTATGCCTTTCTTCCCGCCCACCTGCAATGGGCCTTCAAGACAGCTTTTGCACTGGCCTTGCGACCGGGTCAGGTCGAGCTCTTTTCCCTCACCTGGGATGCCTTTGATTGGCGCCGGAGCTTCGTCCATGTGCGTCAGGGCAAAACAGGGCTCATCAAGACCGTCATTCCGCCAGCCATGTATATGGAGGAAGCTGCCCAGCGTTACGCGGTGGACAGAGGCGCCGGGATCCATCTGGTCTGCCATCGTCATGGCCGACGGATCATATCATATAAGGATGCGTGGGCTTCTGCCTGCAAGAAAGCAGGTGTGAAAATGCGGCCCTACGATGTGCGGCACCTATCGGCCAGTGAGATGCTGGCCCGGGGAGCGGACCTTGCCTCGGTGGCTGCCCAGATGGGCCACTCTTCGGTCACGACAACGGGCAACACCTATGCCCATGTGACGGCAGGAGGGCAGGCAAGGGCGGCTGCTCTGATGCCTGTATTGGATGCCGAGAAGGTTCTTTTCTAAGAGGCTTGCACCATGTTTTTTGGTGCAACTTTTTTGTAAGTAGCTGATAATAAAAGACTACAAAGCGGACTCAAAATCCGTCGGTGGCAACACCTTGCGAGTTCGAGTCTCGCTCCCGGT
>OHAJ01003139.1_pt1 | contig 10672 bp, 8 predicted proteins | sample 1577101 | NCBI WGS metagenome assembly OHAJ01 (sample SAMEA3541531, study PRJEB24748) | human gut metagenome | biome: human gut; feature: human-associated habitat; material: faeces | place: China | collected 2012 | reverse complement strand
CACCCGCGACGTCACGGTAGTAACGGTCGAAATCGAAAGCATCAAAATCGCGGCAAAACTGTTCAAAATCTTCTTGTTCCATAAGTTATAACCCTTTTACAGTTTATCGTAATCTGTGAACTCATCTTCATATTCCGGCTGAAGTTTATTGATTGCTTTGCTGAGTGAAACACCCTCATCATTCAACCATTGCAACCATCCACGCCAGTCGTCTGCAAGTTTTTCGTTAGGTTCATCTTTTACTGCTATTGCCCAATACATTGCTTCAACCGGGCAGAATGGCAAACGAGGTGACTCATTTATATCTTCATCAAAGTCGATGGAAATATCGACGAGGTCCGTGGACATCACCTTGGCAGCTATTTCAGATGTTCGATCAAACAGCCCTTTGTTAAGGCATTCCTCAGATTCTTTTGAAAGGTAGAGGTTATTGCCCTGATGAATCCAAAGCTCTTTTAGGAATGCGGCTGCATACAAAGACCCGGCGTTAGCTGCTTGCAAATACCAGTAGATAGCCTTATCCTCACACATACAGTTAAATACAATCGGACTATAATAGATATCGCCCAATTGAGTCATAGCTTTAACATCACCTGCCTTGGCTCGCTTAGTCAATGATTTTAGATGCTTACTGAAGTTTGATGGTATTCTTTCCAATAAATCGGGAGAGAACTTACTAACTTCTCCCGATTCCAGTTTCATCGTCAGTTCAGCTGCGTTATCAGACCCTGCAAAGTCAGCAATTTTCAATAAATTGAGAGCCTTTTGTTTGTTTGCTTTACAGCCAATTCCAAAGAAAGTTAGAAGCCCGTAGTTTACCAAAGCGTAGCTATACATATTCATCGCAGAGAGACGGAAACAACGATAAGCCAATGTAGGATTGTAACCAATTGCCTTTCCCTCGATAAACATTCTTCCAAGCAAATTCAGACAATCCACTGTCAACGGCTGTTTCTCACCACTGACAACCCGGAATGCCTCACGGTAATTACGCTTAAAAGAACCATCATAAAGAAGACGGGCATAATTGTATCCATCATCTCCGTCGTATTGAAACGAAGCAAGATAGTATTGATAAGCCGCCTTCTGCAAGCTGACTTTCCCTACCGCGATACCGGTTTCCCAAAGATTTCCCGACAATACAGCAACTTTGGGGTCCTCCAAAGTCCAATCCTCTATTATTTTCAGAGCTTCTTTGGGTGATTTGCGCCCTTGGGTACCCGTAAGGAAAATTTGCGTGAACATCCTCAGTCCATTGTCAGAAAGTCCATCATAGGATTCTCCTTCCGTTAGATAAAGAATCTTACTCGCGATGTCGTAGTCTATATTAGAGCCAGTCTTATTACATTGGTAAACCCATTTGGACGGCTCGCCGGACTTTACCAAGAACGCATCAGTTAATTCGGATGCTTCGGCGATGTTGCCTTCAGCTTCCAATTTGCGTATCTCATCAAAAAGATTATTCAGAGTATCCTTTAGTTTGCTCATGTCCTGTGTACGTTACAGAGTATTGTTCTGAACCTTAGTTTAACCTTAGTGTTAAACTGAAAATTCCGGTCTAACTTATTCCAATATTACTCCTAGATATCTGCTAAATCAGGAATGCGAATACAAATACTTTGTACAACGCTATTGCGCCGTCTAAAGCCGGGAATGTTTATACTAAATCCAGCAATGTCATGTACAGCATTGAGAGGGAATCGCTTAGATTTCCTTTCCGGTTTTGAATTCCTGTCAATTACATAGATAATAAGTTGAGGTGTGTTCCCTAATCCAAGTTCCTCTCTGAGTTGGTTTAAGGCGGTAAGATTATGCCCTACGTCCTGCATATGAGATAAATTTGGATCCGCTAGAGAATGGATTGGAATATCCGAAAGGAAATCATTAAAAGAACGTAAAGTTCCAATGTTTATAATATCGTCATTCCCCGACACATATTTGCGAGTACGGTTAACCATAGCGGTCGAAACCTCACTATTCACTTGCCAGATTCGTGTGTCAGAATTACGATTAATTCCTGCGAGTATAATGTTCCATTCTTCCAATAAGCCTTCGTTTGTAGCCTTATTCAACCATCCAATAAAGGCATCCAACTCATTAAAACCACGCAGTCTTTCTGAGTAGCTATATTGATTCAAGAAAGATACGATAGAATCAATTGAGACATTTTTCCAGACGGTATTGTTTTGGGCATTCGGATTCAACATAACGTCAGTAGAAGGAGAACCCAGCGAATTAAGGAAAACGGATGACACTAGCATATTATATTTGAGTTGCTGAGGATTGTTATTGAACACACCTGTTTCCATCGTATGCCCGGCAAAATCATATTCAGCATTTGTCGCTTGCTGTCTTTTATTGTTGGACACTATTTGCAAGGATACGGTTGTAGGGGATGTCATTATTTTGGGTCCACATTCCCGTGGAGACATACCCAGAGTGGACATCTCTTTGATTTCATCACGTAGTTTTTGATCCATTTCCGCAATAAATCCAAATTGTTCTTTTGTCCTAACGGTCATCCATATTCGGGGTATCAATTCGTAACCTCTGCGGTAGCCGAACCAACGCCCCATTTGCATGAGTGTGTCCGCACAATTTGCAGGTCGAAGGAAGAAGGTAGATACCAATCCTTCAATTGTAAGACCACGAGACAACGTATTTCCTCCAACAACCAAGAAAGCAGGAGCAAGATCTGGCATCTCGTCTTTGTCGGGATATACCAATCTCTTTATTGTATCAGCATCGAAATTTCTCTCGCTATTATCTATACAAAGATGTATTCCGGAGGAATATGTCAATGCAGAATTGTCAGAGTTTATCTGAATCCGGGTAAGCCCCACATTGAGCAAGTCCTCTACATACGGTCTAATGGCATTGAACTCCGGATAATCTCTTACTTCAGCTCCATATTTTGGATATGAATGTTTGAAGTCTTCAAGTGTAAACCTTGATGTTTCTTCTTTCCAAAGTTGCTCGCATATTTCAATAATAGCCTTACTTCCGCACCGATTTATCCATCGAGACACTGCATCAGCTATATTGTTGTGGTGCGGCACATTCCGACTGGTATGGATAAGCATACTAATCGGTTTATTGTAGTTTATGTAACGCATATATCCAACGCTACAAATAAACCAACTTATAGAATCTCGTAAAGATGCAGGCAGATTCACACCACTTCCGTCGTGTAACTCGGATATTTCTCTGACATCACTATCCGATACGTTACGTATGATGTCAAGACCTTCATAATATGTCGTGGAATCTCCATCATCATATCCAAATATTTGCTGAGGTCCAAAATATTCGTTAGACGCAGAGAGTGAGGTCAGGAAGTTGGACGGATAAAGAGATTCTTTACCCGGACTTTCATTCAGGACATTTGCATACGGGGTAGCTGTATATCCTATATAGTTTATACCCTGAATCTTAGAACTGATATTTCGGCTTTTAGAATCTCGATTATTTATAAGATTCAAGATTAACTTGTTTATTGTCGTTCTATCATCCAGTGAAGTATTTATACTTGCCTGATCTGCCTCATCATCAATAATAAGCATACGGACATTCTCTCGACTGGCTTTGTCGTATGCCAACCAATCTATTATATTTGACAATCGGGTACTGTTTTTGAGACATACCGCAATATATCTTCTTCTGCTCTCAGTGGAAAGTTGGAGGTCTCTTAATTTCCTTCCTGCTTCCTCTACGGGTCTGGGATTATCAATTATATGCCAGTCCCACTTACATTCTCCGGAGCTTAAATCATTCCAGAGTCTTTTCTGTGTCTGTATGCGTAGATTGTTCATCATGCCTGATAGGATGACAAACATATTCCATCCATTATCAGCGGCCATCGCCATCAGAGCAGCCATGTTCGCTGTTTTACCTGACTGCACATTACCAACGACCAAACCTTTAACGCTTTCAATATTTCTCGTGTCTCGGCTAAGATGACGCAATGTTTTGAGCGTAGCATCTTCCATCAGATCTATGGTATTCTTATTAAATCCGTCTCTGATAAGCTTACGTTTGTAACTCTGCCACGCGGAATCTTCATTTTCCGGTATGCTGATTTCATTATCTTCATTGACCGCACCTATCACCGTAGAACCCTGTTCATCTATCAGGCGATTGCGCACAGCCTCGTCCTCTTGCTGAGATTTGACTATGTTTTTCCAATCTTCCACAGAAAGTTGCGGCCAGTGAAAAAAAGTAGAAGCCGACTGTAAAAACGCCCTCAGACCATCATCGGTAGATTGAGAAGCGAATAAAATTTCTTCCCAAGACTTGCCATTATTGCGTTCTTTTTTTATCCAGGTAATTACTTCTTCCATGATGCACGATTAGTCTGTTATAATAGATTATTTCTCTGTACGACTGGAATTACTTCCACTTTTATATTCTCGTCCAATCGTTTCCCTATGATTTCGAGTATTTTTTTTGCTTCTTTCGCTGTAAAAGGTATCGCCAGATATAAATAATCTCCAATTTTACGACGATTTCCGGTAGTATTGGTTACCGTTAATAGCGGGCAATTAGCAGATAGATCTATATTTGCGCGATTCGACACCCTTCTTGGACCAAGTTTATCTATGCATGCCATGAAGACGTCTTTATAACTTTCATAGTCAATAACCTCTCCGTCAGGCATAGTAACCAGCAGTTTGTTTTTTGGTCGAGTTGCTCCGGGTATTTTAGGATCGGCATTAGCTGTAAAGCGGGTACCAACCTCAACCGTTAGGTTAAGATTCAGCAATCGGCTGATGTTTATGAGCTGCGATGTTTTTTCGCGTGTATCCGATTGATTTATGTAATACCACCCCGGAATGATTTCTTTGGTGTATTTCTGAAGTTCAGGATATATCTCCTTAGAAACCAATGGACGTTTTCTGATGCTCATGGTAATTTCTCCAAAACGCTCCTCGCCAATTTTACGGAGAACTTCTATCACTGTGTTGACAGGACTCTTATAGCATATCGCGTCTTCACCGGGGAAAGTAACTCTAATCAAATCTGCCATAATACTCTCGTTTATTCTGATGCCGTTATAAAATTACATTTTGTGTTGATTTACTGTTGCAAAGATAGGTAAAAATGTTCTATCCATACAAATACCTGAATTACTTTATTTAATCAAATTACAGTAGCAATATTTGTGTAGAGTCCAAGGGCAAATGCAATATTAGCGAAAATGTTTGAAAAATTCGGTCGTAGGAGTGGAAAAATTAAGTTTCTCCCGTGGCCTTCGATTTAACTTAGCTTGGACTTTCTTGATGAAGGCTGGGGTAACAGTCGAGAAATCAGCTCCTTTGGGGATATATTGCCGAATGAGTTTGTTGGTATACTCGACCAGCCCTTTCTGCCACGAGCAGTATGAATCAGCAAAATATACGATTACGCCATCAAGTCCTTTGGTTATCAACTGATGAGCCGAGAACTCGCTGCCATTATCTGTGGTTATGGTCAGAACTCCGGTCAGCCGATACGCATACAATAGCCTGATGACGGCTTTGGCAATCGCCCCGGCATTCTTTCCATGCGGCAGTTTCTCGATGATGCAGTATGATGTATTTCTTTCGGCGAGAACGAGAATAGCTCCGTATCCACCCTTCCCGACAATGAGATCCATTTCCCAGTCACCGAAACGCGAGCCGTCAGCTTCTTTGGGCCTGTCGTGGATGCTTGTGCGGTTAGGGATATTGGTGGCCCTGGTCGGTTTACGCTCCTTTTTCGACTTTCTGTTATACTTCCCTTTGTGTCTGGTATTGGCAAGCAGCACGCCGCTTTTGTCGGCATGTATGTGATTGTAGATAGTCTGTCTGGATATGCGGGTCCCCTCCTTGGCCAAAGTGCCGACAATTTGCGCCGGCGACCATTGCTCATCCTTAATCCACTGTTCTATACGCCATAGCAACAGCCGCGGCGTCTTGTTGTGTGGCTCGCCATGGCTCCGGCGTTCTTCGGCCATGGCCTGCGCTTTGGTGTCATTATAGCCACCACGCGTAGTCGCATTACGTTTATACTCACGGCTGACGGTTGACGGATGTTTGCCAATCTCTGCCGCGATTTCCTTCTGCGTTTTCTCTTTTCGAGTGCCGCGGTTTTGGTGTTCCACGAAAAGGTGGTACCTTTGTGCTGAGGTTAATTGATTGTACATTAGCAATACAAAATTAGTTAATCTTGGGGAGACTTCGGTCTCCTTTTTTGTTTTGTATTGCCTTGGACTGAGATTACCTTTCGGTCGGGTTGAACCATCTATCGGTGGGGAGGGGCTGTGGGCTTGTGAAGCCCCATCCCCACCGATAGCCGTTTCAACCCTGCGGCCTCAAAAATATGGGGCTTTGCAGGTGGAAAATTGCGTTTCGACTTTGACTTTAGGCAAAAATAAGCGCCTGCAAATTAAGGATCACGAATGTTTTTAACTTTGTTTGCAAGCAAAATCAGTTGTTATCCGGGCTATTCAAAACAAAATGCCGTAAATTGTCAATTCTTCTCTGCACTTTCGGCGAGAAAGGGAAATGAGGCGGGAAGATGTTGGTGCATTGCGGATTCTGATCGTCGAGAAGAACGTAGCCATCTTTGTCATAGCGGATCTCATCTGCGTTCTCATCAACCCGTAGAGCTATATAGCCGTCATCTGTTTCATCTACCGAAGTCCACCTTTTCTTAGAAAGTGGAGTCACAAAGCACTCGATTACGAACAAGTCTTCGGCAAATTCAACCACGTCTCCGGGCTTATATCTGATTTGATTGTCCGGACGACCATGATATTCAGACTCACCGTCAGAGGTCAGACCCACGGTCGGATACAAGCGTTCATCAAGTTTCCGTCCATGCTGGTCATATATTCGCTCGGATAAATTCTCGTGTCTGCTCGTTATCTGTATTAATAAAGGCTTTTCTATAATCTTAAAGCAATAGATGTTCTGTAGCCAATAGCAGTCTTCCGCGTCCTCAATCCATGAGAGAATTACTTTTTCAGCATCTTCAACAGTCTTGAAGTATGCAGTATGGCTCTTTGTAAGCGTGAACCGCTGATAATCATCCTTATGCCGACGCCTTTGCTTCTCCTAAGTCCATAGAGACAGTTCAAAGAATGATTCTTTGGAATGTCGAAGCATTACAGTGGTTTTATTCTTAGCTTTATTCACAGACGTATTCTATTTTGATTCGGTATTTTGATTTTGGAGCCACGTCAGTTCATATTACTGTTGCGCCTATAAGATTCCCGGATGAGTCGTATTCATATTCCCAGTATTTCTTATAGCGGATTTCTTGATTGTATCGTTCTCCTCGTTCATATTTTATGAGATTCTTTGATCGCACCGGGACCCATTCAGTCATAAGCTCAGGCATTCCGATTTCAAAAAAGAACTGAAGATTGAGATTGGTGTCGTTAATACGTTCAGTAAAAATGTCTCCGAGGTATCGAGAATTATATTCAGCCGCATTGAACAAGAGGTTTCCATCCTGTTCCTGACGCAATAGCTCTTTCGTATCGTAATGGCTAAATATTCTGCCATCCTCATCTTCCAACATACAGATTTCTCTTTTGAATCCTGCATCCTTAAAGCTGGTGTTAGGATAAATTTTATTGAAACTTCTGTTGCAGTCATGTGTAAATATCCTTTCCGAATTATCATCTACGTTTGACAACAAATCGTTGATGTTATCATAAGAGCCTGTGAGTTGAACTTTGATTGTTCTATACCGACTATAAAAGAAAATATCGCAAAAACGATGAATATAATCGCTGTACTGGTCACGCTCGTCTGTCTTCCTTGTGATTGACTTAATGATACGATATTCCAGCCCATGTCTTTTACCTGAATAAAATTTTACTATCGCAGAATGGCTGGAGTCCTTTCGACCGTTTTTGAGACATACAATATTAAAGGTATCCGCATCAATTGAGATGCGTTCTGCTATTCTGCCATGACCGTTAAACTCTTGGCTGGAGATAGTAATAGATTTCAGACGACCGTCAGGAAAATACGTCATGTCGTAAGTGTCGTTAAAATTTCCGGGGTCAACCGTCCCATCTATCTGAAAAACATCGGAAGTGATTCGTTTGATAAGCTTCTGGCCATCGGCATTGCGCTTGATGGTTTGTCCCGCTATTTCCATAGGCAAAAGCGAAACAAGGCTAAGAATCATGAGAATGAACTTAAAGTGTTTCATATCAATTATTATTTGGTGTTTTATCGTCGTTGTCCTCGTCATCATCTCCTTCCGAAAGCCATTCAAGAAAATCCGGATCCCAGAACGCTATAGGGAAGAATCCGTCTTCCGTGGAGAATACACATACTTGAGATGAACCATCATAGAAGGTATCTTCGCCATCTTCTTCAGTCCGTCGAATATATGTGGCTTCATAAACGATTGCTCCATTATTATCCTTTACGCCCCATTTGCCGTCCTCGCCTTGGAAAAGCGAGTAAGGGGCACGTTCATCAGTTATTGGCATATCTTGTAGTTTTATGTTAATTGGTCTATATTTCAGATTTTCATTGGGCCAAAGGCTTTGAGATCGCTTATGAAAGGAATCTGCAGAGGTTTCCTCTTGTCTATGTTGCTGTAATTTTTCGGATTGATAGGGTCGATGTCTTTAGAGAATGCGATTTCACCTGCCAAATTAGAGGCTTTCAGAAGCAAATCAAGTGCGGCTAATGAGTCAGTGAAATCGCAGTGGATATGGATGACATTGCAGCGGTCGGGCAGCAAAGATATGAGTCTGTCAACTAACGGTTTCTCTCTGGGAGTCGATAACATCACGACGGCACAGTCAGCGGGGACTTCGGCTTTCTTTTCGTGACCTGAATGATTGCCGGGGAATATGAATCTGCCATGACAGAAGTTTCGGAAGTCGCTTACAGCACATGTAGCGGTTCCTCTCTCCACCAATTTGCTTTCAAAATCAATGGCGGCCGGTTCTCCCCATCCTCCATACAGTACGATGAAATGATTGATTGTAGCAAAGTTGGGGGTTGTCTCACTCTTTTCAATATCAGAAGTGATTTGTGTCATCCCGAAAGCTCTGAGGATAAGGGCATAGTTGGCTGTGACAGAGTTGACTGAGATAAAACCGTCCTTGATGTTACTTTTATAATTGAACGAGTTTTCAGGAGCAACAATACTTTTAAGATCATTGCGTGGGCCATCGGCAGTTGAAAGATTGGCGGTCCACTTTGGATTCAGCTTCATGCAGACTTTGGCGATAGCTACGATGTCCTTGTTATGTCCACTGTTGCTTATAAGCAGAACCTTACACTTTGCCAGTATAGATTCGTCTAAAGCATATACAGAGTACGGAGTTAATGATTTGGCTATTCCACCGTTTACTCCGTATGCTAAAGCAACCAGTTCGCAGGTTGAATAAAAACTCCTGACCCAATGCACAGAAGTGGACGGGCAATATCATCGGTAAGGAAATGACGAAGGCTCATTACGTCCTGCTCTGATACCCAGCTAAGGATGTCAGGAGTTTTTTGCTGCTCTATTGCGATTTTGTTATCCATGTCATTATGATTTTCGCCACAAAATTACTGTATATTCAAGTGCAAACCATTACAAAACCTTACAGTGTCAAAAATTGATACTGATGTTGTTTTCTCAAAAATATTTTAATCGGTCTATCAATTACAGTTACGTGGCACCCCAGCAAGCCCGCAAAAAATAATAATCATTATTGACATATTCGGATTTTACATTGGCATGACTTATAATATCTATAATTTTGCAATTCCAAAAACTCATAAAGCAAGAAAATATGAAGATTACAATTAGTAATATACCCATTATAGGTGCTGTATGCGGAGATATACTCGGCTCTTCTTACGAGTGGGAGTCAGTTAAACATCTCGATTTCCCGCTTTGTACGGATGATGATGTATTTACAGATGACACAATCTGTACTATCGCAGTTACTGACGCGATACTGAATAAGAAGCCGATGGCTGAGACACTTCAGAAATGGTGTCGACGTTATCCGTATGCCGGCTACGGAGGCTCCTTCAGACGCTGGACAAGGAATGAAAATCCACAGCCATACAACAGTTGGGGCAATGGTTCTGCAATGCGTGTCAGTGCCGCCGGTGCTTTGGCAACCAGTCTTGAAGAAGCATTGGAACTGGCTAAGCTATCGGCGGAAGTCACCCACAACCATCCCGAAGGTATTAAAGGAGCCAAGGCTGTCGCGGCTGCGATATATCTTGCAAAGGATGGAGCAACCAAGAACGAAATCAAGAAATATATTGAAGAAAATTTTGGCTACGATTTAGGACGTGATTATCGGGAAATCCAACCGGGATATAGTTTTGACGTAAGCTGTATGGGAAGTGTTCCTGAATCAATCATCTGCTTTCTTGCGGCTCCATCTTACGAAGATACCGTCAGATATGCTATCGCAATGGGGGGCGATGCAGATACCATGGCGGCTATAGCCGGGAGTATAGCTGCCGCCTATTATAGGAATATTCCCAAAAAGATACTTCTGCACTGTGAGAAAAAATTGCCCAGGGAAATGATAGATGTGGTTGAGCAGGTTGCGAATGAAAGACGTGTCAACGTCATGACATTGAGCGGCGGCAGGCAGTTAGAATGCTACTTAACTAGGGATATTCAGTTAATGGCTATGAGAAAAGGGACTACAAAAGTATGAGATCGG
>OHAJ01003137.1_pt1 | contig 10684 bp, 10 predicted proteins | sample 1577101 | NCBI WGS metagenome assembly OHAJ01 (sample SAMEA3541531, study PRJEB24748) | human gut metagenome | biome: human gut; feature: human-associated habitat; material: faeces | place: China | collected 2012 | reverse complement strand
TGAGGAGTTTCTGGAAGCAACTGACCCGGCACTCTATGCCTACTACGACAGCATTCAGAAGGAGCAGCAGATCGAGGAAATCTTCCATAACCGGCTACTGGAAGCCTACAACAACTACCTCATTATCGGTGGTATGCCGGAATGCGTGGCATCCTGGGTCAATCATAAAGACCCTGCAAGGGTCTCCCAGATCCAGCGTGAACTTATTGAAGTCTATGAAAACGACTTCTCCAAGCATAACGGCAAGGTCAACAGCGGACGCATCCTAATGGTATTCCGCAGCATTGTTGCACAGCTTGCAAAGCCCAACGAAAAATTCATGTACGGCGCTGTCCGGGAAGGCGGCCGAGCACGGAACTTTGAAGAAGCCATCGAATGGCTCGTTTCTGCTGGAATGCTGAACCGGGTCTACAACGTTTCCAAGATGGAGCACCCGCTGTCCGCATTTGATAAGCTGGATCAGTTCAAACTCTTCGTCTTTGACACCGGGTTGCTCAAGCATATGGCGGGCATTGATAGCAGCGCAATTCTTCTAAAAGCGGACTATCAGTTCAAAGGTCCGCTGACGGAGAACTATGTTCTGCAACAGCTCCGGGGACAGTTTGACGTTGCCCCCCGGTATTATTCCGATAAAACCAGTGAGATTGATTTTGTCCTACAACACGGGACGGAAATCATTCCCGTGGAAGCCAAAGGCGGCGAGGATAAGTCTGCCCCTTCGTTCAAACGATATATTGCAGACCATCATCCAAAACACGCACTGCGCTTTTCTAGGCGTGGCTACCGCAAGGATGGGGAGATAACGAATCTTCCGCTCTACCTTGCGGGAAAAACAAAGAATCTGCTGTGAGCGTTGCTATGCAGTGCTACACCAAGGGAGTTAGTAGCTGCACAAGTCAGTATGGTTTTGTGTAAAAACAGTTACCGTATGAATGAAATCATAAATTTTGAGTTGAGCTGCAATTTCACAAAAAGGTTGTGCTCCCAACTTTATTTATAGTACGAACGGAAGGAGTTTCCATTATGTCACAAACAACAATCAAAGACATCTATGCAGGAATGCCGGATGCAAAGGATGAAATTAGTACGAATCAAATTGGAGCATTTCTAGGTAGTTTTGTAGTTCCGCCTGAGTTGCCTGTTGACAGCTTACTTGATGGGCGAAAATTTCTTGTTTCTGGTTACAAAGGAGTCGGAAAGACTTCTGTTCTTTACTATTTGCAAAATGAAGTTCAAAATCGTGATGCTTCAGCATGTACATCATTTATTTACTTCAAAAGTGATTTTGAGGAAGTTCGTAAGAGTAACATAGATGCCGTTGCAAAGAAACTAACTGCACTCATAGATGTAAGTGGCGAAATTCAACCGAACAAAATAGAGTTTTTACATATTTGGAGATGGGTTTTTTTTAAAAGGATCGTGGATGACTCTATTGAAAAAAATCATGGGCTTTTTAAAAAGGACGCTGACTGGGATAAGTTTGAAGAAACAGTTAATAAAATAAGCTTTTCCTCACGGGAAAAACACGTAATTTCGCTATCATCTCTAAGTGTCTCTATGCAGATTTCTCCTTCCACAGGTGTATCTGCTGGAATAAAAGCTTCTTTCAATAGAGAAATCGCTAAGAATAATGAAGCGTTCCGGAATCTCGTTGATATTGTCGATAAGTGTGAAGAACTATTCCAAAAACTTACTCCTAGTGGAACTCCTTATTATATTTTCGTAGATGAGATGGAGGCATATTATGGAAATGTGGAGTTGCTAAAGCGTGATCTCACATTGATTCGGGATATGCTTTTTACTATTCACAGGATTAACGGTTATGGAAAGGTTCATATAATTGCTGCTATTAGAAACGAGATTATTTTTGCGATGGATAGGTTTATCCAAACAAATGAACTGAATAAAATCACAGATGGATTTAGCGTCCCCATTAGATGGACCTATAGCAATACAAACTCTTATAATCACCCTATTATCCAGATTCTGATGAAACGAATCTCTGTTGCGAGCCACGATCCATCTCCAAGATTTCAACAATGGTTCCCGGAGAAGGTAAATAATAAGGATACGGTAAACTATATTCTTGACAATGGATGGAACAAGCCTCGTGATATTGTTAGACTATTGCTTGCGGCGCAAAATGATAGTCTTCATTGCAATGATACTGCCTTTACACAAGCCGCATTTGACTCCCTTAGAAAAGAATACTCAAAAAATAGCCTTACTGAGATTCGCCAGGAATTGCAGTCGCTATATTCCAGCGAAGAAATTGAAATGGTAGTTCGGTTATTGCGCGGTGGTCCACAGTTTACAACTGCTGAAGGAATCCGAAAGCAAGCAGCCAAGGGAAGCCGTGCAAGAGCATTTTGGGATGAACGGCAAGATGATATACTTGAAGATTTCTATCGAGTCGGTTTCTGGGGAAATATCAATCGTAGCAACGCACGGTGTTTATGGCGATGGAATCATAAAGGGGATACTGGAGTGCTGACTGGAAATGGATGGGAGCTTGCGATACATCCAGCATTATGCAGTGAATTGTCAATCTTTTTGTGAGCGATGATACCTTGAAAATCGGAGCCGTTGTTAGTTATTAGCAGGGAAAAGATTATCCATAATTCTGCAAAGGCAGAGTACATCTCAATCAAGATGCACTCTGCCTTTCGTGCTTTAAAACTATAGATATATCATGCCAAAGCCTTTTCATAATTAAAATTATGTAATAATCCTTGAGAGTCCTTAGAATATTACCGTGGCAAAGGTATATTTGACTAAAACTCATTACATAGCCGAGAGGTTTTCATTCCGAAAGCCCCTCGGCTATTTTTATGTCAGAACAGAGGTGAAACATATGCCATATATCCCGCCGGAGGTGGTGGCGCAGGCCCGTGAGATGGATTTGCTGACCTATCTGAAAAACTATGAGCCGCAGGAGCTTGTTCATTTCGGCGGCAGCACCTACTGCACTCGTGAGCACGACAGCCTAAAAATCTCCAACGGCAAATGGTGCTGGTTTTCCCGTGGGATCGGCGGCTATTCGGCGCTGGACTATCTTATCAAGGTCAAAGAGATGCCCTTTACGCAGGCAGTTGAAACCATCATGGGAAATCTTGCGGCGGCACCGCCCGCCTTTGCCCCGGCTCCGAAAGCACCGAAAGAAAAGGTGCTCCTTTTGCCGCAGGTCAACCGCAGCGCCACCCATGCCGTCGAATACCTGCACCGCAGAGGAATCGATTATGAGCTGATCGATTTCTGCATCAAGACCGGCCGCCTTTATGAAAGCTACCCCTATCATAATGTGGTGTTCGTCGGGATGGATGCGGACGGCAAGCCCCGCTACGCCAATCAGCGAGGGATCGGCTCGGACTTCATCGGGGATGCCAACGGCAGCGACAAGCATTATTCCTTTGGGATTCCTGCGGTGGCTGCAAGCGACACACTCCACATGTTTGAGTCGGCGGTGGATCTGCTGTCCTACGGGACGCTGCAAAAGCTGGACAGTAAGGACTGGCGCAGTGAAAACCTGCTCTCCCTCGCCGGGGTCTACAAACCAAGGGCAAAAATCGAGGAAAGCAGTCTGCCCGCCGCACTGGTACGGTATCTTTCCGAGCATCCCCATATCCGCCGTGTGGTGCTGCGGCTCGACAACGACGCCACGGGACGGATCGCCGCAGAAACCATCAAGACCCTGCTGCCGAGAAAGTATGCGGTCACAGTAGACATCCAGCCGCCCCCGCAGGGCAAGGACTACAACGACTGCCTTTGTATGCGGCTGGGATTGCCCATTACCAAGCGCAGAGAAAGGAGCAAAGAACGGTGAGTGACTTTATGAGTCCGGGACGGCGCATCCGGCACTATCGTATGCTGCGGGGCATGACGCAAAAGGCACTGGGCATCGCCGCAGGCTTTCCACCCGAAACCGCTGACATCCGCATCGCACAGTATGAATCCGGTGCAAGAACACCGAAACACGCTCTGCTCTGTGCGCTGGCGGATGCGTTGGGTGTTCTCCCCTCGGCGCTGGACATTCCCCACATAAAAAGCCGTGAGGTGCTGAACCAACTGCTGCTTGCGCTGGAGGATGAATACGGGCTGACGGTCACGATTACGGAAAACAACGAAAGGAGCATTTGCAATGGAAAATGAAAAGAAAATCAAAGTGGTACTGCTGGAACCGGGCAAGCTCGCCCGTGCGGTCGAGATCGATGCGTCCCTTGCCGGAATGCAGAAAACGGTGGGCGGTCTGATCGAGCCGTTCTATCCCTTTGAGGAGCGGGTTTGCATCGTCTGCAATGAGGAAAGCAAGATCAACGGAATGCGCCCGAACCGCAGTGTGAAGAATGACGACGGCGTGATGGTGGATTTCATCTTCGGCCCCGCCTTTATCTGCGACTGCCGGGGTGAAAATCTGGACAGTCTTTCCGACGAGCAGATCGACCGCTACGGCAAGATGTTCCGCTATCCCGAACACCTTGCGCGGGTGAACGACACGCTACTCGGCATCCCATACCGCCCGCAGCCGGAGCAGGAGCGGTGATATTATTTCGGTCGGTGGCAAAATGTTCGGCCTATGGGACGAACGCTATGCACTGTACCAGCAAGCATCGCCGTTGTGATACCACAACGGCACTTGTCAGGGGTAGCCCCTGAAACCCTTTCGTCCCCACCCATGCGGAGGACGATATTTTTATACCCGAAAGGAGGTCACAGCCGGTGAATGAACCCATGACCTTTTTGGACTTTTTCAGCGGTGTCGGCGGTTTTCGCAAGGGCTTTGAACTTTGTGGCATGGTCTGCAAAGGCCACTGCGAGATCGACAAATTCGCAGACCGCAGCTACCGAGCGATCCATGATGTAAAGGAGGATGAATGGTATGGCGAGGACATCACCAAAACCGAGCCCGCCGACCTGCCGAGGGTCAACCTCTGGGCAGGCGGATTCCCGTGTCAGGACATTTCTGTATCTGGCCGGCAGCGAGGGCTTGCAGGCAAGCGAAGCTCTCTCTTTTTTGAAATCGTTAGACTCCTCAAAGGCACGCCTGCCGAGGATCGACCCGAATGGCTTGTCCTTGAAAATGTTAAAAATTTGCTCTCCGTTAATCGAGGATGGGACTTTGCGACCGTTCTCCATTCGTTGGCCGAAATCGGCTATCATATCGAATACGGACTGCTTAATTCACGCTTCCACGGCGTTCCGCAAAACCGGGAACGAATCTATCTTGTCGCTTATCGACATTTTAGAGCCGAAGGTGGACGAAAAGTATTTCCTGTCACCGCAGGCGACGGCAAGGCTCTTATACAACTGATCGGCGGCACGCAGGGCAAGCGGGTCTATGATCCCGCAGGCGTGAGCTGTACGCTGATGAGCGAGGGCGGCGGCTTTGGCGGGCGCACGGGCATGTACTTCATCGACCTGTGCAAAGGTGAACCGAGGCTGACCGAGCACGCCCGCTGTATCAAGGCAAGGTATGACAGCGGCATCACCAACCACAGCGGTGACAAAAGCGGCGTTCTTTGCATGAGCGGCGAGTGCCCGGACCGCACCGAGGAAACAGCGCTCATTCAACTAAAACGGGGTACGCCGAAAATCTTGGAGCAGAATCACACCAAATGCCTGATCGCAGGCTATGACAAGATCGGGATCAGCAACCGGGGCGAAAGCTCCGGTATTTTTTATGGCTGCCGTGCCGTCCTCACCCCCGACCGGGAAAACAAGCGGCAGAACGGACGGCGCTTCAAGGCGTGCGGCGAACCGGCCTTTTGTCTGAACACGCAGGACAAGCACGGCGTTTATCTCTGCGCCTGCGATTCCTGCGAATACGCTTTGCCCGTCAAGCGAGCAAAAGAGGTGGATTTTAATAAAGGCAAATCCGAAAACGGGACTGAAACCCCGCTGGGCTGCGGCCGCATCCGTAAGCTGACTCCCCGTGAGTGCTGGCGGCTGCAAGGCTTTTCCGACGAAATGTTTGACAAGGCTGCCGCCGTCAATTCCGATGCCCAGCTTTACAAGCAGGCGGGCAACGGCGTGACGATCCCCGTTGTGTATGCGGTCGGCAAGCGGATCGTGGAAATTCAAAATGAATTAGATAAGGAGTGCTTATGAGAAAACGAAATGTTCACATTCAATTCTGGCTCGACAAAAAGGAAGCCGAGGCGTTTCAGAAGAAAGTGAAGCGCAGCGGCCTTTCCCGTGAGGCGTATTTGCGACACTTGGTCAATGGTCTTGTGCCACAGGATGCCCCACCGCCCGATTACTACGCCATGATGCGGGAGCTTCACGGGATCGGCAACAACCTCAATCAGATCGCTGCAAAAGCCCATACGCTGAATGCGCTGGATGTGCAGCGGTACGACGAGAACTGCCGCAAACTGGATGAGGTCATCAAAACGATCACCGCAGCGGTCATTCTGCCCCGCCCGATGAAGTGATACGCCTATGGCAACAACTTCGATCTGGAGGGTAAAAGGCTGGCCCGGCAAGGTGGTGATCTATGCGGAGAACCCGGAAAAGACGGCGAATCCGAAATTCTACGCTGACCGTGAACTGACCGAACAGGACGGGCAGCAACTTTCCGATGTGATCCGCTACGCCGTCAATTCGGAGAAAACACAGGAAACGGGCAGCGAGGACGGCGCACCGCTCCACCGCTTCGTGTCTGGCATCAACTGTTCTCCCGCCACTGCCCGTGATGAAATGCTGGCGGTAAAAAAGCGGTTCGGCAAGGAGGACGGTACGGTGGCCTATCACGGCTATCAGTCCTTCGCTCCCGGCGAGGCCACGCCGGAACTGGCGCATGAGATCGGCGTAAAGCTGGCGACCCGGCTTTGGGGCGACCGCTATCAGGCGATTGTCGCCACCCACCTTGACAAAGAAAATCATCTGCACAATCACTTTGTCGTCAACACCGTATCCTTTGCGGACGGCATCAAGTACCACCGCACCAAGAAAGACTATCACGAGATGCAGACGGTTTCCGACGAGCTTTGCCGGGAATACGGACTGTCGGTGATCGAGCATCCGCAGCAAGGTCAAGGCAAGCAATACGGCGAATGGCGTGCCGAGCAGGAACAGCGTCCCACTTGGCGTGGGCTGATCCGTGCAGACATTGACGAGGCGATACGGCAAGCCATGACCGAGCGGCAGTTTTTCGACGCTCTGCGGAAAAAGGGCTATGCGGTAAAGGTCGGCAAGGATATTTCGGTCAGGCCGCCGGGCAAGGAGCGGTTTGTGCGCCTGATGCGTAATTTCGGTGAGGACTACTCACTGGACAGCATCCGCAGACGCATTTTATCCCAGAGCCGCCCCGAACGGAAAAAGCCCGAACAAAAGCCGGAGATCCTGCGGGTCAGACTGATCGGCAATCTGAAAGCCGCCCGAAAACTGACCGGCTTTCGGGCGCTGTATGTTCACTACTGCTATCTGCTGGGCATCTTCCCGAAGAACCGTCCGCAGCAAAGCAGAAAACGGATGCACTTTCTCTTGCGGGAGGATCTGCTGAAGCTGGATGCCATCACCGCCGAAACAAGGCTGCTCATCGGGCATCGGATCGATACCGCCGAGCAGTTTTTTTGCTACCGTGACGAGGTAAACGGAAAAATCGAAGCCCTGACATCCGACCGAAAACAGCTTTATAAAGCACAGCGGACGGCGGCGGTGAAATCCAATCCCGAAAAGGCAGCGGAAGTCAAAGCGCAGATCGCCGCACTTTCCAAAAAGCTTACCTCACTGCGAAAGGAGGTGGTTTTATGTAACAGCATTGCCGAGCGCTCCGGTGTGATCCAAGAGAAAATCAAAGCCGTCCGTGAGGACGAACAACCCGAAAGAAAGGCGAAATGTGACCGCACTGAGCAGCAGAAAACTGTCAGATAATCGGCGGTCACACAAAATTCGCAAGCGAATTTTCTAAGCACGAAGGAGATGATGAAGTATGTACAATTCCGGTGACGCAGCGGAGCAGGTCGTGCGGATCAGTTTGGAGGGTACGGAAGTTGCCCTGAAGCTGACCGGCTCGGCGGCAAAGAATATCGCCGCCATGCTCTACGCTGTCTGGAAAAACCGAGATAAGAACAAAACCAAAGGCCACCAGCGGCTCTCTGCCATGCTCAAAAGCGGCAAGGAGCTGAAAGTGTTCACCGTCAGCGAGGAGCATCTGAAACAGTTTGCAACCGAGGCAAAGCGGTACGGCGTTGTTTACTGCGCTCTGCGCGGGAAAGAAAAATCCGCCGACGGTATGGTAGACATTATGGTGCGTACCGAGGATGCGTCCAAAATTAACCGCATCGTGGAGCGCTTCAAGCTGGCGACGGTCGATACCGTTTCCATCAAGCGGGACATTGAACAGTCCAAGGCGGACAAAACCGCCTCGTCTGCCCCTGAGCAGGAGAAGCCCGACAAGGCGGCAGACGACCGCCTGCTGGATGACCTGATGGGCGCACCCGTTCAAAAGGAGGAACACGCATCCCCAAACCCTGCGGCGGCAAAGACGGAGAAATCCCGTCCGTCCGCGCCTACCTCCGAGAAGCAAAACAGAACCGCCGAGGGTACTGCTAAATCTCCCGAAGAACGCCCCTCTGTCCGTGAGGAATTACGGGAAATCCGGGAGAGCAGGCAGAAAGAGGCGGCAGAGCCGGGCATTTCCGAACCCACCCCGGCAAAAGAACCGAAAAAGCAGCAGACCACCACCCACAAGCAGCCTTCCCGAAAGAAACCGAAGAAAGCAAAGGAGCGATGACCGATGAGCAATTTTGACGATATTTTTGAACCCGCCCCGCAAGCCGAAGATTTTGACAAAGAGGCTTGGGCGGCAAAGAAAAAGGCAGAGCGTGACGAGAGGTATGCTACTGCCGACGCCACCGCCGAAGAAATCTGCACAGACGGCGGCAAGTTCCGTGACTATCTGGATGTGCAGGCAAAATTTCATCGCTACTCCGCTACTAACGCCCTTTTAATTCTGCATGACAACAAAAATGCCAGCAAACTTGGCGATAAGGATTTTTGGCGCGATCAGGGCGTGTATATCAAGAGGCAGGAGTTCGGCCGCCCCATCAAGATCGTCGAGTCCAACGGCGAATATACCCGTGACGACGGCAGCATCGGCGTGTCTTACAACATCAAGCGGGTCTATGACATTTCACAGACTACCGCCCGAACGAGAGCACCGCAGGCGGTTTCTCATGACGCACGGGCGCTGCTGAATGCTCTGATCTACAAGCGCCCTGCGCCGGTGCAGTCTGTGGACGAGCTGCCGAACGGCATGGATGCCGTGTATGACCGTGAGCAGAACGCCGTTTTTGTCCGCCGTGGGCTGTCGGCAAACGATCTGTTCTGCGGTCTGTCCAAAGCACTGGCGCAGGCGGAGCTTGCCCGGACCGGCGAGGAATACACCGAGGAAAATGCCGGGTTCAAGGCGAAGTGCGTTTCCTATATCCTCGGCAAAGAATTCGGTATAGATGTGAGCGGATATGCCTTTGATGCACCTGCCGATTTTCTGCGCACCGATGACCCGCAGACGATCCGTGCTGAGCTGACCGACATCCGTGACACTGCCTATGACATTTCCGCAAGAATGATGCGGTCGCTGGAACAGAGCAAAGCGCCCCGTCAGAGTGAACAGGAGCGATGACCATGGGAAAACAGGAAAAGCGGGTGTTGACCCTTGACCGCTATGAGCACGGTGTTGTGGTCAATGCCCTCAATGAAATGCGGAACGATCTGCTGGAGGAAGAACGCCCCACCGACATTGTTGACGAAGTTCTTTTGAAGGTGATCGATGCCCCTGCAAAGAAGGTAAGGTGCCGAAACGATGAAGAAAGAGAATAACCCTCTTATCCTCTGCCTGTTCGGGATTCTCCCCGTGGTGTGGCTGGGGCTGCTGATCGCCCCCGCCGTCCACGGCGGACTGCCGGAGATCGTCGCTCGGTTTCCTGCGGCGATGAATGACCCGTTTCATATCGAGCTTTGCAGGGACAGCCTGAAAACCGTCCTCGTTCTGCTCTGTGCCTACGGGCTTACAGTGGGTGTGATTTTATCTTCCCGCCGCAATTACCGCCGGGGCGAGGAACACGGTTCGGCCAAGTGGGGTTCGGCCCGAACTGTCAACCGAAAATACCGGGCAGCCGCACCAGAGGACAACAAGATCTTCACGCAGAATGTCCGTATGGGTCTGGACGGACGGAAGCACCGCCGCAACCTCAATACGGTCGTGGTCGGCGGCAGTGGCGCAGGCAAGACGAGGTTTTACGCAAAGCCGAATTTGATGCAGTGCAATACATCTTTTATTGTGGCAGATCCGAAGGGCGAAATGCTCCGAAGCATTGCGCCGCTTTTGATTGAGAAAGGCTATGATATAAAGGTTTTTAATCTGATTGAGCCGGAAAACTCGGACGGCTACAACCCGTTTGTGTATATCCGTAAGGACGAAGATGTTATAAGGCTGATTTCAAACCTTATTCAGAACACCACTCCGAAGAACGCACAGCAAAACGATCCGTTTTGGGAGAAGTCGGAAATTGCTCTTGACTCTGCCCTTATGCTCTATCTTCTGCACGAAGCACCGCCGGAGGAGCAGACCTTTGAAATGCTGATGTTCTTAATCGAGAATGCAGCGACGGTTGAGGATGATGAGGACGGGTATCAATCACCTGTTGACATTCTCTTTAACGGTCTTGAGGAGGAAAAGCCG
>OHAJ01003136.1_pt1 | contig 10684 bp, 10 predicted proteins | sample 1577101 | NCBI WGS metagenome assembly OHAJ01 (sample SAMEA3541531, study PRJEB24748) | human gut metagenome | biome: human gut; feature: human-associated habitat; material: faeces | place: China | collected 2012 | reverse complement strand
GTTTTCCTGCGGGGCTGCTTCCTCATATCTTCTTTCATCCGGACTATACTCAAACTTTTCGCGGCTGAAGGCGCGCACCGGCACACAAAGATAGATAGAATAGACGAACTGGAATCCGGTATCGAATATGCAATTTCACATTCTCTGTCAAAATCGTTCATTATTGAAGATTATATTGAGAAAAAGGGCTTTTCATCGGATACAGATAGTTTCGTTGTTGACGGGCAATTCAAATTTATCTCTTTTTCAAGCCAGCGCTTCGACGACAAGGCTTCGAATCCATATACACCGGCCGCTTACAGTTGGCCTTCATCACTAAGCCCCGAACATGAAAAAGAGCTGCATTGTGAATTACAACGTTTGATGACCCTTCTCGAAATGAAAACTTCTATTTATAACATAGAGGTGCGCGAGGGTAGAGACGGCAAAGCTTATATCATGGAAGTATCGCCCCGTGGCGGAGGGAACCGATTGGCTGAAGTGCTACGTTATGCGGCCGGAGTCGACCTAATTACGAATGCAGTCCGGGCTGCCGTCGGAGACGAAGTTATCGATGTCGAACAAAAACAATATAATGGTTGCTGGGCGGAAATAATCCTTCATAGTGATAAAGACGGCATATTCAAATCGTTACGAATAGACCCAGCATTACGGACAAATGTAATCGAAATCGATTTATGGGTCAATGATGGCGATCCTGTAAGTGCATTTAACGGAGCCAACGACGCAATAGGTACTCTGATAATGCAATTCGATACACAGGATGATTTAGCGGCAAAACTGGGAAATCAGCAAGATTGGTTAAACATAATAGTACAAAAATGAAAACCGTAGTAGTTTTTGGTGCAACTGGAGGAATCGGAGCATATACGGCTACCCATCTTCATGCTACCGATGAATATAACATCATAGCAGTCGGTCATCGTAAAAGCGACAATGGTTTTTACGAAGAGCTGGGGATCCCTTATTATGGAATAAACATCGCAAAACAGGAGGAATTCGATGTTTTGCCCAAATGCGATATCGATGCCGTTATTAACTTTGCCGGCGTACTTCCTGCCCGTAATTATGATCCCCGCTTATTTATTACTTCTTTTACATTAGGGACACTGAATGTCCTGGAATACATGCGGCAGGTTGGGTGCAGTAAGATTATTTCTGCCCAGACACCAGCCGATTTATGGTATCTGCAAAACACGGTGGACCCAATGCCTGCAGATGCCCAACGTAGTTTCCCGCCTTCAACAGATCATTCTATATATACAATAGCCAAAAACGCAGCCATAGATATTACCGAATATTACCACAACACATATGGATTTGCCCGCTTTATATTAAGATTCTTTAATGTATATATGTATCACCCGAATCCGTATTATTACGTTGATGGGATCAAAAGAATGATGTCATTCCGTCTACTGATGGATCGGGCTGAAAAAGGAGAACCTATCGAAGTTTGGGGTTCCCCTGCCCGTTCCAAGGAAATGTTATATGTAAAAGATCTTGCCAGGCTAGTCGAAACCTGTTTGAAATCGAAAATTGACGGCGGTATATACAACGCAGGCAGCGAAAAACAGATATCCTTAGAGGAACAAATCGACGGAATAATCCAAGTGTTCACGACGGGTAAAAGGTCCCGGAAAATTTACTGCCCCGAAAAACCGGATGCTTTATTAAATCACTTGGATATTTCGAAGACGCAACGGGATTTAAACTACCATTCAACCTATTCGTATATCGACTGGTTGCTGGATTTTAAAAATGAACAGCAACAAAATCGGTTCCGTAAACTTTGGGGCGTAAGGGAAGACTACGAATAAACCGTATCTCAATCTAAATAGCTACTACAAATCATTCGCATAAATATATGCGGAAGGGATTTATGTGCAAAAATCTGCCACACATCCTCTAGCCAGCAAAATCGTTATAAATGGAGAGTAAAAAACACATTCTGGTTATTGCACAATATTTCTATCCGGAACAATTCAGAATAAACGACATTTGTACAGAGTGGATAAAGCGGGGATATAAAGTAACCGTTGTTACCGGGATACCCAATTATCCGCAAGGCAAATTTTACAAAGGATACGGCTGGTTCAAGAACAGACACGAAATATGGAACGGCATTGAAATAATCAGGATACCGTTAATTTCAAGAGGGCATAGTTCGATTAGGCTGGCGCTAAATTATATTTCGTTTGTTGTCTCCGGCTGGTTCTGGTCTCATTTCACTAAAATAAATCCGTCCCTCGTTTTCATATATGAAGTCTCCCCCATGACGCAGGCGCTTGTCGGCGTATGGATCGCGGAAAGGAGAAAAATTCCTTGTCATATATATGTAACAGACTTATGGCCTGATAATTTCGAGATTATTACAGGCATACGCAACCGACTGATTATCGGACCAATCGAAAAGCTAACAAAAAGAATATACAAAGGGTGCGATAAGATATTTACATCCTCAGAGTCTTTCATCGGGTCGATATCCAAATTAGGAGTTCCTAAAAACAAACTCATATTTTGGCCCCAATATGCCGAGGATTTTTACAAGCCCGTCAATTCGGATAAAATTCCGGCCACCGATAAAATCTTCCCGATTAATGACAAGTTCAAGATACTATTTGCAGGTAATATCGGAGAAGCACAAGGACTCGGAGTGCTGATTGATGCCGCAAAAATCCTTCGCGAAAAAGGGAACGATAATATCCAATTCTGTATTGTTGGTGACGGGCGCTACAAGGATACCCTAATCAAACAGATAAACGATTGCCATTTAAATGAATTTTTCGTTCTCCATTCCAAGGTTCCGGCGACAGTAATTCCCAATCTGTTCGCACAAACAGAAGCTTCGTTAATCTGTTTATCCAAAAATGAAGTATTCGCAATGACCATTCCGGCCAAAACACAATCATGTCTTGCTTGCGGAAAACCTATAATCGTATGCGCCGACGGAGAAATCAGGGACATTATCCAAAAGGCCCGATGCGGTGTTACGGCAGCGGCGTCTGACGCAAACGGATTGGCCGAGATGATTATTTGTCTGGCTAATAAATCGAAGGAAGAATTAGACCAACTGTCTGCCAATGCGAGAAACTACTATTGCGAACACTTCGATAAAGACATGTTACTCAATAAGATGGATCAACACATTGCAAACGGCTAAAAATCAGAACATATGTCAATTTTTGAAGACAAGACTTTAATGATTACCGGAGGAACGGGTTCCTTCGGAAAGAAGTTTGTGGAAACCATCCTCCGTGATTATCCGCAAGTAAAGAAAATCATTATTTACTCCCGCGATGAGCTGAAGCAATTTGAGCTGAAACAGAAATATCCCGGTCATAAGTATCCGCAACTGCGTTTCTTTATCGGTGATGTCCGTGACCTTGAACGTCTGACGCGGGCTTGCGAAGGAGTGGACGTGATTATCCATGCAGCCGCCATCAAGCAGGTGGATACCGCTGAATACAATCCCGAAGAGTGCATCAAAACCAATGTACACGGTGCGCAGAATGTGATAAAGGCTGCTCTTGCCACCGGTGTACAGCATGTGGTGGCCCTTTCTACCGACAAGGCTTGTGCCCCCATCAATCTTTATGGCGCCACCAAGCTCACTTCCGACAAGCTGTTTACTGCAGCCAACAATATCAGCGGTTCCAAGAACATCAGGTTCTCCGTAGTCCGTTATGGCAATGTGATGGGTTCCCGCGGTTCCGTAATCCCTTTCTTTATCAACAAGCGTGACAACGGGGCGAAGGAACTTCCCATAACCGATTTGCGCATGACCCGTTTCAACATTTCACTGGAAGCCGGTGTCGCTTTGGTCATGTATGCCATCGGACATCACCTGGGTGGTGAAATCTTTATTCCTAAGATTCCTTCCTATCATATCCAGGACGTGGCTACCGCCATTGCACCCAATCTGCCGCAGGTGGAAGTGGGCATCCGTCCGGGAGAGAAGCTGCACGAGGAGATGATTACTGTAACCGATGCTCTTGATACAATCGATTTGGGCAGATATTATGTCATTCTTCCTTCCGTATCTTTCAAGCACAGTCGCGAAGAGTTCATCAGACATCACAATGCAGTACCCGTTCCCGACGGTTTCCACTACAGCAGTGACAACAATACGGAGTGGGAGACAGTAGAGACTATGCGCGAGAATATAAAGAAATACGTTGACCCTAATTTCGAGGTGAAATGATAAGCAAGCCTATTCCATACGGTCGTCAGCATATCACAGATGAGGATATCCGGGCAGTCATCGATACCCTGAAAAGCGATTACCTGACACAAGGTCCCAAAATCAGGGAATTTGAAACGAAATTTGCCGAATATGTAGGTGCACAATATGCCGTAGCGGTGAACAATGCCACTTCGGGGCTTCATCTTGCAGCTACCGCACTGAATGTAAAGCCGGGCGACAAGGTGATTGTCACTCCCATGACCTTTGCTGCCAGTGCCAACTGCATCCGCTATTGTGGCGGCGAGGTGGTATTCTGTGATATTGACAAGGATACTTACCTCATGGATATCCGTAAACTCGAAGCCATGCTTAAGGCTGCTCCCCGCGGTACTTACAAAGGTATTGTTCCGGTTGATTTTGCAGGCTATCCTTTGGATCTGGAAGAGTTCAGAAAGCTTGCCGACGAGTACGGCTTGTGGATTATAGAGGATGCCTGCCATGCTCCCGGCGGCTATTTCATGGACAGTAAAGGCAAGAAACAACATTGTGGTAACGGTTGTTTTGCCGACTGTGCCGTATTCTCTTTCCATCCCGTGAAACATATCGCTACGGGTGAGGGAGGCATGGTGACCACCAACAGCAAGGAGCTCTATGACAAGCTTTGTCTTTACCGTACGCATGGCATTACGAAAGACCCTGCCTTATTGCACGAGCATCATGGTGGCTGGTATTACGAGATGCAGGAGTTAGGGTATAATTACCGTCTGACTGATTTTCAGGCTGCCTTGGGTATTTCTCAGCTGGAGCGTGCGAAAGCAGGTCTTGAACGTCGTCATGAAATCGTAAGACGCTATAATGAAGCGTTTTCCGGAATAGATGGTATCAAGACTCCGTTCAATACTGCCGATGTCTATCATGCTTATCACCTTTATATCATTCAAGTAGCTGACCGCTTGGGTCTTTATAATTATCTGCACGAGAACAATGTCTATGCGCAGGTTCATTATGCTCCGCTTCATCTGATGCCTTACTATCAGCAGTGGGGCAATAGGAAAGGCGATTTACCTATAGTAGAAGAGTATTACGAACATTGTCTGAGTCTTCCGATGTATCCCACGCTGACGGACGAGGAACAGGAGTATGTGATTGAAAAGGTTATAGAATTTGTAGCGAAATGAAAAATATAGCAATCATTCCTGCACGTGGCGGCAGTAAACGTATTCCGCGTAAGAATATCAAGCCCTTTATGGGTAAACCTATTATTGCATATTCCATAGAGGCAGCTTTACAAAGCGGTCTTTTTGATGAGGTGATGGTTTCTACCGATGATGAAGAGATTGCTGAGATAGCTTGTAAATATGGTGCTCAAGTTCCTTTTATGCGGAGTGCCGAGATGTCAAATGACTATGCCGGTACTGATGATGTAATTCTTGAAGTACTGAGGAAGTATAAAGAGCAAGGCAGGAAGTTTGAAACGGTTTGTTGCATTTATTCAACGGCTCCTTTCGTCACTCCCGAAAGACTCCGGGAAGCATACGGAAAAATGAATTCGGAGATAGATTCCGTCTTCACTTGTGTGGCTTATTCCTATCCCATACAGCGCAGCCTTCACATCGTGGATGGAAAAATTAGTATGGTTTATCCCGAATACAAAAATACACGTTCCCAAGATTTAGAACCGATTTATCACGATGCCGGTCAGTTCTATTTCTCTCGCACTGCTCCCTTTGTGGAGAGCCGGACTTTTTGGGGTGAGAATACAGCCGGGTTGGTACTTTCCGAACTTGAAGTGCAGGACCTTGATACACTGACTGACTGGGCATTGGCAGAGATGAAGTATGAGTTGCTTCATAAATAACTTTCGTGTATGGTTTTAAAGGGAGTGTAGGTAGAAAAAGATTCTGAATGTTTTTAGTTTTGATATTTATCCCTATCTTTGTATGTAGTAAAAACAAAGAAATATGAAGACAACGTCTGAATACATTACTCTTTTGCGTAAATATATGGCTGAAAATGCTTCTAAATACGGCATTATGCGTATGGGAATATTCGGCTCTGTAGCGCGTGGTGAACAAACGGTTGAGAGTGATGTGGATGTTTGTGTAGAATTGCAGACACCCAATATGTTCAGTTTGGTTCACATTAAAGAAGAGCTTCAACACCTGTTTGGCTGTGCAGTGGATATTGTGAGGCTACGTGAAGATATGGATGGAATATTGAAACAGAACATAATAGAGGAAGGCGTTTATGCATAAAAGGGAAATGGTTGAAGCCATGTTGGGTAAGATAGAGCAAGCGATTGAGCGAATCTTGGATAATTCTCGTCCTATAGATTCTTATCATTACTACCTTGTATCTCCCGGAGGGATGGAACGCCTTGAAAGTACCTGCATGCTTCTGATGGCTATAGGTGAAGGACTTAAAGGTATTGATAAACTTACAGAAAAACTGCTATTTGCTAAATATCCGGAAGTTGATTGGAAAGTTGCAATGGGAATGAGAGATATCATAGCACATCATTACTTTGACCTTGATGCAGCAGTTGTTTATGATGTGGTGAAGAATTATCTTCCTTTCATGCTGGCAACTATAAAGAAGATTAGAAAAGAATTGTAATTCTTTAATTCATTTCATTTCTTGAAAAAAATCTATTTCCGTGCCGACGCAAGCGCTACCATCGGCTACGGCCACTTTATCCGTACTCTGGCTTTGGCCGATATGCTGAAGGACGATTTTGATTGTACCTTCTTTACTTGCCATCCCACCTCATATCAGGTAAGTGAGATGGAGAAAGTGTGTCCTTTTGTCACCTTGCAAGAGGAAGCGCATTATGATGAGTTCCTTTCTAGTCTTCAAGGTTATGAAATTGTGGTGCTCGACAATTATTTCTTCACTACCGATTACCAGCGTGCCATCAAGCAAAAAGGGTGCCGCCTGGTGTGTGTGGATGATATGCACGACAAGCACTATGTGGCTGATGTTGTGATTAACCATGGTCAGACCAATCCTGCACTTTTCGACGTGGAATTTTACACCAGGCTCTGTTTGGGATTTGATTGGGCACTGTTGCGCAAGCCGTTCTTAGAGGCGGCAAAAAGGAAAAGTATTTCTTCAGATAGAATAGAGAAAGTGGCTGTATGTTTCGGAGGAAGTGACATTCATGATATAACTGGTTATTTTGTGAATCAGGTACTTCGACTCTGTACTGTGAACAGTATTACGGCAGTAGTAGGAGATGCTTACACTCCTCATTCATCGTGTGTGCAGGACAGTCGCCTTGTTTATCGTTCGCGCCTTACGGCACAAGAAATGGCAGACCTTTTCTGCGACTCCGATTTAGTGATTTGTTCTGCCAGTTCGGTTTGTATAGAAGCATTGGCATGTGGTGCTAAAGTTGCGGCGGGATGGTATGTAGACAATCAAAAGGAGTTTTATGATTTGCTCATTTCAAATGGTTGGATCATAGGGTTAGGGAATGTAAGGCAACCGTCTGTTGATTTGTGTAATGTGAGCTTTTTGCGATTAAGCAATACCAGTGTGAATAATTGTGTTCAGAGGCGTTATATTTCATTTTTCCGAAACTTAGCGGATAACTGCTATTTACGTGAAGTTCGTTCTATGGATAGGGATTTGCTTTATAAGTGGGTAAATGACCCCATAGTCAGGCAGAGCGCATTTAATACAGATGAGATTAATTATGAGGAGCATTGTAATTGGTTTACCAGATGTTTGCAAAAGGAAGATGTGAAGATTTATATTTTAATAGAGAACGGTATGCCAGTGGGACAAGTGAGGCTGAATATTGAAAAGGGTGAAGCTCTGATTGATTATTCCATTGCATCGGAATATCGGGGTAGAGGTTTAGGCTATGTCATTATAGAATTAATAAGTGAGAAAGTTAAATGCATGAAGAATGTTAATTCTTTGGTTGCTCATGTAAAGGCGGCAAATGTATCCTCCCAAAAGGTTTTTCTCAAAAACGGTTTTCTTGAGTGTAGAGACAGTTTGATTTCTGACGATATTTTGATATATAAGTTATTGATTAATGAGGATATTAATAACTAAACATTATTTTAGAGAGTAGAACTAGATGGAAAATATTTTAATCGTTTCTGAAAAGAGTTGGAATAAAGAGTTGGTTAGTTATCTCCAGTCAACAATGCCTCAATATGCTTTTTACTTAATATCTCAAAAAGAGGATTTCACAGTTGAACGGATTGGTTCAATATCACCGGTTAAAATATTTATTCCGCATTGGTCTTATATAATTCCTTCTGCTATTTTTGAACGATATGAATGTATCGTATTCCACATGACTGATTTACCCTATGGACGTGGGGGAAGCCCATTGCAAAATCTTATTGTTCGGGGACTGACGGCGACAAAACTTTCAGCTCTCCGTGTAGAAGTGGGATTAGATACCGGACCGGTCTATTTAAAAATGGATTTGTCTTTATCGGGAACTGCCGAAGAAATTTTTGTCAGGGTCAATAAGCTTGTTGGAAAGATGATAGTTGAAATTATTCAAAATAATCTGCAGCCGGTGCCACAAGAGGGAGACCCCGTTGTCTTTAAAAGACGAAAGCCTGAACAGAGCGATATGAGTGGACTGGAAAAATTGGAGGAGATTTTCGATTATATTCGTATGCTGGATGCTGATGGCTATCCTCATGCCTATATTGAAAAAGGAGAGTTCAGATATGAGTTTACACGTGCGTCCATCAAAGCGGATGGTAGTATTGTGGCTGACGTAAAAATAACAAAGAAGTAATCATGAATAAGACATTTATTATAGCCGAACTATCGGCAAATCATAATCATGATAAGCAGGTGGCTCTTGACACTATTCGTGCGGCAAAGCGGTGCGGTGCGGATGCCGTGAAGATACAGACCTATACGGCAGATACCATGACTATTGACAGTAACCAAGAATGGTTCAAAATTCATGGTACTATTTGGAATGGAGAAAATTTGTATCATTTGTATCAAAAGGCATATACTCCATGGGAATGGCATGAAGAAATTTTTCATGTGGCAAAAGAAGAGGGGTTAGTTTGTTTTTCTACCCCTTTTGACAAAAGTGCTGTTGACTTTCTGGAAACCTTGGATAATCCGATATATAAAATTGCCTCTTTCGAGATTACCGATATAGAATTGATAAAATATGCTGCATCTAAAGGTAAGCCTATGATTATTTCTACCGGTATTGCTACGGTGAATGATGTAGAGCTTGCCTTGCAGACATGTAGAAGTGTAGGAAATGAGCAGGTGACTTTATTGAAATGTACGTCTGCTTATCCGGCCCAGATTTCAGATGCCAATCTGTCTGTAATTGCAGATATGAGGAAACGTTTCCAAGTTCCGGTGGGATTATCTGACCATACGATGGGAACAACCGTTTCTGTGGCTTCCGTTGCTGTGGGGGCCACCGTGATAGAAAAGCATTTTATCATGGATCGTAAAATTGGAGGACCTGATGCCTCATTTTCGATGGAACCCGATGAGTTTGCTTTAATGGTGAAGCAGGTCAGGGAGGTTGAAGATGCTATAGGGCATGTGATTTATCCTACAGATACAACAATGATAAAAGGACGTGAGTTTTGTCGTTCTTTATTTGTTGTGAACAGTATGAAAGCCGGTGATGTTTTCACGGAAAATAATGTTCGTTCGATACGTCCGGGGAATGGGCTGGAGCCTAAATATTTAGACGAAGTATTAGGTAAAAAGGCTGCTCATGACATTGAAAGAGGTACTCCCTTGAGCTTTAATGATATATTAGAATAATTTTTTATGGCTATGTTTACCAATAAACGTATCATGGTTGTTGCCGCCCATCCCGATGATGAACTGCTGGGCCTAGGCGCTACCATGCACAAACTAGTCAAGACACAAGGAGTACAGACCCGGGTCATCATTATGGGAGAGGGGATTACTTCACGCTCAGATACCCGTGACACGGAACAGTGGAAGGAAGTCTTGGAAAGGCATCATCAGAATGTGGAGACGGCGCGGCAGTTGATAGGCTATCACAGCGTGCAGGCATATAATTTTTCCGACAACCGTTTTGACAGCCATGCACTGCTTGATATCGTAAAGGTAGTGGAGCATGAGAAGGAACAGTTTCGTCCGGACTTTATCTTTACTCACCATGGTGGCGACCTTAATATTGACCATCAGATGACTTTTCAAGCAGTGATGACTGCCACACGCCCTATGGAGGACGAACCGGTGAAGGCTATTTTTACATTCGAGACCCCATCAGCCAGTGAGTGGCAGGCTACTTGCGACCCACGCCATTTCACGGCCAATTTCTATATGGAGATTTCGGAGGATGATTTGAAAGCAAAATGTGCTGCGATGGCAGCCTATGAGTTTGAGAGCCGTGCTTTTCCGCATCCGCGCTCTTCGGAGGCATTGAAAGCCCTTGCCCGGTTTCGCGGCTATACCGTAGGCAAACACTTGGCCGAAGCATTTCAGATAGTGCGGATGATAGAATGA
>OHAJ01003134.1_pt1 | contig 10691 bp, 10 predicted proteins | sample 1577101 | NCBI WGS metagenome assembly OHAJ01 (sample SAMEA3541531, study PRJEB24748) | human gut metagenome | biome: human gut; feature: human-associated habitat; material: faeces | place: China | collected 2012 | reverse complement strand
TGCTATGTTTATCAGGAGAATGCAGGCGTTTCTGCGGCGAGGAATCGTGCGCTGACAAAGGCTTCTGGGGACTATATTGCTTTCTTAGACGCCGATGACAGCATTGACTCCACCTACTTTGAGCAACTGTTAGGCACATGCGTCAGCGCAGATATTTCCATCTGCGATGTGTCCGTTGAAACAAGGAGTGGCAGGAGACTTTCGATCTTTTCTGCTGGAGATCAGAGGCTAACGGCCCTGCACGCGATGGAACTTCTGTTGACAAGGCGAAAAATCAACTCGGGTCCGTGCGGCAAGTTGTTCCGGCGAGAAATGATTGCAGGCTTACAGTTTTCTCCTTTAAAGGCCTACGAGGACATTCTGTTTGTCCGTGACGCTTTTGCGCAGGCAAATATCGTCGCATCAACGTCACAAACGGCATATCACTATTATCAGAATTCCGGGAGTGCGATGGATCAGCAACGAAAGACGCCGTCTCTTGATGTGGCTGCGGCAACATCAGATTTGCTGGAGTATATCGTCGGGCATTCAGAGCTTGACCCGAGATGCTTTTATATCACAGTATCGCATCTTTATCAGTATGTATTGGGGCTAGACAGGAGTACGCCGAGAGGAAATGAATTTGTACACGCGGTCAGACGATTATATCGCAAATATTGGACAAGCATTGTGAAGTGCCCGGCATTTCCGTGGAAAGAAAAAATTCTGTATCTGCTGTTTGCCAGCGGACTAAGGTAATTATTAAGAAGATTTGATATGGTTATTTCTTTTGAAGCACGGCGTTTTAGCACAGCTCGTGCACAAATTATGGGGTACGCAATGCTTTGCATTGTTTTCTTTCATAGTTCATTCCCAATAGCTGAAACATCCTTATTCTATGCAATTAAAAATCTTTGTGATATCGGCGTAGACATATTTCTGTTTGTGTCGGGAATCGGAATCTGGTTCTCTTTAAATAAGCATGCCAATGTAGCAGCATATGTTCAAAGAAGATGCTTGAGAATTCTACCAGCATTTTTGATTGTAAACACGCTGTGGTTTTTGGTAATGGATTTTGTTTTATACCATGCACCAATTTGGACGTTCATCAAAGATATTACTACACTTAGCTTTTGGCTGGACGGAAAACTTACCACATGGTATTTGTCGTCGTTGCTGATTCTTCAAATTATGTCTCCAATCATTATACGATGGATTAAAAAGCGCTACAGATATCTTGCTGTTGCGGTATTATTTCCCGTATTCTTTGCTGTAACTATTCGGTTCACCCTGTTAAATAACATTTTTGGGCATCTGCTGATAATAATTTGCAGAATCCCTATATACATATTGGGCCTATTTTTCGGGAAATTCGTCGAGGAGAATAAAGTAATTAAAGTGAATCTGCTCTTAATTGCTATCGTCTTTTCTGTATCTGTAAGCATATCTTCGATTGCAATTGGCGCTACAAATGCCTACTTGCCGTTTGTAATAAAATATTTCGCGTACTGCCCACTTGCGATTATCATATCCGGGATGCTAACTTTTGTTACACCGCTTAAGATTACTGCTTTTTTTGGTAGGCATAGCTTGGAGATTTATTTACTACACGAAAAGGCATTGTGGTTTATAGAGAATTTAACACGAATAGCTCTTCCTGCGGTATATGTAAAATCTGTTGTTAAAATTGGGCTTAACTTGCTAGCGATATTAGCAACCATAGTTGGAACAATTATTCTCAAATGGCTTTGTACGAAATTCGAAGATAAGGTAATACATTAAAATGAAAAATGTTTTTTTATATGCCCATGGGGGTAGCGAAAACCATGGATGTGAGGCGATTGTTCGCTCAACAATCGCCCTGCTCCGGGGCAAAAACCAGTATGATTTTACATTGATATCGAAAAGGCCAATGGAAGATGCTGCCTATGGAATTGATCAGATATGCAGCGTCATACAGGAGCAGACGTCCTACTCTCGGTTCAGCGCAAGCTTTGCTAAGGCGTATCTGCATCTGAAATTAACTCATGACTATATTCCGATGGACAAGCTGTATTATGAAAAGGCGTTTAGCCATATCCGCAAGGGTGATGTTGCGCTTTCTATTGGCGGCGATAACTACTGCTATGCGGATGTTCAGCGCTATATCATGATGCATGATATGCTGCTCCGGCGCGGTGCAAAGACGGTGCTGTGGGGCTGCTCTGTTGAACCAGAGATTCTAAAGGACCCTACCATCGCGCAGGATATTTCTCGGTACAGCCTTATCGCAGCACGTGAGAGCATATCCTATGAAGCACTGCGAGCAGTCAATCCACATACGGTCTTGGTATCGGATCCTGCATTTACGTTGGAAAGCTGCATTCCGCCTAGCCCAAAGGGATTTACTGTTGGAAATATGGTCGGAATCAACCTGAGTCCCATGGTCATCGAAAAGGAAACGTCTCCGGGTATGGCAATGGCCAATTATCAGGTACTGATTGACTATATCCTCAGGGAAACAGACATGGGGGTCGCTCTGATTCCTCACGTGGTATGGGATTTTACTGATGACAGGATTCCTCTGCGAGAACTCTACCGGAAGTACCAGCATACCGGGCGTGTAGTCATGGTGGAGGACCACAACTGCATGGAGCTGAAAGGGATTATTTCTCAATGCAGCTTCTTCGTTGGTGCCCGAACCCACGCGACTATCGCTGCGTATTCTACCGGCGTTCCGACACTGGTGGTGGGCTACTCCGTCAAAGCGCGCGGCATTGCTCGGGATTTGTTCGGCACGGAGGATGGCTACGTTCTGCCGGTGCAGAATTTGAAGGAAGAAAATGAGCTGCTAACTGCATTTAAATGCATAATGGATCATGAAAGCGACATTCGGAGAATGCTTTGCACAGATGCAATTCATAGCAGGACTTCTCAATACGAGGGTGTAGCTAATATAATCTGCCAACTATACGCAGTCGCCGCAGAGAATGCACTTGTTCGGGTCGCGCACGACCGAGGGGCTGGAGGTATCGAGCGGGAGCTGCTCGCGCGTATCCTCAAACCGGACGCGGCGCACGCCGAAGCGCAGCGCCAGCCGCCGCAGCTCGCACGCGCTGGACTTTTCGCAAACGGTGCAGTCACGGTCGTGCGAGGCGAGCAAAAGCTCGATAATCATCCGGCGGTATTTGAGCAGCCGGGCGGTGTTCGTCTGGATGGAGAGCCCGTCGCGCGGCTCCATGGAGCAGGAGGCGTCGATGCGGCCCCTATCGTCCTCCACGACGCACATACGGCACGCGCCGTAAACGGAGAGATCGGAGTAGTAGCACAGCGTCGGCATGTTGATGCCCGCCTTGCGGATAACGGCGAGAACGTTTTTCTCCCCGTCGAACGCGACGCGCTGGCCGTTGATATACATGATTCCCTTTGCCATATCTTTACACCTCCCGAATCGCGCCGAACTTGCAGTTCTTGACGCAGGCGTTGCAGCGGATGCACTTTTCCGTGTCGATCACGAACGGCTTCTTGACCTCGCCGGTGATCGCCTCCACCGGGCAGTTGCGCGCGCACAGGCTGCACCCCTTGCACTTTTCCGGATCAATCTGCAATACCTTTGGTTTGCCGTTACAGAGCGGGCAGAATTTGTCGCGCACATGGCGCTCGTAGTCCTCGCGGAAGTAGCGCAGCGTGGACTGCACGGGCTTGCAGGCGCTCTGACCCAGACCGCAGAGCGCGGTGTGGGAGATAGTGTCGGAAAGTTCCTCGAGAAGCTCGATATCCTCTTCGCTTCCCTCGTTGCCGACGATGCGCTCGAGAGCTTCCAGCATGCGCTTCGTACCCTCGCGGCAGGGGATGCACTTGCCGCAGGATTCCTTCTGCGTAAATTTCATGAAGAAGCGGGCGACCTCGGCCATGCAGGTGTCCTCATCCATGACGACGAGACCGCCGGAGCCCATGATCGCGCCGACGTGCTTGAGCGAATCGTAGTCCAGCGGGAGATCGAGATGCTCCTCCGTGAGACAGCCGCCGCTTGGCCCGCCGATCTGCACGGCCTTGAATTTCTTTCCGTCCTTGATGCCGCCGCCGATATCGAAAATGATCTCGCGCAGCGTTGTGCCCATAGGCACCTCGATGAGACCAGTGTGGCGGATGTTTCCCGCAAGCGCAAAGGCCTTGGTGCCGGGGGAGGCCGCGTTGCCGATGGCGCGGTAAGCGTTGGCGCCCTCGTTGATGATATAGGGGATGTTGGCAAAGGTCTCCACATTGTTGAGCACGGTGGGCTTTGCCCAGAGACCCTTTTCCACGGTGCGCGGGGGCTTGGTGCGCGGCATACCGCGGTTGCCCTCGATGGACGCGGTCAGCGCGCTGCCCTCGCCGCAGACGAACGCGCCCGCGCCGCGGTTGATGCGGATATCAAAGGAAAATTCCGTGCCGAGGATGTTCTCACCGAGCAGACCGACGTCGCGTGCCTGATCGATGGCCTTCTGCAAGCGATCAACCGCGAGAGGATACTCCGCGCGGACGTAGATATAACCGCTGCCGGCACCGACCGCGATCGCGGCGATCATCATACCCTCCAAAATGGAGTGCGGATTGCCCTCCATGATGCCCTCATCCATGAACGCGCCGGGGTCGCCCTCGTCGCCGTTGCAGACGATATACTTGACCGGAGAATCCTGACGGCGCACGCTGTCCCACTTTTTGCCGGTGGGGAAGCCGCCGCCGCCGCGCCCGCGCAGACCGGAGGAAATGACCTCCATGCAGATCTGCTCGTCCGTCATTTCAAAAAGGGCTTTTTCAAAGGCGGAATAGCCGCCCTTGGCGATGTACTCCCAAATATCCTCGCAATTGGAGAGACCGCATTCCCGGAGAATCAGCCGCTGCTGCTTCAAATAAAAGGGAATATCGTCGCGCGCCTTGTACTTTTTTCCGTCCTCCTCAAAGAGAAGGCGCTGGATCACCTTGCCGCCCTTTATGGTCTTTTCGATGATTTCCTCGCAGTCCTCGGGCTTGACATGGGTATATATGACGTTCATCGGGGAGATGTTCACAAGCGGGCCGATCTCGCAGAAGCCGTGGCAGCCGGTTTTCTTGAGATGGACGGCGTCGTCGGCGTGCTCCGAAAGACTGACGGAAACCGGCAGGCCCTTTTCCTTGCACAGCCGGTGCAGCGTCTCATATACTGCCATGGCGCCGCTGGCGATGCAGCCGGTGCCGGCGCATACCATGATCGAAACGCCTTCGCGCGCGAGCGCTTCCTCCGCCTTCCAGCGCTGGGCGTCAAACGTAAGCTTTGTGCGTCGGATCATTTCGACTCCTCCTTCCGGATGCGCTCCACAAGCGCGACAGCTTTCTCCGGCGTCATTTTCGGATGAACCTCACCGTTCACGGTGAGGACCGGCGCAAGGCCGCACGCGCCGAGGCACGCAACGGTCTCCAGCGTGAAGAGCATGTCGCTGCTTGTTACCTTTTTCTCGTTCAGCCCGAGGTGCTCCTGCAAAGCCTCCAGGATCGGCTGCGATTTGCGCACATGGCAGGCGGTGCCGTCGCATACGCGCAGAATGTACTTGCCTTTGGCTTCCAGCGAGAAGCGGTCATAGAATGTCGCCACGCTGTATACCTTGCCCGGACTGATGTGCAGCCGTCCCGCCAGATGCACCAGCACCTCCGGCGGCAGGTACTTGTAATACTCCTGCACGTCCTGCATCATGCCGATCAGATTTTCCCTCTTGCACTCGTGGTTGTCCACGATCTGATCGGTCAGTGTGAAATCTCCATCAAATAACATAACGCTCGTTCCCCTTTTGTTGATTAGATGACGCTTTTTCACGGAAAAACACTATCTCAATAAGCATATAGTGTTTGCGCCGAAATACCGAAGAAAGGTATTCTATAAAGAGAAGCGTGCGGCCATAGGAAAGATACTCCGGCAACTATGTGAATGGAAGAGTGTAAAAATCGTCGAAGCGGAAGCCTGCCTGAATCACATTCACCTGTTCGTGGGGATACCGCCGAAGCTGTCGATATCAGGATTTATGGGATACCTGAAGGGGAAGAGCAGCACTATGCTGTATGAGCAATTCGGGGAACTGAAGTACAAGTACCGCAACAGAGAATTCTGGTGCAGGGGGTATTATGTGGATACGGTAGGAAAGAACGAGACCCGAATTGCGGAGTATATAAAGAACCAACTGAAAGAGGACGAATTAGGTGAACAGATGACGATAGCCTCTATTGGCCCGTTTACGGGCGGCAAGTAACAATCCCTGCGCAGCTGGCAGACCGTATTACACGTTTACACGTTACGCGAGGAACAGAGGGCTTTGCCCGCATAGGAAGAACCCCCAGTTTTACTGGGGGGTTACTTTTTCCGTCAGAAGATGCCCCGGCCGTGCCGCTGGTCTTTATTTACAGAATTTTCTTGACAAAGCGCAGAAAGCATGATATCAATATGATATCAAATAGATTTATGGAGGGAAGTATCATGCAGGAAAAGATCATTACCGGCCGGAAGTACGGCATGGCGGTGCTGCTTGGGTATCTGGCGCTGCTTGCCGCCGCGGTCCTCGCCATCATTTACGGCGCGGTGCGCGGCCATGTTTTCTTCGTTGTTCTCGGCGTTCTGTACGTTTCTCTCGGCTGGATCGCGCTTTGCGGTCTGCGTATCCTCAAGCCGCAGGAAGCGCTCGTTCTCACGCTCTTCGGTAAGTATATCGGTACGCTCAAGGGCGAGGGCTTTTATTACGTGAATCCGTTCTGCTCGGCGGTCAACCCCGCGGCGAACACAAAGCTCAGCCAGAGCGGCGACGTGGACGGCGCCAAGAACGGCATCGTGATCGCTGCCGGACAGACGAGCGGCTCGATCGAGGTCGCCGGGAATAAGAAGATCTCTCTCAAGATCATGACGCTCAACAACTCCCGTCAGAAGATCAACGACTGTCTCGGCAACCCCGTGGAGATCGGCATCGCGGTCATGTGGCGCGTGGTGGACACGGCGAAGGCCGTCTTTGACGTTGATAACTACAAGGAATACCTTTCTCTCCAGTGCGACAGCGCGCTGCGCAACATCGTGCGCATCTACCCCTACGACGTGGCGCCGAACGTCGATACGACCGGCGACGGCGTGGCGGACGAAGGGAGTCTGCGCGGCTCGAGCGAGATCGTAGCCGAGCGCATCCGCAAGGAGATCCAGCAGCGCGTGGACGCCGCCGGGATCGAGGTCATCGAAGCGCGCATTACCTATCTTGCCTACGCGACCGAGATCGCGGCGGTCATGCTGCAGCGCCAGCAGGCGTCCGCCATCATCGATGCGCGCAAGATGATCGTGGACGGCGCGGTCGGCATGGTGGAAATGGCGCTCGAGCGCCTGAGCGAGAACAACGTCGTCGCGCTCGACGACGAGCGCAAGGCGGCGATGGTATCAAACCTTCTCGTTGTGCTCTGCGGCAACCGCGACGCGCAGCCCGTCGTGAATTCGGGAAGTCTGTACTGATATGGCGGAAACGGAAAGCGGGAAGAAGCAGGTGCCGCTGCGCCTGTCCCCGAAGCTGTATGCGGCCATCGCTGCGTGGGCGGAGGACGATTTCCGCTCGGTGAACGGACAGATCGAGTATCTGCTCACCGAATGCGTCCGCCAGCGGAAGAAAAACGGAAAGTATGTTTCCGACGAGCTGGATAAGCCGCCGGAGCTGGATATCTGAAAGTGGGAAAACAGTTATGAAAAGAGCTCAGATCGACGCTTTCTGCGGCTGCCGGGAAACGCTCTATCAGCGCATCGTGTTCTTTGCCGCCCCCGCCATTCTTCTTGCCGGGATCGTGTATGTCGCCGTGCGGTATGCGCAGCTCCCGGCGGAGATACCGTCGCACTATAATTTTTACGGCGAGATCGACGGCTACGGCAGCCGGGGAACGCTCTGGATCATGCCGGTCATCGGCATTCTGTGCGACGCTTTGATGCTCGCCGTGAGCTTCTTCCCGCAGACGTGGAATGTCGGCACGAGCGTGACGGTGTTCAACCGTGCGCTGGTATACCGGCGCGTGCGCGATCTCATTGCCGACATGCGCCTTTCAACAGCGGTGATGTTCACCGCGTTTGCCGTCTGGCAGACGGCGCTCACGCCGACCTTCCCGTGGGGGATGGGCGTGCTGATCGGCGTGTGCTGCACCGCACCGCTCGTGCGGTTTTTTGTGCGGCTGGCAATGAAAAAATAAAGGTTTAAAAATGAATGTTGGATGCAGTTATCCTTACAGGATGACTGCATCCAACAATTTGCTTTAGAGAGAAAAGCACTTTTTCAGCGTTTGATATTCACCAAGGGCGAGAATCGTAACATCCTTTGTGAGAGGGGTGTCCGGAGTGACGGATACATTGGTTTTTCCGTCCTTCTTTAAGCCCAGCAGGTTGATCCCGTATTTGCGGCGAATGTTCAGCTCGCCGACGGTCTGACCGACCCATCGTTCCGGGACGGCGACCTCCACAATGGCATGTCTGTCGTCCAGCTCAATGTAGTCGAACAGATGGTTGGCGGTGTAGCGGGTGGCCGACCATTTGGCAAGCTGTTTTTCGGGATAGGTGACGTAGTCCGCGCCGTTGCGAAGCAGAAACTTTTCCTGAACGTCCCGATCCGCGCGCGCGACAACGGTTTTTGCGCCAAGCTCTTTGAGAAGCGAAACTGTCTCCAGAGAATCCTGAAAGCTGCCGCAGATGGTAACATAGCAGATGTCATAATTCCCAACGCCGAGCGAGCGCAGAAATTCCAATCGTGTGCTGTCGCCGATCTGCGCGTTGGTCACAAACGGCATGCACTCGTTGACACGCTCCTCGTCCCTGTCGACTGCCATGATTTGATGGCCGAGACGGTTCAGCTCCATGGCAAGATGGCGTCCGAAGCGTCCCAATCCGATCAGAAGAATGTTTTTCATATTCTATCCTCCTTTAAAAAGACGATTACCCGATGGTAATGTTTTCTTTCGGATACACTGCATGATACCGATTGTGCCCGGCGAAGGCGGCGTAGATCAGCGTCAGACCGCCGACGCGCCCCCAGAACATCAGCAGGATCAGTATCCAATGAGAAAGCTGTCCGAGCTGCGGCGTTATGCCGAGCGTCAGGCCTACCGTCCCGATGGCGGATGCTGTTTCATACAGGCAGACGGCAAGCGGAAGATCTTCTGCCGCGCTGATGATGCACCCGCCGGTGAGAAACAGCGTCAAATACAGCAGCAAAACGGCAGAAGCGCTTTTTACAATGCGGCTGTCGACGCGGCGGTGAAAAAGCTGCGGCGATTCCTGCTGTCGGAATATGGAATGCACGTTTGCCGCAAGCACGGCAAGCGTCGTGACTTTCATTCCGCCGGCGGTTGATCCGGGAGCGCCGCCGACCAGCATGAGAAGGATCATAACGGCACGGGATACGTCGCTCATGGCGGCAAGATCCGTCGTGTTAAAGCCCGCCGTCCGGGGTGTGGCAGACTGAAAGAGCGAAGCAAGAATACGCTCTTGCAGCGGAAAGGCGGAATATTCCGTAAAGAAGAACAGAACAGCGGGGAAAAGAAGCAGAATGGCGGTCGTTGCAAGAATGACCTTGCTCTGCATGCGGTAGCGATGCACACGCCAACGATGAGTGCAGATATCCTCCCATGTCAAAAATCCGAGACCGCCAAGGACTATCAACAGCATTATAACGGTATTTACAGGCACGCTCGATGCATATACGGTCAACGAAACATACTCGGCGCCGACCTGACCGAACAGATCAAATCCCGCATTGCAGAATGCAGAGATGGCATGAAAGAACGACATCCATACCCCTCTCGCGCCGAATTGCGAACACAGTGACGGCATCAGCAGCAGTGCACCGACAAGCTCGACCGTAAATGTTCCGATGATTACAAAGCGGGTCAGCCGGACGATGCCTCCCACCTGCGGCGCAGAGATAGCATCCTGCATGGTACTGCGCTGCCGCAGCGAGATCTTTCGCCCGGATAGCAGCGAAAACGCCGCCGCCACCGTAATTACTCCGAGTCCGCCAATCTGTATCAATAGGATTATCACCGATTGACCGAAGGTCGACCAATAGCTGCCCGTATCACGTACAACAAGTCCGGTTACGCATACCGCCGAGGTAGATGTAAACAGCGCATCCGTGAACGGAGTCACTACACCGCTGCGCGTGGATACCGGCAGCATGAGCAGCAGCGCTCCGAGAAGTATTACACCGGCAAAGCCGAGAATTATTATCTGAAATGACGATATACGACGCCGCGCGCGTACATTTGACATAAATTGCTTCCTTTCGGAGAGTGAGACTCGACCGACATACATGATCGGCGGAGAAGCACTTTAATATGGATCCTTGAGTTGTTTCTAAAAACATTAAATATATCTGATATTTTCAATGTGTCCGAGAAATCACACAACCGAGATATGCAGGGTAATGAGAACGGCTGTATTGAACCGCTGCGGGCAAACAAGGGTGAGAGCATCACCGCACGATTATAGTAATCATAGTGCGAGATATCGGCACAAAAGGCATCATACGCTGATATATGAGTGATTATAGCACCTTTTCTTTCTTTTTTCCATAGCAAAATATAAAAAATATTTGCCGAAAGCAAAAAAAACGGCATAGCCATTGCTCTCGCAACCGCTGCACCGCCGTTCGAACCGCCGTTTGCACGGATTACCAGGAACGTCCTTTGAAGATATTTGACTGGTCAAGCGGAACGATATT